>Ga0115564_10001156_pt1 | contig 24512 bp, 23 predicted proteins | sample COGITO_mtgs_1105_7_FD_88680 | JGI IMG/M metagenome (GOLD analysis project Ga0115564, IMG submission 88680) | Pelagic marine microbial communities from North Sea - COGITO_mtgs_110523 | ecosystem: Environmental > Aquatic > Marine > Epipelagic | place: Germany:Helgoland, sampling site Kabeltonne...
ATTGCCCATAATGCGAGGCAATGATGCAGGGGCCGCTTGGCATGGGGCAAAAATCGGCGAATGCGGCGCGCTTTGCGCATCCAACCCACAATCCGGCGTAGTTATGGTGGAATTTGACAATGAAGGTTTTACCGTGATCCCGCTGGCCGATGGCGCGCATGCCACGCCCCATACGGTTTCTGCTCACATGCTTTATGAAAATTCTGACCCGTTTATCCTGTATGAACCGGGCGGGCATTTGGATGTAACAGATGCGATCTATGCTGCGCTTGACGATACCCGCGTGCGCGTCACGGGTTCAACATGGGTGCCGTCAGATAGTTATACCGTCAAACTAGAGGGCGCACGACCCGCGGGTTTTCAATGTGTATTGATGTGCCTGCTGCGCGATGCGCATTATGTGAAAAATGCGCAAATCTGGGCCAATGACATCATCAGAAAATGCCGCAGCAAGGTGATCAAGAGGCTTAGGTTGGCTCCAGAGGAATTTGACATTGAACTGCGCCTGATGGGCCAAAACGCCAGCTTTGGCACGCTGGAAACCCACAGCGCACAATCCCATGAAATAGGCGTTCTGGGGATTGTCACTGCTAAATCCAACGCATTGGCCATGGAAATCGGCCAATTCTTGAACCCCTATTTGCTACACCATCCCCTGACCCAAGCCGAGGAACAGCCCACCTTCGCCTTTCCATTTTCACCGGCCGAAATTTCCCGTGGCCAAACCTATGAATTTTGCCTCAATCACGTGCTGACGCTGGATGATCCAATGAGCGCCTTTCGGCTGGAACAGATACAAATTGGCTAATCTTGGTGAAATAGTACAAAAAGTACGGTCTAAAAACGCAGGCCCATTTTGGTTAACGGTAGATATCTTTTGCGGCACACCTCATGCCTATGAACATGTAATCGCGGGGCTTTCTAGCGCTACTGTCGCCAAAATTTTTGGGGTAAACACCCAAGACATAAAGCGTTTTGACATTGCCAGCTTACATGTGGTGAAATTCAGCCTACCCCGGCCCCATGTGCAAGGTTCAACCTTTGATCCCGACATGCACGGTGCCTCTTGGGCGGCATTGCTGGCCGAATTGCCGCTGGAAAATTGACGTAATATAAACGGGTGAAAGAATGGGTGCTGAAAGTATTGCCTTTGCTGTCTCATGAAGAAAGTATATTGCGAAGGGAGCAGGAGCCCTTTGCTAGTTCTGATTTTAGTAGAGATCTGATGATTAATGATGAAGTTGTATGTATCGTTTAATTTTTAGTATTTTTGTTGCACATAGCATTGGCACCAGCACAACATATCTGCAGATTTTGTATATTAAATATACAGAAATTCGCAAACAAATACCATATTTTCTGGTTGTAATCGTTGGTTATTCTGACGAACATGGTACCGTAGTATTATTGGATTGAATAAGGAACGTCATATGACCGCAGATAAACCCAAGGTCGGCAGTAAAATTGACGAAATGAGTTTTTCGATTGTAGGAAGTCATGAATTAGTTTCAATCGGTCAAACAAAAGACCGCTGGACAATGTTATTCGTCTATCGAGGCAAGCATTGCCCACGCTGTAAACGCTTTCTCAACAAGTTGAACGCTGTATTACCGGCGTGGTCTGAGGTTTTGGATGTGCTTGTGGTGTCTGCGGATACGGAAGACAAGGCGGTTATTGATAAAGCTGAGTTCGGTTGGAACTTTGATCTTGCTTACGGTATGACGGAAGCGCAAATGCGATCACTTGGCCTTTTTGTTTCAAGGCCGCTATCAGAGGCCGAAACGACAGGTCTATTTGCGGAGCCAGGAGCCTTTGCCATTCGCCCGAATGGGACTTTAATGTTGGTTGATATTTCTAATGGCCCAGCTGCGCGCCCTGATTTGGAAGAGTTACTGGATGGTATGAAATTCAATATTGACAATGATCGGCCTGAGCGCGGTACTGCATAACTTTCGATCTGTAAAATGCCCAACGCTAGGGCTGTCAGATTAAACTCAGACAAATACTTGCAGCAAGTTTCGCATGACGAACTGCTCATACCCATGCGCAACAACGGCTTTGGGAGGTGACTGACGTCTGGGGCAACGCGACTGGTTTGCTTTGGCTGGGTTTGCGAGTTTATCCACGATAATTTTTGTCTTTTAGTTCCCCAAAATATTTGCCAGTGAAGGCGGTGTAGCTGGCTTCTATATGGATCAGTTCATTCTTTAAAATTTTATGTAGTTCGGGTAACTTATGAAAGGGTACCAATGGATAGACATGATGTTCAGTGTGGTAAGGCATATTCCATGCAACGAACCGGACGATCCTATTCGTAAAAATCGTCCGAGTATTTTCAAACATATTTGCCACAGTTGGGCAAAGTCCATGTTCCGCCAAAAGGTAAAATCTGAGGAAAGGCTGTCCTAATAAAACGGGGAGAAGCCAAATCCAGAATAATTCTGCAGACATCCAAAATATATTAACAGACAAAATCATCCCATAACCGAAGAGAAGCAAACGAGACTCTTTTACAATTCGCGCCTCTGCTTTTTTAGGTAAAAAGTCGGCACCACAATTATTTATTGCGTTTTTAAACAACGTTTTAAAGTGTCCGATCCATGTTGAAAATCCAGAAACGTGAATGATATAACCCAAAAGAGTTTTGGGTTTTTCAAAGGCTAATTCAGGATCTTTTCCCGGAATTTGTGTGAAACGATGATGTGCTAAATGAAAATATTTAAACCATGTAGACGGTAAAAAAATTAGAAATCCACTCGTCCGAGCCGCCATGGCATTAAGCCAACGTGTTTTAAAAGGAGTCTGATGTATGGACTCATGTAAAAGTGTAAAAAGAAAAACTATCAAAATCCCTTGTGGTACCAACAGCAGCTGCCATCCTGGGACAGCTAAGTAGATAGCAAGGCCGAACAAAATAATTAGTGCCCAATGAACAGCGAGGTGTGCTAATCCGTGCCTATCAGTACGTTTTATAAGATTTGCACGAGTTTCACCGGAAAGACTAATAAGAAACTTTTGATGATCTACAGTTTTCATACTTCTATCATTACCACTTGTTAGTGTACGCATCCCAGAACCAAATTTTCTAAACCTTCTTTGACCACTCATGATCGTTCTTAAGGAACCACCTGTAAAAGACCTCAAACTCCTTGCCGGCGCCTTGTTCTCCAAACTCTTGTCTGATTGCACTTATGAACTGGTCGAACGTGGCCATGCGTTGCGCCAAAGGTGAGACGCCAATGAGCCGAAGATGGTCGTGATGGTCGTGATGGTCAGGGTTAGTTGGAACTAAATGTTTATCAAGGATTGATATGTGGAGGCCGCCCGTAAAGTCACTGCAGATGAAATCATAGAGTTTGCAGGTTAAAGCAACCTTGGAGTTGATGGCGAACTATCGTTAGTTTCGGTGGCGGCATCAGAGGCTTTATCTTGGGCCTGAAAGCTATCATTAGCGGGCTTCCTAGTAGCTAATAAATGACCTTCAACATTTGCCCCAAAATCTATTCTTATTTTCTCTGCAACCACTTCACCTCTGACAACTGCTGTTGAACCAAGCACTACCTCTACAGCAGCTATAGTGCCATTCAAATAACCTTCGACTGTGACAGACCTTGCTCTCACGTTACCATCCACATTGCCGGTACCGGTAACTACGAGGACATCTACAGTCAAATCTCCTGTAATCCTTCCCCCAAACTCTACTGTACCGTCACTTTGCCAATCGCCTTGTATAACTATGCCATCATGCAAAAGTGATCGACGTTGCCTAGGTTCGTTGGAGAAACTACTTGCAGGTTTAAGATCTTCGGTTGTTGGTTTGGAAAGCATATTTAATACCATGTGTCGTTTTGGGGGTTGCACCTAATTAAGCTAACGAAGATGTCTCTGCAAACAACTTATTACGAAAAAGAGCAAAGATAGAAAATACACTAGCTTCTACACCCCCAATAACCCCTTCCCATTAGTAGTACAAATGGGGATTTGTCGTTCCAACATTAGCACCCCACACACGATCATGCCGCGATCCACAGAAGTGTTATCTCGAACAAGCAAGGATATTAGACTTGGGACGCTGGGCTTACGTTGCTATCGGTACACAAGAATAGAATTGCTCGACCCTTAAATTTTGCAATTAAATAATAAATATAAATCAAATGATCTCTGTAAAAATAATATTTTAAAGTAATAATTTAACGAATTTTACCAGGTATTTTGTTGTGGCCAGCCAGTCACAGAGCCGGATAAATGCGCGTTAAACAAAGTACATTGACGCTATCGGATTCTTGATTTGTGAGTTTATTTCCACCTTCCACCCACACGCCTGCGCGTCGCTGCAAATTGAACTAGTTTTTTCTAGTGCGTTTTCTTTTTCCTACCTGCCAATGAATACCAGCTGCACTGGATAAATTTAATGAACACAGACTTAAAAATCCCTAAACTTACTATTTTTTCATTTGATTAATAAGAGAGGCTGAGTAAACCACCAAAGCTAGCCAAATCATAGGAAAAGCAATCATACGCTCCGGTCCAAAAGGTTCATCAAAAACAAAGACCGCACATAAAAAGATCATAGTTGGTGCGATGTACTGTAATATCGCGATGGTGGTTAAGCGCAATAATTTAGCGCCATTTGCATAGAGCATTAGAGGAACTGCTGTTACTGAGCCACAGCCTATCAAGAGAAAGCCATCACCAAAGCTTAGGTTGAAAAAATGGCCCTCGCTACGGACAGCATACCAAGTCGCAATCAAGAGCGCGAATGGTAATAATATCAGAGTTTCAAGTAAAAATCCTTGGTTTGGTCCGATTGGCAATTTTTTCTTACAAAGAGCATAAAATCCCCAGCTCATAAATAGTCCGATGGCAACCCATGGAACCTCGCCCGCGGACCATATTAAAACGACAATCGCGGAAGTGGCCAAAGCAATGGCTACAATTTGCCATTTATTCGGTCGCTCACCCATAAACAGCATTCCAAGAGCAATACTGAATAGTGGATTGATATAGTATCCTAAAGCGGCGTCGAGGGCATGACCAGAGCTGATCGCCCACACATAAATGCCCCAGTTAACTGCTATAAGAGCCGCAGTAATAGCGCCCATTGAAATTGCTTGGGGACTGGACAATGCTGCTCGCAAATCAGACGTACGTCCCATGACTATCAAGGCAAAACCAGCAATAGGGACGGACCAAATTACTCTATGAGCTACAATTTCCAATGCGGGAATGTGATCCAATAGCTTCATATACAGTGGTAGAAATCCCCAAAGTACATAAGCTGAGACGGCAAAGGCGAGGCCCGCAGGGCTATCATTATTTTTTTGCGAATACATAATACACCAGCGTGACAAAACGAATAAAGGCCAAGTAGAGATTTTTAGTTATTCAAAAAAATGAACAAGCTGACAAGAGAAGGAATAGTGACAAACGGTCAAAGTACAACCGTTGTCTTATTAATGCTCTATCAGAATTCATAGCTCATGAATTGGATGTATGTACGGTTTAGTATTTGATGGCTGAACTAAACATTGGAATTTGTCCGCGGCACCATAAATCTGCTGCCTTGAATCGGAGGGTTTTCTGGCTGTCCAGCAAAGCACTGGGCTATTTTCATCCAGTTTTTCGCAATTGCACCCTCAGACTTTAGCTTAGTGTCTTGAACATTACGAACTTGTGTTACGACTTCGGCAAACTCCGATGCCTTACCCTTGATCGATGACTGAGAGCTGCTGTCACCCCATTCCCATATCTTGCCAGAGGGACTGATTAACCTAACATAAGGGATGCGGTCTGGAACTTTCAGGCTTCTATTAGTGAAACTCCAACCAAACGTAGCGACTCCAAGATGGCAAATATTTTTAATCCTATCATGTGCGGCACGCTTAACTCCCAAAGCATCAAATATTTCTTGACCATGCGCCCATGTTTCCATTTGACGCGCGGTTATACTGGACTTGGCGCTCATTTCCGGCCCGAACCACTTCAAACGTACACTGGGGTCCGCACAAGCAAAAGCTGCCCCCAATTTTTTGCTGTTATCATACCACTGTTCAAACAAATTTTTCCCACTAAGTCCCTTCAAAAAAGGATACTGGCTCTCTAAAATTGACATCCCTTGATCTAGGTGAGCTGAAACTTTTAAATAAATTTTTGCAAACTCATTTTCGTTTTGCAGTGACTTTACAGCTGCCAAATCGAACATATACAAATGTCCAATAATGTCGTTCACGGTCCATGATTTAAAAAGAGTTCTTTTTAAGAATACGCTTTCGTGCTGATCGCGCAATAAATCTGACAATTCTTCAACCTCGGCCAAATAATCGTAAGCTTGTTGCATTTCTATCCCTAAACCGTTTCGTTTAATTTGCATTTTCGAATAATAAAGACATTTTGTTCAAAAATTTAAAAGGAAAAATTGTGAAATTTTTGCGTAAAAATGCGCTGGTCGATTTAATTATCGCAAAAACGCAATAAAATAATCAATAACAAACAACCAAGCGAACCAGTCAATCCAAGCGCTGGCACCACCCCCAGGTAATCAGTGAACCCGCCTAAAGAAACTGCGCCTAATGCAGTACCACCAATTGCAGCCATGGTCCAAAGGCTCATAACACGCCCCCGCAAACTGTCTTCAAGTTCCATTTGGATAGCGCTTTGGAGGGATATCCCGGACAGGGTCCCAGCAAAACCCAAGTAGGAAATAAAACCTAACGTGAGAGCCCATGATTCAGACAGGCCAATGAGTGGAATGAATACGAAACTTAAAAAAATACTTACGGGCACGTACTTGGGCAATGTCCCAGGAGGCTGACTAGAAGAAAACGCTTTAACCATACCCGCTAACAGGGCCCCGAATCCAGCGCATGACGTTAGCAGCCCCAGCCCTGTTGCTCCACGCTCAAACAAGCCATCCGCGATCACGGGCAAAATTTCGAGAACACTGCGAAGTAAAAAAGACGACAATGCCGTTATTAAAAGTGCCTTTAAAATTAGTGGGCTTTTAAATGAATATAGAATTCCTGAAGTGAGTGCTTTCAAAAATGCCTCTTTTTGCGTATTTAAAGCCAATTCACGTCGCGGTTGCAAAAAGCTCAAAGCTACGAGAAAAGGCGGGTAACAAAGTATTTGAACGAAAAGTGAAGCTTGTATTCCATAAAAAGCGATAATCCATCCTGCAATTGCTGGTCCAGTTAATCTTGCTAAATTAAAATTAATAGCACCCAGAGTCACAACTGAGGCGACTGAAGTAGTGTCAACCAGGCGTGGTCCCAGCGACATTCGAACGGGGGAATGTGCTGAGACCACCGTTCCGGCACACAGCGTTAAAAACAATAAATTCAGCTCGTTCAAAATCCCAAGAACGAAAAAAGCATAAAAACCGATAGCGATCAGAAAGGATAGGAATTGAGTAAAGATGGCGGCCTGCTTAACTCTTACTCGATCAACCAGTACGCCAAAAAGTGGGCCGGCCAGTAAAGAAGGTATAAAGTTTATAAATGCAACCATGCCAACAAAAGATGCTGATGCCGTCAAATCCCAAGCAATCCAGCCTATAGTGACCCTTTGCATCCAAACAGCGTTAGATGCAAAAACATTACCACAAATATAAATGCGGAAATCTTTGAAGGTTAAGGCGGATAGGTTCATGGTCGGGAGCTAATGGATCGCTTGAACTGTTACAATACAATAAAATTTTCAGTCTATGTGAGTGCCACGAGTATTTAACCCGCTCGACGCACAATACGGTTCTAGAGTTAGCAAACCTGATTTCTGACGTTGGAGGCGATACGACAGCCCATGAGGTACGCCAGAGAGCCAGATGCCATTATTGCAGCGAGGGGTAGCAATACGTTCCAGACCGTGTACTCGTGCAAAGCTGATTTAGCGACGGATGGGGCTGGGGTTTGGGCTACGTATCGCTGTTTCTGGTTTCACAACGGCACAACCTCAGTAAACTCAGCAGTTCAAACCATGTGTAACGCGGCGGAATGTTAAGCGAAGCGATCCCTTTTAAAAGAGCTTGACCTAAAGTCCATGGGTGAGCGCCACAATCCATCATAAATATATTTTATATCAACGCATAGATTTGCATTGATTGAATTAGACACACTAGGGTTGCCCGTACTCACTATTTTCGACGCGCGCCTGCACGCCTTCGCATCGATGCAAACTCGTTTACTTTAGCACGCTGTTACACAGCCGTTTGTTTACTGGGACCTCTACGGTCCGTTGAAAATTAGTTGCTGATTATATTTTGCAATGCGCAGCCCAATAACCACTGTCCCAATAAAGATCGAAACTCACTTCTAAACCGTCTTCGACGACAAAATGGTGAACGCCTCTCCCACTTAAGCCACCGTCTGCGGTGAAGGTACAAAATACGCAAACTTCAGTATCATTGGAAACGACATTGTCTACGCTTAGATTGAAGCCTGGCCATGCATCATTAAGCCTAGCAAGCATATTATTAAGCAAATCGTCAAATCCAATATACTCTCCCCCCAATGCATGGTTTGCATGGAAAGTAGTTTTACATTCTGGGTGGTATATTTTCCCCAATGCTTCCATGTCGCCGGAACCAAAGGCCGCGTAGCCGCCCATCACAATTTCTTCTGCAGTCATCATATGTCTCCATCTTTTATCGACGATAAGTTGTTACTCGGATATTGTCGCTCCAAATAATTGAAATTATTTGCCTTTCTGGCCCAATCTGCAAAAATAAAGTTAAGGAGTAGGCGGCTTGTATTCCATGCCCGCAGCTTTAGTCGACGCGGCCACAACATCTTCACCAGTATAGCAATGAGCCGTCGTAATGTCAGATATAGCCCCAGATAGCATAGTTTTGGCAACAACACTCATATAATCACTAAGTTTGTCAAAATCGCTTATAACTACACCGTCTCCTTCTGGGCGGCCAATCAGCCCATAAAATCCGATAAATTTTCCTCCAGCGTCCTCGATGAGCGCGCGCATAACAGGCTCTCTATTCTGCTTGCCTTCAATAATCGCTCTATGCGCCTGTGGCGTGTAAGTTATGTACGTCATTCGAATTGCCATTGCTTTCTCCAATTTTTGATTTTTATGATGAGTGATTTTAGAACTATTAATCTAGTGTAAATTTGAAAGTAGTTTTGCTTGTTCTTTTATTAATTCCACCACGCACCCGTACACCTGCGCGTCGTTGCAAAAATGTGTGGTTTTGCATGAGGTTGCACATGTGCCTGCCTGCTGAGGCCGCCATGGTTCACTTTTGAGGCGACAAGACAGCCCATACGGTGCGATAAAGAGCCAGATGTAATAGATTTGGGTTGAAGGATAAAAACACCTGTAAGATAGTCTACTCGAGCAACTCTGAAGCCCTCTCAATGAAACGAAACGGCCTTAAATCATTGCAATATCAAGCGTTTTATCTATCCCGGTTGGGTCGTGTTTTCCATTTTTCAAAACGAACCAAGGTTTCTGAATCTGTGGGAGGGTATATGCCTCGGATAGAAGCCCCATCGCGAACTTCTTCCAAAACGAAAGTTTCAAAGCGTTCCATTTCGATGGTGTCGTTGGCGACTTCGGTTGCTAAATGCCGGGGGATCACTATGACGCCGTCTGCATCGCCAACCAAGATATCGCCGGGATAGACAGCAACGCCGCCACAGGAAATCGGTAGACCGATGTCTATAGCGTGATGTTTGGTCAGGTTAGTCGGGGCGGATGGTTTTGCGGCGAAAATGGGCATCAGTAAGGCAGCAGCACCTTTCGCATCGCGAATTCCACCGTCTGATACAACGCCTTCTACGCCGCGGACTTGGCACCGAGTTAACAAGATTGATCCTGCGGAGGCCGCTGAAGCGTCCTGCCGACAATCCATCACGAGTACCGCACCCGCAGGGCATTCTTCTACTGCTACCCGCTGCGGATGCTCAGGTTCGCGAAAGGCTTCGATCGGATCTGTGTCTGGTCGGGATGGAATGTGGCGCAAAGTGTAAGCGGGACCGACCATGTTCGTCGTTCTTTCGCCCAGCGAAACCACCCCTTGGATGAAGGCGTTGTGATACCCTTTTTTGTAAAGCAGCGTTGCAATCGAGGCAGTGCTCGCCCCGCGCAATTGAGAAATCGTTCCGGATGAAATTTTGACGGTTTCAGGTTTGGCAGGGTTTGGCATTGCGTGAGGACCTTACGTTTTTTCATAGAAGGGTAAGTCATCTGGTTCGATCGGCACAAGCGCGCCACGTTGCTGAACAACCGCGCGCGCGAGCTTGCAAGCGAACGCTATACTGCTTTGTGTCGTTGATCCATTTGCGTATCCTGCAAGAAAACCAGCATTGAAACTGTCACCGGCAGCAGTTGTGTCAACAAGGTCTGTCACCGGCTCTACTGAAACCTCACCCCATGCTTCATCCTTAACAAAAACAACCGAGCCCGATCCATTTTTAACAATGACCCTGCCCGCGCCGGCGTCCATATAGCGGCGCACAGTTGCTTGCGGTGTGGGATCATCAAACCAATGCGCCTCGTCTTCATAAGAGGGAAACGCGATATCACAGACTGCTGCGCCCTCCATTATTGCATCCCGCATCGCATCAATTGAGGCCCAAAGTCTCGGGCGTAAATTCGGGTCGAACGCAATTTTTTTTTCCGCCGCACGCGCTTCCTTCAAAGCGTTAATCAAAGTGGATCGGCCATAATTGGACAATATCGCGAGGGTAATACCGGAAAAGTAAATGACGTCAGCAGCGGCAATGGCTTTGTGCAAATGATCGGTATCATCAGCCAGAGAGCGCGCCGCAGATTCGCCACGCCAATAGGAAAAACTGCGTTCGCCCTTATCCAGTGAAATCATATAAAGGCCAATTGTTTTGCCCGGTAAAATCCGAACTGAACCGTCGTCAATCCCACTGCCACGCATGAACGCAGTCATTTGAGCCGAAATTGCATCGTCGCCGACGGCAGTAAGATAAGACACGTGAACATTGGGCGCGGATCGAGCCAGGTACCATGCGGTATTGTACGTATCGCCAGCAAACCCTAATCGATAGTCTTGCAACCCGTCCGTTGGGGCCATTTCAGCCATACATTCGCCGATGCAAAGAATACGCATTTCGGTTGCTTGCTCCTAAAGGAAGTCGTCGCGACGCGGTGTAAAACAATCCACAAGAGTGCCCGGTTCTAGACACACACATCCGTGGAATTGATCAGATGGGATGACAAAGCTGTCGCCCGGACCGACCTCACGCGTTTCATCACCCAGGGTAAACCGAAATCGACCACTTTCGATATAAGTCGATTGAACATGCGGGTGATTGTGAAGCGCACCGATCGCGCCTTCAGCAGTAAACCGAAAAGCAACCACCATAAGCTGTTCATGGTCCGACAAGACTTGTCGCGTAACGTTTTCGCCTGTCACGATGGTTGGAAAATCCGACATAACATCCTCCGCTTTTATGAAAACAGCATACCGCCGTTTAGATCCATGTTTGTACCCGTAATGAATGCGCTATCGTCGCACGCAAGAAACAGGACAAGGTTTGCCGCGTCATCGACATGACCTTGGCGTTTCAGCGGCGCGTTTGCCTCAAACCCGAGACGACCTGCGTCTGGCGTGTGGATATTATGGAAATCCGTGTCGATCATGCCGGGGCACAGCGCGTTCACACGAATATCTGGTCCAAGTTCTTTAGCGAGACCCCGGGTCATAGTCATAACCGCGCCCTTTGATGTCGCGTAAGCAACCGCACCCGGTCCACCACCATCGCGTCCAGCCTGACTGGCCAAGTTCACAATTGCACCGGACTTCATATGGGCAAGACATGCCTTGGTCATCATGAAAGTGCTGGTAAGGTTCAGTGTCATGACAGCTTCCCAATGCGAAAGCTCCATCTCAGCGATTTTTTTACGGGCAATCAGACCGCCCGCGTTGTTGACCAAAATATCCAAACTGCCAAAATCAGCTACGGCCTTTTCGACCAACGCGTCCACATCTTCTTGCTTATTCAAATCACCCTGCAAGGCAAAAGCGTTTCCACCAGCAGTTTTGATCACCGAAACGGTATCTTCGGCGGCCGCAGAACTGGCAAAGTAGTTTAGTGCAACGTTCGCGCCTTCAGACGCCAGCTTCTTGGCCACTGCTGCACCAATATCGCGACCACCGCCTGTAACAATGGCCGTTTTCCCTGCGAGTTTCATATCGTCCCTTCCTATTTTCAGTCTTGGGCGAACTGCCCAATAAATTTTATGTGTTGGCTAGCTTTTTCATAACAACCCTGAATGTGTTTTCGTCCGCATCTGTAAAATACAGATCAGCGTCGTAACCTTGATCATCCATGAAGTGAAAAACCCTTTTGGGGGCATCCAACCTATATGGAACCAACAAAGTCGCAATCCGGTGTCGCGTTGATGCTGGATAGCGTGCGGTCAAAAATGTGCTGACCGGCAAACCCTCGTATTCCGTTGGGTCCACTCCAGGAAATCCAGTTTCCTGCATCATTTCTGGTTTCCCGGCTTCCGACCAGACGATCTGTCCGTAAAAACCAGCACGTTCGCCTGCGTTTCGAAACGATGATTTTCCCAGTTCAAACCGGTTGTTCGCGTGGAGAAGCCAATCGATTGTGACCGGCGTTTCAGCATCGATACTATCGACGATGACAAAGTATGAATTACGAACAAAATAAATCTCGCGTTCTGCGTTGGTGACTTCTGGCGACAGGCTTTGGTAGGCCAAGGTCGCGTCCCCATGAATGAAAATATGATCTTCGTGTTGCTTCGCTGAAATGATCCGTCCAGTCGCTGCCATGGCTTTGGATTTATCTTTTTCAGCGTATTGACCTTTTCCGTTAATAAGGATGGCATTTTTAGACCGTGTTTGGCGACGCCAGTTGCGGTGCATGCTGGAATTAAATGCCACATAGTGTCCAGATTGGATCGCAAGATCTTCGCCAAAGGCGGACATGCAGAATGAATTTTGGTCTCCATGGCTGTGGCTAATGGAACCGAAAGACGATGATTTGAACACAAAATGGATGTGGTTGTAGGGATCTTCCATCGCGTGTTGAACGCCAACCCAGCCGATCCCCTTGAAATGCCGCAAACCGCTTTCAGGTGGTGTTGCCTTAACCACCGGAAAGTCAGTTTGGAAAACAAGTTCATCAAAATTTGTGTCCCACCAGCCCCAATTGTAGAACGCCATTTCGGTCCCAGGATTGGTTCGAAGGTTTTCTTCACAGTACCATTGGTACGCGCCATTTCCAGTAGCACCCGCAAATTGACGTAGGTTCAAGCCAGTTTTGATACACGGCAAGTCGCCCATCGTGCTGTCGTCGCCCATTGTTGCGCGGCGCGTACTTGGTGGCTTGCAATAAAGGGGAAAATCGCCCGTGTTCTTGAAGAATGGACGTCTATAAAGGTCGATTCCAGTATAAGACTTTAGTCGGTTCGCTGCATCAATCAGATAGGCGATACCCATCATCCAATAATGCGTACCCTCCGCCCAACCACCATCTGTATCACCCCAGGGCGTGTAAACCGTGGACAGGAATTCGATAGAATAATTCAGCCACTCCCTGGCTTCGTCATCTTCGTCGTCACCTAAAAGCGCGATACAGGCCGGAATGAGTGTAAGTGATATCGAGCGCACAGCATGGCTGTCGTATGGGAACAAATGAATTTTTGCGTTCAAGATTGCGTGGTCCGCAATGTCACGCGTGCGTTCCAAAAGGGATGCCCTAACAATAGCACACTCATCTTCGGTCATATCATCATAAAGCCAATCGTATCCCCATGCCAACGCATTGCAGACACGATAGGCCCATTCATCCGTGTAGGCGCGTGACGTAACCCCCATAGGGTCCCAAGAGGCGACTTCCAAAAGCCAATCTTTGGCACGGGCGGTCATGTTTGAATTACTGGTGACTTTACCACCGATCGCAAGATGGCGGATCGCGTACCAAACCTCCTGCAGATCGATGTAAGTTTGGCGCCAAATCGGGGCGGTTCGCGTGTGGTTGGGGTATCCAGCCGGTTCGCGGGTTATTTCCTTGTCCATCCACGGCAGCACAGATTTTTCATAAAACGTTGACCAAGTACAATGGGTCGGATCAGCCTCAACTGACTTGATGAAATCACCAAAACGCTCTTGCGTCATCCACAGACGTGGGTGGCTCATTAAAACATGATCAAGGCGACCATCGCGCAAAGGCAAGGGAGTTTCGGCCGCGTCTTCTGCAATGCAAAAACTGCGAGTGCTGCTCCAGGAACTTGAAGGCTTTCCGCTTTCATCGCATGTCGTGTAGGACCAATGGTACTCACCTGGGGTCAAAACTTGGTCAGGTGTGAAAAAATTCAGGGGCAGGTTCGTAAAAACGTGGGTTGTTTTCGTAGGAAAATCTGGATCGCTTGAGATGCGAAGCACATAGGTAGCCTCCTCATCTATAACAGGAATCCACATAAAGCGTGGGGGATTTTCTACAACTGCTTCAGAACTGGTCGGACTGTATTGAATCGTCAACCGCCCCGCTTTGGGTTCATCTAGCGAAGGAAGTGCAGTTGCCAGCATAGTTTCATTTCCATAAAAAATGTGAACTTGGAAGTGGTGTAGGGGCGTCCGATACAGACGCCCCAAACCTTTATTTTAGCCGCCGTACTGACGGTCATATGCAGATTGCATCGCCGCTAGAACGTCGTTGAAGCCCATTTTGTCGAGAGTCGCCATGTAGTCGTCCCACTCAGCTTCGATGCCACCACCAAGAATCCAAGCCTGCTGCTTTTCGAGCATATAGGTACGGATCTGGCTCCAGTTTTTGTCATAGACGCCCTGCTCTTCTTCGTTGAATGCAACGCCGAGGAACTGATCGATCAGATAGTCGCCAGCATCGTAAAGTTCGATGCCCTTAACGGCAGATGGGTTTGTCCACTGGATTTCGTAACCGAAGTCCTGGAAGTAACCACGCTGAACCTGCGAACCGACCTGGTAGAGCTGGCTGTTAACTGGACCGGCTTCCATGAACTCTTTCTTGAAGATCGGCTTACCGTCAACCATGTCGTAGTGCGTACCTTCGATACCGAAGTTAGCAGCGCGACGACCTTCTTCAGTAAAGTAGTAGTCGAAGTATTTGATGGCTGTTACTGGATCAGGGTTGGTGTGCGAAATAGCCCATCCGTCCGGCTTAACCGGAATACGGCGGTGTTCAGCGATACGCTTACCTGAGATGGATGCTGGTGGAACGATAACCTCCAAAGCAAAGCCAGGGATTTTGTCTTTAAGCTTTGGGTTGTAGCCGGAAGTTGATGCAAACCAGTCGTGAGTCATACCACCAAGGTTTTCGCTCAGCAGGAATTCGCGCGCAGAAGAACCACGCGTAAAGACTTCGGCGTCGATCAGGCCTTCTTCGTACCACTTGTGAATGTTCTTGATGCCTTCACGGTAACCTTCGCCAGCATAGCCATGCGCGATGCGACCATTGTCGATCAAAAAGTCGTGGTAAGTATCAGAACCGGACGAACGACCGCCCCACAAGGTAACCAGACGCAAGACTTCTGGCCATTGACGTGCGAAGAACGGAACTTCGTCTTTCAGACCGTTGCCGTTGGGGTCTTGGTTGCGGAATGCTGTCAGAACTTCGTAAAGCTCGTTGACATCGGATGGAACGTCCATGCCAACTGCATCTAACCAATCCCGACGCATCCAGTAAGCACGACCGTATTTTCCATCTGGCAGATACGGAATATAGTAGAGGTTGCCGTCAAATGATGAAACCGCAGCCATCTTTTCTGGATACTTGTCAAAGAACGCTTTGATGTTTGGAGCGTGCTCTGCAATGAGGTCATTCAGTGGAACGAACGCGCCCTGTGGGCCGTACTCGTTGACCATATCCTTGATTTTGTCGCCACCCACGATGTGTGGGATGTCACCGGAAGCAAGCATCAGGTTGTGTGCTTCCTGCGAACTTGGAGTGTTCGTACCGAAAGTCGCACCGATCAGGTGAACACCTGTGTCCTGACGAGCTTTCTGCTCAACAGGCCAGTTGCTGTCGTAGTGGTAGCGCTTATTGTGCAAGTGAACTGTAAATTCCACAGGCTCATCTACAATTCTCAAGTGACCGCCTGCAAACGCAGGCGCTGTCATTGATGTCGACAGCAACGCTGCTGCCAATATGGTCGATTTGCGCATATAGTTTCCTCCCATTATGCGATTTGATTGACGTCAATTGAAACTGGTCATTTTTATTCTTTAACCCCACCAAGCATGATGCCTTTATTGAAGTATTTCTGAATAAACGGATAAAAGATCAAAACTGGTATGATCGAACAAACCATAATTGCAGCAGTCACAGTTTCGACTGAATAGCCTTGGTTTAGAAGGGATTGCCCGAATTCTTCATCGTCAGATAGAGTGGCAATCACCTGGCGCAGGTAGACCTGAACCGGGATTTTTTGTTCGTCTTTCAACAACACCATAGCCCAGAAGAAGCCATTCCATCGAGCGACCATGCAAAATAGTATGATCGTAGCGAGCGCCGGCTTGGACAACGGCAGGTAAACCTTCCAAAGTACCTGGAATTCGTTGGCGCCGTCCATGCGTGCGGCCTCTTCAAAGGACTTTGGAATTGCCTCAAAAAAGTTGCGCAGAAGGATGATGTTGAATGCGTTACAGGCGAAGGCGATGATTAAGCCAAAATAACTGTCCATCAGGCCGAGATCACGCATGTTCAAGAAGAACGGAATCAACCCAGCGTTAAACCACATGGTAAAAGCAACAAACAGGTTGAAGTAGCGGCGTCCCAAGAGCTGCTGCTTGGACAACGCGTACGCGCCAGGGACAATAATGAGCATGCTGACAAACGTTCCGCCAAATGTGTAAATGAACGTGTTTTTGTACGAAGACCAGAACAAGGGTTCAGAGATAACATAGTCATATGCAGATATTGTTAGCCCAATCGGGCGCCAAAAAACGGTGCCTGCTGCGGCCGCTGACCCATTACTGAATGAAACGGCTGCGATGTAGATAAAAGGATAAAGCGTCAAAAGAGCGAAAACTGTGATCAGCACCATGTTCAGGCGCACAAAGACTTTATCGCCGCGCGAATAGAGGTTCATATTTGCCATTGTTTCGTCCCCCCTACCACAGCGACGTATTTGAATATCGACGTGCGATTGTGTTCGCTGTCATAACCAGAATGAACGCGATGACGGCGTTGAATAAACCAGCGGCGGCTGCCAAATCGTATTGAGCGCCCTGAATACCTTGGCGATAGATGAAGGTGTTGATCACATCAGCCGTTGCAAACGTGGCTGGCTGATAAAGTAGGATGATCAGTTCAAACCCAACTTCCAACAGGTTCCCAATCCGAATGATTAGCATAATGATGATTGTTGGAAGGATAGACGGCAGCGTGATTTTCCACATCATTTGCCACCGGCTGGCACCGTCAATTACAGCAGACTCGTAAAGGGACGGGTTCACCCCTGCGATTGCGGCTAAGAAAACAATGGAAGAAAAGCCTGCTTCTTGCCAAATGCCCGATCCAATAAAGATTGGTCTGAACCATTCCGGTTTTATCAAGAAATATATTGGTTCCATACCGAACCATCCCAGCACCATATTCACGATACCAGCACTGGGTGAGAATGCGGTTATGACGATACCAGCAATTATCACAGTCGAAATAAAATGTGGTAAATAAACAATGGTTTGCGCAGTTCTCTTGAACACATGGTGCGTGATTTCGTTAAACATCAATGCGAGAAATATAGGCACAGGAAATCCAAAACAAAGACTTAACATGCTGATCATGAATGTATTTTTTAAAGCCCGTCCGAATTGATCGCTGTATATCAATGTTTGAAAATGTTCAAAACCGATCCAAGGGCTTCCCGCGACACCGCGGAAAATCGAATAATCTTTGAACGCAACCTGCAGGCCATACATCGGTTTATAAAGGAATACTACAAACCAGATTATGACAGGCAGTAGCATCACATATATCTGCCATTCCCTTTTGAAATGGTCGACAAGCCAAGTGAAACGCTGCCCAAGCGTTCTCTTTGGCGCGGCTGGGAGAATATTTTCTGACAGGTCGCTCATAGATTGATCGCCTGACCGCTTTCAGAGTCAAAAATTTTGACCCGCCCTGCTGGTACATGAACCTCTTTGACGCCAGATAGGTGATCAATTGATCCGTTGGTGTCAGCTTTGAAAACAAGATTTGTGCCGTCGCGCTGTGCGTGCAGTAGGGCCTCAGAACCAAGCGGCTCCACCAGATCAAGGTCGATAGGCAGAACTGAAGTGTCCGCGCCAGCTTGCAAAGTCACATCTTCAGGACGAATTCCCACGACAACATTGCGACCAGCGTTATCCCCAATCTCCACATTCAGCTTAATATGAACACCGTTAATCTCGGCCCCGTTTTCGTTTAGGACTCCATTAAGCTGGTTCATGGGCGGAGACCCAAGGAAACCAGCAACAAAGGTGTTGGCCGGGTTCATGAACAGTTCCATCGGTGTACCGACTTGTTCAATATTACCATCATTCATAACGACAATGCGATCCGCCAAAGTCATTGCTTCGACCTGATCGTGGGTCACGTAGATTGAGGTCACGCCAAGACGATTGTGCAAACGTCGGATTTCTGCGCGCATCTGAGTGCGCAACTTGGCATCAAGGTTGGACAGCGGTTCATCAAATAAGAACACCTTAGGATGGCGCACGATCGCGCGACCCATTGCAACGCGCTGTCGTTGTCCACCGGAAAGTTCCGCAGGCTTGCGATGCAAATATTCTGTTAGTTCCAAGATTTCTGCGACTTCGGAAATTTGGTTTTTAATTTCCACTTTTGGCATTTTGCGGATGCGCAAACCGAACGCCATGTTGTCAGCCACGTTCAGGTGCGGATAAAGCGCATAGTTTTGGAAAACCATTGCCACGTCGCGATCTTTCGGAGCAATACGGTTCACCACTTTGCCATGAATGGATGCTTCGCCGCCCGAAATCTCTTCTAGACCGGCAATCATGCGAAGTGTCGTTGACTTTCCACAACCAGACGGGCCAACAAGAACGACAAATTCCTTTTCCGCTACGTTTAAATCGATGCCATGAACGACCTGAACAGCGCCATATGCTTTGACGATTCCACTTAGATTAACGCCAGACATAGTCCCTCCCGAGGATCTATAGAATTGAAAATAAACGTTTTGTACATGGTTTTGATTCGCATTATTGCCATCTGGGATACTAGTAAAATTTCTAGTATGCTAGTCTTGTTTTTTAAAATCGATTCTGTAATTGCTACGTAGAGACTGAATAAACGACAGATGTACGCAGATGCACCTGCAGGAGATATAGGCATGACGCAACTTGCGCGGATCAGCGAACGACGCACTATTGTGGATGATATTTATGATCATCTGCATGCAGAAATTTCGTCATTGCGTTTAAAGCCTGGCTACCGAATTTCAGAGGTTGATATCGCATCTCAATTCGGTGTGTCGCGTCAACCTGTTCGAGATGCGTTCAGCCGTTTGGCGAATCAAGATTTGTTGTTGATCCGGCCCCAACGTGCAACTGAAGTGCGTCGGTTTTCCATGCGGGAAATTGAGAAATCTCGTTTTGTGCGATCAGCCGTTGAAAAGGAAGTGCTGCGCTGTGCAGCCGGTTATTGCGACGAAATTGGCGCGGCCAGTCTAGACTCTGAGCTAGCGAAGCAGGCTCACACAATGGCGGTTGGCGATTTCGACAGTTTTGCCGCATTGGACTACGCTTTCCACAAAACACTTTGCGAAATTGCGAAGGCGGATTTCGCGTTCGACGTTATTCTTGCCGAAAAATCCAAAGTCGATCGGCTCTGTCTGTTAGGGTTGGCTAGAGAAGATCATATGCCTGAGCTGGTAGGCGATCACACCGCTATTGCAGAAGGTGTTAAATCTAAAGACCCATTGAAAGCGATTGAAGCTGGCGTTCGACATCTGTCGCGGCTGGATGAAACCATCACTCGTATATCGGCGACTAGCGCGAATTATTTTGAGCCAGTCTAGCGAAAAATTGACTACACTTGGCGCTGCAGGCGTGTTTCATTTGGCATGGCCAATGATCCTGAAAGCCGTGTTTCTTCACGGAACGGTAGTCGTTGATGGTCTTTTGGTTGCCCCGTTGGGCGAAATCGCGATTGCGGCGATGGGTGTCGCTGCAGCAGTTGGCGGCATTGCAATGGGTTTCATTTTTGCCTTTTCCCATGCGATGCAAATCCGATCAGCACAGGCTTTTGGTGCCGACAATAGCGTATTCAAAAAGTCAGTCCTTTTTACCGGAACGGCGATTGGCATTTTTCTGGGCCTGATCGGGGTGATACTCATTGCGATATTTGGGAAAATCGCAATAGCAAGCCTTGCCTCAGATGAACATGTAGCAGCAGAGGCATGGGCATACCTCAGCATTTTTACAGTTTTCATTCTCGGACAATCCGTAAGTCAGCCCGTGGTATCATATTTCAACGGTTGCGGGCGTGCGAAAATTCCTTTGATCGGGTATTGCATCTCGGTCCCCATAAATATTCTCAGCAGTTATGCCCTGATTTTTGGCGTTTGGGGTGCCCCAGAACTGGGGGTGGCTGGCGCAGCGCTTGGCAGTGCTTTGGCGATTATCGCCCAAACGATTTACTTAATGGCCCAGCTTGTCCGTGTTGAAGGACACCTGCGTAAGGTTGTGGGGTGGCACAACGGAACTTTCTTGCAAACACTGACCAGCCTGACAAAGTTTTCAATCCCAATTGGTGCAACCTTCGTTAGCGCGAATTTTGCGGCGCACGTCTGTGCCTTACTTTACGCAAAAATGACCCTTCCTGCGTTTGCAGCTCTGACCCTGATTGTGCCTTGGAACATGTTGGCTGGGCAAATCAGCATGCAATGGACACAAGCAACCGGGATCATCGTCGCCCAACTATTGGGAAATCAAACCAAGGACACTGTATTGGTAAGCTTTCTAACCACGGCTTGGCGATATGCGTTTGTGGCTGCAGGCATTGTCGCCACAATATTCTTGGTTATGTGTTTTTCAGTCGATGAAATTTATCCAAGATTAGAGGCTGAAACGCGCGCGATCATTTTTGGCTTTCTGCCGCTTTTGATCCTGATCCAACCGCTGCGCGCAACCAACGCAATCTGTGGCAATGTCCTGCGGGCAAGTGGCGACACAGTCTATGTCATGTATATATTCATTTGGTCACAATGGGCATTTCGTGTACCTTTGACAGCGCTATTTATACTTTACTGGGACCTTTCCGCGTTCTGGGTCCTGTCTCTTTGGCTGGCGGAAGAAGTTGTAAAGTTCCCTGTGTTTCATAAGCGTTTACTTCAAGGCCATTGGAAACACGCTTTAGTAGAATGACGGGCTAGAATTTGATGACCTTGATCGGAGGTAGGCTATGAAAATTACAGACGCGAAGGTTTATGTAGGCGGCCCTGGAAAAAACTATGTCACCCTAAAGATTATGACGGACCAAGGCATCTACGGCCTCGGTGACGCCACGTTGAATAATCGTGAAACTCTGCCAGCGGCATATTTGCAGGATTACCTAATTCCAAACCTTATCGGAATGGACCCGCGTAACAGCGAAGACATTTGGCAATTTTTTTATCGGGGAGCCTATTTCCGGGGTGGCCCTATTGCGATGGCCGCATACGGTGCCATCGATATTGCCCTTTGGGATATTAAGGGAAAGCTAGCCGGTATGCCGCTCTACCAACTTTTCGGTGGCAAAAGTCGTGATAGTGCAATGGTTTATGCGCACGCAACCGGTACAGACCTACCTGATCTAATGGAGTCGGTGACAAACTATATCGAGCAAGGATATAAAGCTATTCGCGTTCAATGTGGCATTCCCAGAATGCCCACGGCCAGTTATGCAGTCCCGGACGCAAAGGGAGGCAAAGGCGATTTCATCACTGACTTTGGCGGCATTCAACCCAAAACTGAAATCTGGGACACCTACAAATACATGCGGCATATGCCAAACGCTTTGGCGGAAGTCCGAGAACGTTTTGGACCAGATCTGAAAATTCTACACGATGTTCATCACAGATTGCTGCCACGTGAAGCAGCCGAATTCGCCAAAACGGTTGAACCCGTTGGTCTTTATTGGTTGGAGGACCCTACTCCAGCCGAAGATCAAGACGCGCTCCGCCTCATTCGGCAACATTCCACAACACCAATAGCAATTGGCGAAGTCTTCAATTCGATCTGGGATTGCAACAAGTTGATCGAAAATAAATTGATTGATTTTATCCGTATCGCAGTCACCTATGGTGGTGGGATTACCCCTGTTAAACGGATCGTCGATCTGGCGGGCATGCACCACGTCAAGACTGGCTTTCATGGCGCTCCAAGCCATTCACCAATATCAATGGCAGCACAGGCGCATATGAATGCTTGGGCCCCCAATTTTGGGATCCAAGAATATCTCGTGCTTGGGACACCGGAATGCGATGCAATGTTCCCTTCCGAACACATGATGCGGGGCGGAATGTTCTTTGTTAGCGATGCGCCGGGCCTAGGTGTGGATTTTGATGAGCGTGAAGCGACGAAATATGAATACGCCCCGAGTTCACATCCAATCGTGCGCTTAGAAGACGGAACGCTTTGGAATTATTAGGCCGGAGGTCGAGATCTGCCGATAACGACGTCACACCCTCCAATGTTGGCTTACCTAACGCGCGGGCGTGTTCGTGTTCTATTGACCAAAATTTTGGTATAACTACTTACGAACATACGCCTTTCTTCGGTTTGCCCTTAGCACACGATGAAAACCGAACATACGGCATTACATCGCCCCGACTGATCTCGAGGTTTGTTTTGAGTTGGCTGAATGGGGCGTGTGGTACCACTCACGCACGCCACAATCGCACCATACCCCGCTTCAACCAAAGTTTTCTAAAAGTCCCATCGCAACTCCTGAAGGCCACTTTATATTGGATTTTAAAAAATTCTATTGTTCCTATATGTGACTTGGTTTAGCGCTGTTTACACGGCGCCTACTAAATTGGGGTTTACTAAGGCTGCTAGAGATTTCTCTGCGTTTGCAGCATCCATTTCAGCTAATACATTGACCTTCGCTTGTTCCACAAAAGTCTCACGGGTGAAGCCAATGTCTTCCAGCTGACGATCACTCATGTACTGCAGTGCTTGCGTTGCGGCCGACGCTTGACGGGCTACAATCATTAATCTCAATAGTCGTTTAAGCATTTTAGTCTCCTTGCTTTTATTCATATTGATATGGTATTTTTATGCAATATTTCATCAAACAAAGCTGCATTTCCGTTATGCGTTAGACGCATGTCCACGACTATCACCAACTTTACATTTTGCAAAAAAAGGCGGTGCCAAAAGACATCGCCAGTCAACACTTTAATTTGGGGGGGATTCAAGCAAAGTAGTTTCTGGCGTAAATGCTGCAGCGCAACAATCAAGTGTTGCCTGAGTACATTTGTATCGGTTTGATCTCAAATTTGTTCATCTATTTCTTTAGGTCTGCGACGCTGAACTCGAATCTGTTGTCAAAACAAATGGACTCTGGCTTGACAGCAAGTGGTGCCATCTGGGAGCTGGCTTTAAAGTTGCGTGCTGCAAAGTAATTTATTAATTACGGCGACCGAAAATATACCTTGCCAACTTCAGCAAAGTTTAATCTGACAGTGCCAGTTAGGGTCTTAAAACCCACCAATATCCGCCAAAAGGCTGATCACTTTGTCTGCGCCAACACCATAGCGCAGGCTGGTGAAACAAAAGGGTTTATCCCCACGCATCCGTAATGCATCGCGTTCCATTACTTCAAGTGAAGCCCCAACGTGGGGAGCAAGATCCGTTTTATTGATAACCAATACATCTGACTTGGTGATTGCAGGTCCCCCTTTGCGCGGGATTTCTTCACCTGCAGCAACATCGATTACATAAACCGTAACATCTGCCAATTCAGGGCTGAAAGTGGCAGACAGGTTGTCCCCTCCACTCTCGATTAGAACGATCTCAACTTCTGGATGACGCGCGTGCATTTCTGCGATAGCCGCCAAGTTGATTGAAGCATCCTCGCGGATAGCCGTATGTGGACAGCCTCCTGTTTCCACACCAATAACGCGATCTTGAGGCAAGATTTGCATCCGCATTAAAGCTTCGGCGTCTTCTTGAGTGTAAATGTCGTTTGTGATGACACCAATGGATGTCTGCGGATGAAGTATCTTTGCCAGTGCCGCTGTCAAAGTCGTTTTTCCTGCCCCAACAGGGCCACCAATACCAATGCGCAGAGGACCGTTTTTAGACGCCATTGGCTGTCTCCTTATGTGCGAAAGACGCGTGAATATTGAGTTTCGTGGCGCATCGATGTGATATCGGACATCCATGCGCTGTTATGAAGGCCGTCTAATGTTGCACCCCGGAACTGTTTGGCAATTGCAGCGCATTGCTGCTTCAAAGCGATTTGTGTTTTCTGCCCATCCACTTGTCCCAAAGGAACCAAACGCATCGCAGCGGCTGTTAGGTTCGC
>Ga0115564_10001170_pt1 | contig 24435 bp, 20 predicted proteins | sample COGITO_mtgs_1105_7_FD_88680 | JGI IMG/M metagenome (GOLD analysis project Ga0115564, IMG submission 88680) | Pelagic marine microbial communities from North Sea - COGITO_mtgs_110523 | ecosystem: Environmental > Aquatic > Marine > Epipelagic | place: Germany:Helgoland, sampling site Kabeltonne...
TCTACTCTGGCTTTCTACTCTGGCTTTCTACTTGGGCTGTCTAAAGGACGTTGGCCCTGGCGATGTTTGACAGTAGGGGGTTAGGTTCGCGCGAGGCACGGTAGACAAGCGCCATGCCTCCGACGACCTGCACAATCTCAGTGTCCGGGATGTTTTTTAGCGAAGCAACAACGTCAGCGCGTTCCGCTTTGTCGCCAAACATTTTTACTTTGATAAGTTCATGATCATCGAGGGCTCGGTTCAATTCAGCAATCACACTGCCTGAAAGGCCATTGCCAGCGACGGTGACGACTGCTTTGAGTCCGTGCCCGATGGTTCTCAGTTTTTTTTTCAGCTTACCGTTCATGATTTACTCAATTTTCAGGGGCGCGATTGTACCCACGTTGACCTGGGTTTACGATACTTCATTTCGGAAGGGAGCTAAATGACGAAAAAGTCGAAATCCAGTGCTCAATGGCTAACTGACCACGAGAAGGACGAATACGTGCTTCGTGCCAGGCGGGAAGGGTATCGATCCCGGGCGAGCTATAAGTTGCTTGAGATCGATGAGAAATTCGGCCTCCTTCGTCCAGGCACTGTGGTGGTCGATCTGGGTGCTGCGCCCGGAGGCTGGGCCCAGATCGCGGTGCAGAAGTGTGGGCGTAGCGGGTTCGTGGTCGGCCTTGATCTACTGGATATGGAGCCACTACGGGGTGCCACGCTTATTAAGGGCGATTTCACAGAGGAAAAGTCTCTGGCTGAGTTGATGGCAGTGCTTCAAGATCGAACCGTAGACCTTGTAATCTCGGATATGGCCCCCAACTTAAGTGGTATGAAAGAAATCGACCAACCTCTGGCTATTTACCTCACCGAACTAGCGTTAGACTTCGCATGTGCAACCTTGAGGCCGGGTGGTGCGTTGTTGATGAAATGCTTCGAAGGTTCAGGGCTCGACGAGCTTCGACGAGTCATTCGTACTAATTTCAAGCAGTTAAATAATGTTAAGCCGAAAGCGTCAAGAGACAAGTCCCGCGAGATCTATGTGTTGGGCCGTCAATTCAAAGGCAGCTAGACGTAACTTATCGACAGAATTGTAGTCGAATGAACTAATAACGCCGTACAACTATAATGAACGGCCCTGCGGGCTGAAAAAAGTTCGGGAATGAGGATAGAGCATTGAATGATATGGGTAAAAATCTACTACTTTGGTTGATTATCGCAGCGGTACTGCTGACGGTGTTCCAGAATTTCAATGTTCGTCCCGAAAATGAAGAGATTGACTACTCTTCTTTCCTGGAAATGGTGGACCAAAACCAGGTTCGATCCGTTGAGGTCGACGGGCTGACCATTCGTGGCGAGCGCTCTGATGGTAGGGCCTTCGAAACCATCCAGCCGCAGATTACTGATAGTGCCCTCATCGGGGACATGATTGATCGAAATGTTGATTTTAAGGGCAAACGGCCCGAGCAACAGAGCATCTGGACCCAATTACTGGTGGCCAGTTTTCCAATTCTCGTCATTATTGCTGTATTCATGTTTTTTATGCGTCAAATGCAAGGTGGTGCGGGTGGCAAGGGTGGACCACTAACCTTTGGAAAGAGCAAAGCCAAATTGCTCGGCGAGGATCAAATTAAAACGACCTTCGCTGATGTTGCTGGAGTCGACGAAGCGAAAGAAGATGTGCAGGAACTGGTTGAGTTCCTGCAGGACCCCAGTAGATTTCAGAAGTTAGGAGGCAGGATTCCTCGTGGCATCCTAATGGTTGGGCAGCCAGGAACGGGTAAAACGCTACTCGCGAAAGCGATCGCCGGTGAAGCCAAGGTCCCGTTCTTCAGTATTTCTGGTTCTGATTTTGTGGAAATGTTTGTTGGAGTAGGTGCCTCCCGCGTGAGAGACATGTTTGAGCAGGCCAAGAAACAAACTCCGTGTATTATTTTTATCGATGAGATAGATGCAGTCGGCCGGCACAGGGGTGCAGGCGTGGGCGGCGGCAATGATGAACGAGAACAGACTTTGAACCAGTTGTTAGTAGAGATGGACGGATTTGACGGTAACGAGGGCATTATTGTTATCGCTTCTACCAACCGGCCGGATGTTCTTGACCCTGCACTATTGAGACCGGGCCGATTTGATCGGCAGGTGGTCGTGTCGCTGCCGGACATCCGTGGCCGTGAGCAGATTCTTAAAGTACATATGCGCAAGGTCCCTCTAGGGACAGATGTTGATGCCAGCTTGATTGCGCGAGGCACACCTGGATTTTCTGGTGCCGACCTGGCAAACCTGGTTAATGAAGCCGCGCTTTTCGCAGCGAGACAGGAGAAACGAACGGTCACCATGATGGAGTTCGAGCAGGCGAAAGACAAAATCATGATGGGCGCCGAAAGGAAGTCGATGGTGATGTCAGAAAAGGAACGCGAAAACACGGCATATCACGAAGCTGGCCATTGTATTGTCGGCTACCTGGTTCCCGAGCACGATCCCAGTTACAAGGTGTCCATTATTCCCAGAGGCAGGGCGCTGGGTGTCACAATGTTTCTGCCAGAAGAAGATCGGTACTCACTCAACAAAAGAATGATCCTTAGCCAAATATGCTCATTGTTTGGTGGGCGTATTGCTGAAGAGATGACGCTCGGCCCTGATGGAATTACCACGGGAGCATCTAACGATATTGAGCGCGCAACGAAGATGGCCAAAGCGATGGTCACCAAGTGGGGCTTGTCGGAGAAACTTGGACCGTTGGCGTACGCTGAGGATGATCAAGAAGTGTTTCTTGGGATGTCCGCTGGCTCAGCCAGGCCACAGGTTTCTAATCAGACGGCGATGGAAATCGACGCCGAAGTAAGATCAATCATTGATAGCTGTTACAAGACGGCTGAGGGAATACTCGACGCGAACAGAGGGAAGCTTGACGCGATGAAAGATGCGCTTCTTGAGTACGAAACGATCGACAAAAGCCAGATTGACGAGATCATGGCCGGACGAACGCCAAGCCCACCTGAAAGCTGGGATGACAAAGATTCCAAAGATTCCAAAGATTCCCCAGGATTAGATGAAGCCGATACAGGTAACGACAATCAGGGCGCCGGCCCTGTCGGGGACCCGGCGCCTGATCACTAATAGTTAGGCAGATGTCTCGTCTGCGGGGACTACTTTCCCGTCATCAACCGTTGGTCATGGGAATCTTGAATGTTACGCCGGATTCGTTTTCTGATGGTGGTCAATTTTCGACGATAGATAAGGCGCTCGCCCACACCCGAGCAATGATTTCTGGCGGCGCGGATATTATCGATATTGGGGGCGAGTCCACTCGACCCGGCGCTGATCCAGTGTCGGTCTCCGAAGAAATTGAAAGAGTCCTCCCGGTCATTCAGGCGATAAGGCGAGAGTCAGATATCGCTATCTCGTTGGACACCAGTAAGGCGCAGGTGATTAGTGCTGCGCAGCCGGAAGATATCGACCTGATCAATGACGTTTGTGCCCTCCAGGGGGAAGGCTCCATCGATGCAGCAAGTCGATCCGAGTTACCAGTCTGCCTTATGCACATGCTGGGGGAGCCGCGGACAATGCAGCGAAACCCACGTTACGAAGATGTCGTTAGTGAAGTGTTTGACTTTCTGGTTGAACGGGTACGGTCTTGCGAGACTGCAGGTATTCCCCAAAGTCGACTCGTGCTTGACGTGGGGTTCGGTTTTGGAAAATCACCGGAAGATAATCTGAGGCTGATTAATAAACTTCCAAGATTTTTAGAACTCGGCCTGCCGATGTTGGTGGGCCTCTCCAGAAAGAGTACTATTGGCAGGATTGTTGATGACCCACTGGTCGGTAGTGTAAGCGGAGCGCTGTTTGCGTTAAGCAAAGGTGCACAGATTCTTAGGGTCCACGACGTTGCGCAAACTGCCTCAGCAATCAGGGTGTGGCGATCTTTTGCCGCGGAACACATTGTTAGCCACACGACTTAATTATATATGAGAAAAAAATTTTTCGGCACCGATGGAATACGCGGCCGCGTCGGAGATGCGCCGATTACCGCTGAATTTATGCTTAAACTTGGGTGGGCGTCGGGAAAAGTATTTTCCAGGGAGGGGCGAGGATTAATTCTTATTGGTAAGGACACTCGGGTCTCAGGTTACATGTTTGAGTCTGCTCTTGAGGCAGGACTAGCATCCGCAGGTGTCGACGTGGCGCTGCTAGGGCCAATGCCGACGCCTGCTATCGCGTATCTCACAAGGACCTTCAATGCGAGTGCGGGGATCGTTATTAGTGCTTCGCATAACGATTACCATGACAACGGCGTGAAATTTTTCTCGGACGCAGGTGCAAAACTGGACGATGGTGTTGAGTTAGCAATCGAAAGGGAGCTTGATGCCGACATGCAGATGGTTGCTTCAGATCAGATCGGGAAGGTATCCCGGATCAATGACGCAGCCGGTCGATATATAGAGTTTTGTAAAAGTTGCTTTCCTTCCCCAACCAACCTGCGAGGCATGAAGATTGCGCTCGATTGCGCTCACGGCGCAACCTACCACATAGCACCCAACGTACTTAGGGAGTTGGGCGCTACAGTTATCGAGTTGGGTACTGAACCCGATGGCTTCAATATCAATGCCGAGGGAGGGTCTACCAAGCCGGCGTTGTTGCAGAAGTTGGTACTGGCCGAGGGGGCTGATCTTGGGATCGCTCTGGACGGGGATGGGGACAGGGTGATCATGGTCGACAGCGAGGGCGAAATTGTCGATGGGGATGAATTACTTTTTATTATTGCGAACGCGGAATATCGATCAAAAAGACTCACGGGTGGGGTCGTTGGCACACAGATGAGCAACTTCGGGCTTGAAGAAGCGTTGGGGGAAAAGGGCATTCCGTTTATCCGGGCAGCCGTTGGCGATCGCTATGTGTTGGCGGAATTAGCTAAACGGGATTGGATGTTCGGCGGAGAAAGCTCCGGGCACCTTTTGTGCCTTAATGTGTCGACGACAGGGGATGGGATTATATCGGCCCTGCAGGTACTGGCAGCGATGCTTGAATTTAACAGCTCGCTCTTAGAATTAAAGGCTGGGATGAAAAAATACCCGCAACATATGATAAACGTTGCTTGCCAGGGGAAATTCGATCTAACCCGGCAGGATGTCATCACAAAGGCAGTGGCTCAGACCGAAAAAGAATTAGGCGGCCGGGGTCGTGTGCTGCTAAGGCCCTCTGGGACTGAACCGGTAGTGAGGGTAATGGTTGAAGGGGAAGACGCGGCGATAGTGGCCACTCTCACGGAGGATTTGGCCAGGATTGTCTCCGCGGAACTTGGATAGGCGATCTGGTTTGAATCTTACGTACAAAGCCGTTAACATCTGCCGCCTTTTTCCGAGGACCTATTGATGAGCGAGCGAGATCCGCTGGTCGCAGGTAACTGGAAGATGAATGGCGATGCGAGCAGCCTGGATGGGTTGCTAGACGGTTTACTCACCGAGCTTTCGGGGTTAGCACTTCGGCGCTGTAGTGTTCTGGTTTTTCCGTCCTATGTTTATTTGGGTCAAGTAGCCCAAAAGCTTCTAGGGTCCGGTATTGGTGTCGGTTCTCAGGATGTCGACCAGAGAGCGCAAGGTGCAGTTACCGGCGGCGTCTCAGCGGACATGCTGAAAGATGTGGGCTGTCGGTTTGTCCTTGTCGGGCATTCAGAACGCAGGACATTGTTTGCGGAATCCGATAAGTTGGTAACCGATAAGTTCGAACAGTGTCGATCTCAGGGGCTGGTGCCGATAATTTGTGTAGGCGAGACGTTGCAAGAGCGTCGGCAGGATAGAACGATCGAGGTAGTGACCCGTCAATTAAAGGTGGTGACTTCACGAGTCGGCCTTGCGGGTTTTGACGGCGCGATGATTGCTTACGAACCGGTCTGGGCAATAGGCACAGGGGAAAGTGCGACTCCTGAGCAAGCAGAAGAGGTGCACGCAGGGTTGCGCAGGAGTTTGGCAGAACTGGATGAAAACCTCTCCTGCAGAACAAGAATACTGTACGGTGGCAGTGTCACGGCGGATAACGCAGTAGCTCTGTTTGGAATGGAAAATGTGGATGGCGCGCTGGTTGGCGGGGCATCTTTAAAAGCGAATAGCTTTGCTGAGATTTGCAAAGCAGCCGAAGAGTCTTAGTGAGTTATGGAAACGATTGAAACGATTGAAACGTTAGTCCTTGTATTTCACGTGTTGGCGGCGTTAGCAGTTATCGGCCTGGTGCTGATACAACATGGTAAGGGGGCAGACGCAGGCGCTGGTTTCGGAGGTGGTGCAAGCTCGACTGTTTTCGGGTCCGGAGGAGCAGGTAATTTTCTGCAAAGGGTGACAACAGGCATAGCCATTGCGTTTTTTATAACGAGTTTTGGGCTTGCCTTTTATGCAAAGGAAAGATCTCAAGCGGCAAGCGGCGTAGGTGTACCCGTCGTCATTGAGTCGCCGGTTATGGGGGTTCAACAAGACGAAGAGGGTGAACTTCCAGTCTTTGAGGCTCGTGAGCAAGGCTCAGAGATACCGGAAGGTTAAGCAGCAGGCCCTTGGATTGATCCAACTGGGTCCTGAAGCGACAGTATTGCCGAAGTGGTGAAATTGGTAGACACGCTACCTTGAGGGGGTAGTGGGGGAAACCCCGTGGAGGTTCAAGTCCTCTCTTCGGCACCAATAAAAAAACCGCGCACTGCGCGGTTTTTTTTTGCTCCAGCACTACGCTAGCTCTGGCACCTGTCCTATCCGAGTTTATTAACAGTCCCCTCTGCGCACGTCGCCCTCCTCAATTATGTCCAGAATGTTGCCATTAGGTCCCCTGAATCGGGCTCCAAACCTTTTTTAGAAAAATCAACACATTACATTCGTAATTAAAGTCGATTTCTGTGGTTTCTGTGGTCTCTGTGGTTGACCCCGTTAGGCGACACCCCTATAATCCCGCCCCATGTTGTTGCGGGGTGGAGCAGTCTGGTAGCTCGACGGGCTCATAACCCGTAGGTCGTAGGTTCAAATCCTGCCCCCGCTACCACTTTAGACAAGCCCCTCATTGGGGCTTTTTATTAGCTTCGGTTTCAGACGCCGGAGTACAGGTGGGGAATACGCCCATCGTTTATGCAATGGGCTATATGCCCATTTTTTGTTTTCGCAATTCGAAAACCGGAAAACAGGCGGGGCGGTATGAGTGATCAGCTGAGCGAGCTTATCCAGCCGGTTGTGGCGGCAATGGGATGCGAGTTATGGGGAATTGAGCAGCTCTCCATGGGGCGTTATTCAACGGTAAAGATATATATCGATTCCAAAAATGGCGTCGACATTGAAGACTGTGCGAAGGTGAGTCGTCAGGTGAGCAGCCTCCTTGATGTCGAAGACCCAATGAATGGTGAGTACACCCTAGAGGTCTCTTCGCCAGGCTTGAGTCGAAGACTGTTCAAGCTTGATCACTACAGCGCGTTTATAGGTTCGGAGGTCCGGATCCGACTTAAGCGCCCTTATGAAGGGCAGCGCAAGTACTCGGGCCAGTTAAGAGGTGTCGAAGGAGACGAAATCATCCTGGGTCACCAGGACGAAGAGATCTTGTTTCCCTTCGAAGAAATTGAGAGAGCAAATGTCGTCCCCTCTGTATAGGGCAAGGTGAGGTAGAAGCGATGAGCAAAGAAATATTGTTGGTTGTTGAAGCAGTATCCAACGAAAAAGGTGTGTCAGAAGACGTCATCATCGATGCGTTGGAGGTAGCGCTAGCGACAGCAACGAAGAAGCGTTACGACGAGGAGGTCGAGCTTCGCGTGTCTATTGATAAAGAATCAGGAGAGTATGAAACTTTTCGGTTCTGGAACGTCGTTGCGGATGAAGCTGAAATTGAGTTTCCCGGTGCACAACTAAGGTTAACCGACGCGAAGGAGAAGGATGCTTCCCTGGAGGTCGAGGGACGTTACGAAATCCTGGTTGATTCTGTAGAGTTCGGCCGTATCGCAGCTCAGACTGCAAAGCAGGTCATCGTTCAGAAGGTTAGGGAAGCAGAGCGCGCGCAGGTAGTTGAAGCCTACAGAAGCAAAGTCGGTGAACTGGTGAGTGGCCAGGTCAAGAAAGTCACCCGCGAAGCGGTCATTGTCGATCTGGGTAATAATGCGGAAGCGATATTGCCGCGAGAAGCATGGATTCCGCGCGAAACCTTTAGAGTTGGCGATCGGCTTCGGGCTTTGCTCGACGAAGTCAGGCCAGAGGCCAGGGGCCCACAATTAGCATTGACGCGGACTTCTCCATTGGTGCTGATTGAATTATTTAAAATCGAAGTGCCAGAAATTTCTGATGGCATTATTGAAATTCTGGGTTGCGCGCGTGATCCGGGCTCGAGAGCCAAGATAGCTGTAAAGACTAACGACGGAAGGATCGATCCTGTTGGAGCCTGCGTTGGTATGCGAGGCTCGCGGGTTCAGGCTGTGTCCAACGAACTCGGCAATGAAAGAATCGACATTGTTCCATGGGACGACAACGTCGCCCAACTTGCCATTAACGCGATGTCTCCTGCTGAAGTTGTTTCTATTGTCGTCGATGAAGAAACTCGAAGCATGGATATCGCTGTGTCGGAAGAGAACCTTGCCCAGGCGATTGGAAGAGGCGGCCAAAATGTCAAGTTGGCGAGTGAGTTGACAGGCTGGGAACTGAATATTATGACCGTGGAAGATGCTGCGGAAAAACACGAAGCTGAAGCCGGGTCAGTCATGGAAAGGTTCATGCAAGCGCTAGATGTCGATGAAGACGTTGCGGTCGTGCTTGTTGAAGAAGGATTCACCAGTCTTGAAGAAGTTGCTTATGTGCCCATTGAAGAAATGATTGCTATCAATGGGTTTGATGAGGACATCGTTGAGGAACTTCGTTCACGAGCCAAGAATGCAATAACGACGCAGGAACTTGCGACTGAAGAAGAGCTTGGCAGCACAGAACCTGCCGAGGACCTGCTCAACATGGATGGTATGGATCGCCGCTTGGCCTATCTGCTTGCAGGAATGGGCGTTGTGACGATGGAAGATCTCGCAGAGCAGGCGATTGACGACTTAATTGATATTGAAGAAATGACTGAGGAACGTGCCGGTGAATTGATAATGACCGCACGAGCGCCCTGGTTTGAAGACGAAGAGTCTGAAGGCGCAACGTCAGAAGCCGAAACTGAGGCGTAATTAGAGGTATAAGTATGGCAGAAGAATCAGTAGGACAACTTGCGGAGGCAATCGGCACGCCGGTGGAGCGTCTGTTGCAGCAGATTGAGGAGGCAGGCCTGCCACCACGTGTGTCTGATGATGTCATATTGGAAGACGAAAAAGAGGCGCTGCTCGCGTTCCTTAAGAAAAGCCATGGTGAAGATCAAGGTGGTCCTAAAAAAATAACATTGAAGCGCAGGACGCTTTCTACCCTGAAAACAGGAGGGTCCGCGGGGCGGGGTCGCACTGTTAACGTAGAGGTGCGAAAGAAACGAACCTACGTTCGTCGTGGTGCACCGGAAGTTGAAGAATCGCCACCGACCGAAGAAGCGAAGATTGTTGAAGTACCTGAAGTCGCGGTTAACGTGGTTGATGCGGACGCTGAAGCAGAACGCAAAAGGCAGGCTGCTGCTGTTGAAAAGTTAGCTGAACAGGACGAGCGAGACCGAGCGCGTAAGGCGAAAGAGGAAGAAGCGACGAAACGGCTTGAAAAAGAAGCCCCTGCCTCCGCTGACAAGAAGAAAGAACCTACGGCAGAAGAAGCACTTGAAGAAGCCAGTATTTCCAATCGAAAAGATAAGAGAGATCGTCACGATCTTGATGAAGAAGAAGTACAAGCCAAGAAATCAAAGCAAGGTAGCCGTAAGCGTCGTGTAGAAGAACTGGCGGGCGACGATTTACTTGAAGTTGATCTGGCGGTAGTGAAGGATCTGGAAGCAGATGTTGTCGTTGCTGCAGAAAAAGTAGAAGAAGTCACGCCGCTTGGGCTAAGTTCACCACGAACGCGACGGAAATCCGGTGGGAAACCTGCCAAACGGCATAAGTTCAATGCGCCTACAGAAGAAATTAAACGTGAGGTTGAATTGGCTGAAAGTGTAACGATCCAGCAGCTTTCCCAAAAAATGTCCGTAAAGGCATCGGTTGTCATTAAGACGCTATTTGGCCTAGGCATCATGAAGACAATTAACGAGTCAATCGACCAGGAAACAGCGACTCTCGTCGCTGAAGAGTTTGGCCTTTCAGTGAAGCTTATTGATGTTGATGCGGTAGAGAAAACGCTGGAAGACGAGCTGGTTTACGAGGCTGAAGAACAGCACCGGGCTCCGGTTGTTACGGTCATGGGCCATGTTGACCATGGTAAGACATCGCTGCTGGATTACATCCGAAGTTCACGTGTTGCGAGTGGCGAAGCTGGTGGTATTACACAGCACATTGGGGCGTATCGAGTCCCTACAAGCCATGGAGAAATCTGTTTCATCGACACACCAGGGCATGCAGCTTTCAGCGCGATGCGTGCCAGGGGCGCTAATTCTACAGACATCGTCATTTTGGTTGTTGCAGCAGACGATGGCGTAATGCCGCAGACAGAAGAAGCTGTGAAACATGCAAAAAGCGCCGGTGTTCCAATCGTCGTAGCGGTTAACAAGATTGATAAAGAAGGTGCTGATCTAGATCGCGTCAAAAACGAACTGTCGGCACGTGACGTGATTCCGGAAGACTGGGGTGGAGATACTCAGTTTATTTCCTGTAGCGCGATCACAGGTGCAGGAATTGAAGAGCTTCTTGAAGCCGTGTTGCTGCAGGCAGAATTGCTAGAGCTTAAAGCCGTAGTAGACGGGCCCGCTCAAGGTGTTGTTATTGAGTCGGAATTGAACAAGGGTAAAGGTCCTGTTGCGACGTTGTTAGTTCAGAACGGTACCCTAAAGCAGGGTGATCTAATCGTCGCCGGGCAGTATTTCGGACGCGCTCGTGCACTAAATGATGAGTCGGGTCTACAGGTTAAGTTTGCGGGTCCGGCGACGCCAGTTGCCGCACTTGGCCTAAATGGTACACCCAATGCTGGTGATTCCTTTATTGTTGCCAAAGACGAAAAGCGCGCGAGAGAAGTTGCAGCGTTCAGGGCACAGCGGGCCACTGATGCGCGACTGAATACCGGTACCGGGGCGTCTCTCGATAGTCTGTTGGAAAACTTTGGTGCTGATGAAGTTAAACGACTTAACGTTATAGTGAAGGCAGATGTTAGAGGTTCGCTTGAGGCGATAGTAACGGCCTTAAATGAAGTCGGTAACGATGAAGTACAGGTCAAGGTTGTGATGTCCGGCGTTGGTGGAATAACGGAATCCGATGCGTCTTACGCAGTGACAGCGGGGGCGGTCGTGTTTGGTTTTAATGTTCGCGCTGATAACGCTGCAAAAAGGGTGGTCGACTCAGAAGGTCTTGACCTTCGCTATTACAAGGTTATTTATGACCTTGTGGACGATGTCAGAGATGCGTTGTCAGGCATGCTCTCACCGGAAGTAAGAGAAGATATTGTTGGGATAGCAGAGGTTCGGGACGTTTTCGAGTCCAAGAAAATGGGCCAAATTGCTGGTTCCATGGTCATCGAAGGCACGATCTCCAGATCCAAACAGATACGAGTTCTGCGAAACAACGTCGTGATCTACGAAGGTGAACTCGAGTCACTGAGGCGCTTTAAAGACGAAGTACAGAACGTTTCTAGTGGAACCGAGTGTGGTATTGGCGTCAAAAATTACAATGACGTCAAAAAAGGCGACCAGATTGAAGTGTTCGATACTCGAGAAGTTGCCCGGAAACTTTAAGGTCAATAGCGATGCCAAAGGAAACCAGCCGAGGTCGTAAAATTGGCGACCTCATTCAGCGCGAGATAGCGGTGCTTGTTCAGCGTGAGATCAAAGATCCACGGATTGGAATGGTGACCATCAATGAAGCGACTGTTAGCCGTGACTTAGCCTTCTCTGATATCTATTTCACCGTCTTACCATCGGAGAACACCGCCATAGTTGAGGAAGTTCTTAACGAAGCTAGTGGATTCCTGCGGTCACAGTTAGCAAAAGTACTCAGCACCCGTACGACGCCCAAATTACGTTTTCATTACGACGATACGATCGAAAGCGGCGCTCGCATGAATAAAGCGATAAATAAAGCGCTCTCGCAGGACGAAAGTCAGCGTGACCCGGGCCAGACTGATGGGTAGGCGAGGCAGGAAAGGCCGTAATATCAGTGGGATATTGCTGCTGGACAAACCTGCGGGCATAACGTCTAATGGCGCGCTTCAGGTGGTTAAGCGTATGTTTGACGCCTGTAAGGCGGGACATACTGGGTCTTTAGACCCCCTCGCAACCGGTGTTCTGCCTCTTTGCTTTGGTGAAGCCACGAAATTTTCCCAGTTTTTGCTCGACGCTGATAAGCGCTACCTGGCGACGTTCAAACTAGGCGTTATTACGGATTCGGGAGACTCAGACGGAAAGGTCCTTGAAACAAGGGCCGTCCCCGAGATCAGTAACGCTAAACTTGAAAGTGTCCTTGAAAACTATCGAGGACAGATCAGCCAGATTCCGTCGATGTTCTCAGCATTAAAAGTCAACGGACAGCCACTCTACAAGCTTGCTCGCCAGGGAATAGAGATTGAGCGCAAATCACGGCAGGTGACAATACACGCATTGAGTGTCGTTGAGCGCCATCCGGATGAGATAACAGTGGATGTACGGTGTACAAAAGGTACCTATGTCAGAACCCTGGCAGAAGATATAGGACTAGAGCTCGGTTGCGGCGCGCATGTGGTGGAGCTACGTCGATTGTCAGCAGGGCCTTACAAAATAGATGAAGCTGTGACGATGGAACAGCTGGAAGCATTGGCCGATGACAAAGTTCAACTGGACGAAAGATTACAGCCAGTAAGTTCGGCTGTTCAGGACTGGCCACAGGTTGAACTGACAGAAGTGACAGCGTCTTATATTCGGCAGGGACAGCCGGTTCAGATAGCAAATGCGCCAACCACGGGTTGGGTGAGTATATTTTCAGAGTCTAACGACCCTAATGAAGCGTTCCTTGGGGTTGGTGAGGTGATGGACGATGGGCGGATAGCGCCTAGACGATTAGTGGTTACTAATTGATCGAGGTGAGCGGGCCAAGGCCCGCGATCCAGGTAAAATGCATGGCGCATTTTGCTTGAACATGAAAACAGGTCGTCTATCAATATGCGTGGATACACCTGATTATTTAGCGGCGAACTACCCCGTGATTGGGTTAGCGTCAGGGCATATTAAAACGGAGAAAAGTTAATGGCTTTATCAGTCGAAAGAAAGGCTGAAATCGTTAAAGATTTCGGCACATCAGAGAACGACACAGGATCACCTGAAGTACAGGTAGCCCTGTTAACAGCGAATATTGAACAACTTCAATCGCATTTCAAGGAGCATTCCCATGATCATCATTCACGGGTAGGACTTCTACGTATGGTTAGTCAACGAAGAAAATTATTGAACTATCTACGCAACAAAAACCCCGATCGTTATACATCTACTATTAAGAGGTTAGGTTTGCGTCGGTAGTGTTAGTGTCGGTGATTGGCACCGACCATGGAGAATAATGTGAGTTATATAAGTAAGAAATTTATGTTTGGTGACCAGGAAGTACTCCTGGAAACTGGAAAGGTAGCAAGACAAGCAACAGCATCTGTCATGGTAACCATGGCAGAAACAACAGTTCTAGTGGCAGTGGTTGCACGACCTGATATGAAACCGGGTCAGGACTTCTTCCCTTTAACAGTGAACTACGAAGAAAAAACATACGCCGCGGGTAAAATTCCTGGTGGTTTCTTCAAACGAGAAGGCAGACCTTCCGAGAAGGAAACGCTGACATGCCGATTGATCGATCGGCCTATCCGTCCGCTTTTTCCTAAAGGTTTCATGAACGAAGTTCAGGTCACTTGTCAGGTAGTTTCAGCCGCGAAGGATGTAGATCCAGATATTGTCGCAATGATCGGTGTATCCGCTGCATTGTCCCTGTCGGGCTTACCCTTTGCAGGACCAATTGGTGCTGCGCGCGTTGGTTTTACGCCTGAAGGCTACCTGCTCAACCCCGGGTACGAAGCGCTCAAGACTTCAGAGCTTGATATGGTTGTTGCAGGCACTGAATCTGCAGTATTAATGGTTGAATCAGAAGCGAACGAATTAACTGAAGACCAAATGCTGGGTGCGGTACTTTTTGCGCATCAGGAAATGCAATCGGTTGTCGCTGCCTGTTCTGAACTTAAAGCAGAAGCGGGCAAAGAAGCCTGGGTCTGGGAACCAGCCACGCCAAACACTGCGCTGATTGAAGCGATTACGAGCCAGTTTGGTGAAGAGATTGGCGTTGCTTATCGAATTACAGAAAAGATGGCACGCCAAGACAAGCTCTCTGAACTTAAAGCTGCTGCAGTGGCGGCGTTAACGACCGACGAGACAGCCAAAGATGAGATCAAAGCTGTTTTTGACAGTATCGGCAAGTCTATCGTTCGTCGCGCTATCGTGTCGGGTCAGCCTCGAATTGACGGTCGTGATACAACAACGGTACGCCAGATTGATGTTGAAGTTGGTGTCCTGGCGAAAGCGCATGGTTCTGCGCTGTTTACACGTGGTGAGACTCAAGCGCTGGTTTCAACCACGCTAGGCTCTATGAGAGATGCAGCGATCATTGATGCGCTACAAGGTTCATACAGGGATAACTTCCTGTTGCACTACAACTTTCCACACTACAGTGTTGGTGAAACAGGTTTTTCTGGCGGGCCCAAGCGACGTGAAATTGGCCATGGTCGATTAGCGCGACGCGCTATCGCTGCCATGCTGCCCAAGAGTGAAGACTGGCCGTACACGACTCGAGTGGTATCTGAGATTACAGAATCAAACGGGTCTTCTTCAATGGCTTCTGTCTGTGGTGCAAGTCTTGCCTTGATGGATGCCGGTGTGCCGATCAAGGCGCCAGTTGCTGGTGTTGCCATGGGTCTCGTGCTTGAAGGTGAAGAGTTTGCCGTACTGACCGATATTTTAGGTGATGAAGACCACCTTGGTGATATGGACTTTAAAGTTGCGGGCACCGAAACAGGGGTTACCGCGCTTCAGATGGACATCAAGATCCAGGGAATCACTGAGCAGATTATGGAAACTGCTCTCGGCCAGGCTAAAGATGCAAGGCTGCATATCTTGGGTGAGATGAATAAGGTGCTCGGCCAGTCTCGTGAAGGTGTTTCTGAGAACGCACCAGCAATGGTGACGATCAAGGTTGAAGCAGACAAGGTCCGAGATGTCATCGGTAAAGGTGGTTCCACTATTCGAGGAATTACCGAAGAAACCGGTGCTTCGGTTGATATTGAAGATGATGGTTCAATCACTATCTTTGGTGAAGACGCCGACTCTCGTGATGCTGCTGTCGCAATGATTGAGGCGATTACGAAGGAAGCTGAAGTTGGTCAGATCTACAATGGTAAGGTCGTTAAGATCGCGGACTTTGGAGCCTTTGTTAACATTCTTCCTGGTAAGGATGGTCTGGTCCACATTTCTCAGATTGCCAAGGAACGTGTTGAGAAAGTAACCGACTACCTGACCGAAGGTCAGGAAGTTAAGGTGCTGGTTCTTGATGTTGATCGTGGTCGGATCAAGCTTTCAATGAAAGAACTGGTCGAGGACGAAGCGGTAGAAGAAGTAGAAGAAGCAGGCGAGCCAAACGGCAACGTTGCCGAAGACAGCGGTAATGAAAGTTGAAGCTAATCACTAACCGTTGAGCTTACAAAACGCCGTCTTCTGACGGCGTTTTTGTTTCTGCTGGCGACGCTTCCCTTCTTCGCTACGTGGGGCCCTCTAAAGGTTCGCTGGGCTGTTCCTGATCAGGTCATCTACGACTGAAGGATCTGCCAGCGTGCTGATATCTCCTAGCTTATCCAGTTCGTTTTCCGCAATTTTACGGAGAATACGGCGCATTATTTTCCCAGACCGAGTTTTCGGTAAACCCGGGGCCCATTGCAGAATATCCGGTTTTGCAATTGCGCCAATCTCACTTCGAACCAGGGCGTTAAGTTCCACCAAAAGTTCATCATTGCCTTCGGTTCCTTGCATCAAGGTGACGAACGCATAAATCCCCTGTCCCTTAATGTCGTGGGGATAACCGACGACTGCAGCCTCGGCAACAAGGCTATGTTCCACCAGTGCACTTTCGATCTCTGCAGTACCCAAGCGATGTCCCGATACATTCAATACATCGTCCACTCTGCCGGTGATCCAAAAATAGCCGTCTTCGTCTCGTCGGGCACCATCACCCGTGAAATAATAGCCAGGATAGGTCGAATAGTAAGTGTCTATGCACCTCTGGTGATCGCCGAAAATGGTCCTTATTTGGCCCGGCCACGAACCGCTTATCGCAAGGTTGCCAGAGGCAGCACCTTCCAGTTCTTTACCGTTTTCATCCAGCAATACGGGCTTGATACCAAAAAACGGTCTGGTAGCGGACCCGGGTTTTAGGTCCGTTGCTCCCGGTAGCGGCGTTATCATGATCCCACCAGTCTCAGTTTGCCACCATGTATCTACTATCGGGCACCGCCCGTCACCGACGATATGGTAGTACCATTTCCATGCTTCGGGGTTAATGGGTTCACCAACACTGCCTAATAACCGAAGACTCTCGCGGGATGTTGACGTAACAAAGTCATCTCCCTGACTCATGAGCGCCCGTAGCGCGGTCGGAGCTGTGTAGAATATATTGACCTTGTGCTTGTCTACTATCTGCCAGCACCTTGACGAATCGGGGTAGGTTGGTACACCTTCGAACATCAGGGTAATTGCTCCGTTAGCGAGCGGACCGTAGACGATATAGGAATGCCCCGTTACCCAGCCAACGTCGGCAGTGCACCAGTAGACATCGCCTTCGTGATAATCGAATACATACTTATGGGTCATTGCTGCATGTAACAGGTATCCCCCGGTTGTGTGAACCACCCCTTTTGGTTTGCCCGTCGAGCCAGACGTGTAAAGAATGAACAACGGGTCTTCACTACCCATGGCGACGGCTTCGCACTCCGGTGACACCTGCCGAGTTGCCTCTTCGTAACAGACATCACGATCCTCGAACCAGTGAATCTCACCGCCTGTTCGTTTAACCACTAGAACAGTAGAAACCCGGGGGCATTCTTCTAAGGCTTTGTCGGTGTTTTCCTTCAGTGGGATAGGTTTGCCGGCCCGCACCCCCTCATCAGCAGTGATTACCGTCCTGCAATCGGAATCCAGGATTCGGTCCTTTAGTGCCTGAGGAGAGAATCCGCCGAACACGACGGAGTGTACTGCGCCTATCCGAGCGCACGCTAACATCGCGTATGCGGCTTCGGGAATCATTGGCATATAGATGCAAACGCGATCCCCCTTGGTGACACCTCGGTCCAGCAGCACGTTTGACAGTCGACAGACGTGCTCATGGAGCTCTTGATAAGTCACACGGAGATCCTCCCCAGGATCATCGCCTTCCCAGATGATCGCGGTGTGGTCTGCTTTCAATTCGAGATGTCGATCTATGCAGTTGTAGCTAGCGTTCAACTCTGCACCCAGGAACCATCGAGCCTCGCCTTGATGGAAATCGGAATCGGTCAGCTTTTCCCAGGGCTTGAACCAGGTAACGAATTCATCTGCTTTCTGGGACCAAAACTCATCCGGTCGATTAATCGATGCTTCATACATAGCAAGGTATTGATCATTGCGTATGTGCGTGTGGTTTTCAAATTCCTTGGCAACCGGGTAAACCCTGCGCTCCGACATTGCAACTCCTTCAAACCAGATATTGAGGAGACACAGGTTGCCACAATGCGGCTCCGCTTAAAACCACGATCAGGCAGGTGTTGTCACGGGTATTCTGGCCCTGGCGTTAGTTCAACAGGTCGTTGTCGTTTGAACTGCTCTTTTTGCGGGGTTTTCTCTTACGCTTACGCTGGCGACCATTGTTGCTAGCTTGTTTCATGTCGAGCTTGCGTTCGTCCGTAGCTTCCTGGTACTCCGTCCACCACTCACCAAGTTGTTCTGTTTGCTCTCCGGCAAGTTCTCTTAGTAAAAGAAAATCATAAGCAGCCCTGAAGCGCTTATGATCCATTGTCCGGTCTGGCTTCTGGCCAAACCGTGCGGGTAGCCGGGATTGAAGGAACCAAATTTCTCTCATCGGCCCGGAGAATCGCTTCGGAATCGAGGTGAAAAGTTGTTGCTTGGATATCACGTTGTTGGCCGCTTCATTTGCAGCAGCGTGGTTGATTTCACCAGCCTGTTCCAGCCGCTCTTTTTCCTCAACAAATGGATACCAGAGTACTGCCGCATAAATAAATGCCGGCGTCACGGGCATCCTTTTCTCGATTCTCTGGTCTGTACTGTTTAGCGCCAGTCGAACGAGTTCTTCTGTCGCATTGCTCTCCATTGAGCGCTTGGAGTCGGGGAATAACCAGCCGTACATGCCATTCTCCATCATGGACTCGAAAGCAGCTGTGCCATAACCGGACAGAAAAAGCTTAAGCACTTCCTCGAACAATCTGGCCGCGGGGACGTCTTGTATAAGGTGCCCCAGCGATCCTATTGAGCTTTTGAGATCTGACTCCAACGCAAACCCCAGCTTTGCTTGAAACCTGATGGCACGAAGCATTCTGACCGGGTCTTCTCTTAACCGGCCTGCCGGGTTTCCTATGGTCCTGATCATCTGGTTTTCAATATCCGCTGTGCCGCCCGCGAGATCGATCATGTCTTTCCCTTGGGGGTCGAAATAGATCGCATTCATGGTGAAGTCGCGTCGAAAGACATCCTCTTCGAAGGTGCCATACACATTGTCGTTCAGGGTCATGCCTGCATCAGAGTGGTTTTCATCGTACTCTTCCGCGTGAGGCCCCCGAAAGGTTGTGACCTCTATTATTTCGCGTCCAAACCGAACATGAACAATTCGAAATCGCTTCCCGATGATGCGAGAGTTGCGAAACAACTCCCTGACCTCTTCAGGGGTCGCATCTGTAGCGATGTCAAAATCCTTTGGGGTTTTGCGCAGCAACAGATCACGAATACAGCCACCGACAAGGTATGCCTGGTAACCATTTTCCTGCAGACGACTGATAACCTTACTGGCATTGACGCTGATGGCACTTTCTTCAATAGAACTTAAAGCATTCATTTTTGATTTCGTCAGGCCGTCATTAGGCTGGGGTTGGTCTGGAAGTCCCAACCATTGGTGGGAATAAAGTTTGAAATACGACTAACACAGAACTTGTTAAAAGAGACAGCGTATTTACGATCGCCGTTAGTTTAACAGAGCTAGCTGACTCTTACGGCAACGTTTTTTCGGGAGGGGAAAAGAAAATGGGAAAAGCGAGCTTTTCCCATTCTTAGCGAGCCAGAACATTTCTATTATTATTATTCTTATGTTTCTTATTCTTTTTATTATGTTTCTTATTATTATTATGTTTCTTATTATTAATTTTTTTTATCGTTTTTGTTACTTCTAACCTGCCATCCGAAGATGAGGGGTTATTGCCAGCGTCTTTATATTAATTTTATTATGGCTGGCAGATACCACTATCCTTTAATTTTGGGGAAATAAACAACTCCATATAAAACAACGGGTTAAGAAAAACCCCCCTTATATTTCGGATCGGGGTGTTACTCTTTGCCACGGCAGTGGGTCAGAAGGTAACGCTATCGCGCACGGCTCTTCTCACGGGGAATACCGAGCTTCTGGCGTTTCTGCCATAGCGCCTTGCGAGAGATGCCAAGCTTGTGGGAAATTTCGGTTTCACTCATTTGGTCCTGATTCTCAAGCACGAAACTAACAAAGTAGTCTTCAAGCGAAACATTCTCCTTGTCGGTGTCATAAGACGGGAATTTTCGCTTTTGTGTTGGTTCTATCGCAAGAAGGTCTGGGCCGATCGTTTTTCCATCACAAAGAATGACGGCGCGTTCAATAGCGTTCTCCAACTCGCGTATGTTGCCTGGCCAGCTGTAGCAGTGGATGCATTTCAATGCTGGCTGGTTGAATTTGAGACGAGACTTGGCGTGTCTTTTTGAATGAGTCGCAAGAAAATGCTCAGCAAGAATTGTGATGTCGTCACCTCGCTCGCGAAGAGGGGGTAGCGCTAACCTCACCACATTTAAGCGGTAGTAAAGGTCGTCCCGAAAATCACCTTCGTTGACCAGGGCTTTTAGATTTCTGTGGGTTGACGCCACAAGGCGTACTGAAACCCTTCGTGTTTCTATGGAGCCGACACTCCTTATTTCGCCTTCCTGTAGCACCCGAAGTAGCCGGGCTTGTGCACTCAGAGGTAGCTCGCCAATCTCGTCAAGGAACAAGGTGCTGCCATCAGCTGCCTCAACAAGACCAACCCGAATAGCAGTTGCGCCAGAAAAAGCGCCTTTTTCGTGGCCGAACAACTCCGACTCGATGAGCGATTCCGGTATGGCGGCGCAGTTGAGCGATATCATCTGGCGATCAGCACGGTTGCTCAGTTGGTGGATTTTTCTGGCGACCAGTTCCTTGCCCGTTCCGGATTCCCCCTCGATCAGAATATTTGTGCGGGTTGGAGCAACTTTGTTTAGTTGGTTTGTGAGTGATTTAATTGAACTGCACTTACCTAACATCTCGGGCTGATCAACTCTGACTTGCGGAATGAGTGCCTCGAGGGTCTTTTTTAATTCATCCAGGTTAAAGGGCTTCGGGAGGTAGTCGGCCGCTCCGCGTTTCATCACATCAACAGCCGCGCGAAGACTGGGCCTAGACGAAGTGACAATAACGGGTATGCCGTCAGCAAGCTTGATGAGACCGGTGTTGGTTTCACCATCCGAGACAATAGCGCTGAAAGTCATCAAATCATTTTTGATAGCATCCTTTACCGATCCGGCTTCGGAAACTTTGTAGTGATGTTTTTCGAGGAAGTTCTTTAGTGACGCGCGAAAGATCGTGTCGTTGTCTACGATAAGAATGTTCTGCTTGATCATTCCTGAAGGAATATCCAATAAAGCCAATCCGAGAAGAAATTTATCACGTTTGCCATCCCCCCATGAAATCAATCATTTAAGATAGGCGTTTGGTGCGCAGATGTCATGAACATTTGGAATAGTGGTGGGATTCCAGCAGGAAGCGGCCTTCTTTAGCAGTTCTTTGGTGTTTAAAGCGTTTTCGTGTGTATTTTGCCCAAGGTCTGCTAGGGCACTGCGGATAGTGCTTGCAGCATCGCTAGTATCCACGGGCTTTGCGTGGGCTTGCTTGCTTAGTTTGTTTCCCGACTTATCCACCAGTACTGGTATATGTAGATACTGTGGAGGTGAAACGTTTAACCGCTCGTAAATCGCGAGTTGTCGTGGTGTCGACTCAAGAAGGTCATTCCCTCGGACAATATGGGTGACTGAATAGTGGAGGTCATCAATCACGACCGCCAGTTGGTATGCGTGTAGTCCATCCTTGCGCTTGATAATGAAGTCGCCAACGTCCGTTTCAAGATTCCAAGTGTGTAGTCCAAGGCGTCGGTCATCGATTGATACGCTTTGCTTCGGTACTTGGACTCGAACTGCGTATGGTTCACCAGGCTTCGGATACCGCTTGAGACGGCAGGTGCCTGAATAAACTTTCGCTACCGATTTCCTAGAACAGGTGCATGGAAAGGTAAATGGTTGAAGGGATTCAATGGCATCGTCGTACGAATTCAGTCTGGCGCTCTGGTAAATAACCTTAAGATCCCACTGCAAACCAAGCGCAAGGAGCTGTCTGAGGATTTCCTGAGGTGCGTCTATGGATTCTCGAGGGGGGTCAAGATCGTCAATTTTTAGTAGCCATTTCCCACCTGCATGCCGGGCATCAAGAAAACTCGCTAGGGCAGCAACCAACGAGCCATAGTGCAGTGGGCCCGTTGGAGAGGGGGCGAACCGCCCGACGTAAGTCATCTTAGAAAAAGGTGTTTAGCGTCATAGGGTGGTCACGATTTTACCCGCGGATTTGACGTTCCTTTATTTCATCAAGCGTCTTGCAATCAATACACTGGGTCGCGGTTGGGCGAGCTTCTAGACGTCGCACGCCGATCTCAATACCGCAGGACTCGCAGTACCCATAATCATTCTGATCGATCAAATCTATTGTTTTGTCGATCTTTCGGATTAATTTTCGCTCTCTGTCGCGAGTTTTTAGTTCGAGGCTGAACTCTTCTTCCTGGCTGGCTCTGTCAGCCGGGTCCGGATAGTTAGACGCCTCGTCTTTCATGTGACTGACGGTTCTGTCGACCTCTTCCATCAGTTGCATTTTCCACTCGAGTAGAATGTCGCCGAAGTGAGCTCTTTGCTCCTCATTCATATACTCCTCGTTGACCTTTGCCCTATAAGGCGTAACGCTAGGTTCAGCAGCAGTCCTTGGCTTTGGTGAACTGGGTGGTGGCCGTGGTGCTTTTTTCTTCACCTCTATGCTCTTCTTCGCAGCCGCAGCCTTCTTGGTTGCAACTTTCGCTTTCGCAGCGGGCTTTTCTACTGTTTTTGCTTTAGAGCTCAAATTTTGCGTGACCTTTTTGCTGCTGGTTGACGTTTCCCCGTTTTTGACCTTGCCTTTCACGGAGGTTTTCTTTTCCGCAGCCTTTTTCTCTACCGTCTTTATCTTGGTGGTAGCGGTTGTCTTGATGGTAGCTTGTTTCGTGACCTTGGCCTTTATTTTCGATGTGGCCTTCGTTTTTGCGGTGGTTTTGGGCTTCGCCGCGGTCTTGGATTTGGTTGTCGGTTTTTCTTCTGCTCTCGATTTAGCCTTGGACTTCACTTTTGCTGCTGTTTTGGTCTTGGCTTTCACGCCGACTTTCTTTTTTACAGCTGCCTTTTTAGCAGGCGCTTTTTTAACAACTGGCTTTTTAACAACTGGCTTTTTAACAACTGCCTTCTTAACAGCTGCCTTCTTAACAGCTGCCTTCTTAACAGCTGCCTTCTTAACAGCTGCCTTCTTAACAGCTGCCTTCTTAACAACTGCCTTCTTAGCAGGCGCCTTCTTAACAGCTGCCTTCTTAGCAGGCGCCTTCTTAACAACTGCCTTCTTAACAGGTGCTTTTATGGCTTTTGTCTGGGCTTTTGCCGTTGCCTTACTTTTTGGTTTCGCTTTTGCGGTTGCTTTACGCTTCGCTGCCATTGATCTGTCCGTATCAACAAAGTGGGTTCTAAAACGAGCGGCGAACCTTACCAGATCGAAATCCATTCGCCAAGCCTATTTCTGGCGACCCTAACCCTTGTTTTTTTAGGGTAATATTCGCTTCTTGATGTTTTCTGGACAGGGTTTGAAAGTAGCAAAAAGACTTAGCAAAATAGCGCCATTTCGGGTGATGGAATTGCTCGCGCGCGCCAACGAACTCGCGTCACTTGGCCATGACGTGATTCACCTTGAGGTAGGAGAACCGGACTTTGATACTCCGCCTCCGATCGTTGCGGCCGGTGTACGAGCTATTTTAGAGGGTAAAACCAAGTATACGGACGCCAGAGGTACGCCTGAACTGAGGCAGACTATTTCAGAGTTCTATCAGTGTAGTCTCGGCATTGATGTGCCCGCAGAGCGGATATTTGTTACGGCAGGTGCATCGGGCGGTTTACTGATGCTGAGTGCCTTGCTGCTGGATCCTGGCGAAAACCTGTTAATGCCTGACCCGGGCTACCCGTGTAACCGTCATTTTCTCTCTAGCTTTAATGCTGAGGGGCTATTGGTGCCCGTAGACGCTACCCAGAATTATCAGCTGACTCCTTCACTGGTAGAGGAATATTGGACCCCTGCCACTCGCGGGGTTTTGGTCGCATCACCGTCTAACCCTACAGGCTCAATCTTGGGTCAAAAAGTGGTCAGGCAGCTCGGTGAAGTCGTGCGCGATAAAGATGGCATTATGATCGTGGATGAAATCTATCAGGGATTGGTCTACGAAAACGAGGCCATTGGATCAGCTCTGGTGCAGGTGCCCGAGGCGATCGTTATAAACAGCTTTTCTAAGTATTTCGGGATGACTGGGTGGCGCCTTGGCTGGGTAGTTGTACCCGAAGCGATCGCCATGGATCTTGAAAAGCTCGCTCAGAACCTCTTTATTTGTCCTTCGTCCATAGCGCAGGAAGCTGCACTTTCGGCATTTGATCCTGAGTCGATTGCGACAATGGAGGCTCAAAAAGCAGAGTTTGCAGTGCGCAGGGACTATCTTGTGCCGGCATTAAGGGAGCTTGGGTTCGAGATTCCGCTAATGCCAGCGGGCGCGTTTTATGTCTACGCAGGTCTACCAGACGAAGCGCCGGACGCGGAACAATTCTGTCACCTTTTACTTGAAAATCATTTCGTTGCAGTGACACCAGGCACAGACTTTGGTTTTCACAATGCCGATAGATCTATTCGAATTAGCTATGCACGGAACTTATCGCAGCTTAAGGAGGCTGTTTATCGTATTGGGAAATTATTGGGATGAAGGGTTCGGGATGAAGGACTCGGGATGAAGGACTCGGGATGAA
>Ga0115564_10001172_pt1 | contig 24418 bp, 20 predicted proteins | sample COGITO_mtgs_1105_7_FD_88680 | JGI IMG/M metagenome (GOLD analysis project Ga0115564, IMG submission 88680) | Pelagic marine microbial communities from North Sea - COGITO_mtgs_110523 | ecosystem: Environmental > Aquatic > Marine > Epipelagic | place: Germany:Helgoland, sampling site Kabeltonne...
AGATTGGCAGAGCCTGCGTCGCTAACATGCGCCTTGCAATAATGACCCGCCTAATATCATTGGTGCCTTCTAAAATCCGATGGACTCGTGAGTCGCGCAGATAGCGCTCCATAGGATATTCCTTCATGTAACCATAACCACCAAAGCATTGTAGGGCTTCGTCACATACTTGATAACCTATATCGGTGGCAAAGCGTTTAGCCATGGCACAGTAAGTGGTGGCGTCAGCATCTTTGTTGTCGAGCTTAAAAGCTGCCAAACGCACCATTTGGCGCGCAGCAACGAGCTCTGTATTCATGTCTGCAAGCTTAAATTGTAGGCCTTGAAAAGCTGCAATTGGTTTGCCAAATTGCTGGCGTTGTTGAACGTAAGCCAAAGCATCATTAAGAGCCTGTTGAGCGGTACCTACACCCACAGTTGCAATATTAATACGACCCCCATCTAAGCCTTGCATGGCCATGGCAAATCCATCACCCTCTTGGCCTAACAAATTGTCTAGTGGCACTTGCACCTGATCAAAATTAATGGCTCGGGTAGGTTGCGCGTTCCACCCCATTTTGTGTTCCTTGCGGCCAAAACTAATGCCCTCAGAGGTTGCATCAACCACAAAGGCTGATACACCATTCGCCCCAGCCTCACCCGTTCTGGCCATAACCACCAAAACATCAGTTTCCCCAGCCCCGGAAAACTTTATTAGCTTATGGATCTGGCTTACTCAGGTGGCGCACACAAAAAGCCGATCTAAACGCCACGGTGGAGCTTCTACAGGGCCAACAAACCAGACCTTTGGAAAGAACCATCATAGGTACGTTCACGGTCTTAGGACTAAAGAAGTTATTGCCATGCGTAAGCTGTTCTTAGAAATGACGAAGCCACTAAAAGGCCTGTTACAGCACGGCCATACTTAGTTGACCGGTAGCTTGAGCTCTTCTACCATCTGGTCACGCATAACAAATTTTTGTGGCTTACCTGTGATCGTCATGGGTATATTCTCTACTATGCGAATATATTTTGGTATTTTATAATGAGCGACCTGCCCTTGTAAGAACGCACCAACATCATCTTCAGTGAGCTGCTCTCCGTCTTTCGGAACTATCCATGCACAGATGTCTTCACCAAGCTTTTCATCCGGCACACCAAAAACTTGAGCCTCTTTGATCTTTTCATTACGATACAGATACTCCTCGACTTCCCTAGGGTAAACATTTTCTCCACCGCGGATAATCATATCTTTTACACGGCCAACAATTGAACAAAAACCTTGGCTATCTATAGTAGCCAAATCACCCGTGAGCATCCACCCATCTACTATGCTGTCATTCGTCTTATCACTATCTTCCCAATATCCTTTCATTACTGAATAACCACGCGTACATAGCTCTCCTTTTTTACCCACAGGAACAATCTGACCATCTTCATCAATGATTTTAACTTCAAGGTGAGGGTGTATACGACCGACTGTAGTGCACCGGTTATCCGTAGTGTCGTTCACATAACTTTGAAAACTTACTGGTGAAGTTTCTGTCATTCCGTAGCAAATGGTAACTTCACTCATATTCATAACCGTATTCACTTTTTCCATTACGTCTATCGGGCATGGCGCGCCCGCCATAATTCCAGTGCGCAATGAATTCGTTTCATATGACTGAACTTCTAGTTCAGCCAATAGAGCTACAAACATGGTAGGAACACCATACAGTGCAGTGCAGCGTTCTTTAGCAATCATTTCTAACGTAGCCTTTGGGTCGAACCCCTCTGAAGGAAAAGCCATAGCTGCTCCCTTGCTGACCGCCCCTAGTACACCCATTACCATCCCAAAGCAGTGGTATAACGGTACAGGTATGCACAATCGATCAGCTTCAGTAAGCTTTATACGATCTGTGACGAATTTAGCATTATTCACTATATTGAAATGTGATAATGTTGCACCTTTAGGCGAGCCTGTTGTACCTGACGTGAATTGTATATTTATGGCATCATCAGGGTTTAGCGTCTCATCGATAATTGGCAACCTAAGTTGTTGAGCTGGGCCACCCAGACCCATTACTTCAGTAAAATCGTAAATCCCATTAACTGAATTGTCATCCATTGAGATGACACTTCTTAACACTGGGAATTTTGCTGAATTCAACTGACTAGGATCACAACTTTCTAACTCAGGAACAAGTTGTTGTATCATTTCTATGTAATTTGAACTTTTAAACTTGTTAGCAAGGATTAGTGATTTACATCTTACCTTCTTCAGCACATATTCAACCTCAGAAAGTCGGTATGCGGGGTTAATATTAACCATTACTAAACCGACACGAGCACTGGCAAATTGTGTCAATACCCACTCATATTTATTAGGGGCCCAAATACCTACCCGGTCGCCTTTATCTAACCCTAGTGCCAAAAAACCAGAAGCCAACGCATCAACATCGCGGTCGAGGTCGTAGTAACTATAACTTTTCTTAGATTGGCCAAATATTACAGCATCGCGAGGCCCAAATCGCGCAACCGTTTCACGTAATAGTTGGGGGATCGTGATGTACGACAGTGGTTGAGTGGTTTCACCTTGCAGATAAGACATCCCCCCCTTGGGAACATCTGATTCGTTCGTTAAAACTCCTAAGCTCCTGTCATGACGGATTGAATCTGACAAACTTTCTCTTAGAATAGACATGTCTATAACCTTTAAATTGTACGCCAATCAACACTCTGCTCAAATGCATGTGCAGCTTGATAAATTTTCATTTCGCCATAGCTTGGACCTACTAACATCATCCCAATAGGCAACCCCTCACTTAACCCACAAGGAACGCTCATAGCAGGCAATCCACCGTTAAAAGGTGCTGTGTTGCCAATCATTTCAAACGCTCTTTGCACATATAAGCTAATGGAGCAGTCCACAGGTGGAATTGCCTGTGGTTTCATTGGAACAGTTGGCATTAATAATAAATCATATTGCTGGAATGCTGCTGCATAGCGCTCATTGACCTTACGCATGAGGTTTTGGGCTTTGCCGTAAAACTTGCCCCTGTACTGCTCTTGAAAGTATTCGCCCAAAAACATGCAGGTTTTTAAGGAATGGCTGAGCTCATCAGCCCTATTTTTCCATGTTCCCATTTGGTCAATCATAGAGGGTAGAAAAAGGCCTTTATGATTTGTGCCTGCCATATTCCCATGGAGCATTAAGTCCTGCATTCCCTCCACAGTGATGGCTGTCCAACAATCCACGGCTAGCTGGTGCTCTGGAATTGAAACCTCCTCGACTCGTGCACCAAGCCCCCTGAGGATTGAGGCGGCATTAAGAACTTTTATATCAACATCTGCTTCACTTTCAGGCCTATTTATTCCTTCTTTAAGAATACCGATTCGAAGTCCTTGTACACCTCTACCTAAAGCCTCTGTATAACGGTAGGTTTTAGGCCCATACTGCCTAGGGTCTAGTCCATCTGCCCCAGCTATAACTTCAAGCATTAATGCATTATCAGTTACGTTATTTGTAATAGGTCCTACATGGTCAATAGTTCTTTCCACTGGCATTACACCGGTATAGGGCACTAACCCATGAGTCGCTTTCATTCCATATACGCCACAATTAGATGAAGGAATCCTAATTGAACCTCCTTGATCGCCACCAATTGCCATTTCCACTTCACCTGCCGCAACTAATGCAGCGCAACCACCGGAGGACCCACCAGCCATATAACCTCTTTTCCAAGGGTTATGAATTGGGCCTTTGGCCCCAGTGTGCGAACCTCCAGACAAACAGAGGTTTTCGCAATGTGCCTTTCCCGCAATAGTCGCTCCAGCGTCTAACAGACGAGTTACGATAGTGGCATCTATTTCAGGTATATAACCTTCGATCACAGAAGATCCATTCATCATTGGCACACCAGCCAAACAGACTGTATCTTTTAATACTATTTTTCTGCCTCTCAACGGGCCATCTAGAGCGCCATTAACGTCAGTTTTTACATACCAGGCATTCAAAGCGTTTTCAGTTTTATCTGGATAGTAGCCAGGTGATCGGGGATAACGAACTTCTGGCAAGTAATCTGGCTCAGCATCAAGACGATCGTAGGACTGCATATAGGGCTCAATAATCTGCTTGTATTCTTCCAGCTCTTGGTCCGTTAAGCTCATCCCAAAATTTTGTGCCATAGTTCTCATTTGGCTTAGACTTGGTCGTACTACTGTCATATTAGTCTCCATTGATGGAAATTGTGTTTCTGGTATCAAATCACTTAAAGAAACCGTCATATTGTTCTTAGTATTTTGGGGGGCAGTGAGCGAACTAGGCTGGTTAATTTTCTTTTTAAGCTGCTCAGTACTGCGAGTGGAGCGGACTGCGCCAAACCCTAAAAACTGATTTACTTTATTTTTATCTGAAAGCTCTGCTTTACTTAACTCTCTAGTAACACGACCATGCTCAAGAACTAATATTCGATCTGACAAGTCTGAAATAAAATCAAAATTCTGCTCTACCAATAGTATCGAAAGACCTTTCTCATCACGTAATTTGAGTAATGTCTCAGACATTTCTTCGATTATAGAAGGCTGTATTCCCTCAGTAGGCTCATCAAGCAACAATAATTCAGGGTCTCCCATTAAACATCGCGCTAATGCTAAAAGTTGCTGTTCACCACCGGATAACGCTCCTCCTGGACGCTCAAGTAATACTTTCAATCGTGGGAAATTTTCAAGCACTGACGCTATTGTGTCTTCTTCACTGTCACCTAAATATTCATGCCAAGCGAAGAGAAGGTTTTCATGCACTGTCAGTTGTGGAAAAATGCCTCTACCTTGTGGCACATAGCCTATCCCAAGACTTGCTCTTTCGTTGACCGAATGCCGAGTTATATCTGTGGTGTTGAAACGAATAGTGCCCGCAGCTGCTGGCAAAAAGCCCATTACCGTTTTTAATAGTGTGGATTTACCCATGCCATTGTGGCCAAGTATTCCAACGACCTCATTCTCAGCAATAGAAATATCAATGCCATGTAAAACAGGTATCTTCCCATAACCTCCTGAAAGACTTTTAATGCCTAGTATATTAGCCTTGTTGGCTTGGTCACTCATGGCTTTTTACCTAAATAAATTTCGCGTAACACCGGATCACTCATAACTACATCAACGTTATCTTCCATTAACACTCGCCCCTGATGAAAGACTGTCACAGTAGAGGCAATTGAGCGTATAAATTGCATATCATGTTCAACTATAATGATAGAAGAAAAGTTCGTTAATTCAGTGATCACTTCCCCAATTTTGTCTACTTCTTCAGCCGTCATGCCAGCTGCTGGCTCATCTAGCAGTATTAGCCATGGATCAGCTACTGTAACCATGCCTAGTTCAACTCTTTGGCGCTCTCCATGAGCTAGCCTGCCCAAATCAGAATTTACAATGGGTTGCAGTGAAAACCTTTCTATCACCTGATGAGTTTTGTCATTAGCTTCGGCTTTAGACATAAACCTGCGAGCCGCTAACCAAATATTCTCAAATACTGACAGACTATCCAGCACACTAGGAACTTGGGTCTTAATTCCAACACCAAGAGAAGCCACTTGGTGGGAAGTCCAGTGTGTGGTCTCTTGGCCACGCATAAACACCTGCCCAGAGGAAGGGATTTGAAGCCCTGCAATACATTTAAAAAATGTTGATTTGCCCGCTCCATTTGGTCCAATTAGACAACGCAACTCCCCCTCTTTAAGTCTAAAATCCACGTTATCTGACGCAACGACTCCACCAAAATTCATAGTAAGCCCCACGGTTTCGAGTACGATTTCTGGCATTATATTTCCCTACTAAGGTCAGGTCTTGAGGATCTATACCGCCGGTTATGAGGTCGCCGAACAAATTTACGCTGGAAAACTGAATGCCACACTGAGACCGCCCAAGGGACTAGACCTTTTGGCAAGAACAATACGAAAAAAATCAAAATGACCCCAAAAACCAGCGCATTATCTACAATGCTCTGCTGGCCTAAACCATACTTCAAATAAGTTAATGCAGCAGCGCCAACTATGGGGCCAATTCGTGTGCCTAGGCCGCCTACAATACACCAAATAATTATTTCTGCAGATTGCCGTAAGCTGAAAAGTCCTGGCGTCACTATTTCGCCCCAATTTGCAAATAGAGCCCCCGCAAGCCCCGCTATTGCAGCTCCAATTGAAAACAAAATAGTCTTACGTGATCTAGAATCGTAACCCATGAGTCCTATACGAGTCTCATTTTCGCGGATTCCTACAGCAATCCGGCCAAACGAAGATCTCAACAATGCAGTCACCAACACAAACACAATAATTAGCGCGCACGCTACAAAGTAATAAAGTGAATCTCCATATATATAGTCTTCAGGCCGACCCGGAACATTTAATGTGTGAAATCTAGGAATCCCATTAAATCCACCAAGTTTTGCTTTTCCAATAATATATTGAGGGCCCGCAGTTGAATTAATAAATTTAAACAAAATCAATGTTACAACCAAGGTCATTACGCCAAGGTATACATCATTCAAACGGCCATAAAAAATAACCAATCCCAAGCAGAATGCAAATGCAGCGGGGATGACAATTGAAAGCAGCATTGCACCAGTGCTTTCACCAAAATTAATAGAAGAAACTGCGTAAGTATATGCACCCAAACCGAAAAATGCTGCTTGACCAAAACACAGGATTCCACCAAAGCCCCAAATTAATCCTAGACTTGTTCCGAGCATTCCATAGATCAATATAACCGTCAACGTATAGGTATTTACCAAATAAGGTAGTAGAAACATTAACATTAGACTGGCTACAATGATGGTGCCATATTCCCTTTTTGCTGAGCGTAAAATCACATTTTCCCCCTAAAGTACTTTCCTGTAATACCCTGTGGCATAACACGTAGCAATACTACAGCCGAGATCAGGAGAGCAACTTCCCCATATACTGGAGAGATATAAAACGTGAAGAATTGATTTACTAAACCAAATCCAGCTGAGCTAGAAACTAGACCAAAGATCAATGATGGCCCACCACCAATAACAGTGATGAAGGCTTTTGCAATATAAGTGGCTCCCGATGAGGGTACAAGACCAACTAGCGGAGCAAGAACAGCCCCCGCTAATCCGGATAACGCCGATCCACAAAAAAAGGTTGCCATATATACTCTTGCTGGGCTATACCCCAAAGCAGTTGCTATATCTGGATCTTGCATCGTACCGCGCGCAATTAAGCCAAATCTTGTGGTTTTAAGAAAAATATACATCGATGTCACTAAGGATATAGCGACTAATATAACAAAAAAGTTATACCCATTAACTTGATAGTCCCCCACAGAAAAACCAGTAATTGGAGTTGTAATGCTTGTGGTAGTGTTACCAAAAATCATTGTTACTAGTCCAACAAAAAACAAACTTAATCCCCAAGTTGCCAACATGGTATCTATCAACCTGCCGTACAGGTGTCGAATAATTAATCTTTCAACTACTAAGCCTATTAAACCTACAGTAATGGGCGCAACAAGTAACATCGCTACGAATATATTAACACCTGCATTCTCAGCGACTATAGTGACGAACCCGCCCATCATTATAAATTCACCGTGTGCTAAGTTAATTACTTTCATCATGCCGAAAACGACCGCTAAGCCACTACTTATTAATATTAACGATGCTATGGCATATAATAATTCAATTAATAGTACAAATGATAAGTCCATACATTGCCACGCTTAGTGATGAGTTATATTTACTTTGAATTTTAGATTGAGGGAAGGCGACCTTTCGGCCGCCTAATGAACAATAGTGTCTAGATATTATAAACCTAGTTCGTATTGCTGATTGTCCTCAGGATTAGTTTGTAGGTTACATACAGCCTGCGTGTCGGCAGGTTGTAACTCAGACATAGATTTGATAACTCGCATTTTTTGATTATCTAACACCATCAAATGCACATCTAAAACCGCGTGATGGGTTTGAGCATCCACAGACACTTTACCACTTGGCCCATTGATCGATATGCCGGATTCTAATGCCGAAATCAGTGCATCTTGATCTAGAGAACCTGCTTTTTTGACGCCCTCTGCCCAAGTCAATACTCCCTGGTAGTTTGATACGGCTATTTCATGTATTGCATTGGAATCACCATAGGTGTCGGCCCAGTCCTGTTTAAAGGCTTTGTTTAGAGGGGTGTCCAGTTCTTGGCTATAGTTGTACGCCACTATGATCCCGTTACCTTCTTCTGGAGTTAACACCTTATGTTCATTGCCTACACCAAGCGTTGTTGACGCAAGTGGAATCTTGTCTTTCATTCCTGACGCCGCCCATTGGCGGAAGAATGACAAATGAGCAGCACCTACGAGCGGTGCAATCACAAGGTCTGGTCCAACCGCTTGAATTTTTGCAATTGTTGAACCGAAATCTGCTACATCTAACGGGAAGAAATCAAGTCCTACAACTTCACCGCCATTTTCTTTTACAAACTTTTCGATCCAACGAGCCGTGATATGACCATAGTTGTAGTCTGCAGCAAGAACGTATACATTCTTACCAGATTGACTCATAGCATACGGGACTAACACCTCGGCCTGTTGAGATGGCGTTACTCCATTGATGAAGATGTTCCGATCGCACACTCCACCCTCATAGAGCACATTATAAAAATAGGGCGTTTTTGTTTTATGCATTGTTTGACGAATAGCCTCCCTTGAAGCTGATAGAATACCGCCATGTACGACATCCACCTTATCCACTCGTGTTAGCTGCTGCCCATATTGCGAATACAACGACATATCTGATTGAGTGTCATAGGCTACGACTTCTAACTGTTTGCCCAAAAGTCCGCCTTCGGAGTTGATTTTTTTCACAGCCAATCGCATAGCCATGTCCATTGGTTTTCCGTAAGCAGCAAACCCGCCAGATGTATCTAAAACAGACCCAAACTTTATCGTATTCTCCGCCGCCAATACAGCTTGCGACAGCACCGTTGCTGCAACAAGTGCGGAACTAATTTGTACAAAATTACGTCTACTAATACCCATATAATTTCTCCATAATGGTATGACCATTTTTTATTTTGTGTTTACTCTTCTTCTTTCTTTTTGATGCGGTTTGCATAATCGGCCGTTCGGCCAGCCAGATTTGTATCGAAATCTAACCCGATTTCTTCACCCATCTGTTTCATTGCAGGCAAGCGGACAGCCATGCCCAGAATTTGTTCCATAGCCGAGCCAAAGGCCCCCTCACCACCAGAGTCTTTTGAGCCCCCTTGTCCAGACAACCCACTTATTTGATTAATTTTTATAGAATCAATTTTTTCAACGGGCTTCATCATTTGCTCATAAATAGCAGGCATAGTTTCTAGCTTAAGCTCTTCAAGGGTTCGGTGAACTTGAATCTCGCTCATCGTATTTTCAGCTTTGATTTGAGCTTCTCTACCATTTGCTTCTGCCTCCATTCGCTTAACATTTGACTGCGCCAAAGAGCTCGCGGCCTGAGCATCAATACCAACTTGTATATCGGAAACTTGGGAACGGTTTTTTGCACGGGCTAAATCAAGTTCGCTCGACTTGAATAATTTAAGTTCTGACACTTCAGCTTCTCTTGTTGCTACTGCCAATTCTCGCTTTGTTTGTGTTTGTTCGCTTGTAATGAGCACATGTGCGCGAGCCTCCTCCTCAAGCACTTGCACCTCCATTTCATTTATTTTCAGTAAAGCTAACTTTTTTCTATCAGTTATTTTTGTTTCTTCCAAATCTAAAATAGCAGCCATTTCAGCTCTACGAAGCACTTCATCATTATCAATCTTGGCGATCTCTATTTGTTTTGCCGTATCATTTTTACGGACTTCAATGGCCAACTCAGATGCATGTTGAACTTCTTTAGTTTTTACCAGAGTTTGTGCATCTAACTGTTCTAGAGTGGCTTTTTGGAGAATATTGGCTTCACGTTCAGAAGACTCAATTTCTAAAGTTCTATGGAACTTTTTCATCTGATTCTCACGAATTTCAAGTTCGGTTTCGACTTCTATATGATTACGTTCACGGCGTTGCTCTGACATAAGTTCGGCAAGCCTCCGCATGCCCACTGAATCAAAAACATTGCCCTCATTAAGAATATTAAGATCGGTTTGATCAACACTTAAAAGCGATGCTGATATTAAGAGAAGTCCATATTTCTGCGCATTTTTGGCGACAGCTTGCTCTACCTGATGTGTATAACCTGCTCTATCATGGTGAACTTCGGAAAGTGTTCTAGCGGCTGCAGATTTTTGTATTAAGTCGGCTACAGGACCCTTCAGCAAGCTCAACACACCTTCGCCACTTCTTGCTATAGTGGAGCCAAAAGACTGAGCAGCAATAGCAACTGCTTCTTTTGAACTTTCAACTCGAAATTCAAATTCCATCTCAATGTCAGCCCTAAGCTGATCTTCTGTTAATACAGACTCTTTGTCTTTTAATGAAACCTTTAATGAATAGGCGCTCATCGAAACTGGTTGGATTTTGTGAATGATGGGTAATGCAAAGCAACCGCCATCCAACAAAACCTTAAGCCCACCTAACCCCGTGCGGACTAAGCTTGAACTCAGGGTTGCCTGAACATAGAATTTTTGAAGGAACCAAATTAGTAGCAGAAAACCAACTAATACAGATGCGAAGAAAAATACCAATATCAAAATAAACCCCCTATAGCGTTGTGCAGCCAAAAATCACTTTATGGCAAAACAAACTATAGGGGAATTTAATTTCCATTTCAAGTAATTTAATTGAAATGGAAAATATATTTTTTAACTATCTGATAATATTAAATATTATCTAGTATTTCAAAAAAAATACCATTAGCTTTTGCAATATACATGGGATGTATATTACTGTGAAAATCTTCATCAGAAGCCTTTACGCTTGTGAATTTAATCGAATGTATATCTTGGCTACCCTTATTTTTCCAGTCATTAGGGTGCATTTTGAAGAGCTCCTGTAGAAATTGAACACCCTCATAAGTAGATACACCAATAGCATTTAATACAGGTGCACACTCACCATGAAAATTATGGTATCGCTCTCTAAAGTTGTCGTTAGCTGACGTTCTCAAAGACCCAAAATATGAAGATGCTGAATACATTTCGTGGAGATTACCCTGTCCACTAGCTAGCAAGCCATTCTCTTCAATAGCACAGGATAATCTTACTATGTTGTGAAGACCTTTTAGATTCCCAAACTCTCTATTAAAAGTCACTGCGTCCTGCCCCACGAGTGAAATAAGCACTGCCTCAGCCTTTGAGTTTTTAATATCTTTTATAATAGAAGACATATCGCTAATACCAAAGGGTATGTAACGCTCATAACAAATATCCACACCTAAGTCTTTTAACTTGGATTTTGCGAAGCTGTTTGAAGACCTAGGCCACACATAATCATTACCAATCAACGCCCATTTTTTAAAGTGGTGCATATTTTGTAAGTATTCTAATGCAGGACCCAACTGACGGGACGGCGTATCGCCAATAGCAAATATGCCTTTAGTATTTTCACCACCCTCATACAAAGGGGTATAAATATAGGGTACTCGCTGGTTAACTATTTTGCTTAATTTCTGTCTCACTGCACTGATATGCATACCAACAATCGAGTCGATTGCTCCAATTTCAATCAAAGAATTGATCACTTCTTCTACAGGTGTTGCAGCTTCCAACGCAGCATCAATCATAATCAACTCAACTTTTCGGTCAAGAATTCCACCCCGGTTATTTACTTCCGCTACAGCTATTTGAGCGCTTGCAATGCAAGAAGGTGCCCACAATCCTGCGGAACCGCACATAGGAATTAGTAAGCCTATGCGGAACGCATAGCTTGTGATTTGACGATATGTCCCTGAATCATTTAGCTCAAGTGGGAATACACTTCCAGGAAAGGGGCTTTTAATTGAAAAAGATTGTGTTTTTATCTTCATAATCATTCGATTTCATTATAAAATACTTTCGAAGTCAACTAGTTTTTATACTAAAGACGTATTTTGACACTGAACAGAGGGGCAATATATGAAGTCGTACCTATCATACTCACTCGCACTTACCCATAGAAAAGTGAATACGTCTTTAACGATTCGGCTAAAAGCATTTGGTGTTCAGGTTGAAGTTTGGCGTGTTATGGAATTGTTAAGCACGCAGAATGACTTAACTATGGGGAAACTAGCCAAGCTAGCTCTAATGAACCCACCAACATTAAGTAAGCTAGTTGACCGCATGGTTGGTGATGGTATTGTTCACAGGCTCGTTGGAAATAATGATCAAAGACAAATTAATCTTGTCCTAACTGACCTTGGCCACAAAAGAATATATCAAATGCAAGAACAAGCTAAAATTGAGGATGATGATATTCACCAAAGAATTGGTAATGAAAAAGCAACCATGTTGAACTCGATACTAGCTGAAATTGCCGCTTCTTATGACTAACTCCTTAATTGTGATGTATGACCTTCCTATGACTGTTACAGGCGCTCTATAACTTTACTATTACCACTATTATATAAATGCTTATTAGTCGGCTACAGGGCCTATTAACCAAGCCCTTGGAAAGAACCATCACCGCAATAATGCATCTGATGTTGTAACCAATGGCTGCACCACAGCACATTAGTTTTTTTCAAATAGCTCTTCATCCTCAAGCTCTTGAATAATTTGATTATGCTCTAAGTTTTCAATCCTCATCTGAGCAACATGCCACCAAATCCAAAAACCAAGGCAAATCAATACCCAAAGCTAATGCCGGCACTGTCTGAATCCACTATAAACGCCGAAATACCTTTAGCACCAGGTTCACCGGTGCGGGCCATTACAACTAATACTTCTGTTTCGCCAGCACCAGAAATAAAGATTTTATTACCAGTAATGACATATTCATCGCCTATTTTTACCGCCTTGGTCGTCAGCGATGCCGCATCAGAACCTGCATTAGCTTCTGTAAGGCAATAGGACACTAACCACTGGCCACTAGTGAGTTTTTCACCATAGTGTGCTTTTGCTGCTTCGGAGGCATTGGCTGACACCATCCATGTAGCCATGTTATGTATGGTCAACATGGCTGTGGTAGTGGTGCAGCCCATGGCTAGCTGTTCAAAAATAAGCGATGAGTCTAACCGAGACAAGCCCAAACCACCCATTTCTACGTCGCTGTATAACCCACAAAAACCTAACTCTCCTGCTTGTTTAAGCGTGGCTTTAGGGAAAATAGCTTCTGCGTCCCACAAGGCAGCATTGGGAGCTAGCTCGTTGGCGAAAACTGTTGAGCCAGATCTATATAGGCAATTTGGTCTTCATTCAAATCAAAGTTCATGTTTATTCCTAGTTAAACTTATCCTGTACCCACGTCAACGCTAGGCACCTGGTGGTCGCTAAACAAGCTCTATAGCAACCGCAGTTGCTTCTCCACCACCGATACACAGTGCAGCCACACCACGTTTCAGACCTTTATTCCTTAACGCCGTCATCAAGGTAAGAATAATGCGAGAGCCGGTAGATCCAATAGGATGCCCCTGAGCACAAGCGCCGCCATATACATTCACCTTACTAGCATCTAATCCAAGCTCCTGGGTTGCTAGCATGGTTACCATGGCAAAGGCTTCGTTGATTTCAAACAGGTCTACATCGTCAGCTTGCCAATCTAATTTGCTCAACAAGCCCTGAATCGCTCCAATAGGTGCAATAGTGAATTCATCAGGCTCGCGGGCAAAGCTTTGCACGCCAAGTATGCGAGCCATAGGGGTTAAGTTGTTTTGAGCCACTGCATCAGCACTAGCAAGCAAAAGGGCCGACGCGCCATCAGAAATTGAGCTAGCATTAGCAGCAGTGATAGTACCGTCCTTTTTAAAGGCTGGGCGTAAATGTGGAATTTTGTCGATACGGGCCTGACCAGGCTGTTCATCGATGGTCGCGGTAGTTGTGCCCCTTCGAGTGGTCATTTCTACGGCTTCAATTTCGTTTTCTAACACGCCATCCGCTATTGCTGCATTGGCCTTAGATAATGAATTGATAGCAAAGTCATCCATAGCCTCACGAGTTAAACCAAATTCATCGGCTGTGGCTTGAGCGAAGCTGCCCATCAGGCCGCCTTTATAGGCGTCTTCTAAGCCATCAAGAAACATATGGTCTAGCATTTGTCCATGGCCCATACGCAAACCTTGGCGCACTTTAGGCAATAAGTAAGGAGCGTTGGTCATGCTTTCCATGCCACCACATACCATAATGTCCGCAGAGCCCGCTTTTATAGCATTAAAGCCCATGATGGTGGTTTGCATGCCAGAACCACACATTTTGTTTACCGTAGTGCATGGTGTATTTTTTGCAAGCCCTGCGCCTAAGGCGGCTTGGCGAGCTGGCGCCTGACCTTGGCCTGCCGCTAATACGCAGCCCATATACACTTCGTTCACCTGTTCTGGTGCTATGTTTGCTCGTGTTAAAGCGCCCTTTATTGCCACCGAACCCAGCTGTGATGCAGTTTGACTTGCAAGGCTACCATCGAGGCCTCCCATTGGCGTGCGACTGCCACTGACGATGTAGACGTATTGACTCATTTGAAGGCTCCAATAAAAGCGAATTAAACAGAATAAACATTTTGCTTGACGTTTACGTAAACGTCAATCAAAATAGGTAGCAATAGATTAATAACTAGGGCGCATTATCCATGTCACTCACCACATTCACAATTAGCGAATTGTCGAAAGAGTTTGTCATTACAACTCGCAGCATACGTTTCTACGAAGACCAAGGCCTGCTATCACCAAAGCGTGAAGGCCAGAAACGCATTTACTCTAACCGCGACAGAACCTGGTTGAAGCTGATACTGCGTGGCAAGCGACTAGGTCTTACCCTGGCTGAAATCAGCCAAATTCTAGACCTTTATGACTCGTCCTCCACCAACAATGATCAGCAATTAATTGTTTTTATTGAAAAAATTAAAACTAGAAAAATGGCATTACAACAACAGATGGAAGACATCAAAGCACTAGAAGATGAACTAAATGCCGCGCAAGTGCGCTGTACTAACGCCCTTTCTAGCAATCAATCCTTGGAGACTCATGCATGATAAGCACTTACACCAGCCTCAATTTTGACCTAGGCGAAACCAATGACATGTTACGAGAGCAGGTTAATCAATTTGCTGCTGCTGAAATTGCTCCTTTAGCCCAGGCTACAGACCAAGATAATGAGTTCCCTAATGAGCTGTGGAAAAAAATGGGTGACATGGGTTTGTTAGGCATTACTTGTGATGAACAATATGGTGGTGCTGGCATGGGTTATTTGGCCCACAGTATCGCCATGGAAGAGATTAGTCGTGCTTCAGCGAGTATTGGTCTAAGCTATGGTGCCCACTCTAACCTTTGCGTCAACCAAATCCATCGCCATGGTACAGACCAACAAAAAGCCACATATTTGCCTAAATTAATTAGTGGTGACCATATTGGCGCCCTTGCCATGAGCGAACCCGGCGCTGGTTCAGACGTAGTAAGCATGCAGCTTAAAGCTGATTTAAAAGGCGATAAGTATGTACTAAATGGCAACAAAATGTGGATCACCAATGGCCCAGACGCCAACACCTACGTTATCTACGCAAAAACAGACATGTCAGCTGGAGCTAAAGGCATTACCGCATTTATTGTAGAGCGGGACTATGTAGGTTTTAGCCGTTATCCAAAGCTAGATAAGCTAGGCATGCGTGGTTCCAATACCTGTGAATTAGTATTTATCGATTGTGAAGTGCCTGTAGAAAACATTCTTGGCCAGCTAAACGGCGGTGTAAGAGTGCTAATGAGTGGCCTAGATTATGAGCGAGTTGTGCTTTCTGGAGGGCCGTTAGGCATTATGCAGGCTTGTATGGATATAGTCGTACCCTACGTGCATGACCGTAAACAGTTTGGTCAAGCCATTGGTGAGTTTCAGCTAGTGCAAGGCAAGTTAGCCGACATGTACACACAAATGAACGCGGCTAAAAGTTATGTTTATAATGTGGCAAAATCTTGTGACCGTGGTGAAACAACGCGTAAAGACTCTGCTGGCACTATTTTGTATTCTGCCGAACTAGCCACAAAAATGGCACTAGATGCTATTCAGCTTTTAGGTGGCACTGGCTACACTAACGAATGCCCTACAGGCAGGCTTTTACGTGATGCGAAGCTTTATGAAATTGGTGCTGGCACCTCAGAAATCCGCCGTATGTTAATAGGGCGCGAACTATTTAACGAGTCGCACTGATATGGCTACGTTATCTAGCAGCATTAACGCCCAAAGTGACGAGTTTAAAGCTAAGTCTGACGCTATGCAGGTGTTGGTAGACGATCTACAGTGCCAAGTTGGAAAACTGCAACTAGGCGGCGGTGAAGCCTATCAAGCCAAGCATTTGGGTCGTGGAAAGATGCTGCCGCGCCACCGAATAGATGCTCTGCTTGACCAAGGCTCGCCCTTTTTAGAAGTAGGCCAATTGGCTGCCCATGAAGTGTATGACGTGGCAGTGCCTAGTGCAGGGATTATTTGTGGTGTGGGTTTAGTGAACGGCCGTTATTGTATGGTTATCGCTAACGATGCAACTGTAAAAGGTGGCACCTACTTTCCGTTAACGGTAAAAAAACACTTACGCGCGCAAGACATCGCCTTGCAAAACAATCTTCCATGCATTTACCTAGTAGATTCAGGTGGTGCAAACTTACCGCAACAAGATGAGGTGTTTCCAGACAAACTGCATTTTGGGCGTATTTTTTACAACCAAGCCACTATGTCTGCTCAAGGCATTCCCCAAATCGCTGTAGTTATGGGCTCTTGTACTGCTGGCGGTGCATATGTGCCCGCTATGGCAGATGAATCAATCATTGTAAACCAACAAGGCACTATATTTTTAGCTGGCCCACCGTTAGTGAAGGCAGCCACAGGTGAAGAAGTGAGTGCTGAAGAGCTGGGTGGCGCAGACACCCACTGCCGTGTATCAGGTGTGGCTGACCATTATGCGCAATCAGATGAGCACGCGTTATTGATAGCTCGTCAGTGCATTGCCAATTGCCCCAAAACCGCAGGTAATCCTTTGCTGCGTAAACCCAGTGCACAGCCTCGTTACTCTTGCGATCAGATTTATGGCGTGGTGGGTACAGACCTGCGTAAGCCATTTGATGTGCGCGACGTGATAGCACGGATAGTGGACGACTCCCAGTTTGATGAATTTAAAGCTTTATATGGCACCACATTAGTGTGCGGCTTTGCTCACATTGATGGTTATCCTGTAGGCATCGTCGCCAATAATGGTGTTTTGTTCTCTGAATCAGCCCAAAAAGGTGCTCACTTTATAGAGCTGTGCTGTCAGCGACAAATTCCTTTGGTATTCTTTCAGAACATCACAGGTTTTATGGTAGGTAAAAAATACGAAGCCGAAGGCATCGCTAAACACGGTGCAAAAATGGTGATGGCAGTTGCTTGCGCTAAAGTACCTAAATTCACTGTTATTATTGGCGGCAGCTATGGTGCTGGCAACTATGGCATGTGTGGTCGTGCCTTTGAACCTAATTTTATGTGGATGTGGCCTAACGGTCGGATCTCTGTAATGGGAGGAGAACAGGCTGCCGGAGTTTTGACCCAAGTAAAACGAGATCAACTTACAGCTCGTGGTGAAACCTTTAGTAATGCAGATGAACTAGCGATGCGTGAGCCAGTGCTTAACCAATATGAACGCCAGGGACACCCATATTACGCCAGTGCGCGTTTATGGGATGATGGCATTATTGATCCAAAGGACACCCGTGCAGTACTCAGCTTTGCTCTGGCTACTGCCCTCAATAAACCCGCCCAAGAAACGCGCTTTGGCGTGTTCCGCATGTAACTTAAGGTGTCAACATGAACCCATCACCACAGTGGTTAACATCTGAACTGAGCCAGTCTGGTATCGCTACTATCACTCTCAACAGGCCAGATAAACACAATGCATTTGATGACCAGCTAATTGAGCTGTTTATCGTACAATTACAAAGCTTGGCAATCGATGCAAGGGTTCGAGGGCTAATCCTTACCGGCACCGGTAAGAGTTTTTCAGCAGGTGCAGATTTAGCTTGGATGCAGCGCATGGCAGAATACGACGAAGCCACTAATATAGCAGACGCTGAGCAATTGGCTCTGTTGATGCAACTGTTAGATAGTTTCCCTAAACCTACCCTAGCCCTTGTTAATGGTGCCGCTTTTGGCGGCGCCGTGGGACTCATCGCCTGCTGTGATAGTGTAATTAGCGCCAACAGTGCGTCTTTTTGCTTTAGTGAAGTACGCATTGGACTCATCCCTGCCGTCATCAGTCCATTCGTAATTAACAAAATGGGTATGTCATGGGGCCGTCACCTCATGACCAGCGCCATAGTATTTACCGCAAATCAGGCCCACACATACGGTTTAGTGCATCAAGTAGTTGCACTAAACGACCTACACAGCGCTAAAGAGCAATGGGTTTCAGTGACATTGGGCAATAGCCCAGACGCAGTCACACGCATCAAACAGCTACTGCAAGTGCTTAACACCCACTCACCGATTGCAAAGGATAACTTAACAAAAACTACAGCGCGCACCACCAAAGCCATCGCCAATAGTCGTGTGAGCCTGAGCGGCCAAGCCGGCTTAAAGGCTTTTTTAACTAAATCCCAAGCCCCATGGAAACAGTGAAGCCTATGTTGAAGTCTGTATTGATCGCCAATCGTGGGGAAATAGCCTGCCGCATAATGCGCAGTGCCAAAGCAATGGGTATGCGTACCATAGCCGTTTATTCAGACGCTGATGCCAACGCCCTCCATGTACAAGAAGCTGATGAAGCCTGGCACATTGGCCCTGCAACGGCGGCGGACAGTTATTTGAGAGGCGACAAAATATTGGCCATTGCTACTCAAACTAGAGCTGACAGTATTCACCCAGGGTATGGCTTTTTGTCAGAGAATGCAGACTTTGTTGCAGCATGTCAGGCTCATAACATTGTATTTATTGGCCCAGATGTACCCGCCATCGAACAAATGGGCAGTAAGAGCGCCGCAAAAATTATTATGACTGAAGCTGGTATCCCTCTTGTGCCTGGCTACCATGGCGCTAACCAAGAAGATGAGGTGCTGCAACGTGAAGCTGATCAGATGGGTTACCCTTTGCTGATAAAGGCAGTGGCTGGCGGCGGTGGCAAAGGCATGCGTGTGGTTAATAACAGTTCAGAGTTCCTCACCCACTTAGCCGGTGCAAGGCGTGAAGGTTTAGCTAGCTTTGGTAATAGTGATGTATTAATAGAAAAATACCTTATCGCCCCACGCCACGTAGAAATTCAAGTCTTTTGTGACCGTCATAGTAATGGCATTTATCTTGGTGACCGGGACTGCTCGGCACAACGCCGGCACCAAAAAGTAATTGAAGAAGCGCCCGCACCTGGCCTATCTGATGACTTGCGTCAAAAAATGGGCACCACAGCTGTGGAAGCTGCCCAAGCCATCCAATATGTGGGCGCAGGCACTGTTGAGTTCCTACTAGACAGTGATGGCTGTTATTATTTTATGGAGATGAATACTCGTTTACAGGTTGAGCATCCTGTGACCGAAATGGTGACCGGAGTCGATTTAGTCACGTGGCAGCTTAAGGTGGCTGCAGGAGAGCATTTACCACTGTCTCAAGACCAAGTGAGCCTCTATGGGCACTCCTTTGAAGCCCGCATCTATGCTGAAGATCCAACCCAAGATTTTCAGCCTTCTACAGGCCGTATAATGCATCTGCGCACTCCCACAACAGATGACTCTATCCGTATAGATACTGGCGTAGGTGAAGGCGATGAAATTAGCCCGTTTTATGACCCCATGATTGCCAAGTTGATCGTTTGGGCTCCAAGCCGTGCGCAGGCCTTAGCCAAACTAGACCTTGCGCTGCAGGACTATCATTTAGAAGGTATTCATACCAACATCGATTTTTTGCGACGCCTCGCGACATTAGATGAGTTTGCCGCTGCGATTTTACATACGGGCCTTATCGAGCAACACCAAGACTACCTTATGGCACCTTCTTTGCAAGACGAGAATATAATTCTAGCCATGGCAGGGTTTGTCTTTGGCCAACAGGCCCAAAACCAATATGGCGAATTGACAGGGCTTAGGCTTAATCAGTTGAGTCTAAATTACTGTTGGACCTTAGCGGTTGAGTACTTAAATGACACCATTGTGATACCGACGAACATTGAAGGTGAACTGAACACAGATTATTTGAGATTACAGCACGCGGGTGGCCAACATAAGGCTGGCTATTGTTTAAACGGTGATAGACTGTGCTTATTTACCCCCCAGGGTAAGGCTGTAGTGACCGTTAAAACGCCTAGAATTGATGATTTTTTGGCTAACAATAAATCCAATACTGGAGGCATTAAGGCTCCTATGAATGGCAGCCTCATTGCTTGTTTTGTAACCAATGGGCAACAGGTTTTAGATGGAGAAGCTTTGATGGTAGTAGAAGCCATGAAAATGGAACATACCATCACAGCGCCCAATGCAGGCCTAGTTGGTGAAATCTATTTTAAAGTCGGCGACTTAGTGGACGCCGATTCTCAGCTTTTAGAACTCATTAACGAGGACGCATAAGCATGACGTTTAAAGCTGCAAGACCCATAACAAAACAGGTAAAAGTTGTGGAAGTAGGTCCCCGTGATGGTTTACAAAATGAATCAGGCCCGATGCTTGGTGCTGCAATAAAATCCACCCTCATTAATCAACTAGCAGCAGCCGGCCTTACCCATATTGAAGCAGCTGCATTTGTGCACCCTAGGTGGGTGCCACAAATGACCAATAGTGCTGAAGTGATGCAACTTATAACACGTCATAAACACGTCTCCTATAGTGCCCTCACACCCAACATGCAAGGGTTAGAGCGAGCCTTAGAAGCTGGCGTTGATGAAGTTGCCGTATTTGGTGCCGCAAGCGAAAGTTTCAGCCAGCAAAATACTAACTGCTCCATTGCAGAGGCGCTAACACGCTTTGAACCCGTGGCTAAAGCGGCCCTAGACGCTGGCATAAAAGTACGAGGCTACGTATCCGTGGTGGTAGACTGCCCCTATGAGGGAGTGGTTTCACCAAGTGCAGTTGCACAGGTTGCCGAGCAATTAATACAAATGGGCTGTTACGAGGTATCCCTTGGCGATACCATCGGTTCGGCCACACCAGCACGGATGTTGGACATGCTTAACGCTGTTAGTCAAAATACCCCAGTATCTCAACTTGCAGGCCATTGCCACAATACCTATGGTCAAGCCTTGGCTAACGTATTGTGTATGCTTGAAGCAGGTGTAACCACGTTTGATAGTTCTGTAGCTGGTTTAGGAGGCTGCCCTTACGCCAAAGGCGCCAGTGGTAATTTAGCCACAGAAGACTTGGTGTATATGCTGCATGGTTTAGGCATACATACTGGTATTCAACTAGATAGATTAGCCCGTGTTGGCCAATCTATTAGCGACTTATTGGGCCGCCCTAACGGTTCACATGTGGGCCAGGCAATGACGTTTTAATCTGGTCGATTTTAATCAAGTTAATGTTGCGTTTATTGATTTAAATTGGCAGCTAATTTAACACTGTGCACCCTCAGTTTTATACTTTAAGGATCAGTATGACGCAGCCTTTGTGGCAACCTAGCCAAAGCCGTATTGAACAGACTAACCTATGGCATTTTATACAATCTGTTAATGCCTCGCATCACCTTAATATCACTGATTATCATCAATTACACCAGTGGAGCATTGATCATAGTGATCTGTTTTGGGACCAAATTTGGTACCAGTGTGGCATTCAATCAAGCCACAAAGGCAGTGTGATTATTGAAAATGACAACAAGATGCCTGGCGCCAAATGGTATCCAGAAGCCAAGTTAAATTTTGCAGCAAACCTCCTTAAATTTCGTCATGACTCTACCGCTCTTATTTTTTGTGGTGAAGACGGTGCACGTGAAGAAATTAGTTATGCCCTGCTGTATCAGAGAGTGGCGGCGCTGGTAGGTGGTTTAAACAAGTATGACATTAAACCTGGTGACCGTATTGCTGGGTTTATGCCTAATGTCATCGACTCCATAGTAGCGATGTTAGCCACAGCTAGTTTAGGTGCGGTATGGAGTTCATGCTCACCTGATTTTGGCATTAATGGTGTACTGGATCGTTTTGGCCAGATAGAACCTCGCCTACTGTTTACTACGGATGGCTATTACTACAACGGTAAAACATTAAACTCACTAGAACGGGTGGCCGGTATCGCTGCTTTACTACCATCCATTGAGGCTATTGTAGTATGTGACCACGTCACTCAAACAGCAGACTTAAGCCTGCTAAATAATGCTGTACCAAACAGAGCCATACACCTTAACGACTTTATAGACGTGAATGTTACAGAGATTGAGTTTGTAGATTGTGGCTTTGATGATCCTCTATACATTATGTATTCATCGGGTACTACAGGCGTGCCTAAGTGTATAGTTCATGGCATTGGCGGCACCTTGTTACAGCACAACAAAGAGCACTTTTTACATACAGACGTGAGCCCCGTGGATGTAATGTTTTACTACACTACATGTGGCTGGATGATGTGGAATTGGCTAGTGAGCGGTCTATCCTTAGGTTGCACAGTATTGCTCTATGATGGGTCTCCTTTTAAGACGCCCAGTATTCTTATGGACATGGCAGAAAGAGAAAAGGTCACCATTTTTGGTACTAGCGCAAAATACATTGCTGCCATTGAAAAGGCGGGAGTTAAGCCTGCTCAAAGCCATAACTTACAGCACCTAAAAAGTATTCTTTCCACGGGTTCTCCCCTGTCCCATGAAAGTTTCGATTACGTTTACCGAGAGGTTAAACGGGATGTATTGCTTGCCTCTATTTCCGGTGGCACAGACATTGCTTCTTGCTTCGCTTTAGGCTGCCCAATTCTTCCTGTTTATCGCGGCGAACTTCAATGTCGTGGCTTAGCAATGGCGGTAGATATATTTGACGATGAGGGAAAATCCTTGCGCCAGACCAAGGGTGAGTTAGTGTGCAGTGCGCCGTTTCCTTCCATGCCTATCTATTTTTGGCAAGACCATGATGGTAAAAAATACCATGATGCCTACTTTGACCAATTTACCAATGTCTGGGCCCATGGCGATTATGGTGAAATAACTCAACACGGTGGTGTCATTATTCATGGTCGATCCGATGCGGTGTTGAATCCTGGTGGTGTGCGTATTGGCACAGCGGAAATCTATAGCCAAGTAGAAATCATTGAAGATGTATTAGAGAGTATTGTTGTTGGTCAAAACTGGCAGCATGACGTGCGCGTTATTTTATTTGTTGTTTTACGGCCAGGACGGGTACTAAACGAGGCTTTAATCCGCACTATTAAGCAGCAAGTACGCGCCAATACAACACCACGCCATGTACCTGAAAAAATAATACAAGTCAGCGCTATTCCACGCACCATCAGCGGTAAGATTGTGGAACTTGCCGTACGTAAAGTCATTCATGGTGAAGAGGTTACAAACAAAGATGCTTTGGCTAATCCAGAGGCATTAGACTTATTTGTTAACCTTTCTGCTCTTTCGAGTTAATCATATTTCATGCTAAGTAAATTATCGTTATTACTTGGAAATAGCTCATCTAGAAACTGGAAAATAGAAGATTTTTCAGGTGTTGACCAATTACATCTGGTGGGGATTCCTGCAACGCTTGCACTGCTTGATTGGCTACCTAGCAGTGCTAAGGACGGCTTAGATATAGGTTGTGGCCTAGTTGGCACCCCACTGTTAATTTATATTGAAAAATACACATGAAATATATTTTGGGTAAAGTTTCGACTACCCATATCAAAGCTAGTTTGCTCACTTATCGGCAGTAAATTGATCTTCTTCTGATCCAATAATTACCACTTCGCCTGTCTGCGAAAAGGTTCTATTTACGTCAGATGAACCATATATTACCATTACCACCAGTTGCTCATCTGTATCATTAAACAGCTGATGTTGCACATCTGAAGAAAGATAGGAAGAATCATATTTATTACAAATTAATTCTTTACTGCCACCATTCAAAACGATCCTAAGAGTACCTTCTAAAACTGTAACTTGTTCCTCGGCATTATGACTATGTGCTGGCACTGAGGTCATAGGAGGCATAAAAGTAATACCTGAGTGCAATGAGTTTGCACCAATTTGTTTACTCGCAATTAAATGATTTTTAATACCGCGCCCACGCTCATAAACTGGTAATTCGTCAAATTTTAGATGGTTAATCTTTTTATTCATATCTGTTCTCTTTTCTATTTAATTAGGTAGATAGATCTTAAGGATGTTAGCGGAACCAAAGTACCACATTAGGAAATGCTGCAATCACTACGATACCTATAATTAATGCAAAAAAAGCTGGTATCGCTTTAACAGCAATTTTTAAAAATGGCTCATCACTAACGGCA
>Ga0115564_10001175_pt1 | contig 24399 bp, 19 predicted proteins | sample COGITO_mtgs_1105_7_FD_88680 | JGI IMG/M metagenome (GOLD analysis project Ga0115564, IMG submission 88680) | Pelagic marine microbial communities from North Sea - COGITO_mtgs_110523 | ecosystem: Environmental > Aquatic > Marine > Epipelagic | place: Germany:Helgoland, sampling site Kabeltonne...
CCAGCGTAGTCGGAATTTTGCAAAAATATCTTTCGGAACATGCCCCAAAGGCGCGCCCTGAAGCAGTCTGTATCGACGTGGCCGGACCTGTTGGCACGGACGAAGGGCAATTGACCAATCTGGATTGGATCATCACTAGCGCGGAGCTCTGCGCCGCCACAGGCGCGTCATTTGCCGCCATCCTGAACGATATGCAGGCCCAAGGCATGGCATTGTCGCACCTGCACGGTACTGCTTTTCACAGCATCGTGAAAGGCACTGCCCAGAGCGGCAACCGCATGGTTGTAAATATTGGCACAGGATTCAATTCGGCAGTGGTCTTAGGCGAAGGGCCAAAACTAACCGTGCCAGGCAGTGAAACAGGTCATGTCAATTTACCTGTGCCGAGCCCTGAAATCTATGAGCTGTATCAATACCTCACCGAACGCTTTGGGTTCGCCTCGGCAGAAGAGGTGCTCTCGGGCCGCGGGATCGGGCATATTTATGGCTTTCTCGCCGGGCTCAAACCGCACCAGCCCTTCCCCAGCTCCCACCATATCCTGACCCATTTGGACAGCGATCCGCATGCGCTTAAATCCGTAGATATCATGCTTGAAGTGCTGGGCTGCGCCTGTGGCAACCTGGCCCTAACACATCTGCCCTTTGGGGGCATTTACCTTGTCGGCGGCATGGCGCAGGTCTTGGCGGACTATTATCACGACAGCGCGTTTCACCGCGCCTTTGTGGCAAAGGGGAGGTTTGCTGAATTTATGGACCAATTCTCCGTACATTTGGTGCAAGACGACCACGCGCCCCTTGTCGGATGCATTGCACATCTGCAACATCACGGGCATGAAAAGCTCTAACATTCTTCCAAACGCACAGGTCCGCCAGCACTTCTTAGACCGTCATCAGCTGCGAAAGCCACCGCTTGGCACGCAACTGGAACAGACATTGAGTAACCTGAAATTTGTGCAGGTCGACAGTATCAACACCCTCGCCCGGGCGCATGATCTGATTCTTTGGTCCCGGCAACAAAGCTATCGCCCCCCCGCGTTGCGCAAAATGGTAGATCATCGCCGCGAGGCTTTTGAAGCTTGGACACATGATGCCTCGATCTTGCCCATAGCGGCCTTTCCCCATTGGCGTCACAAATTCACCCGCGACGCGGCGCTGGTGCAAAAACGATGGAAGGTTTGGCACCGCGGAGACTTTTTGAAGCAGACTGAAACAGTCTTGGACCAGATCGCCCGGCAGGGCCCCTTGGGATCGGGGGACGTTGGCATACGGGAACGGCGTGGAACCGGCGGTTGGTGGGATTGGCGTCCTTCAAAAACCGCACTCGAATATCTTTGGCGCACGGGCCACATAGAAATCAAGACGAATAAAAAGAAAAATGTAATTAAAATTATTGGATTGTGGCCCGAAGCGAATGTAAAATTTAGCCCTGCACGCACAGAAAAGCTCATCGCAGAGCTCAAGCGCATCTGCCTGCTGGCTGACTACGACGACATCTCAGGCCTGGAGATCTTGCAGCACGTGTAAAGCGAAAATTTCGCTCAAATATCCAGCTTAAGAACCCCGCCCGCCTTGGCTGCCCGGCTTTGGCAAAGGATCACGGTGGTTTCGCGTTGCGCTGCCGAAAGCACAAAGTCACGATGCTCAACCTCACCAGCGAGAATCGTGCATTTGCATACACCGCAGAGCCCATCAGCACATTTGACATCCACCGGCACCCCAGCGGCGATCAGCGCATCACTGGCCGGTTGCGCAGCGGTTACAGGAATTTTTTGCCCGTTTGCCCGCTCAATTTCGAAAGGAAAATTTTCCCACTCCGGCAGCTCTGGCAGCGTAAAGAACTCGGCATGCAGCGCCACTTCCGGATAACCAGTAGAGCGGGCATGGTCTAAAATAGCGCTCATATAAGCATCAGGACCACAAACATATATATGCATGCCGGCCTCATAGGCTGGTACCGCTTGGGCAATATCAAGGCGCGTGCCCTGATCAGAGTAATGCCGGCTGACACGATCGGCCCATGCCAAATCATCAAATGCGCCATGAAAGGCGGCCTTTGACTGTTGACTGGCTGAATACATCAAACGAAACGCTCCGCCCTTGCGATGCAGCTCATGGGCAAAGGCCAGCATCGGCGTCACGCCGATGCCGCCGCCAAAAAGCAAGGACATCTTGGCCGAAGGATCCAATTCAAAATGATTGATGGGTTTGGAGACAAAGACGCGCCGGCCAGGCTCGAAAATTCGGTGCATCAATCGCGAGCCCCCCCGTCCCTCATGCTCCTGCAAGACTGCAATTTCATAACAGCTGCGATCGGCAGGGTCTCCGCACATGGAATATTGCCGCAAATACTCAGGCGCGACAACAATGTCCAAATGCGCCCCCGCCGTCCATCGGGGCAAATCCGCGCCATCCACCGCCACAAGCCGATATTTCTTAACCGCACCAGGGCAATCTTCCACCTGAGCGACAGACACCTGGAGAACCGGTGCTTCGTGATCATTTTGGTAAAGATGCAAGTGATCCCGGGCGCCTGTGGCAGATTTCGCTTGATAGACCTCTGCTGTTATCATGGCTTGATAGGCCGCAATTCCAGCTTCGCGGTCCATAGGCGCGGGATAGGGGTATGGGTGGGGTGCCAAAGGTGCGGGATAAACCGCTAAAGTCTGATCTTGATATTGTAGATCCAGAGTCTTTTTCAAAGACCGTGCGTTGACCGCATGAGGTGTTGGGCGATACCCACCGTCCTCAGTCAATTCCAAATCCCACCACCATTTCTTGACCGGGTTGAGCTCACCGCGACCGGCCATATCATCCATCTTTGCCAACACCGCTGCCATCTGCGGCACATTCATCGCCGCCCAGCGGAAGGGCTTATCGGCAAATAGCCCCTCAAGGTTCCAAGGGCAGGTTTTCATACAACGTCCACACATGGCGCCGCCCGGGGTGCTGATGCGGTAGCTGGCACATTTTTGGCTGTCCGATTTCCAAATTTCATACCCGTTGAACATCAATTTTGGCCCAGCCGTGATCGCCCCTGAGGGACATTCGCGGGCGCATTTATTGCAGCTTTGGCAAAATCGCTGCAGGCCAAAATCTATCGGCGCGTCATGGGCCAGTGGCAGGCTCGTGGTCACCACACCGGATTTCAAACGCGGTCCCAAAAAAGGGTTGAGTATAACCTCACCAATACGGCTGACCTCCCCCAGACCAGAAAGCAAAAGCAAAGGCGGTTGCAACACCTCGCCATCCATCACCGTATGGGCCTTGGCCTTATAGCCCAAGTTGCGGATATGTTGGGCTATGATGCCACCCAAAAGGGAAAACCGTAGATAGGCCCGCATGGATTGCGCCACTGAGATCCAATCGTCGCCCGAAGCTCCTTCCATAGTTTCAAATCCTTGATCGACAATCATGCTGATGGCTTGATCATGGGGCGGGAGGATGGGCGCACCTCGGGCATCATGGGAATACCATGACCAGTCGGGGCAGCGTGACAGACCCGTGGCATCAATGCCTAGAAAATAACTGGCGCCTTTGATGTTATCGGCTGCCAGCTCTGGCGCAATCTGTTGCGCATGGGCGGCCGGCTCCCCGTCCTGCAAAAGCACAAACGCACCCAGCAGCCGGCGTTGCGCAGAGCTGGGCGCAGCCTTGCGCACATAGTGTCCAGCGGTGGCGCCTTTCTGCAGCGCGGGTCCCATATCACCAAATTGCGCGCGGGCGAACATATCCGTGCGTTTGGGCACCCGGGCCACATTCGGCTCATCAATATAGGTGGTGGGGGTCGCAACGCGCGTCAGGGTTTCAAACGGATGGGCACCCAGGGCATAATCCCGCCGTGCATAGGGATCATGAGAGCGACGGCTCGCGCCCCCATGGAGCCCCAAGGTCCAATCTAGCCCTATAAGGGCGGATTTTGGTTGATCTGCATCCAACGGCAAATCCGGTGCCAGCGCCATATCCGTGGTGACAGCGGCCAGACCAAATCTTTGGTTCAACCACGGATGGGTGATCTCATCACCCGCCACCTGGGCCAAACCGGCCTTTGCCGCCAGGCGCGCCAGATCCACATCACAGGTGGTGGCCGAATGCGCCCGGGCACTATGGCCCAAAATTCGAATATAATTGGCCAAGACCGTGGCAGTTTCCGTTCCCAAAAGCGCCGCTCGCTCCGCCTGCGCGTCTTGCACCCAATCGCAGCCAGTCTCGCCCCTCCGCGGATCCCTTCGGTAAGCTACCAAAAAAACCACAGCATATGCGTGGTGGTCCATTGGCTCCGGCTTGGCCGTCATGCTCTCTTTCAAATCGGCCATTATCATATCGATACCAGCGGCTAAAGTCTTGGTTTGGCGGGTCTGCAGCGCATGGGACAGCCGGTCAATTTGTGGATTGCGCCGCGCATCGGTCAACCGGTCATCCGCTGCCAAAGGCGCTATGCCCACCATCGAAATATCAGTAAAGTATGCAAAGGCTTTGAGGTGATTGGACCGCTCGTTCAGGTCGTCTGGAATTTCAGATGGCGCTGAATTTTGCGGGCCATCACGCACCGCATCCATCATGGCTTGAAATTCCGCCATAGCGGGCACCAAACTGGCACTGCCAGCAGATCGCTGAAAGGACAGATCTGGCCATGGAGCGAGCGCATCAAGATCAGGAATTTGCGCGCTGCGTTTTAAAATTTCCGTTGGAAAGCGCCCCATATGCACTGGTCGATTGCGATCAGAAAACAATTTAGCCATTGGCTTTCCCTCTGAGTTTGGCCGTAATTGCTGCCAAAATGGACAGGGCAATCTCCGCCGGGCTGCGGCTTCCGATGTCGAGCCCCACGGGCCCTTGGATCCGCGCAAACTGCGCCGCACTCACCCCTTGGTCCAACATAGATTGGCGACGCTTTGCATGGGTCCGGGTTGATCCCAGAGCCCCGATATAAAATGCATCGCTCGCAACCGCATATTGCAACGCTGGCGTGTCCATTTTGGGATCATGTGTAAGCGTAACCAGCGCGGAGCGCCGATCAAGCGACACTCTGGTCAAAGCTTCCTCTGGCCAGTCGACAATCACCTCATACCCATCAAAGCGCGCCGGGCTTGCAAAGCTGTCGCGCGGGTCAATGATGGTCACGATATAGCCCGCCATCTGCGCCATGGGGGCCAAATATTGGGCAATATGCACCGCACCAACGATCACCAAGCGCAGTGGCACGGTTTGGATATGGGTGAAAACATCCCCCCTGAGCCCGCCACCCGCTTCAAACACGGAAGGATCGGTTTGCGCTGAAATAAAGTCGCGCTGCCAACTGACCAAATCCAACCGCACTCCAATGGGCTGTCTGGCAGCTTGGGCCTCCGCGAGGCGCTCCAGCCAGGCCGGATCCATTCCCTGACCCTGCCCCACAGGCTCAACCACCAGTTCAATCTCACCGCCACAGGCCAGCCCAACGGCGAAAGCATCCGCATCGGCAACCCCGTAGCGCAGACGGCGGCATTGCCCATCCTCCAATGCTTCCATCGCCTCCAAGATTACAGCGCCTTCGACACAACCGCCCGAGACAGACCCATGAAAGCTGCCATCCTCACAGATCAGCATCTGAGCACCAATGGGCCGGGGTGCAGATCCCCATGTGGCCATAACCGTCGCGAGTGCCACTCGTTGCCCCTGGAGGTATAGCCGCAAGCCCAGTGCTGTGATATGTTCTGAGACCGCCATCTCAACTGCCCCACTGTTTTTTAAAATTGCACGGATCATGTCACGTCAGACTAAGAGCAATCGTGGCAGCCTGTCCAGTTGCGCCTCACATATTGCACGGTCACGCCCTGCGCATCACTGCGCAGCTAAGCCATTGTGGGCCAAAAGCTCAAGGTAGAGTGCCGCATGATCCAAGCCTGCACCATCCATCTCGTGAACCAATTGATCAAAACGATCGCGGGTATTTTCTAAAGTGGGCAAGCGCAGCCCAAAACTCTCCGCCTCGGCTAAGGCATTGTTGAGGTCTTTAAGCTGCAATACGCACAGCCCACCGGGGGTAAAATCCATATTTGTCATACGCGCACCGTGCAACTGCAAAATTGTGCTGTCAGCAAACCCCCCTTTCAATGCAGCACGCACGGCTGTGGGATCAGCGCCACCTTTTTGCAGCATCAACATCGCTTCAGCCACCGCCGCAATAGTAATGCCGACGATGGCTTGATTGGCCAATTTTGCCAATTGTCCAGCGCCAATCGGGCCAACATGCACCGGTCGCCCCATGGCGCTGAGCGCGGCCGCAACATGTTCGAAGTCCTCTGGCGCGCCGCCCGCCATAATTGCCAGACTGGCCTCCTCGGCGCCTTTGGTTCCCCCAGATACCGGCGCATCCAAATAGGACACACCGAGTCGCCTCAAATCTTCAGCTGCAGCCCGAGCCTCTTCTGGCTTGATCGATCCCATTTCAACCCAGATCGTACCCGGGCGTAAGGCGGCGCGCAGCGCCGTATCAGCTTGCACCAACGCCCCGGTCGGACCATCTGACAGCATGGAAATCACAACATCTGCCTTAGCGACCGCCTCAGCCGCATGGCCCGCCACCACAGCTCCAAAGGCGCCTAAAGCCGTGGCCTTCGCTGCCGTGCGGTTCCAGACCGCTGTTGAAAATCCAGCCTGGCAAAGGTTCCGCGCCATCGGCGCGCCCATCAGTCCTGTCCCCAATACTGCAATTCTCTGTTGGTTTGACATGCCCTTGACCCTTTATAGCAATACGGGCCAGCAGCCCTTTGCGCACTTGTGCGGCTGGCCTTGGCAAATTGCAACTGCTTAAGTCACCGCAGGGACGCTGACAGACCCAATAGCGCGCACCCTCCTCCGGCGAACAGCAATTATGACAAAAATGCAACTTTGGTCGGAAACATCATTGCCTAATGGCGACGAGCCATGCACATTTAGCATCTAAAAAGACGAGACAGGGGATCCAGATGGGACGACTTTCAGGAAAACGCGCTTTGATCACCGCAGCGGGCCAAGGCATCGGCAAAGCCACCGCTTTGGCTATGGCCGCCGAAGGCGCCACGGTCTTTGCCACAGACATCAACCCTGAGACTTTGGCCAGGCTCCAAACTGTCAGTACAGGGCAGATCGAAACCTATGTGCTCGATGTGCTCGACGCAGCCTCAACCCAGGAAGGTGTCGACCGCGCACAGCCAGATATTTTGTTTAATGGCGCGGGTTTTGTGCATCACGGGACCATCTTGGATGCCACTGAAGACGAATGGAATTTTGCCCTTAATCTCAACGTGCGCTCAATGATGCGCACCATTCAAGCCGCGCTACCGAGCATGCTGGAACGCGGGGGCGGCTCGATTATCAATATGTCCTCCGCCTGTTCCTCGGTTATTGGTGCCCCAAATCGGTTTATCTACGGCACAACCAAAGCTGCCGTGATCGGCCTGACCAAATCGGTGGCCTTTGATTATATCAAACAGGGAATTCGCTGTAATGCAATTTGCCCCGGTACAGTTGAGAGCCCCTCTTTGCATGATCGCCTGCGCGCCACTGGCGATGAGGTGCAAGCGATGAAAGACTTTGTCGCCCGCCAGCCTATGGGCCGTATTGGCACAGCCGAAGAAATCGCAGCCCTTGCGGTTTACCTAGGATCAGATGAAAGTGCCTTCACAACCGCCACAACACAGGTAATTGATGGCGGCTGGTCGAACTAATCGCAGGCGACCAAAACATTAACTTAACGAGGACGATCCGCGTGTCAGATATCAAACCAAAATTGCGATCCCAACAATGGTTCAACAATCCCAATAATCAAGAGATGACGGCGCTCTATCTCGAACGCTATCTCAACTACGGTCTGACGCGACACGAGCTACAATCGGGCAAGCCCATTATTGGCATTGCCCAGACCGGCAGCGACCTAAGCCCCTGCAATCGGCACCATATTGAACTGTCCAAACGAGTGCGCGATGGGGTGATCGCCGCCGGTGGAACAGTGATTGAAATTCCAGTGCATCCCATTCAGGAAACCGGCAAACGCCCAACGGCGATGTTGGACAGAAATCTGGCCTATCTGTCTTTGGTGGAAACCCTATTTGGATATCCTATTGATGGGGTTGTACTGAATATAGGTTGTGACAAAACCACCCCGGCTTTGCTCATGGCCGCCGCCACCGTCAATATTCCAGCCATTGCCCTGTCCGTTGGCCCAATGCTGAACGGGTGGTTCGGCGGCAAACGCACCGGATCGGGTACAATCGTTTGGAAGGCCCGCGAGATGCAGGCCGCAGGCGAAATCGATGATGACGGCTTTATGGATATGGTGGCATCCTCGACCCCGTCTGTTGGCTATTGCAACTCCATGGGCACCGCCACCACAATGAATTCACTGGCCGAGGGACTCGGTATGCAATTGCCTGGCTCGGCCGCCATCCCGGCCCCCTATCGCGAGAGAGGGCAGATCAGCTATGAAACCGGGTTGCGGATTGTCGAAATGGTGCGTGAAGATCTACGACCTGAACGCATCATGACGCGCGAGGCCTTCGAAAACGCCATTGTGATCAATTCTGCCATTGGTGGCTCGACCAATGCGCCGATCCATCTCAATGGGGTCGCTAAACATCTCGGCGTGACCCTGAACAATGATGATTGGCAAAAATTGGGCCATAACGTTCCGCTTTTGGTCAACTTGCAACCGGCAGGTGAATATCTTGGCGAAGATTATCACCGGGCCGGAGGCGTGCCGGCCGTGGTTGGCGAATTGCTTGCCGCAGGTCTGCTTCCCAACCCTGATGCCATGACAGCAAACGGCAAAACCATTGCTGAGAATTGCCAAGAGTGCCGCAGCACCAATACTGATGTGATCAAGCAAGTCACAGCGCCGATGGTAGATGCTGCCGGCTTTATCAACCTGAAAGGTAATTTGTTTGACAGCGCGATCATGAAAACTTCGGTGATCTCACAAGAATTTCGCGCGCGCTACCTGTCCGATCCGGCCAATCCAAATTGTTTTGAGGGGCGCGCCATCGTCTTTGATGGACCGGAAGATTTCCATCATGGCATTGATGATCCTAGCCTCGATATCGATGAAAATTGCATCTTGATCATGCGGGGGGCCGGACCCATTGGCTACCCCGGTGGGGCGGAAGTGGTGAATATGCGCCCGCCATCTTATCTTTTGACCAAGGGTATTACCTCCCTGCCCTGTTTGGGCGATGGGCGGCAATCGGGCACTTCTGGATCGCCTTCTATTTTGAACGCCTCGCCCGAAGCGGCAGATGGCGGCGGCTTGGGTCTGGTGCAAACCGGTGATATCATTCGCATTAATTTGAATGCCTGCACCGCAGATATGCTGGTTGAACCCGCCGAGATCGAGCGCCGCAGGGCCGCTCTTGGCCCGCGTCCTTTTACCCCGGACAGCCAAACCCCTTGGCAAGAAATGTTCCGCCAAAAAGTGGGACCATTCTCAGAAGGCATGACACTGGACGGAGCCCATAAGTATCAAGACATCGCGCGCAAACATATGCCGCGGGACAATCACTAGGAGATTTTTTATGAAATTAGTCCGTTATGGCGACACTGGCGCAGAGAGCCCCGGCTTGATTGATCCAGAAGGTATGCTGCGCGACCTGTCCGGTCATGTCACAGATATCAACGGAAGCGCGCTCGGCGATGAAGCTCTGGCCCGCATAAAGGCGCTGGATTTAAGCAGCTTGCCCGCTGTCAGTGGCTCACCGCGTCTTGGTCCAGTTGTTGGCAATATTGGCAAGTTTCTGTGCATCGGTCTGAATTATTCCGATCACGCGGCGGAAACTGGCGCCGCGATTCCTGAACATCCCATTTTGTTTTTCAAAGCCAACTCCGCCATCACTGGCGCCCATGATGATGTGGTGATGCCGCGCGGCTCTACCCATACAGATTGGGAAGTCGAACTTGGGGTGGTGATCGGCACGGCCGCAAAATATGTCAGCGAAGAAGACGCTTTGAGCCATGTCGCCGGCTATTGCATCGTCAACGACGTGTCAGAGCGGCATTTCCAAACCCAGCTGACCGGGCAATGGACCAAGGGCAAAAGCTGCGACACCTTCGGCCCCACGGGCCCCTATCTCGTGACCCGAGATGAAATTCCCAACCCGCAGGCGCTGGACATGTCGCTCGATGTGAACGGCAAACGCATGCAAACCGGAAATACAGCGACCATGATCTTCACGGTTGCGCAAATTATCAGCCATCTGTCCCAGCTCATGACGCTCCACCCGGGTGATGTCATCACCACCGGAACCCCTCCGGGCGTGGGGATGGGCATGAAGCCGGAGCCAATCTACCTTAAACCCGGCGATGTGATGGAGCTGGAAATCGCAGGCCTTGGCAAACAACGCCAGACCGTGCGCCAAGACGCATAAACCCGCCGCCCCACCTGTGTCATCGCGCATGGGTGGGGCGCCCAAATACGCGCCCATTACTCTGCCATGACTGCCATTTCGACGATACGCAATCTCGGCCCGGCCATGCAGGCTGAGTTGAATGCGGCGGGCATGCCAACCGCGGAGGCGCTGCGCGCTTGCGGCGCAGATGAGCCTATCGGCGATTGCTATGCTCTGGCGCGCGACCGCATTTCATCGCCGATTACGTCCTACATATGGCGCTGTAAGGCCGCCCATTGAATGATTGCAAAGGTGCGGAAAACCCGGCGCTGCGTCAGCAGTTCGACGCGCTGATCGCACAGCACCGCGAGCTCAACGGTCACGGCATTGAAAAAATTTTAGATCGCATCGGCACGGGCCAGGAGCTATAAAGAAGACCGCACCCCGCGGGGTGCAGCCCTGAAACCCAAAGAGTTTGATTTAGCCAATCATTTCGAGACCGGAAAAAAAATAAGCAATTTCTTGAGCCGCTGTTTCTGGCGCGTCCGAACCATGCACAGAGTTTTCACCAACAGATTCAGCAAATTCTGCGCGGATGGTGCCGGGGGCCGCGTCAGCGGGATTAGTCGCACCCATGACTTCACGGTTCTTTGCAATGGCGCCTTCGCCTTCCAAAACCTGCGCTACAATCGGCGCGGAGGCCATGAATTCGCAGAGCTCGCCGTAAAACGGACGTTCTTTATGCACCGCATAGAATTCACCGGCCTGTGCCATAGTCAAATGAATGCGTTTTTGTGCCACGATGCGCAGTCCAGCCTCTTCGAATTTAGCATTGATTTTGCCTGTCAGGTTGCGTCGGGTTGCATCAGGTTTGATGATTGAGAATGTGCGTTCCAAAGCCATGTTCAAGGACCTTTATATTGCGGATTGATATTAGTCGGGGCGTTAGCATGCGGCGGATCAATTGGAAAGCCTTGATTGCGCAGGGGAGGTCGTGCCGGTGTGGCTAGGGCTCGAAAACTGCACCCTTGTGGAAGATGTCGTTCTGTACGATTGCGCCCTTCGAGCGCTCTACCTGAACAGCTACCAACTGCCAGAACTCTATTCACAGAGTCTAAGTTGCGAAGGGGTCCTTTACCTGCGGAAAGAATTGCAAACTACAGGCAAGTTCGATCTACTCGGCGTCAAGATCGGCGGGCAACTGGACTGCTCGCAGGGAAGGTTTTTTGCAGGTGGTGTGGCGGTGAAATGTAATGTCATAACAGTCGGGGCCGATGTGTTTTTTGGGGAAGACTTTAAAGTCAGAGGCGCAATAGATCTGATAGGGGCGGAAATTTCTAGAAATTTGGATCTGTCAGGTGCCACCCTCACAAAGGATTTTATTGCGCAAGGGATGTGGGTGCGGGCCTGATTTATATGGAAGGATGTAACGCGGAGCGGGATCGAAGATAATTTGTTCTACGCCCATGTTGGCACCCTGATCAATGCGCCCAGATCATGGCAGCCTGTGAAGCTCTTGGACTGGCTAGCCAAACATGACAATTCTGAGGCCCGTTTCACCCCGCAACCCTATATGCAACCGGCCAATAAGTTGCGTCAAAACGGTTTTCCCAAGTAAGCCGCGCGGGTCTTGATCGGGCGCGAGGACAAACAGCCCGCGGCCGAACGGAAACCCACCATAAGCAGCATGGACGGCTTTTTCGCCGAAATTAGATTAGCTTTACACAACTGCTCCACCTTTTTGCGTGCCTAACTTTGAATTGGATGTTCGGCTATGACCACCAGCCCGCCCGCGCTTTGCTTTGGAGGGTCAATCTCGTGGCAATCACCAACTGTTTCAGCTATGAAACCTACATCGGCGGCCAATTTGCACCGACCTAAGCTGTCGTTTTGACCTCAAAAGAGTAGTCGGACAGCTTCCCAGACGCCACCCTCCCCGCCGATTCACCGTGTTGGAAGGTACAGTTGGATGACTGGGCGAACACCACACACAGGTGCTACTACGAAACTTTTCGCACCTGGCTCTATGCGCTGGACGTATTTATCCCACTGGATGCTTTGGGGCAGGAAAAAGTATGGGCGCCCTCGGCATAGCGCGGCTGGTAGGGAGAGGTGGGCCACCGGCTGCGCTGGCTTGTGCAAAATGACCGGCTAGGTGATTACGGCCATCGGCGCGGCAGTGGTGACCGGGTTGATCGGTCGGCGGGATTGACCTTTCCTGCACTTCGCGTCATGGGAAGCACATGCTCAAAATTCAAGATATCACCTATGCCGTCGATGGCCGCCGCTTGTTTGAGGGCGCCAGTGCAACCATTCCCACCGGCCATAAAGTCGGCTTCGTCGGCCCAAATGGCACGGGAAAAACTACGCTTTTTCGCATTATACGCGGAGAATTGGCGCTGGAGAGCGGCTCTATTGAACTACCGCGGCGTGCCAAGATTGGCGGCGTCGCACAAGAGGCCTCGGCCAATGACTTGTCGCTGCTGGATACGGTTCTGGCCGCAGATGTCGAGCGGGCGGCGCTCTTGGCCGATACTAGCGAAGATCCAAACAGAATCGCTGAAGTTCAAACCCGTTTGGCTGATATCGATGCCTGGTCCGCCGAAGGCCGCGCCTCTGCCATCCTAAAAGGCCTGGGTTTTGATGAGGTGGCGCAAACGCGCCCCTGCTCTGATTTTTCGGGCGGTTGGCGGATGCGGGTGGCCCTAGCGGCGGTCTTGTTTTCCGCGCCAGATCTTTTGCTGCTGGATGAACCGACCAACTATCTCGATCTTGAGGGCACAATCTGGCTCGAAGCCTATTTGGCGCGCTATCCACATACGGTAGTGGTGATCAGCCATGACCGCGACTTGCTCAATCGCGCGGTGGGAGGGATCTTGCATCTCGAGAATAAACAATTGTCCTTTTACCAAGGCAATTACGATACATTTGCCAAAACGCGCGCCGCCAAACGTGCTGTGCAAGCCGCCGCGGCCAAGAAGCAATCTGCGCAGCGCGAACATTTGCAAAGTTTTGTCGATCGCTTCAAGGCCAAGGCCTCCAAAGCCAAACAAGCGCAATCGCGCGTCAAAGCGCTCGAGCGGATGGAGCTTATCACACCGCCCGAGGAAGTGGCAAAGCGGGTCTTTACCTTCCCGCAGCCAGAAGAGCTCTCACCGCCAATTGTTGCAATTGAAAACGGGGCTGTCGGCTATGGCGGGCCAGATGTTCTGTCTCAACTGGAACTTCGGATTGATCAGGACGACCGCATTGCGCTTCTGGGCAAAAACGGTGAGGGAAAATCCACCCTGTCCAAATTGATCTCGGGCCGGCTCAAAACCTCTGCTGGGCGGTTGGTAACCCATAATAAATTGCGCATTGGCTATTTTGCTCAGCATCAGGTCGATGAGCTGAACTTGGACGAAACACCGCTCCAACATCTGCAATCGGAACGCCCCGATCACAGCCCAGCCCGCCTGCGCGCCATGCTCTCGGGCTTTGGCCTGGGACCCGATCAAGTCGATACGGTGGTCGCCCGCCTCTCGGGTGGACAAAAGGCGCGGCTGTCGCTGTTACTGGCCACATTGGATGCGCCCCATATGCTGATTTTGGATGAGCCAACAAACCACCTGGATATTGAAAGCCGCGAAGCCTTGGTGAAAGCGCTGACAACATATTCTGGCGCAGTGATCTTGGTTAGCCACGACATGCATCTTTTGTCGCTGGTCGCAGACAGATTGTGGCTAGTTTCTGGTGGGCGCGTCACACCGTTTGATCAGGATCTCGCGGCTTATCGCGATTTTCTTCTCGGCGGCGCGGCGCCTAAAAAATCCTCTGAAAAGCCCAAGGTCAAAAAGCCCAGACGCGAGCTGCGCATTGCAGCCCGTACTGAGCTGAAGCGCGCCGAGGAGCGAATTGAAAAAATCACCGTGATGCACGAAAAATTGCAAGAAAAGCTCGCAGACCCAAAGCTCTATGAGGATCATAATACCGCCGACCTTGCGGTCTGGCAAAAAAAGTTTCATGAAGTGGAGACAGCCATGCTGCGGGCAGAAAAGTTATGGCTCAGCGCAAGTGAAACCGTAGAGAAATTAGAAAATGGCTGATTTGATTGATACTCTGCCGTTGATTTGGGCCTTTGCAACTTTATTTGTGGTGATCGATCCTATCGGTTTGGCACCTATTTTTGTGGCTCTGACCCAAGGGGTCGAACCGAAAAAGCGCAAGGCCATTGGCATGCGAGCCTGTATGATCGCATTTGTTATTCTGGCTCTCTTCGGATTTTTTGGCGAGTCCGTTTTGGGCTTTGCAGGTATCTCAATGCCGGCCTTTCAGATTGCCGGTGGGGCTTTATTGTTCTTAACTGCCTTGGAGATGCTATTTGAGCTGCGCGCCAAACGCCGCAGCGCAAAAGGTGATGAGGATGACCAGGACCCCTCGGTCTTCCCTCTCGCGACGCCCTTGATCGCCGGACCCGGGGCGATTGCGTCGATCATTTTGTTGACCAACGAGGCACAAGGCAATCTTTTGCAGCAAATCAGTGTGATTTTGGTGATGGGCGCAGTTGTTTTTACGGCCTTTGTTTTGTTCATGCTGGCGGGATTGATGGAGCGCGCCTTAGGGCAAACGGGAATCTTGGTGGTCAGTCGAGTCTTGGGCATGCTTTTGGCCGCTTTAGCAGTGCAATTTATCTTAAACGGATTGCTTGGCTTCAGCGCGACCCTTGGCTGACACAGTGCTCTTGCTCACAACAGGAAGGCAGATATGAGCGGCGATTCACTTGCAAGTCTTGGGTATTTGGCTCTGCTGCTTTTGGCTTTGGGCGGCGCCTATTTGGCGAGCCATCGCCAATCGGTCGGAAAATCGCTGCAAATGGCTCTGGTCTGGGGCATGATATTCATGGGCTGCATGGCCATTTATGGCCTTTGGGGCGATATCAATCGCGATTATGGCCGCAAGAGCTTGCCCATCGCCCAGCAGGACGGCGCGATAGCCCTCCCCCGCGCCCCAGATGGGCATTACTATGTAACAATTGAAGTGAATGGCACCGAAATTGATTTTATGGTCGACACAGGGGCCAGTGACATCGTCTTGTCTCGCGCAGATGCCGCACGCATTGGGTTTGATTTGGACAGACTGGCTTTCTTGGGCAGCGCACGCACCGCAAATGGCGTTGTGCCCATCGCCTATGGCCGCCTCAAAACCATTCGCTTTGGCCCCTATCTGGACCAAGCGATCTCTGTATCTATAAATGGCGGTGAGATGGACAAAAGCCTGTTAGGTATGAGCTACCTTGGGCGTTTTGAGCGTATTGAGATTACCCAAGATCAACTCATCCTGAAGCGCTAAATAAGTTTGCAAATGCCTGAGCCGTTAAGCGATGTTGGCGGCTTTTTCAGCCTGAAGCTCCCAATTGCCTTGGGCTTGGCTCCAATATTTCGCCGCAACGCCCGCATCTGTGAGCGACTTCCATTGCGCGCGCGCTTTTTGCACGTGAAGGCCATTGTCATCTTGAAACAGGATACACACGCGCTTGCTGGATAAGACCTCATCGGCGGTGACGGCGCTGCCACCGATGCAAATCAAACAGTCATGCGGTGCCTCATGGCCCTCCAACGCCAACAAAACGGGCTGATCGGTCTCCTGCTCTGCGCCGGCAAGCCCGTGGGGCAGGAACTCCTCGGCAGGGCCCTGCCACAGTACATCATCAAGCCGATGTATCTCCACCGCCTCACTGCCACGGATCACCACCCGCCAGCCATTGGCGAGGCATTTGCCTAAAAGTGGGCGTAGGGCCTGATCGATACTCTGGCGCGTCAAGTGGTAAAAATAGACCTCACTCACTCGGCGCATCCTCGCCCTTGCCCTCATAATGATCTGCGATCAAACGGTTCAAGGCCCGCACGCCCCATCCGGTGGCGCCTTTGGGCGCAAAGACGCTTTCTGAGGCAATGGACGCCACTCCAGCGATGTCTAGATGCGCCCAAGGCATATCGTCTTTCACAAACCGCTGCAAAAACTGCGCAGCTGTGATCGATCCCGCCGCCCGCGTCCCGACATTTTTCATATCCGCAATTCGGGATTTGAGCATTTTGTCATAGGCTGGCGCCAAAGGCATACGCCAAGCACCTTCACCTTCGGCCGTGGCCGCAGTGATGAAATCCTTTGATAATTTGTCATCATTGGAGAACACACCCGCCATTTCATGGCCCAAACCAACGATGATGGCACCGGTCAAAGTCGCCAGGTTGATCATGCCGGTGGGCGCGAAATGTTCTTGCGTGTACCAAAGAATATCGGCCAAAACCAAACGTCCCTCAGCATCCGTGTTGATGACTTCGACCGTATCGCCTTTCATGGATTTGATGACATCGCCAGGGCGCACGGCATTGCCGGAGGGCATATTTTCCACCAGACCCACGATGCCCACCACATTGGCCTTTGCGCCGCGATTCGCCAAGGCTTTCATAACCCCAGCAACAACACCTGCGCCGCCCATATCCATGGTCATATCTTCCATACCGGCAGCCGGTTTTAAGGAAATACCGCCCGTGTCAAACACCACTCCTTTACCCACCAGGGCGAATGGCGCCTCCTCACCGCCGCCGTTCCAGCGCATAACGACAACCTTCGAGGGGCTGTCAGAGCCTTGGCCGACGCAAAGCAGGGTGCGCATACCGAGTTTTTCCAGTTCTGCCTCTTCCAGCACTTCAACCTCAAGCCTCAAATCGCTCAATGCCATGAGCTGTTCAGCAAAATGGCTTGTGGTCAGTATATTGGCTGGCGCATTGGTCAGATCGCGGGTAAAAAATACGCCATCCAATACCGCCAATTTCGTTTTAATTTCGGCCTGTTGTTGCAGCGCATCTGCGCCCATCACCTCTACATCAAAGGGTTTTGGCGCAGTGTTGCTTTTTTGGTCTAGGTATTCATAATTGCGCAACGCCATGCCTTCAATTAAATCGCTAATCCGCTTGAATTTACCAAAGGCAATAACGAAGCGCTCACTTACGCTGGCCTTGGTGAGCTCCACCCCACAGCTGCGTACCTCGCCTTGTGTTGAATTACGATTGATTTTCGCCACGCTTACCGCCCGGGCAATCAAGCCGGTGGGATAGGACAGAGTAATCACCTTCCCGGACGCTAAATTTTCAAAACCTTTAGAGTTCAAAAACCTTGCCAATGCGCCCTTGGTCGCCTTGTTGATCCGTCGCCCCACAGCATCCATGCGGCCGTCCTCTTGTACTAAAAGTACGATTTGCCCCTCATGGCCCTCCAGGCGATCTAAATCCAACTCAGAGATGGTAAACTTTGGCAACGGTGTCATCGGCGTCCCTTTTTGAATTAATATGTGAAAAGCTTAGCCTGTTGCATTGATTTTGACCAGATTCATGTTTCTGTTATGTGCAATTTCCTTTAACAGTGAACAGAAGATCACTGCAGGGGCCATATGGGACGGATCAACACATATATTCTGAAGCAATTGCTTACAATGTTTGGGTTTTTTGCATTGGTATTGGTGTTGATCTATTGGATTAACCGCGCGGTGCGCCTATTTGATCGGCTAATTGCCGACGGCCAATCCGCATTGGTCTTTTTGGAGTTCACCTCGCTCACCCTGCCCTGGATGATTTTTGCAATCACCCCAATCGCCGGTTTTGCCGCGGTGATCTATGTGATCCATCGACTTGCGACAGACCGAGAGTTAGTGATTTTGCAAACCTCGGGCCTGTCAACTTCTCAGATTGCAAGGCCTATTTGGCTCTTTGCCATCGTCCTTGCGGCCTTGACCCTGGTGCTTAGCACCATCCTCGTACCAATTAGCCAAGCGCAATTGCATCAAAGGCAGATGGAAATTTCGGAAAACCTGACCGCAAGGCTGCTGACCGAAGGCAAGTTCTTAACCCCGAGTGATACCATCACCTTTTATTTACGCAACATCACTGCTGAAGGTGAGCTCGAAGGGGTTTTTCTCAATGACGCCTCAAATCCGGACAAAAATATAACCTATTCAGCGGCCAAGGCCTTTTTGGTGCGTTCAGAGGATGGGCCGCGCTTGGTGTTGATTGACGGTGTCATTCAAAACCTCGATCTGGCCTCCGAAAAATTGGCCGTCACGCGGTTCAACGATTTCGTCATAAATATTGGGCAAATCGTCAGCCCAGGCGGCACTGCAACCAAAGGGTCAACGCATTTCACCAGCCTACAGTTGATTAAGCAACTCATAAATGCGCCAGACATGATGCACCCTGCCCGTTTTGACATGCTGTACACGCTGCACCAACGACTCGCTGGACCGCTGTTGTCGGTATTTCTAGTGCTGATCGGCTTTGCCGTGATGGTCACGGCTCGTTACAGCCGTTTTGGCCTGTGGCGCCCCATTCTGATGGCGGTCATTTGTCTGATTTTGATAAAATTTATTGAAGGCATCTGCTTAGATTACAGCCGCCAAAGTCAGGATGCGCTTTGGGTTCTATACTTGCCGGCACTATTCGGCGCTGCGATGTCTTGGGGCATTATCTTGAAGTCCGACCAATTCTGGATCTCACACAAGGCGTCGGGCATATGATATTGCATTGGTATTTTGCTAGGCGTTTTGCCCTGGCGTTTAGCTATGTGTTGGGCGGCTTTTTGATTTTGGTCGCCTTGCTGGATTTCATCGAGCAAATGCGCCGATTTCGCGGCTTGAATGTGACGCTCAGCCAAAAAGTGCAGTTGGTAGCGCTCAATGTGCCGGCCACAGTCTATCAAATGCTCCCGTTGGTCACAGTGTTGTGTTCAATCATGTTGTTTTTGAGCCTGGCGCGCAGCAGTGAATTGGTGGTAACTCGAGCCGCAGGGCGTTCTGCGCTCCGCGCGCTCTACGGGCCAATCCTCACATCACTGCTTATCGGGCTTCTGGCCATTGCCATCATCAACCCCATAGTCGCCGGCACGCAGAAGAAATATGAGCTGCTATCATCGAGTTTTTTTACAACTAGGGTGAGCGCCGTTGCCGTCTCAAGCACCGGGCTTTGGCTGCGCCAAGGGGATGATCAAGCGCAAACGGTCATACATGCCAAGCGCAGCAATTTGGACGGCACAAGATTGTTTGACGTGGCACTTTACGAGTTCGACCTGAGCGGCAAGGCCACCCGGCGTATTGCAGCCACAACGGCAACTTTGGAGGACGGTTATTGGAATCTTATCACTGCGAAAGAATGGCAACTGGAAATAGCGGGCAATCCAGAAGCTAAGGCCGATAAGAAAAGGCAGTATAAAATTCCAACCGAGTTGACAAAAGACCATATTCACGACAGCTTTGGCAGCCCATCTTCCATTCCAATCTGGCAATTACCCATGCTTATCAATCAATTGGAAAAAGCTGGTTTTTCAGCCAGGCGCCATCGGGTTTGGTTTCATATGGAGATGGCACTACCCCTGTTTCTTGCCTCGATCGTCATGATCGGTGCGGGTTTCACTATGCGCCACGGGAGGCAAAATCGCACAGGTCTACGTGTGCTCATGACCTTGTTATTTGGCTTTGGTCTTTATTTTTTGCGCAATTTTGCCCAAATCCTTGGCGAAAACGGCCAGTTGCCAGAGATTTGGGCGGCATGGATTCCGCCCGTCGCTGCCATTGGCCTGTCGCTCGCGTTTCTTTTGCACACTGAGGACGGGTAGATGAGACGGCTCTTTCTCCTTACAGTCCTATGGTTGACTGCAGCTCAAGCGCTTTGGGCACAGGACGCGGCCCATTTGATTGCCGACCGTATTGAAATTTTGCCCAATGGCACCCTGCGCGCCAGTGGTTCGGTGACTGTCTGGCATGGCGAGGTACAAGTCACAGCTCGGGACATCACCTATGCCAGCGACGAAGGGCGATTATCGTTGACCGGGCCCATCAAACTGCAAGATGGAAGCGGAACTGTCATATTGGCAGATCAAGCCGATTTGTCACCTGACCTTTCAGCAGGGATCATCACCAGTGCGCGGATCATCTTGAGCCAGCAAGTGCAAATTGCGGCGGCGCAGATCTCGCGGGTGAACGCAACCTACAGCAAGGCCTCGCATGTCTCCGCCACCTCCTGCTTTATCTGCAGCGGCCAGACACCGCTTTGGCAAATCAGAGCCAAAAGGATTGTGCACGACAGCGCTGAAAAGCAAATTTATTTTGACCAGGCGCAATTGCGGCTTATGGATGTCCCCATATTTTTCTTCCCCTATTTGCGGCTGCCCGATCCCAGCTTGAAACGCGCCACTGGGTTTTTGGTTCCAGAGCTGACCACCTCAACAACCTTGGGAACAGCAATCCGCACGCCATATTTCATTAAACTTGGCGATCATCGCGACATCACCCTGACGCCGATGGTCTCTTCACGCACCAAAACCCTTGGCCTGAGATATCGCCATGCCTTTCACACTGGGATCATTGAGCTTGAAGGCGCCTATTCGCGCGATACGCTTTTTGTCGGTAAGGATCGGGGCTACCTCTTTGGCGCCGCCAATTTTGCCTTAGACACTGGCTACGCACTCAAAGGTCAGCTGCAAAGCACCAGCGACCCGGGTTATTTATTTGAATATGATGTCAAAGAAATTGACAGGCTGGAAAACAAAATCACCCTCGAGCGCAGCCAAAGCGACCGCAATATCGAGCTGCGGTTTTCCAATTATCATTCCTTGCGTGACAGCGAGAGCAATGCCACCCAGCCAACTTTGGTCACCGAAGCCATTGCCCAGCAGCGCAGCTATCCCAATGGCTTGGGCGGTGTCCTTGATCTGGAAGCCAACCTACTGACAAGCTACCGCTCCTCCACATCGCCGGTTGACGGCTATGACACGCTCCGCCTGTCATCACTGGCCAAGTATCGCCGCGATTGGGTGCTGCCCAAGGGATTGGTTGTAGATTTTGCCACTGAGCTGGAAGCGTCCCAATATGTGGTGCGCCAGCACCAAAATATTGCGCCCGTGAACACCCGGATCAGCGGCAGCGGCGCCCTTGGCCTGCGCTGGCCCCTTGCCCAGCGGTTTGCCAGTGGCGCCTTGCAGCGGCTTGAACCGCGCATGCAATTGGCAGGGGTGGTCTCTAATTCAGACACCATTCCAAATCAAGATAGCACGCAAGTCGAGTTTGATGAGGGAAATTTGTTCCGTTTCAATCGCGCGCCAGGCTTTGATTTGATAGAGACTGGCACGCGTATGAATATTGGGCTCACAGGCGGCATTGATTACCCAAACCAAAACAAAATTGGCTGGGAGATTGGCCGAATCTATAGAACAGACGGCGCCAATAGCTTCACCAAGACCTCGGGCCTGGGCGGCCATATGAGCGATTGGCTCCTTGCCACCCATGTCAAAACCCCCCTCGGCATAGAATTAGTCGCCCGCAGCCTGTTGAAGGATTTCGGTCAGCTGACAAAATCTGAAGTCCGAGCCACTTGGCACACCGACAAACACCGGCTGGATGCAACTTATGCCGGGCTAACAGCCGATGAGGCGGAAAATCGCGAGGTTGCGTTGAGCTCGCTTGCATTGAAATGGGACTATCAATTTTTGCCCGATTGGCGTTCCACTTCAGAATTTCAATTTGACACATCCATCGGTGAGGCGTCCAAATTCAAATTCGGTTTGGAATATGCAAATGAATGCGTTGTCGTCGATTTTTCAGCCTCGCGTCGCTTTGCAACATCCTCTACATTGACAGATAAAACTGAATTTGGTCTGAGTGTAGAACTGGCTGGATTTTCTACAGGCGTAAGAAACATTAAGAAAAGCCGTCAATGCGGCGCATCATAAACGAGGTTTGAAATGATCAAGATCACCCTGCGTATTGGCCTAGCAGCTCTTGTTCTGATCGGTTCCTTGAACAGCGCAGCTCTGGCCCAAGGGCTGTTTGATCCGGTGATTTCTGTAAACAGAGCCGCCATCACCGCCTATGAGCTGGAGCAACGCGAGCGGTTTTTAGAAATTTTACAGCGCTCCTCCGGGATGGCGCAGCGCGCGCGTGACAGTTTGATTGAAGATCGTTTGAAAATGGCAGCCGCTGATCGTGCCAGCATTAAGTTGAGCGCCGCGCAAGTGTCCAAAGCCATGGAAGATTTCGCCGGCAATGCAAACCTCAACCTCGACCAATTGCTGGCTAATTTGGCCCAAAGCGGAGTTGATGCGCAAACCTACCGCGATTTCATCAAAGTGGGGGTGACCTGGTACGAACTTGTTCGGGACCGTTTTGCAGCCCGCAGCGCGCCAAGTGAAGCTGAAATTGACCGTGCGCTTGCATCGGCCGGAGCACATGGCGGGGTGAAAGTGCTCTTGACGGAGATTGTTTTGCCAGCCGGATCAACCGAAGAGCTGAACCGGGCACGTCAGACCGCAGAACGCTTGGGACGCATAACCTCCACCACCGATTTTTCTGAACAAGCCCGCCGGCTCTCAGTGGCGCAATCGCGCGTTAATGGCGGCCGGCTCGAATGGGCCAATCTGAGCGATCTGTCAGATGGTCTGCGTCCTATCATTTCTGGTTTGCGCCCAGGTCAAATCACCAAGCCCCTTGAAGTAACAAATGCCATCGTATTGTTTCAGCTACGCGATGTGGCAGAGACCACAGAGCAATCTCCAGAAGTAAGCGCCGTTGAATATGCGCGTTTGAGAGGATCAGCGGAAGCTGTGCAAGACGCCGTGCACATGGCCGATACATGCGATGATTTTTACAGAGCGGTCAAAGCAGATCCGTCGCTCACCTTAACAATTCATTCCGAAAGCCCGGATCGCATTTCCCAGGCCTTATCTCTGCGGCTAATGGGGCTTGATGAGAATGAAGCATATGCAATGCCAACCGCAGAGGGGGAACAGGCTGAAGTTGTCATGCTCTGTGCGCGGGTCTATGCGGCACTGGAAGATGTTTCGCGTGGTCAAATTTCGGATAATCTGCGATCTGCTCGAATCTCGAGCCTCGCCGACGGGTTTCTCGCCGAACTACGCGCCAGCGCAGATATCGTCTATCATTAATGCCGAATGCGATGGTGCTTTTTAAAATTCAAACCCAGAAGACATGGTAACTGGCGCTTTGAAATTTGATTATTGATACAGGTGCTTTGTTGATAAAAAATAAGAACACACGCCTGCCCCTTGCCGTAACCTGCGGCGATCCAGCGGGCATTGGTATTGAGATATTTCTGGCTGCGCAGAAAGAAATTGGCGGAGGCATCCCAATGGTTCTTTTCGCCGATCGACTGCATCTGCCACGCGGCGTTCCAGTTACACAGTTTCAGCCCCATACCGCGCCGCCGCCCCCAGATCACATTTGGCTGCATCAGATCGATTTCGCCCAACCCGCGCATCCGGGCCGTCCCGATCGGCGCAATGCAGCTGGGGTGATCGCGGCGATTGAACAAGCGGTACGGCTCACCGAGGCCGGACAGATGGCCGGTCTATGCACGGCGCCCATTCACAAGGCTATTTTGCAAGACGGAGCTGGGTTTAAATTTCCTGGTCATACGGAGTTTCTGGCCCATCTCTGCGGCGTTCAGCAGGTTGTCATGATGTTGACCTGCCCAGAACTTTCTGTCGTTCCACTCACCATTCATATCCCAATCAGCGATGTGCCAAAGGCCATCACCCGAGAAATGTTTCACAGCACGGCGCGGATCCTCAATGAAGGTTTGCGCCGTGACTTTGGCATTGCGGCACCTCGCATCAGCGTCGCCGGGCTCAATCCCCATGCCAGCGAAGGCGGTAAGATCGGACGAGAGGATATTGACCAAATCAGCCCTTGGATTGCCGAGCTGCAAAGCGCCGGACTATCCATCACCGGGCCGCATTCCGCCGATACGCTGTTTCACCATAAAGCGCGCGGCACCTATGATGCGGCCCTGTGCATGTACCATGATCAAGCTTTGATACCCATTAAGACCTTAGATTTCTCTGGTGGCGTAAATGTTACCTTAGGGCTGCCCATAGTGCGTACATCGCCCGATCACGGCACCGCCTTTGACATTGCCGGTCGAGGCCTTGCAGATCCGTCCTCAATGGTTAAAGCCATAGGCTGTGCAGATCGCATGATGAGGGCGCGCCAAAATGCAAATTGACGACCTTCCCCCACTAC
>Ga0115564_10001179_pt1 | contig 24388 bp, 26 predicted proteins | sample COGITO_mtgs_1105_7_FD_88680 | JGI IMG/M metagenome (GOLD analysis project Ga0115564, IMG submission 88680) | Pelagic marine microbial communities from North Sea - COGITO_mtgs_110523 | ecosystem: Environmental > Aquatic > Marine > Epipelagic | place: Germany:Helgoland, sampling site Kabeltonne...
CAGCCGCCAAGAAGGCACCGGCACGTAAGACAGCCGCCAAGAAGACTGCCAAGAAGGCACCGGCACGTAAGACAGCCGCCAAGAAGGCACCGGCACGTAAGACAGCCGCCAAGAAGACTGCAGCCAAGAAGGCACCCGCCCGCAAGACTGCAGCCCGCAAGGCACCCGCCCGCAAGACTGCAGCCAAGAAGGCTCCCGCCCGCAAGACTGCAGCCAAGAAGGCACCCGCCCGCAAGACTGCAGCCAAGAAGACAGCGCGCAAAGCACCGGCACGTCGTCGCTGATTTTTCAGCACGCTGCACAAAGGTGAGGGCCCCTGCCATTGCAGGGGCCCTCACCTTGCTTTCACGCTCTCAGTACACGTGGTGCCTACCTATCGTCGTCGGCGTCCCACTGCTCACCTCGAGCTTGCGCGCGCGCCAGCGCCGTTTCGGCATCAAATTTTGAGGAGTACGGACCCATCCGCTCAGCATTTGCATCACCCGGTCCCTGCTCGACTGTTTGAGTGCGCAGGTTGAACCACCACTGGTCGTTACCTTCAACCCCTAGATCCATCGCAGTACTCCCTCTCTGAGGCCGTTGATTCGCATGGGCCCTAAATGTGGTCTGTTTGCTCCGGCTACGCAGCCTACCTGCTAGGTGCGCTCACTCGTAGTACCCCGCACGTACACTCTTGGGCATGGCATCGACGCGAACCCAGGTCACCGCGGGCACTCTCAGCCCCGAACGCAGTGTCCCTCGGCACATCCCAAGGCCGGAGTACGTGGGCAAAGCAGCTCCCACACCGTTTGTCGGGTCAGAAGTTAAAGATGGCGAAACTATCGAACGAATGCGCGTAGCTGGACGTATTGCAGCGCAGGCTTTGCAAGAAGTTGGGTCCCATGTGCGTCCAGGAATCACGACCGACGAACTTGATCGCATCGGACACGATTTCCTTCTCGATCACGATGCCTATCCCTCTACGCTTGGCTACCGCGGCTACCCCAAATCCCTGTGCTCCTCCCTCAATGAGGTGATCTGCCACGGCATTCCAGATTCCACCGAACTTGTCGAGGGTGACATCTGCAACATCGACATCACCGCGTTTTTCAATGGTGTTCACGGCGATACGAACGCAACCTTCTTCGTTGGCGATGTATCACCACAGGTTCGTGACCTCGTGGACCGAACCCGAGAAGCCACTATGCGCGCCATCAAAGCTGTCGCACCCGGGCGCCCACTCAGCGTCATCGGACGAGTGATCGAAAGCTACGCGAAACGATTCGACTACGGCGTCGTTCGTGACTTCACCGGACACGGCATCGGTACGTCGTTCCATAGCGGTCTCATCGTTCCTCACTACGACGATCCACACCTTGATACGACGATCCATCCGGGCATGACGTTTACCATCGAACCAATGCTCACCCTCGGCGGTATCGACTATGAGATCTGGGACGACGACTGGACAGTCGTCACTCGCGATGGCAGCTGGACAGCACAATTCGAGCACACGATTTTGGTGACCGATTCAGGTAGTGAAATTCTGACGCTGCCATGAGCCAGACTCCTGCACAGACCAACTCTTTGATCGCACCCAGAGCTGGTTGGCTAACCGATGATGAGCAGGCTTCATGGCGTGCATTTCTGCGGATGGCATCATCCTTACCCGAGCAACTCAACCGTGATCTGGTCGACAGCCACAACATGACTCTGGCCGACTATGACGTCCTGGTGCAGCTGAGTGAGGCACCAGAACACCAACTGCGCATGAGCGAACTTGCTCTCGCCGTCATCGCATCCCGGAGCCGGCTTTCCCACCAGGTGGATCGCCTCCAGCGAGCCGGGCTCGTGGACCGAGTTCCATGTGCCGAAGATGGTCGCGGGTTCTATGCCCGCATCACCGAGGAGGGTCTGGGAATTCTCGTGGCGGCCGCTCCCGACCATGTGGACTCCGTCCGACAACACCTCGTCGATGTGCTGACACCGACGGAGTTCGCTGAGTTCGGAGCCACGTGTCAAAAAGTAGTGGATCACCTGTTCAATACGCAGCAGTAAGCATCAGTGACCGGCGCTAACTGAGGACGGACGAGTCGCCGTGTAAGCCGGGTTCTGTCCCCGCCGAAGCGGGGGGTGATCATCCATCTGCGATTGCTGTTACCAGCAACCTGGTGCGGTCTACCCGCGAACATTGAGCAGGCGGCTCGTTCGCGCAGATCACGTTGCGATCCTTTTGACCTTGCTCCGGGTGGGGTTTACCTAGCCGCCATGGTCACCCATGGCGCTGGTGGTCTCTTACACCACCGTTTCACCCTTACCCTCCGCCATGGTGATGAACACCATGATGAAAGGCGGTTTGTTTTCTGTGGCACTGTCCCGCGGGTTGCCCCGGGTGGGTGTTACCCACCACCCTGCCATGTGGAGCCCGGACTTTCCTCGACAACAGAGGCCAGATTTTTCAACCCGCCTTCGCTGCCGCGATCACCCGGACGACTCGTCCGCCGTTTTCCTATCGTAGCGAGCAATCAGTACAGTGTTCGCGTGCTGGTCCTGTTACCGCCAAGTGAGGGCAAGACCCCTGCGGCTAGCGGCACTCCACTGTCTTTGGCTTCGCTGAGTTTTCCCTCCCTGACAGACACCCGATCGGTTGTTGTCAATGAATTGGTGTCCTGGTGTGCCGCCCAACCCGGTGAAGCCCAATCAAGGCTCGGACTGTCCGACCGACTCGCTCACGAGATTGATCGCAATGCCCAATTACGCAGCGCACCGTGCAGTCGAGCAATATCGATCTACACCGGGGTCCTCTACGATGCGCTTTCTTGGCCAACACTCACCCCAACCGAGCGCGCACGCGGTCAGCGCAGCATCGCGATCGCGTCGTCTCTATTCGGTCTCCTACGCCCACTCGATGCCATCCCCGCGTATCGATTACCCCCCGGAGTCACGCTCCCTCGACTGGGCCGACTAAAACCCCTATGGCAGGAACACATCGCAACCGCTGTGATGAGCGCTGCACCCACCGGAGTTATTGTCGATATGCGCTCTAGTGCCTATGCAACCATGGGCCCTATCCCAACTCCGCTGCTACCACGCACCGTCGTGGTGCGCGTTCTGGCTGAGGGCAACGGCAAACGCACCGTGGTAAGTCATCACAACAAGTTCATCAAGGGTTTACTCGTGCGCGACCTGCTCGCATGTCGCGCTGGCGGAACTGTCGTTGACGTTGCCAGAATCCTCAGCGAATCTGGTCGCAAGGTTGACGTCGTCCCCCCGGTAAACGCGTCAAGGCCGTGGACCTTAAACGTGGTCACGACCGATGAGCACCGTTAGCTGCTAGCTGGAGTATCGGGCGATAGGGTCGGTTCGACCGGCTGCCGCTTCATCCAGTGCCTCGTTGGCTAACCGATCCGCGAAAGTGTTCTGTTCCCGTGGCACCCACGTGTAGCGAACGGATCCACCGAGGTTTCGTAGTTCAAGGGCTATCTCACGAAGTCCAGCATTCTTGATAGCCCAGCGGCCTGACATCTGCTCGACGACCAGCTTGGAGTCGAGTCTGGCTTCGATCTGCGCCCCGGCATCAAGCACGAGCGCAGCCCGCACTCCCGCCAACACGCCTCGGTATTCGGCCACGTTATTGGTGGCCACCCCGATGTATTCAGCCAGTTCGGCAAGGACCACGCCGGTGTGCGCATCACGAATCAGTGCACCGTAAGCAGCCGGGCCTGGATTGCCCCGGGAGCCACCATCGGCTTCCACGATGAAGGCAGCGGTCACAGACCTGACTCCGGGGTGCGCACCAGAATCCGACGGCACTCCTCGCACCGGGTTAGTTCGTCATCGGCCGACTGACGAAGTCGATCAATATCGGCAGCGGTGAGTTCGATTCGACAGCCCTCACAGCGACCGCGATACAGCGGCGCGGCACCAACACCTCCGTGATCGGTTCGCAATTTGTCATAAAGGGCAAGCACATCAGCGGGAATCCGTGGCGCAACAGCAAGACGGTCAACACTGAGCGCATCAGTTTCGGTGGCAATGTCGCCAAGCAAAGTATCGCGCGCCACTGCTACTTCACTCATGCGCTGCTGGATATGCTGCTGTTCCTCGGTGAGGTCACGGGCCACATGCTGGGCTTGCTCTAGTCGCTCCATGATGAGGAGTTCGATCTCCTCAAGCTCGTTTTGCCGGCGAGCCAAAGAGCCGATTTCAGACTGAAGACTCTGCAATTGCTTAGGGTCGGTGATCACTCCGGAATCAAGCATTTCCGCGTCCTTAGCTGCCCGCTGGCGCACAGTGTCCACGTCGGACTCAGCCCGTACTCGCTCACGGTCAATATCGGACACCTCAACCGTAATGGCGGTAATGCGGTCTGCGATCTTGCGCAATTGCGTGTGCAGTTCGTCGAACTGAGCCGACTCAGGAAGACTGGAGCGCCGATGCTGGAGTCGATCAAGATCGGTGTCGATACCCTGCAATTGCAACAGCAGTTGCTGAGTCGCCTGATCGGCTTTCACGGGCTGCTCCTGACATCTGGCTTAACTTCGGCGCCACCGGATAGATGAAACGTCCAGGGGTCGGTGACGATGGTGGACACTAGCGCCTCCACGGTATCGCCCTGCGTATTAAGTTCGGTGGTCAACCGCTGCGCCACGACGGCCAGCCAAGGCCACTCACTCGCCCAGTGCGCCACATCAATCACCGCCGTATCGGAATCGGAAAGGTGATCCAAAGTGCGGTGGTGCTTCAGGTCAGCAGTGACGTATACATCAGCGTGCTGAGCGGCCGCATCCGTCAAGAAGCTGTCACCAGAACCCCCACACACGGCAACGGTGGTCACCAAGCGCACCGGGTCGCCGGCAACGCGTACGCCGTGGGCGGTGAGGGGCAACTGCGCGGCTACGCGGTCGGCAAATTCGGCCAGCGACACGGGTGTCTCCAGGCGCCCGATGCGCCCCAGACCCACCTCGGCGGTGGCGCCTGATGAAAGTGGTACGGCATCGCTGACGCCTAGCACGCGGGCCAGCGCATCGCTTACGCCCTCTGCTGCAGAGTCGGCGTTCGTGTGGGCGGTGAACAAAGCGATGTTGTGACTGATGAGGCGATGCACCGTGCGGCCGGTGGTGGTGCGAGTGGACACGTCATGGACTGGAGTCAGCAGCAGTGGGTGGTGGGTGATGATGAGGTCGGCAGAAACACTGATCGCCTCTTCAATGACCTCAGGGTGGGGGTCCACCGCGAAAAGGATGCGACTCACGGGCGCCTGGAGGTCACCGCATACCGCACCGATCGCGTCCCAGTCTTCGGCTAGCGCGGGGGGATAGAGGTGATCCATCGCGGCGATTACCTGGCTAAACGTGGGCACTGGCACGAGGGCAGACTAGCGCCGATACCCTCAAGGCCGGGCGCACGCGCCCACGGGCCTGTAGCTCAGTTGGCTAGAGCACGTCCCTTACAAGGACGGGGTCGCCGGTTCGAGCCCGGCCGGGCCCACTTCAACTAAGGATGCGCGATTGCCCATCCGGGTGTGTAGTAGAAGGAGTCGTGGTCGTCAGCGACCCGAGACGATGACGACCACGACCATGAAAGGGGCACCGCTTTGGCCCTGCTTACCCCAGCTGCCCACGAGCGCGGTCGCGCCACGGCAAATCTGGCCAACCTTCTCACCGACACCCTGCGCTCGTGGGATATAGCGATCGGTGCCGTTCCCGCACTGGATCTTGACCACAATTCCCGGATTCGGGGTCGAACGGTGCGCGATGTATGTCTCACCGTGGGCACCTGGCCACATGGCTACGCACTACCCGACATGGTCACCGCGGGCCTCAACAATGACCTTATGGCGCCGCCCCGCTCAATGATTGACACTCAGGTTCGGCTAGGCAACCCCGATGCCACGCTCGACGACGTGGGTGCGGCCTGGCAGCAGGCAGCAGACGACATAGCGCGGTGGCGCGATAGTGGAGACGCAGAAGAGCAGGCGCTGCTCACCGTAGGCGGGCCGTTGGGTCCCGTTCCGCTGGCCACCCTGGTCGGTGCCAGTGCGTTTCAAATAGCCGTCGCATTGCGCGATATTGGTGTAGCGACTGCCGATCATGTACTCAGCGCCGACGATCGCAACCGCTTGCACCGCATCGCTGTGCACTCCCTAACCGACAGCGCCGGGGCGGTGTGCGCTCGAAGCGAACCGGTCAATGATGCCGACCAGCTCTTGATGCTCAACATTGTGACCCCCCAGATTCGGGTGGGATTTGGTGCCATCAAGAACGCGTGGCGCACCGCCTTACTCCCTGATCCCATTCCTGATGCTGCGCCGCGCATCAATACTGATGCAGAGGTCATGATTGACATTGCCGCTGGGCGACGTTCACCGCTCACCGCGGCCGCCAAACGTGAAATCACCGTGAGTGATGCATCGGGTTTACTAGCCGTGGCGAGGGCATTGTTGGCGGCACCAGATCTTCCCGGTGGCGATGGCTTGCGCGCTGCCTTAGCGGCCGTTCAAGGTGCCAGCGGTCTGGGTTCGTTCGTCAAGAACAGCCTCGGGCGGTTCCGCGCCTAAATCCAACTTCAGATGCATAGATAAAAGCAGTGAGGGCCTGCATCACCTGCGTTACCGACATTCTGGTCGATGTAGTAGTCAGCCTCGCGGCCGCTGGACAACATGAAATGTCTATGAACCTAGGCGCTGTCAAACTGCCGCATTAGCGGGCGGTCATGATCAGACGGTTCGAACGCACCGATCCGGACTCGAAATACACAAACAATTTTTTACCGTTTCGTCGTTGCCACGTGAAGTCACCGTCCGGACCAACTGTGCGAGACGACCCTGCCTCATAGTCATCTTGACCTGCGAGTTTGACCCACGCCACAACATCAGCACCGGCCATGTCGGTGCTGGCCCCCGCAACAAACACAAGACGGCCATTGCCGGTGCGTTCTCCCACGATCACCATTGCCGGCTCCACGACCAGCGTAGGCGTCACGGGATTTGATATCCGCGACCACGAGCCCCAACCTGCACCGGTAAGCGCACGCACGGTGAAGGTGTAGTCGGTTCCGTTACGCAGACCACCCACCTCGCAGGTCAACGTCGTGGTCAAACACATACCGCCAGAAGGTGACGACATCACCTGGTAGTTAGTGATGGGGAACGAACCCGTAGATGTCGGTGCAGCCCAACGCACGGACGCCGAAGCATCCCCGGCAACTCCCACAACATCCGTCGGTGGACCAGCCGGCACAGACCGCCAAGGCATCGACTGTGTTATCCATGCCCGTGCCGAGGGCAGACCAGGTGCCATTCGACCACGCAGCAATCCTGTTCACCGTCACCCCCGACGCAGAACCGAAAAAACCTCCCACATAAACCGTGTCATCAGCCACAACCACCGCGGTAACGGAGCCACTTGTCCCTGCGCCCAGCGCACTGAACGATCCCAGCACGCCATCCGGAGCTGAGTACGGGCTCACCACCGGGGGTGCTGCCTGACTGACGGTCGCAGGAGAGAGCGATAGGGCGAGCAATCCCGCGAGGGAAACGGTGATCAGCCGTAGGTGGGAGACCATGACAAGACCCTATGAAGAGTCAGGATAAATCGGGAAAACACCGAACACCTGTTATCGGACCGCGAGCGCACCTGTATTGCCAGTCCACGTCCAAGTGAAGCTGTTCAGCGGCAATGCATGATCAAGCGACTCGAATGAATCTCACCGTCGACGCTGCCACGGGTGACCCTACGAGCCACATCCCAACTAGCGACGAGCTCGCGGTGCGACCAGCCGGGTGCCTTGCCAGTCCAAAGATGCACTCACCGTGGATGTCTGCTGTAAACCGGCGGTGGGTGCAGCGTCAGCAATGTCTTCGGCACTGACATGACCGTCGCGTCCAGGTTTGGGTGTGAGCAGCCAAATGACGCCGTGGTCAGCAAGTGGGCCGATCGCGTCAACGAGGGCGTCCACTAAATCGCCATCGTCATCGCGCCACCACAGCATGACCACGTCAACCACGTCATCGACGTAGTCGTCATCGGTAAATTCCACATCGTCTGCGGCAACAACCGCAGCCTGCAGGTTCGGGTCGGTATCAAAGTCGGCGCCAACTTCCCAGACCAAGTGCCCCTGGGTCACACCGAGCATTGATAACACCGCCGCGTCGTCCGCGGACACCGCAAACCTCCATCTCGACCTACTCCGCCGGTTCCGGCGGTAGGCGTAGTCCACCGGACTACAGCGCCCAGCGCAAGCGGGTTGCCGGTATTGGCCAAAATTCATGCGCGTCATTCATTCGTCGTCCTCGCCGACAGGCTGGCGCAATCCACTCAATGTGAGTACGAGAGGATAACAACGTCAACCCCACCCGGGACCAACACGACAACGAGGGACGCACCCATGACCCTTGACCCATTCGCTCGAACTCAGCCACTACTTGCTGGCGGGTTGCCGACCCAGTACGTCGATGTCGACCCCGACGAGACCTCAGAGTGGACCGCATCTTTAGACCAGGTCATCGACGCCGCCGGGCCTTACCGCGCTCGATACCTGATGCTGTCACTGTTGCGCCGGGCGGCTGAGCGCAACGTGGGCATACCGAGCCTTCGTTCCACCGACTACATCAACACCATCGCCCCCGAAATGGAACCGTGGTTTCCCGGCGATGAAGCCATCGAACGCACAATTCGTCGCCATGTTCGCTGGAACGCAGCGGTCATGGTGCATCGGGCCCAGCGACCCGGTATCGGTGTGGGTGGGCACATCTCCACCTATGCATCCTCAGCCACCCTGTACGAGGTTGGTTTCAACCATTTTTTCCGCGGCCCCGACCACCCCGGCGGCGGCGATCAGGTGTACTTCCAGGGACACGCATCCCCCGGTATCTATGCTCGGGCTTACTTGGAAGGTCGACTCACCGACACTCAACTCGACGGCTTCCGCCAGGAGTTGTCCCACCCCGGTGGCGGCCTGCCGTCCTACCCGCACCCCAGACTCATGCCCTGGTTTTGGCAGTTCCCCACGGTGTCGATGGGTCTAGGACCCCTCAACGCCATCTACCAGGCTCGGTTCAACAAGTACCTGCACCATCGCGGCATCAAGGACACCTCTCAGCAGCGAGTCTGGGCTTTCCTGGGCGATGGCGAAATGGATGAGGTGGAATCTGTTGGCGCACTCGGCCTTGCCGCCCGCGAGGAACTGGACAATCTTGTTTTCGTGGTCAACGCCAACCTGCAACGCCTCGACGGCCCGGTTCGCGGCAACGGCAAGATCATCCAAGAACTTGAGTCCCTCTACCGCGGTGCCGGCTGGAACGTCATCAAAGTCATCTGGGGTCGCAGGTGGGATGAACTCCTCGCCCAAGACCGCGACGGAGCTTTGGTCAACATCATGAACTCCACCCCGGATGGGGACTACCAAACCTACAAGGCCGAAGACGGCGCTTTCGTGCGCGATCATTTCTTCGGACAGGATCCTCGGGCCGCCAAACTCGTTGAAGACTGGAGCGATGAGGAAGTGTGGTCGTTGCAGCGCGGCGGCCACGATTACCGCAAGGTTTTCGCGGCCTACAAGGCAGCGGTAGAAACGACTGGACAACCCACGGTGATCCTGGCCAAAACCATCAAGGGCTACACCCTCGGGTCTCATTTTGAGGCACGCAATGCCACGCACCAGATGAAGAAACTGACCCTGGATGACCTGAAGATTTTCCGCGACCGCCTACAAATTCCCATTACCGACGAAGAACTCGGCGACGGTGTCCTGCCGCCCTATTACCACCCCGGCCCTGACTCTGATGTCACCCGATACATGCTGGATCGGCGCCGCCGATTGGGTGGATCGGTACCCGAACGACGTGTGCGGGCGAAGGCATTGGAACTACCCGGGCCGAAGGCTTACGAAGCGGTGCGTCGCGGTTCGGGCAAACAACCCATTGCTACCACGATGGCGTTCGTTCGATTGCTGCGTGATCTGCTGCGTGACGAAAAAATTGGCGCCCGCTTCGTTCCCATCATTCCCGATGAAGCACGCACCTTCGGGATGGATTCACTGTTCCCGACGGCCAAGATTTATTCACCCCAGGGCCAGCAGTACCTGTCGGTTGACCGTGATCAGATGCTCAGCTACATCGAGAGCGAGACGGGCCAGATTCTGCACGAAGGCATCAATGAAGCCGGTTCTGTCGCCTCGTTCACTGCAGCGGGTTCTGCCTATGCCACCCACGGCGAACCAATGATTCCGATCTATGTGTTCTATTCGATGTTCGGTTTCCAGCGCACCGGCGACGGATTCTGGGCAGCCATGGACCAAATGACGCGCGGTTTCGTGCTGGGCGCGACCGCTGGACGCACCACGCTCAATGGCGAGGGTCTCCAGCATGAAGACGGACACTCACTTCTCCTGGCTGCCACCAACCCCGCCGTTGTCGCCTACGACCCGGCTTACGGTTACGAGATTGGTCACATCGTGGCTGATGGACTCAAGCGCATGTATGGCGAGGACCCCGAGGATATTTTCTACTACCTCACCGTCTACAACGAGCCGTACCCGCAACCGGCCGAACCCGACGATGTAGACGTCGAGGGCATCTTGCGGGGCATGCACCGCATCCGGACACACTCGGATGAGCCCGGCCCTAAGGTCACTCTGCTGGCATCTGGCGTGGCGGTGAACTGGGCCCTGAAGGCACGAGAACTCCTTGCGAATGACTGGGGAGTCAACGCCGAAGTTTGGTCGGTGACCTCGTGGAACGAACTGCGCCGCGACGGGTTGGCGTGCGACCGCGCTGCCCTGGTGGATCCAACCGCTTCTGCGCCCACCCCCTACGTGACGACCCGCCTTGCCGACTCAGCCGGACCCGTGGTTGCCGTATCCGATTGGATTCGTGGGGTTGCTGATCAGATCATTGATTGGGTCCCCGGCGACTACGTCTCACTGGGCACCGATGGTTGGGGCATGTCCGACACTCGCGGAGCGCTTCGCCGACACTTCCTCGTGGATGCAGAATCCATCACCGTACGCACCCTTGCCACATTGGCCAAGCGCGGCGAAGTAGATGCTAATACTGTGAGCACAGCGATTTCGACCTATCGGTTACACGATCCTGCGGCAGCAGATGCCGGCAATACCGAAGGATCTGGATAGGCAGAGACCGCTGTGGTGCCCATCTATCCAGACACGACAGGGAGGTAGCGGATGAAAACTGATGACCCGCGACGCTTCTTGCGCTATCTGAAGGCCGAACGCAACGCCGCCATGCTCTATCGGTCCCTGGCGCAGGTAGCCGAAGGCGAACGTCGCGCGGCACTGTTGGAACTTGCTGACATGGAAGACGAGCATGCTCGTCACTGGGTGGCGAAACTGGAGGCCGCCGACGTCGATATTCCGCCAGCGCCTACCACCTTGGAGTCTGGCGATGCTGTTCTCGTCGCTCGGGCTCGCGCCGCCGGAATGGACGCTGTGCTGGGCCAACTCGAGCAGTCAGAAACTGAAGACGCTGGCATGTACGACGAGGAGCCAGAAGCGTTGTCGACCATGCCCGAGGATGAGCGTGAACACGCGCGCACCTTCGCACGCCTGCGCGCTTCAGGCACGTCGGCGCCTACCAAAACCTCGAGCGTATTGCCCGATGCCCACGACGAGTCCTGGCACCGCGTGGACACATCCGGAAGTGTGCGGGCCGCCATCTTCGGCATCAGCGATGGGCTCGTATCCAACACCGCGTTGGTCATGGGTTTCGCCGGTTCCGGTATCGATAGCAGTGTGGTCCTTTTCGCGGGCATCGCCGGTCTACTTGCCGGTGCATTCTCTATGGCAGCCGGGGAATATGTGAGCATGGCTAGCCAGCGCGATCTTTACCAGCGTGAGATTGAACTCGAGGCCGCCGAACTGCGTGAAAAGCCCGAGGAAGAGACACGGGAACTGGAACTGATCTATCGCGCCAAGGGCCTTGATCGCGAAACGGCGCGGGCCACTGCCGAGCGCATCATGAGTAACCCGGACACAGCCCTAGACACGCTGGCACGGGAAGAACTCGGTCTCAATCCTGACGACCTCGGTTCGCCCATCAAAGCCGCAGCGTCAAGCTTCATCGCTTTCGCTATCGGTGCTTTCGTGGTGGTCATCCCCTACCTCTTCACCGGCGGCACAGCCGGGCTTCTCATTGCCATAGCGCTGGCTGGCTCAGCCATGCTCGTTGTCGGCGGCGTCGTCGGCCGATACTCTGGGCGCGGCACAATTTACGGTGCGCTGCGTCAGCTTCTGGTGGGGTCCTTGGCCGCTGGTGTCACCTTCTTGATCGGGCGCATTATCGGTTCGCTGACCGGCCTTGATGCCTCAACCCTCGGTTAACTCCCCAGCGCACTCCTCCGGCAGCATCGGCTCTGTCGGAGCCGATGCACGCGAGCACGCCGCCCGTCGCCTTGAACGAGCAAGCGGGGCACTGGCCACGGCAGCCACCGCCCGCATGGACGAGCAATTTCCCTGGTTTCAGCACCTGCCGGCCGATGAACGGGCCTGGGTCAGTCTGGTCGCCCAGGTCGGCATTGCCGCGTTCGTTGATTGGTACGGCCATCCCGATCCACGACCCGACGTAACCGTTGAGGTTTTCGACACTGCGCCAAGAGATCTCGCCCGTGCCATCTCGCTGGAACAAACCGTCGATATGGTCCGGTGCACTATTGACCTCATCGAACAGCGTCTTCCCGGCCTGGCCGGAGCACAGGCAGCTGACGATGTGCGCCAGGCCGCGTTGCGCTACGCCCGAGAAGTGGCCTTCGCCGCGGCCGAGGTTTATGCCCGAGCGGCGGAAGCGCGCGGAGCATGGGATGCCCGCCTTGAAGCCCTGGTGTTGGAGGGCGTCGTTCGTGGCGAAGTCGATGCCGCCCTCACCGGACGCGCGGCAGCACTCGGGTGGACCGGCCAAAACGGCGCCGTGGTTTTGGTGGGCAATCCACACCCGGGTTTCGACGTTGAGCATTCATTGGACTCCATCCGGCGCTCAGCACACCATCACGGAGTAGATGCACTCACCGGCATTCATGGCGACACGTTGGTGGCACTGCTGGGTCGCAAGGGCGACGATGCTCGCCTGGCCCGGCTTTTTGCCCCGCACTTTGGGCCTGGTCCGGTCGTGGTCGCTATCAGTGCTCAGTCTTTGGCCGACGTGTCTGCCCGCGCTCGCGAAGCACTCATCGCCCTTCGAGCCGCATCAGCTTGGCCGCTCGCGCCACGACCGGTCCATGCTGGGGAACTGCTACCCGAACGGGGCCTGCTCGGCGAACAGGCTGCCATCGACGAGCTCGTGCGCCAGGTCAACGTCGCACTGTCCCAAACCGATCCCGCTCTCGTGGACACGCTGTCGACCTATCTAGAACAGGCAGGCAGCATCGAGGGCACCGCCCGGATCTTGTTCGTACACCCCAACACCGTGCGACACCGACTACGCCGTATTGAGCAGATCACCGGGCGGGCGGCTGATGATCCGCGCGATGCACTGTCACTGCGTCTCGGCCTGATCTGGTCCCGACTTCCCCGTCCGTTGTAGGTTTCATACAACGAAATAGCCGCGACATTGGCTATTCTTGAGTCGTCACTCGATCGTCCTTGGCGGAAAGGTAGCGCTTGTGCTGGTTGTGGTCGCCCCCGGGCAAGGCAGTCAAACCCCGGGGTTCCTCACTCCGTGGCTAGAAATCGACCGTGTGAAACAACGTCTGCAGTGGCTATCAGCGGTCAGCGGGGTCGACTTAATCGAGCACGGCACCAATTCCGACGCTGACACCATTCGCGACACAGCCATCGCCCAACCACTCCTGGTGGGGGCCGGGCTGGTCACCCTCCTCACGTTGTTTCCCCGTCCCAGCGAAGCCTTTTGTCGAATCGGAGCCGGCGCCGGCCACAGCGTGGGCGAAATCACCGCAGCCGCCGGCGCGGGAGTGCTCAGCGCCGAGCAAGCCATGGTGTTCGTGCGTGAACGCGGTCGCGCCATGGCCGCCGCAGCCAAAATCTCCCCCACCGGAATGGCCGCAGTACTCGGTGGCAGTGAGCACGACGTCATTGCTTCCGCAGAAACTGCGGGCCTGACCTGCGCAAACATCAATGCCGCTGGCCAGATCGTGGTGGCCGGCACACGGGAGCAGATTGAGTCCTTCATGGCTGCACCACCAGAACGTGCACGCATTCGACCGCTGCAGGTGGCTGGCGCCTTCCACACCGAGCACATGCGCTCAGCCGTGAATGTTCTCACCGGCTACGGCCAGGCCATGTCGACACATGATTCGCGCATTCGACTCATTAGCAATGCCGACGGTCAAGTGGTGCGCGGCGGTCGAGAAGTGTTGCGGCGCATGATTAACCAGGTAAGCAACCCGGTTCGCTGGGACAAATGCATGGCCACGATGGCCGACCTCGGAGTCACGGCGCTACTGGAGATTCCGCCGGCGGGCACGCTCACCGGGATTGCCAAACGCGCGTTGCCGGGGGTGGAGACACTGGCGGTGAACACCCCCGATGACCTCCCCGCTGCCTGGGACCTCATCGCTCGTCATGGTTCGCCTGCATCCACCACTGATCTCGCCAGCGCACCAACATGGCGATTGGTTGTTTCCCCAGCAAAGGGCACCTTTACTCGAAGTATCACCGAAGAGGCCGGTGCCCCCATCGCACCTGGCACCACGATCGGCATCGTCACCACCCTGCAAGATTCATTTCCCGTCACTGCTCCCTACGGGGGCACCGTGACCGAATGGGTAGCAGAACACGGTGATCCGGTTTCACCGGGTCAGCCACTGCTGCGCCTACATCAGGAGGATCCTCTATGACATCCACGCTGCGGGTATCCCCTGCCGTTCCCTATGCGCGCATGCTGTCGGTGGGCAGTTATCGCCCCGAACGCGTTGTGACCAATGACGAGGTGTGTCTGCGTATCGATTCCACAGACCAGTGGATCCAGGAACGTTCAGGAATCCGAGAACGCCGTTATGCCGCAGTTGATGAGTCGGTGTGCGATATGTCTGTTGCAGCAGCTTTAATCGCTATCGAACGTGCGGGGCTGCAGCCGGCCGACGTGGATGTGGTCATTTTGGCGACCGTCACCCACCCCTATCCCACACCTTCGGCAGCGGCAGAGGTTGCCTTTCGACTCGGTACCAATGGTGCTGCAGCCTTCGACATCAGTGCAGCCTGCGCGGGCTTTTGCTACGGAATCGCGATGGCCCAAGACTTTGTCCGCGGCGGTAGCGCACGCAACGTTGTTGTTGTGGGCGTTGAGAAGCTCACCGATTGGATCGACCTCGATGATCGTTCCACCGCTTTCATTTTCGCCGACGGTGCAGGTGCTGCTGTCATTGGCGCGTCGGACACCCCAGCGATCAGCCCGGTGGTGTGGGGATCCGACGGTGGGCAGTATCAGGCAATAGCGATGACCCAGTCGCTCATCGATTACCGCGACAACGGCGGCGAACGATTTCCCACCCTGTCCATGGAGGGACAGCAGGTTTTCCGCTGGGCGGTGTCGGAGATTGCCAAGGCCGCACAGCGCATCTTGGACGCCGCCGGAATCAGCGCTGACGAACTCGATGCGTTTATTCCGCATCAGGCCAACATGCGCATCACCGATGCCATGATCCGCACCCTCGGGCTGCCCTCCCATGTGCCGGTCGCCCGCGATATCGCCACCACCGGCAATACCTCCGCCGCCTCCATCCCACTGGCAATGGATCGCATGATTTCAGCTGGCGAGGTGCCATCCGGCGGCCTCGCCTTGATCATCGGCTTTGGCGCCGGATTGGTCTACGCCGGGCAGGTTGTTCAGATGCCCTAGATAGAGTGCCCACCAGCGGTTGCTTGCACCAGACAGCCGAGCACACCAACGATTCGATGCCATCAACGACGGTGGCGTCCCACACAGAAAGAGAGCACCATGAGCGATGCAATTCTGACCGGATTGGCCGAGATCATCAATGAGGTCGCCGGGGTGCCCGTAAGCGACGTTCAGCCACAGAAAAGCTTCACCGACGATCTTGATATCGATTCGCTATCGATGGTTGAAGTTGTCATGGCCGCTGAGGACAAGTGGGGCGTAAAGATTCCTGACAGTGAGGTAAAGAACCTCAACACCGTGGGTGATGCGGTTTCCTACATTGAAAAGGCCACGGCCTGATCGTGTCGAATTCTCACGGCATCGTCGTTACGGGAATTGGCGCCACCACTCCCGTCGGCGGCGATGCCACGAGTTCATGGCTAGCTATCAAGGCCGGACAAAGTGGAATCGCTTCGCTGCCTTATGAGTGGGCCGGTGACCTACCGGTGCGCTTCGGCGGCGTCTTGGCCGTGAGTCCGGCTGAGGTACTGGACCGGGTCGAGGCACGCCGACTCGACCGATCCCAGCAAACAGCTCTCCTGGCTTCCCGCGAGGCGTGGGCCGACGCAGGATCGCCCGAGGTTGATCCCGTTCGCATCGGCACCGTGGTGGGCACCGGGATCGGCGGGGTCATCACCCTCCTTGACGCCTATGACGTACTCAAAGAACGTGGCCCATCGCGCATCTCGCCCCACACCGTTCCCATGCTGATGCCCAACGGGCCCGCCGCTGTCGTCGGGCTTGATCATCACGCCGCCGCGGGGGTGCATGCCCCGGTTAGTGCGTGCGCGTCAGGAGCAGAAGCCGTGGCCTGGGCCGCACGTATGATCAGCGACGGCCGAGCCGACATCGTCGTCGCCGGTGGCACCGAGGCCCCCATTCACCCCTTGACGATTGCCGGCTTCGCATCCATGCGGGCGTTATCCACCCGCAATGACGACCCTGCTGCTGCATCGCGCCCTTATGACCTCGCCCGCGACGGATTTGTCATGGGTGAAGGTGCGGCCATGGTGATCTTGGAGCGTGAAGATCACGCGATCGCCCGCGGCGCCCGCATCTATGCCCGCTATCTCGGTGCCGGAATGACCGCCGATGCCCACCACATCGCCCAGCCCGATCCTGACGGTGTCGGTGCCGCACGTGCCATCACCGCTGCACTCGCCGACGCCAATGTCAGCGCTAGCGAGGTGGTCCATGTCAATGCCCACGCCACATCCACGCCCCAGGGCGATATCGCCGAAGCCGTGGCCATCCGAAAAGCGTTGGGGCCCGATACCGCCGCCATTATTAGCGGAACGAAATCCATGACCGGACACATGCTTGGTGCTGCCGGTGCATTCGAATCCCTACTCACCGTTCTCGCACTGCATCACCGCATGGCACCCCCCACCATCAACATTGACAATCTCGACCCCGAAATTGGCTTGGATGTAGCGGCCAACACGGCCCGCTCACTCCCGGCCGGCCCGCTGGTGGCGATCAACAACTCGTTTGGTTTCGGCGGTCACGATGTCGCCCTAGCGTTTGGAACATACTGATGACACTGACCCAAGAGCCCGCAACCACTGTTGATCCACGTTCACCTCGCGTACGTCTGGGCGCCTTTTTTGACGACGGAGCCTTCACTACGATCACTCCAGAAAATGACTGCGGCGTCCTCGTGGCCACGGGCTACGTGGCGGGTACCCCGGTGGTCGCCTTCGCGACCGATCCGACGGTGCAGGGCGGGGCCATGGGCGAGGTAGGTTGCCGAGCCATCGTCACCGCGTACGACCGAGCATTCGCCGATTCCTGCCCGGTGGTAGGAATCTGGCACTCCGGCGGTGCCCGCCTGCGCGAAGGTGTCGCCAGCCTCGACGGGGTTGGACGCGTGTTCGCCGCGATGACGCGCATCTCCGGAAAAGTGGCACAGATTTCGATCGTACTGGGCCCTGCCGCAGGTGGTGCGGCCTACGGACCGGCGCTGACCGATGTGGTCATCCTCGGGCCCGAGGGTCGTATTTTCGTGACCGGCCCGGAGGTGATTCGTTCGGTGACCGGGGAGGAAGTAGACATGCTGCGCCTCGGTGGCCCGGATCCGCACGGGCGGCGCAGCGGCGTCGTTCATGTGGTGAGCGAGACCGAGCAGGATGCCATGAACGAGGGTCGACGCGTGGCAGCTCTTCTGGGCGCACAGGGGTCACTTGACCTGGATCGAGTTGATGACCGCGATCTGGCCGGACTCCTGCCCGAATCAAGCCGCCGCGCCTATGACGTTCATCCCCTGGTCGCCGGCATGCTCGATGACGCCACGATGGTCGAACTCCACGAGCGATGGGCGCCAAACATCGTGGTGGCCCTCGGGCGACTCGGCGGTCGCACCGTCGGAATCGTGGCAAATAATCCGCTCCGACTCGGTGGCTGCCTTGATTCAGCCAGCGCCGAAAAAGCAGCACGCTTCGTGCGCATGTGCGATGCGCTGTCGGTGCCTCTCATCGTTCTCGTTGACGTCCCCGGCTACCTGCCCGGGGTGGGCCAGGAATGGGACGGGGTGGTCCGTCGCGGCGCAAAACTGCTGCATGCCTTCGCCGAATGCGTGGTGCCGCGCGTCACCGTGGTCACCCGCAAGGCATACGGGGGTGCCTTCGTTGCGATGAACTCTGCATCGCTGGGTGCGACCCGCGTCTTCGCCTGGCCCAACGCTGAGGTTGCCGTTATGGGTTCGGTCGCCGCGGTCCGAATTTTGCACCGTCGTCGCCTCGCCGAAGCCGACGATGAGCAACTACGCGCCGAACTAGAACTCCAGCTTGCCGCCGAACACGAAGTGCTCTCCGGTGGCATCAACCGGGGGCTAGAAATCGGCGTGGTCGACCAGATTGTTCAACCCAATGAAACTCGTCGCACCATTGCCAAGGTGCTGCTCGACACCCCCGGGGTGCGTGGCGCACATGGCAATATTCCGCTCTAGCCCACGTGATGGAGCACGCGAACAGGTGTGTCAGACGTGGCCACACGATACGGCTCTAGTTCGGTGTCCCACGGCTCGCCGAGCAAATGCCTAATCCCATCAGCCAGATCGACTCCGTGGTGATGAGCACCGGCCATCGCGGCCCGAAGTCGGTCCTCGTGCACCACGATGTCGCCGTGGATGCCGATCGTGGCGCGGTACAAACCCAGTGTCGGGGTGAAGGAATACCGCTCCCCCTCGCGCTCGTTGCAAGCATCCTCGGTCACTTCAAAGATCACCCCGGGCATGACTCGCAATTTGCTCACCAGCGCCGCGGCGGTGCCGGGTTGGTGGGTCCAGGAAAGAACAGAGCGTTCGCAACCACGCGCCACCGGTTGGGCGGCAAAGTCCAACCGGGCTTGCCCACCGAGGACGTCACGAACAGCCCACACGACGTGGGGAACGATCGACCGCGGTACGGCATGACAAAACAACACGCCGCGGGCGACGTCGGTATTTCTCCTAGACGACATAGCCACCTCCTAGACGAATCGAGTGTCGCCTTCCCCTGCGCGCTCGATGTTCTAGTCGGAGTACTGTGCCCTAGTGTAACTCCAGTCGCACCCCTCACGCCAGCCCCAGGTGCAACTTCGCCGAATCTGGTTCCCACCGCCGTCACCCCATGGGCAAGGGAGGCCGCTGATGTCGCTTGAGTCACCCCGCCGGGGGCTGACCGCCGTCGACCTCAGCCTCATTGCCTCATTTGCCGCCCTCATCGCCGCACTTGGGCTTCCCGGGGCGCTCACCGTGGGCGGAACGGTTCCCATCACGTTGCAAACCCTGGGCGTCATGCTCGCTGGCAGCGTGTTGGGTTGGCGCCGGGGAATGCTGGCCGTGATCACCTTCTTGGCCCTCGTAGCCGTCGGGCTACCCCTGCTTGCCGGGGGCAGAGGCGGGATCGCTGTTTTCGTGGGCCCGAGTGCGGGATACCTCATTGGTTGGATTATCGGGGCGGGAGTCATTGGCTGGATTATTGAGCGCCACAGACCACCCATCCCCACCTGGTGGTTCGCTTTGGCGAATGTGACCGGCGGTATCGCGGTCATCTACGCCATCGGGATCCCGGTGCAGGCATTCATCACCCAGACCTCCGGAGTTGTCGCTACCGCCGTCGCCGCAGTGGTCTACCTGCCCGGAGATGCAGTCAAGGTCGTCATCGCATCACTCGTGGCGGCCGGTGTTCATCGGGCCTATCCACAACTACTTCCTGGCTCGGGCCAGCCGTCTCGCCGGGCACGTGACCAGGACGGCTAGATTGGCGGTCGTGTTGTGGTTGAACGCCGATGCAGTTCCGCTCATCGTTGAAGCGCTGGCCCAGCAGGACGGTCAACCGCTCGTGATTACTCATTCGCGGTGGACGGCCGAGCACACCCAACAGATACGCGCCGAGGTCAACCAAGCTGTGGCCACCGGGCGCCTTGGCGCCGGCGATATCGTGGTCTTCACCTCGGGTAGCACCGGAACACCGCGAGGCATCATTCGATCCAGGACCTCCTGGGCGGCCAGTGTTGGTCCGCTCCGGGAAATTCTCAAGCTTGATGCCGATGACCATGTGATGGTGCCTGGGTCACCGTCGGGAACTATGAACCTCTACGCCTGCTACCACGCAGACCAGTGCGGCGCAGCCTTTTCCACCACGATCAATGCCCACATCCAACAGGCCGCCACCATCGTGCACCTTGTTCCCACATCGGTAGCACCCTGGCTGGACCTGGTCAGCAGGGGCACACTTCCTCGCCTGCGATGCATCGTGACCGCCGGCGATGCACTGCCCCCACACATCTTCGACCAAGCCGAAGGCATGGGGCTGGAGATCGTTGATTACTACGGCGCCGCAGAATTGTCATTCGTGGGCTGGCGAACATCAGCCGGGGCGTTCACTGATTTTCCCGGCGCCACCACACGCGTTAAGGACGGTAAAATCTGGGTGACCTCACCATTTGTTGCCACTGCCCCGCTATCAGACGATGCAGCCATCACCGACCCCTGGCAACACGATGGCCGGTGGTCGACGGTGGGCGATCTCGCCACGAGCCAAGCCGATGGATGGCTGCTACACGGCCGCGGTACGAGTGCGGTCAATATCGGCGGATACACCGTGGTGGTTGAGCCCGTTGAGTCAGCCTTGACCGGTCTCGACGGCGTCAGTGCCGCTGCTCTTGGCTGTCTCCCCCATGCCCGTCTTGGCCAGCAACTGGTGTGTTTGCTGGTGGGTTCAATCAGTGACGATGAACTCAACCAAATGATGCACAACTGGGATCCACCCGCCCGTCCACGTCGGTTTTTGCGCGTAGAATCTCTACCCTATACCAGCGCGGGAAAACTAGATCGCATTGCAGTGCAGCACCTTATCGACAACCACTTCCAACCAGCAAGCGTAAGAGTGCGCTGATGCTTGACGCCGTGATCGTCGATGCCCGACGCACACCCATCGCATCCGCCGGGCACCAATTGCGCGACGTCACCGTCGAAGCGCTAGCAGCCGCAGTGCTACGCCCCCTGGCCGAGCACACGCTCGCGTGGAAACTAGAAATCGACGATGTCATTCTCGGAGTGGCGCGAGATCACGGCGGCAACCCTGCGCGTCGAGCAGTTCTTCTGGCCGGGCTACCACCGGCCGTACCTGGAGTAACCCTGGACCGACAGTGCGGCAGCGGACTGGATGCGATTGCCTTCGCATCCGCCCAGGTCAGCACACTGGGCGGATGCGTGATCGCAGGTGGAGCCGAAAGTGCCAGCACCGGGCCGCCAGGACGTGCCGCCTTCGCACCCGCCGGATGGCCTGATCCAGACCTTGGTGTGGCAGCCGAGCAGTTAGCGAGCACGCGCAATATCGGTCGTGACCGTCAAGATGCCTACGCTCGGAGGTCACACGACCGTGCGCTCATCGCTGGGCAGAACGGGGTCTTTGCCGATGAGATCGTGGCCGTAAATGACCTGTCTCATGATCCACGTCCGCGAGTACTCAACGCCCAGCGGCAGGCACGCATGCCGGGGGCTTTCGTGCAGGGTGGATCGGTCACCGCCGGCAATTCTTGCGGAATCAGCGATGGGGCCGCGCTCGTCACGATCACATCCACCAAGACGGCAGCACAATTAGGCCTACCCGGACTCGCGATTCGCTCCATCGCACGAACCGGGATCGCACCCGATCAACCAACTCTGGGACCCGTCACCGCGATCCGCAAGGCACTCGCCACAGCCAATATGTCTCTCGTTGATGTAGATCGCATCGAAATTACCGAAGCTTTCGCCAGCCAAATGTGTGCGGTAGCGCAGGATCTCGGCCTCGATGATGATGATCCGCGTGTCTGCGCCGACGGTGGCGCCATTGCGCTGGGGCATCCGTGGGGGGCGTCTGGGGCGATATTGATTACCCGCCTGTACTCAAGCCTGGTTCGGCAGCGTTACGGCCATTTTGGAATGGCTGCCTGTGCCGTTGCCGGTGGCCAAGGCATTGCCATGATCGTAGAGCGGATCAACCCGTGATCGAGTTTCGTGACGTGTGCTTAACCCTCAACGAACGACCGGTCCTCTCCGACATCAACGCGGAACTGGCTGGACCCCGTGTCGGGATTATCGGTGCTAATGGTTCTGGCAAGACCTCACTGCTGCGCTTAATTAACGGGCTAGCCTCACCCACGTCTGGTTCGGTGCACGTCCTAGGGCTTCAACCTGACCGTAATGGCCGTGCCGTACGCAAAAAGGTTTCCTTTCTTTTCTCCAATCCTGACGCACAAATTGTGATGCCCACCGTCGCCGAGGACATTGCCTTCTCACTTCGCCGACATTCATTGTCCGACCCTGAACGAGACCTCAGGGTGAACCAAGCCTTACATCAGGTGGGGTTGACCGAGCATCACGACCATCCTGCGCATGCCCTGTCGAGCGGCCAAAAGCAGCTGCTTGCGCTCGCCTCGATTATCGTTACCGAACCACAAATCTTGCTCTGCGACGAACCCACCACGCTTCTTGACCGACGCAACACTCGCGAGGTCATCAACGTCTTGAACGATCTACCGATAACCGTCGTGATGAGCACACATGATCTCGACTTGATTCGAGACTGGGATCGCGTACTTGTCGTGGACGGCGGCCGCATCATCGCCGACACAACCGGAATCGAGGCCATCGCAACCTACTTGAAACTCGTTGACTCATGATAGGCATCTACTATCCGGGAACATCCTGGCTGCACCGCGCACCTCCCGGACTCAAGTTGGTGATGCTCCTGCTGTTCACCACAACCATCGTCATCTTTCGATCCCTCCCCGTGCTCGCCGGTGCCGCTCTTCTTATCTTTATTGCCTATACACTCGCCCGCATCCCCATGGGTCTTGCCCTGAAACAGCTTCGACCACTTCGCTGGATCGTGTTGCTGCTGATGGCATTTCAATGGTGGCTGCTCGGCTGGGAACGCGCGATCGAAATCGTTGGAACCCTGGTTTTAGCGGTGGCTGCAGCAGCATTGATCACTTTGACCACCACCACCACGGCCATGCTGGCAACCCTGGAACGCATGCTGACGCCCGCTCGATTTATCGGCGTCGACATTGAAAAAGTTGCTCTTGTGCTCACTCTCACGATTCGTGTGGTGCCGGTCATCGCCGATATCGTCGGATCGGTCCGCGATGCTCGCCGGGCACGCGGGCTCGAACGCAATGCGCGGGCATTCGTCACGCCGGTGGTCATTCGAACCGTGGGTTACTCCCACGACCTCGGTGATGCACTGATTGCACGCGGCGTGGGCGACTAATCTGACTTGCCGGGTGCAGCCGCTGCCAATCGGGCTGCGGTGCCCGGATCGCACAAGGCTTCAATGGTCGCTTGCGCCTCCCGCTGGAGGGCTTGTTCAAGCTCATCCGCGTAGGGCGCCCGAAGTGCACTGAGCAATGCCTCCACGCGAGCCTGCGGTAGGGACACGATGCTCTCGGCGAACGCCAGCGTGCGGTTAAGCACATCTTGGTCAGCCACCACCTCCGTCGCGACCCCCCAGGCCAGCAACTGATCGGCGCTGATTCGCTCACCGGTAATCAGCAGGGACCTGGCCCGCGCGTCCCCCACAATGCGTGGCAAGAGCACAGTGATGCCACCGGTGGGGAACAGGCCCAGACCCATCTCGGGAAAGAATCCTCTAGTAGAGGAACCAGCGATCACAAAATCAGCATTAAACAACCACTCCAGGCCCCCGCCCACAGCCCAACCGCGTACCGCAGCCACCACCGGTAAACGTCCGAACATGAGCAATCGGGTGATCTGCTGCAGTTGTTCAACGAAGCGTTGCTGCTGCGCCGCTGGTGCATTGTGAGCTGTCGTGTCGCGCAAGTCATCGCCGGCGCAAAAAGATGATCCGGCACCGGTGAACACCAGGGCACGCACACCTGGATCTGCCTGCGCGAACTGAATTGATTCACAGAGTTGATCAACCAATGCCGGGGTGATCGCATTGAGTCGCTCTGGACGATTCAATGTCACGACCGCGACAGATCCCCGTTGCTCGAACAAAACTAGATCCTGCGTCATGCCCGCACCACCCTTGCAGTTTTGCCTTCAGTTCTGGGCATCGCATGAAAAGC
>Ga0115564_10001180_pt1 | contig 24386 bp, 26 predicted proteins | sample COGITO_mtgs_1105_7_FD_88680 | JGI IMG/M metagenome (GOLD analysis project Ga0115564, IMG submission 88680) | Pelagic marine microbial communities from North Sea - COGITO_mtgs_110523 | ecosystem: Environmental > Aquatic > Marine > Epipelagic | place: Germany:Helgoland, sampling site Kabeltonne...
AATGCGGTTGATAGATAAAGCCCCCAGTTGCGCACATCATCTGCCGTTGCACCGTATGCGATATCGAGGTTAACAAGCTCCCACTCCGATTTGGTTCGTGTTGCGCGATCTTTTGGATCCATAGATACGGCAACTACGATCACACCTACATCTGCCGCCATATCGGTCAGCTCATTTAGCTTGCTCAGATACATCTTACATACAGGGCAATGCAGGCCACGATAGAAGATCACCATCGTGAAGTTTTTTGGGGTTTGATTGGCAAGCGACCAAGTTCCACCGCCAACCAAAGACAATGAAAGTAAGGGCGCTTGGCTGTCTGGCATAAGTTTCTGAGTCATTGTTTTGATTCCTAGCTTGATCCTTATTTATAACTCGATAACTTAGGACTTAGGTGGCGTAAAGGTTAGACGACGAATCCATCCAGCGAGGAGCAATCATGAAAGCACCAGACTTTGACTATCTACGACCAGCAAGTTTAGCTGCTGCCGTTGCGATGCTCGCCGAACATGATGGCGAAGCTATGCCGCTAGCGGGTGGACAAAGCCTAATGCCGATGATGAATTTTCGAGTGGCTGCGCCCGAGGCCTTGATCGACCTCGCCGATCTAAGCGAGCTGCGCGGTATTTGGGTTGAAAGCGATACAATCCGTATTGGCGCCATGACGCGTTACGCCGAGTTAAAAGCTGATGCGAAAGTGCAAAAGCATATTCCACTCTTTAGCCTCGCCCTGCCCCATATCGCCCATGATGCGATCCGTAATCGTGGCACGATTGGTGGCTCTTTAGCCCTGGCTGATCCAGCAGCAGAAATGCCCGCGATGATGCTCGCGTTGAACGCAAACATCGAAGTCGAAGGGCCAGATGGCATACGCATGCTAAGTGCCGATGACTTCTTTCTTGGCATGTTCGAAACAGCTTTGGATGGTGAACTCATCAAAGCAATTCATATCCCAGTGGCAACATCTGAACAACGTTTTGGCTTTCACGAATTAACGCAGCGGCACGGTGATTACGCCCTCGCTGGGGTTGCTATCGTTCAAACGTCAAACAGATATCGCACGGCCTTTTTCGGGGTAGCAGATCGTGCAACGCGCGTACCAGAACTTGAAGTGGCACTTGAACAACAAGACGATATCACCTCCGTTCTAGCACACCTCGATAGCGTCGATTTCACCGATGATCTCAAAGCAAATTATAAGACCCGTCAGCGTCTTGCTGGGGTTGCTTTGAAACGCGCGCTGAAAGGAATGACAGCATGAGCCGCTCTATAGAGATCAACCTACGCGTAAACGGTGAAGTAGTGCATGCAACCGTTCCATCCCGCCTCAACTTGGTGGATTTTCTGCGCGAAGAGCTTTCTTTGACAGGTAGCCATGTTGGCTGTGAACACGGTGTTTGTGGCGCATGTACCTTAACCGTGGACGGAGACACGGTGCGCGGGTGTTTGATGCTTGCAGCGCAAGCTGATGGCAAAGAAATTACCACAATCGAGGGGCTTGCGGAAAACGGCCAAAGCGCGCAGCTACAGGCGGCCTTCACCAAACACAACGCTCTACAATGCGGCTTTTGCACCCCCGGAATGCTCGCCAGTGCGCTTGGATATGTAAACACGGGCGGCAGTGCAGATCGCGATGCCATTCGTCAGCATATCTCTGGAAATTACTGCCGCTGCACCGGCTATCAATCCATCGTTAACGCAATTTGTGACGTGATCGAGGAGACAAGCGTATGACCGGTCCTGCCCATATCTTCGACAAGCCAAATCGCTACATCGGCAAACCTGAGCCCCGCGCAGATTCCGCACGTTTGTTGCAAGGGCGCGGAAGCTACGTTGATGACCAAAAGCTACCCCGTATGGCGCATGCCGCGTTCGTAAGATCCCCACATGCGCATGCAAAGATCCTCTCTATTGATACGCAAGAGGCAGGCGCAGCTACGGGCGTGGTCGCGGTGTATTCCGGTGAGGACTTGGCCGAGCATGTCACGCCCTATATCGGCACGTTGACCCATCTCACGGGCCTTCGCTCCATGCCGCAGCACCCACTTGCGGTGGGGGTGGCGCGTTGGCAAGGTGAGCCTGTTGTGATGATCGTCGCCACCTCTCGCGCTTTGGCAGAAGATGCCTGCGAACTGGTCTATGTGGATTATGCTGAGCTCCCCGCAGCCGTCGAGTCGGAGACCGCTTTGGATACAGGTGCGCCAATTATACACCCTGAACTTGGAAGTAACCTTGCTTGGGAACGTGATGTCGTCGCAGGCGATATCGACGCTGCTTTTGCCGCGCCTGACGTACATGTGGTGGAGCGCGAGTTTCGCTTTGGTCGCCACACTGGTGTCACCTTAGAAGCCCGTGGTACGGTTTGTGACTATGATCCCTCTGAGAACCAACTAACCGTTTACTACTCTGGTCAAGCCCCGCATATGATGCAGGTAATATTCTCCAAGCATCTCGACCTGCCCGAAGAAAACATACGTGTCATTTCCAACGACGTAGGGGGCTCTTTCGGGATAAAAATCCACACATATGGAGATGAGATTGCGACAGCGGCAGCCGCTAAACTTCTCAAACGTCCTGTGAAATTTATTGCCGATCGATTCGAGAGTTTTTTAACAGACATCCACGCACGCGATCATATTGTGAACGCTAAGATGGGAATTACCCAAGCGGGAACAATCGTAGGTATAGATTTTGATGACCTTACTGGCATCGGCCCGTTTTCTATGTATCCACGCACTTCAGCAATTGAATGCAATCAAGTTCTGAACCTAACGGGAGCCCCTTACGTGATGGAAAATTACCGCGCGAAAGGGCGCGTCGTGTTCCAGAACAAAACACTGATGTGCCAATACCGGGCCGTCGGCCATCCAATTGCTATGGCAATAGCGGATGGCTTGCTGGAAGATGCAGCGCGAAAGATTGGTATGGACCCGGTTGCGCTGCGCGAGATCAATTTGATGGCGGACGACAGCTACCCGCGCACTTCTGCGACGGGAATGAAGCTTGATGATCTCAGCCACAAACGCGCTCTGCGCAAACTAACCGATCTGATGGATTACGATGGCCTGCGCGCGAGGCAAACCTTGGCTCGCAGAAGGGGCGTTTACCGCGGAATTGGCTTTGTTTCAATGGTCGAAGTTACCAACCCCAGCCCAATGTTCTATGGCATTGGTGGCGCGCCTATTGCATCTCAAGATGGCGCAATTGTGCGCCTTGATGCGGGTGGCGCACTCCATGTTTCTTCTTCAATTACCGAACAAGGACAAGGCACAAACGCCATTCTCGCACAGATAGCAGCAGGCGTGTTTGGAGTTGATCTCAACCGCGTGAAAGTCACTACAGGCGACACAGCAACCACACCCTATGGCGGCGGAACGTGGGCTTCGCGCGGCGCCGGGATTGGCGGTGAAGCGATGTTGCAAGCAGCGCAAGCACTGAAGGATCAAGTGCTCGAAGTGGCAGGTGTGATGCTGCAAACGGGTGTTGAAACACTCGACATTCAAAATGGTGCAGTCACTGATATCGATGGCTCTGTGCGCCTGACTTTGGCAGATCTTGCGCGTACAGTATATTATCGCGGTAATGAATTACCTAATGATCTCAAACCCGAATTAATTGCGACGCGTCATTACCGCGTTACCGATTTCCCATTCGTGTTTACCAACGGCGCAATGGCTGCACATGTGGAGGTTGATATCGAAACAGGCTTTGTCAAAGTGCTGCACTTCTGGGCTGTTGAAGACTGTGGCCGCATAATTAATCCGTTGTTAGTGGATGAGCAGATCAGAGGTGGCGTTGTCCAAGGCATCGGTGGTGCACTTTATGAAGAGTGCCACTATTCGGCCGACGGTCAGTTCCTCAATGCTACGATGGCTGACTACATGGTGCCTATGGCGAGTGAAATGCCAGAGATTACAATCGCTCATATCGAAACGCCAACGAAGACATCCGTACTTGGCGCAAAAGGGGCAGGAGAGGCGGGAACAGGCGGGGCGCCCGCGGCGATATTGAATGCTGTGAACGACGCATTGTCGCCAATGGGGGCAAGCATTTGGCAGATGCCGATGACGCCAGAGCGTATTTTGACGGCACTCGATAAGGTAGACTGAAACCAATCTTGCAAGGAAAAAGGCGCGCCACGAATTGAGCGCGCCTTTCTGTCTTGTTGCGAAGCGTCGATTACTCGACGGCGTAGGCCACTGGCCACGCAACGCCTGCGGCCTCTGCTGCGGCGAGATAGGCCTTCAAAACTTCGCTGCCTGGCATGCCACGGCTGTCGGCTTCAGCAGCTTGCTGCTGTGGGAAACCAACGAGCGATGCCGCCCAGCCTGCACGTGCTTCCTCAGGTAGAGACTTCACGTTAGCACCTGCTGCCCCCAAACCGTCAAGTCCGCGCTGTTGGGCTGCGTTCAAAGATGCGCCGGATTGGTCTTCGTAGGCTTGGCCAACTTCACGAATGATCGCTTGAACATCTTCTGGAAGGCTCGCAATCGTACGGCTGTTCATTGTCAGAGCATTTACTGGCATCGCGCCGAAGCCAACCAATGTATAATTTGGCGCGGGTTCGTGGAACTTAAAGCCAAGGTAGGCGGAAGGGAACATCAACCAGCCGTTATATACACCCGTCTGAAGCGACAGATAGCCATCTGGCAATGTGGACTGTACGGGGATCGCGCCAGCGAACTCTAGCCACGGTAAGTTCGGACCCGCACCACCGACTTTGACACCTTTCAAGTCTGCAACCGTATCCCAGGGATCCGTCGTGCCCAAATGGTAATTGTCCCAACCATGCAGACCCAACAACTCTTGCTTATATTCACTTTTAAATTGGTCGGTGAGCCACGGCACGTCGTTGTAAACCGAGCGCACAGCCGTCATCGCTTGCGCAGAATCTTCTGATCCAAAAGGTGCATAATACGGGAAGTTGTGCAGGAACAATTTCGCAGGCTCGAAACACATGCAGTATGCGCCGATGTCGAGGATACCGTTTTGAACCGCTTCGAGCGTTTCTGCAACGCCTGCGATTGCGCCCCCGTATCCTTCAACAAATTCGATTTCATGATCTGTCTCAGCAGCAACGCGGCGCACAACTTCGGGCACAAAGAATTTCGCAGTATCAGTTACATATACTGCTGGACCATTTGGATGGCCAGAGCCAATACGCAGCGTAAACGTTTCTGCTGCAAGTGGAGCTGCTAAAGCGGTAATCGCGAGAGCCCCAAGGCTTAGGTTTACTATCTTTTTCATTTAGGTTCCTCCCAGAGTATGCGGCTTTTACCGCTTTTCAAGCACTGTCTGCCAATTTAGTTGGCTTAATTATCAGTTGCTCAGTATAGCAATGTCTGCACATCACGTCGCGGTGGTCAAGAAACTCTGTGACTAAATCCAAAATTTATTTATCAACCGCTAAATAAGCGCTTGATCCCCAGGCCCCATCGGTTAGCGTTCATACACTAAGAGGGTTTTGTGTAGGAGAGGCCAAAATGAAGGCACATATCAAGGGTGCTCGTGTGCTGCATATTATTTCAGCATTCTGGACGCTCGCTCTTGCACTTCTAATTTTTGGCGACGTGATGGGCCGAATTCTTCTGACGCGGCCTATTCCGGGCACCAAAGAAATTCTGCAAAACTCTATCGTAACCATCACGTTCTTGCAGATCCCTCTGGCAATCTACTCAGGCTCGATGCTGCGCACAACGATCCTTTCGGATGCGGTGCCTGAAACGCTGCGGCGTATCTTGCGCACCTTTGCATCGCTGCTCGGCCTCGCACTTTTCCTTGGTTTGATTTGGGGTACTATCCCCTCATTCTATGACGCTTACCGCATTGGCGAGTACGAGGGCGAAGGCTCACTGCGCGTGCCAACTTGGCCAGTGCGCGGCGCGATTGCGGCCATGTCTGCATTTGGCGCGTTTGCTTATGCCTATATGATTTGGCTCGATTGGCGCGGCGAATTGATCCTGGAAAATGAAGCGCCGGGCGCTCTGCTGCGGTTAGAAGATTAGGAGCGCACGACATGGGTGGTGATATTGTACTGATGATGCTTGGCGTGCTGATTGTATTGATCCTTCTTGGAGTCCACATAGGCATCGCGCTCGCACTTTGCTCTGGTGTCGGAGTCTACATAATGTTCCGTGGCAACACGGAGGCAGCTCTCGCGATCATGTCTAACACCGCCTATGAAGCAATACGAAAGGACGTTTTCGCGGTGATCCCTCTCTTTGTCTTAATGGGGGATTTTGTCTGGCGAAGTGGCGCAGCAGGGGACTTATACCGCATTTGCGATCGCGCACTGCGCCGCCTGCCTGGCCGGCTCGCTATTGCGACAATTGCTGGCAACACCGTGTTCGCAGCGGTTACAGGGGTTTCTATCGCGTCAGCTGCTGCGTTCAGCCGGATTGCCTATCCTGAAATGATGAAGCTTGGTTACAAACAAAGCTTTGCCCTCGGCGCCGTTGCTGGTTCCGCCTGCCTTGGCATGTTGATCCCACCATCGGTTTTGCTAATAGTTTGGGCAATCCTGACTGAAATGTCAGTGGGTGCATTGTTTGTGGCGGGTATCATTCCAGGCATGGTGCTTGCGTTATTGTTCTCTGGCTATGTGATTGTTGCTGCGAAGATGAATCCTGAGATCGCACCGGCTTATGACAAGCCCTTGACTGAGCCAACATTAGCGGAAAAACGCTCCGAGCTGATTGGGGGCTTAGGCATTCTCGCACTCATCATGGTAGTCATTGGCGGCATTTGGCTAGGTTGGTTTACCCCGACTGAAGCAGCTGCTTTCGGTGTTATTTGCGCGCTTATTATTGGCATCATAAAAGGTATGCGCACCGATGATATCATCCAAAGTCTATATCAAGCTGGCCGCACAACGGCGCCGATCATGTTCTTGCTGATTGCGGCTCAAATGTATTCTCGCCTTCTCGCGCTGGGGGGGGGAGTGAATTACATCCAAGGGATCTTCATCGACAGCCAGCTCAGCCCCTTCATGCTGATCCTGCTGATGGCGTTCATCTGGTTGATTCTTGGAATGCTAATCGACAGTATTTCGATCATCCTTTTGACAGTACCGATCTTTGCGCCGCTGGCTGTGGCGATGGGTTGCGACCCAGTTGCTTTCGCAATCTTTGGTATTCTGATTATCGAAGCAGGCCTTTTGTCACCGCCTTTCGGGCTTTTGGTCTATACGGTAAGAGGATCCGTGCCCGACCCTACGGCAACGTTGAAAAAGATCTTCATCGGCTCCGCACCATATTTTATTTTAATTTTGGTCGCAGCTTTCCTCGTGCTGGCTTTCCCGATCTTAGCCACGCTTCTCCCGAAATTTCTTATCTGATTTATTGATATTCAGATGCAGTTTTTATAATTTTCCAAAATGTATCTTGCGCTCTAGTTCTAGGTAACAATTGATGGAGACAAATATGGAACTTGGGTTCTTTACAATGCCGATTCACCCGGTTGGGAAAGATTGGCGTACCTCACTACACGAAGATCGTGCAGCCTTTTTACTCGCAGATGAACTTGGTTTTGTTGAAGCTTATGTGGGCGAGCACACGACTGATGCTGCTGAAAACATCACCCATTGCATTAGCTTCATCGCTTGGATCGCAGCTGCTACGAAGCAGATTAATCTCGGTACCGGCACGGTTAATTTGCCTAACACACACCCTGCAGCAATAGCAGGTCAAGTTGCGATGCTTGATCATATGTTGGATGGGCGCTTCATTTTTGGCATTTCTCCAGGTGGTTTGGCGACAGATGCGGAAGTGTTTGAAAGCCTGCATGCGGATCGCCCAGCTATGTTCCTTGAAGGCATCAACCACATCCTGAAAATCTGGGAATCCGAAGCGCCCTACAACATCAAAGGCGAGTTCTGGAACATCTCGACCGAGACACAAATGGAACTCTCTATCGGTCAAGGCATGATGACCAAGCCGCTGCAACGCCCGCACCCACCTATCGTCGTGACAGCTGTCGCGCCGTTTTCCAAAGGTGTAACCGAAGCTGCTGCACGCGGTTGGGATCCTATTTCAGCGAACTTCCTCCTGAAGAAATGGGCTAAAACTCATTGGCCAAAGTACGTAGAGGGTTGCGAGCGTGCGGGTCGTACGGCGGACCCTGCGAACTGGCGTGTGGCAAAATCCATTTTCGTCGCCGACGATATGGCAACGGCGAAAGAATATGCGCTGGGACCGCAAAGTCCTTATCGTTACTACTACTCGCAGCTGTTAACCAAAATGAAGAAGCATGGTCGCACAAACCTGTTCAAAGCCGACCAGACCATGGCCGATGATGAGGTCACACTCGACGGTGTTCTTGAGGACTGCGTACTCTGGGGCACACCCGACAAAGTAGCGGATGATCTGCTCGCATTGCGCGAAGAAGTTGGTGACTTTGGCAAGCTGCTCTATGCGGGTAAAGACTGGACCGATGTGGAACTTGGCCGCAACTCGATGATTAAACTGGCAGAAAAAACGATGCCGATCGTCAACGCTGCAATCGGCGAACCGTAATGAGCGCGCGTGTCGAGATCAAACACGGGGACGCTACGCTTTCTGCTCTCGCGACTGGACGGAAAGATGGGCCAGCGATCTTACTGTCGAACTCGCTGGGTGCGGGTCTTGATATGTGGGCGCCACAAAGGGCCATGCTTGAAGCGCACTACCATGTGATCGGTTACGATACGCGCGGTCATGGACAATCGAGCACCCCTGAGGGCGACTATAATTTCGACGACCTCACTGCCGATGCGATTGCAGTTCTTGATCAATTTGGGATCAAGACGGCAGACTACATTGGTCTGTCTTTGGGCGGCATGACAGGTCTCGGACTCGGGCTAAACCATGCGGAACGCTTCAACAAAATTGTTTGCGCCTGCGCACGCGCAGACAATCCCGCGCCCTTTGTCAGCAGTTGGGATGATCGCATCGCGGCGATTACAAATGACGGCATAACCGCGATCTGGAATAGTACGGTTGAGCGTTGGCTAACCCCTGATTTCCTAAGCGCCAACGCGGATCTTGTCGCTAAGCTGGCGAGCGATTTTGCACAAACAACAGTCGCCGGCTACACAGGTTGCGCGCGCGCTTTGCAGACCTTGAACTACAGGCACAGTTTGGGCGACATGATCCCCTCCACTCTGTTTATTTCAGGCGCTGATGATTTCGGCGCGCCTGCAGCTGAAATGGCGAGCATGTCCACTGCGACACCCAACGCACGCTACGTAGACATCCCTGATTGCGCACATATCGCGAACCTCAACCAAGCAGATGCGTTTAACGCAGCCTTAAAGCAGTTTTTGGAGTTTTAATGCGCCTTACAGATCGCCTACCTTACCAAGCTATTGTGGATCGTCCCAAGCTGACCTTATCCGATGGCAAACGGCTTGCGGTCTGGGTCATTGTGAACGTCGAGGATTGGGGCATCGAAGGCCCTATGCCACGCACTGTTTTGCCGCCGCCTATGGGCAAGCCTTTGTTACCGGATGTTCCAAATTGGTCGTGGCATGAATACGGTATGCGCTCTGGCTTTTGGCGACAGCACCAAGCCCTGACCTCGCGCGAGATTCCAACAACTTTAGCGATTAATGGCAACGTCTGTAACAGCTACCCTCGCGTCGCCCAAGCCGGGCTTGAGGCGGGTTGGGAGTTTATGGGTCACGGGCATTTACAAGGTCCAATGCACAAATTGAGCGATCAACGCGCCGCGATCCATCAAGCTATGGACACTATTGAGGCCTTCACTGGTACGCGCCCTACGTCGTGGGAAAGCCCCGGGCTGACTGAGACCGAAGAGACCCTTGATCTGCTCAGCGAAGCAGGTGTGAAATATGTGGCCGACTGGGTGCTTGATGATCTTCCGCAAGAAGTGGACACGCCGCACGGTGTAATCACGACGGTCCCCTACACTGTGGAAATGAACGACATCGCGGTTTACGCGCTTCAACAACATAGTTCCGATGAATTCCTGCGCCGCGGGCGTGATCAATTTGATCGCCTCTATGCGGAAAGCGCGGACAATGCGCGCGTTATGGCGATTTCGATCCATCCCTATGTGACGGGTGTGCCCCACCGTATTCGCTACCTCGAAGAACTGCTCGATTATGTCGGCAGCCACGAAGGCGTCGCGTGGATGACCGCCAGCGAGATTGGCGACTGGTACACGGAAGAAATGAGCAAGCTCTCTGGGTGACCCACTTTAAACAGCCTTGATCCTGAGCGAACCATACTATTTATAAGTTGATAAATAAGTATGGAGCAACCTCGTGATCAAACATGCAATTGTCAGTGGTGGCTCTATCGGTGGGCTGTTCGCCGCGGCAGCGCTCATCAAAGCAGGATGGCACGTCGATGTTTATGAGCGCACCGACGTCGAACTTTCCGGTCGCGGCGCAGGTATCGTAACACACGACGCCTTGATTAAAGCATTACGCGCGGTGGGTGCCAATCTGACAGATCTTGGTGTTCAAGTGCACGATCGTGTGGCATTTCATAAAAACGGCGGACGCGTTGCGACGTTGCCGTTCGCACAAGTAGTGACCTCTTGGGATCGCATCCATCAGATACTGCGGCGCTTGATCCCTGAGGGGTCATATCATCTTAGAGCGCACATCACGGGGTACACACAAACTGCTGACAACGTAACTGCACTCTTAAACGATGGCACTACGCGCACCGCTGATTTACTTGTTGGTGCCGATGGTTTTCGCTCTGCCATTCGTGCGCAGATGCTGCCCGAGGTCGTACCGCAATACGCGGGCTACGTTGTGTGGCGCGCATTGGCGCATGAGCGAGATATTCCAAAGGGTGTGCACGATGACGTCTTTGAGCATTTCGCTTTCTTTACGCCTGCGCAAAGCCAGATCATCGGCTACCCGATTGCAGGGCCAAACAATGATCTGCGCGAGGGGCATAGGCGCTATAATTTTGTGTGGTATTCCCCTGCCCCAGCGTTTGTGTTGCACAATATGTTGACGGACGAAACAGGGCAGCATCACCCGATTTCAATCCCACCTCCTTTGGTGCGCGGCGACCTTTTACAAGAGATGTTCACACGTGCAAAAGAGGTGCTTCCGGCTGCGTTCGTGGAAATCTTGAACCACTCGGAACGTCCTTTCTTCACTCCAATCTATGATCACCATTCCACAGCGATGCACGATGGCCGCGTTACTTTGTCGGGCGATGCTGCTTGCGTCGCAAGACCTCATGTCGGGATGGGTGTCACCAAAGCCGCCGAGGATGCATTGTGCTTGGCTCAGCACGCCGCAACGTCGTTAGAGACCTACTCTTCCTTACGTGTTCCGGCCTCCATGCGCGCGCACATGCAGGCGCGAGAGTTAGGATCATGGATGATGGAGCCAGACCCGAACAACGCGAATGGATCTTCGCACCGCCACATTCAGAAAATCATGGAAAAGACTGCTGCGGCAGTGGCTTAGGCAGCAAAATAGTCGCTCAAATCTGCGCCTAACGCGGGCAGTTCAGGGCCTTCGCCATCAGGCACATCAAACACGTTGATCGTCATTGAGATCAGAGTATAGTACCCGCAAATGCCGACTAAATCGACACAAGCTTTCTGTCCTAGAAGGGTCAAAGCCTTGTCGTATGTCACGTCTCTAACATTTTTTAGCAAATGCAATTCCACCGCGAAATCAAAGACAGCCTGCATTTTTGCGTCCTCAAAAGCGTAGCACTTTGCCTTGGAAATCGCATCTACTGCATCGCTCGGTACGCCTGCTTCTATTGCAATCGGAACATGATGCGACCACTCAAATCCTGACGACCAATACCGCGCCGTCACCAAGATCGCGAGTTCTGACAAGACCTGCGGCAAAGCGCTTTCATAGCGCGCGTATTGACCCAAAGCCTGAGCTTGTTTGGCGAGCCTCGGACTTTGCAGCCAAACTCTAAGCGGTCCAACAACAGCGCCACGCGGACCATTGACGATATCATCATAGATCGCTTGTTGATCCGCTGAAAGAGCGCTTTCGTTCAGCTTTGGATGCCGGTTCATAGAGGTGCCGACGTCTGCATTTGACCGCGATAAAAGATCAACGCGTCGCCTTCTTTGTGATCAAAGTCTAATATTTCGCCGACAACGATTATATGATCTCCACCATCATAGATCGCATGGGCGTGGCACGCAAAATGCGCGATGGCATCTTTGAGGCGCGGCGCTTGAACTAAGGATTCGGTAAGCTCTACACCTTCACACTTATCTTCCAAAGGTTTAGCAAACTGCCATGCGAGATCTGTTAAGTCAGTGGACAGCACGTTGACAACAAATGGAGCTCCCTCTTTGAACAAACGCGCGCTTGCCTGCTGTTTACCAAGCGAGAACAAGCACAAAGCAGGCGACATGCTAAGCGATGTGACGGATCCAACGGTCACACCAGTTGGTTTACCCGCCTCATCCAACATGCTGACAACAGTGACGCCTGTTGGCAGGCACCCAAAGGCGTCGCGAAGCTCATACGGGTCAATCATCGGTGCATCCAGCATTGTTTTCATCTCCTTAAGGAACCCTTCGAGATGGGCCTAGTTGTTTTGTTAGTATATAATTTCTATTAGGTAAAATGATAATATCATATACTTATTATACAAATTTCCTAATGTTTATTTTTATTTTCTTTATTTCTGTTTGATAGTTTCATCCTTCTGATTTATCCGTCCAAAGATAACATTGCATCATCCAACCAGCTCGGATTGGGTTTAGGGAGAATAACAATGACGACACTGTGTTACGCGAAAAAGACCTGCTCAATCGGAATTCACGTCCTTATGGAAGAAGTGGGCCTACCCTATGATCTCAAGATCGTGGACTTTTCTAAAGGCGAGCAAAAGACACCTGAGTACAAAGCGCTTAACCCGAAAGGCAAGGTTGCAGCGCTCGTGCGTAATGACGGCAGCGTTCTAACGGAATATGCAGCCATCGCGATGTGGTTAGCAATGACCAACCCTGAAAAGAAACTTGTGCCAACCGATCCTGAAGGCCTTGCCCGTACAATCGAAGCGATGGATTTCATTGTTGGTACGGTTCATATGCTGTCGTGGCGCTTATTCCGTCGTCCCGATGCATACTCAGATAGCGCTGAAGACCACAAACAACTGCGCGAACGCGGGATGAACGCGATGCTTGCTGCTTTTGATGTCGTTGACGAACAGCTGTCTGGCAAAGACTATCTGATGGGTGATTTCACGATTGCCGATACGGCACTTTATTATACGCAATATTGGGCTGTTGATGTGGCTGGTTGGAAGCTGCCCACAAATGTGCAGGCTCATTACGAGCGTATGAAAGCACGTCCCTCCGTGCAGGCGTCACGAGCATTAGAGGGCGTCTCATAAACGAGGGCGATGTATGCGGTCGTTATATCTGGCGACAGTGGCAAATCGGGTAATGTCGGCATCAATGCCCCTCTCATGAAACAGGTCTGCAACATTACGAGGAGACGGTGGGAACCGAACATACGGCATTACACCAATCAGAATAATTTCTAGGCTTATTTTGAAGTATCGAAATGGGGTGTGTTTTGTCAGTTACGGACGCTACGAACACACCCTGCCCGCTTTAACCTAGTTCAATCTGATAGTGCCCTCAAATTGTATTATCACCGAAGGATGAAAGACATGAAGGGAAAATTTTGGAAAGTCTTTTACACAGTCAAACGTCCTTGCGAACAGGGAAAGCTCAATTAAACTCGTCCAGGATTTGAATGCCTCTCGGCAAAGTATCCACGATTTCAGCCATCGCGGAAATTGAGATCAAGGGCGCTTCGCGTAAAGATGAAACCAGACCGATAGGGCCTATCAGACGTGCGAGATGCGCTTGGCTAACTCCTGTTTGTGAAAGGTAAGCCCGCCTAGCCTCGTGAGTACGAACGCTTCCTAGACTTCCAATGAAATGAGCATGCGTTGCCAGCGCAGCGCGCAAAAGCTCGGGCTCCCAATCATGATCGTGAAACAATGTCACGAACGCTGCATTTTCGTCCAACATGCTTAATGAGGGGGCTTGACTGGGCGTGGTCAAGTGTATGGGCGGTATATCGGTTAGTGCGGTGATACTAGCAAGGTCACCCAAGTCAGGTGAAAGCCCAAACACCTGAAATCCAGATGATTTTCCTATTTCAGCCATGGCGCGAAAAACCGCGCCACGCCCCGCAAGGACAAGCCGAAATTTTGGTCGATATGCAAAAGAAATGTTTGATAAATTCTCAATCATGAAATCAATTACAGCGGGAGTGCGCGCTAACAGTTTATTATGTGCAGCGACAATCGCATCGGTATCTGGCTTGGGGTTAATCAACACGGATAAGGCCCCGCCACAGGGCAGTTTGAGGTCGGCAAAGCGCGAACCGTCACCGTATCGAACTACCGTAGGTTTTTGCGAAACCAGCGTGTTTTGCGCATGGACCCGAATATCTTGATCAATGCAGCCATTTGACAAATAGCCCGTCATTTCGCCTTGATCATCGACAATTGCAAGCGAGCCGAGCTCGCGCGCAGCACCGCCTTCGATTGCAATCGATGTGATCAATGCGAAACTCCGCTCCTGCTCTATTAGGACAGTTGCGAAGGCTATAATGTCACTCGCGTGTTCGACGTATGAAACCTGATCAGGCAACGTTATCCTCATTGACGACATCCGCAAAAGATTTGAAAAACTTGGCAGCTAATTTTTTGGCCGTACTTTGGATCAAACGGCTACCTAATTGAGCAAGTTTTCCACCAATTGCAGCCTTAGCCTCATAGCGTAAAATGGTCGTGTTGCCGTCTGCCGTCAGCGTCACATCTGCACCGCCTTTTGCGTGACCAGCGGTACCGCCATTGCCCTGTCCAGTGAGGGAAAATGCATCTGGAGCGCCAGCAGTGTCCAACTGCACATCACCGCCAAACCTTGCTTTCACCGGACCGATTTTCAAGACTACTTTGGCTTCCAGTTCTGTATCGGAATGTTTGATCAATTCTTCGCAGCCCGGAATGCATTGTTTCAAAACCTCAGGATTGTTGAGAGCCGCGTAAACCTGCTCTTTTGGTGCATTAATGATGATTTCGTCTGAAAGTTCCATTGTTAATCCTATTCTAACAGCAGGGAAATTTTATATGCTCAAGCTGCTTGGCTTGTTCTGGCGTCAGAGCCACTTTTTTTCGCAACCTATTGATTACGTTCCATATCTTCTTCATGATGTTAACTCCTGCTGAGGCTCAGAAAGCATTGCGTAGGCTTGAGGCGTATCGACATCGGCGAAAAAGCCGGCACGCGTCGTTGGTATGTGATGCACATGCTCTAAACGCGTGCGCGTAAATTTTTTACACCCAGGCTCTTTGGGATCTTTTAAAACTTTTTCTCGCAGATTTGGTGGAATGATGATTGGATTTCCACGCGCCTCGCCTTGAATGGGGACAGTAATTTTGGTGCCACCACTTTCATGATGCGCTGACATCAAAAAATGAAGGTCCTTGACTGTGATCAAGGGTTGGTCACCCAACCCAATAAATAGCGCATCTGCATCATCGGCAGCCTGCAGGCCGAGCTTGACGGCGCTTTGTTGGCCATTTTCATAACCCGCATTGAATATCGTGATTGCATCTGTGCCTTCCAACGCAAACTCAATCTGTTCCGCCTCATGACCTGTAATCACACATACTGTGTGACCTGTCGCGGCACGATAAGTATTGACCATGTGATGAATCATCGGGACATTGCGATACGGCAGTAAAAGCTTGTTTTCAGCTCCCATGCGGGTCGATGTCCCAGCCGCTAAAAGTATTGAACCAAACTTAACCGCCATCGGATTTCACCGCAGCTCGGCGTAGGCTGACCAATTCAGACAAGATCGACAGGGCTATCTCTTCCGGTGTAACTGCGCCAATATTCAAGCCTGCTGGCGCTTTGATCTGATCGATTTGTGCAGAGCGGCAGCCTTCAGCTTCTAGTTTCTGAGCTAAAGCGCGAAATTTTTTGGTGCTGCCTACAAACGCAATATAGGTGCGTTTCTGTGACAAGGCCTGCTTAAGCGCATCAAGGTCACCTTGCCCCTGGGTCGCGATCACCACAACCTGTTCGCGCGTCGCTTCCGTAGTCAACATCGAGGTTGTAGCCCAATGAAATTGCGGTGCTAAATTGGTCAAAGCAAACGCTACGGGAGAGGCTCCCAGAACCACCAATTGCGCCATAGGCAGGCAAGGCTCGATGAAAATATCGACAGTGCCTTTCGATGGGCAACCATTGCTTGCGAAAGTTGTACCATCCACATCATCACCCTCACTAACACCTCTTTGGACCAATAGCTCTTCTGGGGCGACAGAAATCAGTTGCGGGGTGCCGTCCTTTAAGGCCGCGATTGCCGCCCGCCGCACCGCGCCGCGCGTACACCCGCCACCCAACCAACCTTGTATGATGGTACCATCTTGCGACAACAAGGCTTTGGCACCGGGCTTAGCGGCTGTGGTTCCAACAGTGCGCACGATCGTCGCAAAAGCAAAGGGCAGATCCGCATCGCGCAACTCCTTTGCAGCTTGTGCAAAGTCAGGCGACAGGATTTCAGCAGGGGTCATAGCGTTGCGAACTCCCGATCAAGGCTTGCGAGGTCCGCCAAAGTATTGGCAGCTTTAAAGATATCAAGGTGAGGCAAAGCCGCCGCCATACCCAAAGCGACAGGTTCGTAATCACACCAACCCTTTAGCGGGTTCAACCAGATGATTTTGCAACCACGTTTTTTCAATTTCGACAAAGCTGTGCTGACATGTTCTGCTGGCTCGGTGTCGTATCCATCCGACAAGATCAATACGACACTGCGCCCATCAACAAAGCGTTTAGCATAGGTATCAGCGAATAATTCCAGTGACGGTCCAATCTTGGACCCCCCACCAAAGCCGTCGGCCATCAACGACAAGCGCCCAATCGCGCGCATCGCATCTTTGTCTCGCAAAGCTTCGGTAATGCGTACAAGTCTAGTATGAAATAGATAGGCGTCTGCTGCTGCGTCTGTGCGCATAAGACCTGCCAGAAACGCCAAGAATACTTGTGCGTAAACCGTCATCGATCCCGATACATCGCAAAGTGCGACTATCTTACGGGTACGATCAGGACGACGCTTGCGCAATAGCTTGATAGGTTCACCGCCCGTGGCGAGGCTAGCCCGCATGATTTTGCGAAAATGCAACCGATCACCTTTGCGCGCAGCAATTCGGCGGCGGGACCGCTTGTGGCGAAGGGCCGCCCCAAGGCGAAGTGCCACAACTTCAGCTTGCGCAATTTCGTCGGGACGGATCATGTCGCGCAGATCTTTTTTCGCGAGGTTACGAACATCCGTTGCCACCAGTTTACCTGTGCCTTCGCTGTCGGCCGCGCCCTGTCCATCGTCAAGTGCTGTGGCCGCCCCCGATGCGCCTGCGTCTTGGCCTCTTGCGTCGCGCGACGAATGCATATTGTCATTGCTCTTGCTGGATTTGGTTTGCACGACCTTTTGTTTTACACGGCCCGCGTCCATCCAAAAACTGTCAAACAGCGCATCAAACCGTTCCGCCTCTTCGCGAGACCCTGTGCAAACTGCCCGTAAAGCCCAACGCGCTTCGTCGGGCGAAATCGCTTTTACATGGGTCAATGCCGTAATCGCGAGATCAGCTTCTGCGACACCAAGACGTAGGCCATTGCTCCGCAAGTGTGTGAAAAAACCACCTACGCGCGCGATGGGTCCGGGGTCACGCCCCGCGAAACGTGTAACCCGCGTCATGCAGCGCGCCCCGCAATGCGGCCAGAGACCTCTTTGGTGATGTGCGCTTGATCGCTTTGAGTCTTCAGCAGTGTTGTCAGTGTCGATTGGAGTACAGCCGGATCATTCGTGAGGTCCGCAATACCAAGGCCCATCAACGCGGCAGCAAAATCCAACATCTCAGCAATGCCAGGAGTCTTTTCCAACTCTTCCTCCCGCAGCTTTTGCACAAAGCCAACAATTTGCGCGCCCAGGTGCGCCGCAATACCGGGACAGCGCGCCTGCAAGATTGCCATCTCTGTATCACGATCAGGGTAGTCCACATAGGTGTACAAACAGCGACGTCGCAGCGCATCCGACAGATCACGTGTCCCGTTTGACGTTAGGATGACCATTGGTTTCGAAGTAGCCTTGATCGTTCCAAGTTCAGGGATAGAAATCTGATAGTCTGACAGGATTTCGAGCAGGTATGCCTCAAATTCTTCATCCGCGCGGTCGATTTCGTCGATCAACAACACTGGAGGCGCGTCTTGCGTGATCGCCGCAAGTAAAGGGCGTTCCAATAAAAAATCTCGTGAAAAAATGCGATCTTCTACCTGTTTGCCAGTCTCCCCATCTTCGGCCGCCGCACGAATTGTCAAAAGCTGGCGTTGATAATTCCATTCATAAATTGCCTGCGCTGCGTCCAAGCCTTCGTAACATTGCAAGCGGATCAGTTGCGTGTCTTTTACAACCGACAAGCTCCGTGCAATTTCAGTTTTTCCAACGCCAGCCGCGCCCTCTAGTAAAAGTGGACGCCCTAATGACAACGCCAGCTGCAATGCAACCGATAGATCATCAGAGGCCACATAGCCCAACCCCCCAAGGGTGGCTTGTAAATCTGTCCAAGTTGTCATGAATCTGTCCGCGGGGGTTGCCCCCCGCGTCCCCTTCTAGTCGTGAAGCCCAAGCTTGTTGGCAGTTTGCCAAATTCGCCAATGGTCATGTGGCATGTTAGTGTGTCTGTTGCCAAACGGGCGGAAAGCATCCTGCACTGCGTTGGAAAAACACGGTACGCCGCCAACATGTGGACTTTCACCAACACCTTTTGCACCGATCGGGTGGTGCGGGCTTGGGGTCACAGTAAAGTCGGTTTCGTAGTTTGGAACCTCCCACGCGGTTGGAAGGAAGAAGTCCATCAACGTCCCCGTTTTTACATTACCCATGTCGTCATATGCGATTTCTTGACCCAAGGCGACAGCAAGTGCTTCGGTCAACCCCCCGTGCACTTGTCCTTCAATGATCATCGGGTTGATCCGAGTACCGCAGTCATCCAGAGCATAGAACCGGCGGATCTCTGTCACGCCTGTATCAACATCAATGTCCATTACACAAACATAGGCCCCAAATGGATAGGTCATGTTTGGCGGATCATAATAGCTGACCGCCTCAAGACCTGGCTCTATCCCAGGAATCGCTTGATTATAAGCTGCAAAGGCGATTTCCTTCATTGTCTTGAACTGCTCAGGCGCACCTTTGACTACAAAACGGTCTACATCAAACTCCACGTCATTGTCATGAACTTCTAGCAGATAGGCCGCGATCATCTGTGCTTTAGCGCGAATTTTGCGCCCAGCCATCGCCGTCGCAGCACCAGCCACTGGGGTCGACCGTGACCCATATGTGCCAAGACCATAAGGCGCAGTATCAGTGTCGCCTTCCTCGATGGTGATACTATCAGCAGGCAAACCAATCTCGGAAGCAAGGATTTGCGCAAATGTCGTCGCATGGCCTTGCCCTTGTGAAATCGTGCCTAGCCTCGCAATCGCAGACCCGGTTGGGTGAATACGGATTTCGCAGCTATCGAACATGCCAAGTCCAAGGATGTCGCAATTCTTAACTGGACCAGCCCCAACGATTTCAGTGAAGAAGCTTAGGCCAATCCCCATCAGTTTGCGGGTCTTACCCGCTTTAAAGTCTTCAACCCGCTGCGTCTGTTCGGCTCTTAAGCCATCGTAATCAACGGCTTTCAACGCCTTATCCCAAGCGGTGTGATAATCACCAGAGTCATATTCCCAGCCTAACGCGGCCTGATATGGGAACTGTTCTTTCTTGATGAAGTTAATACGGCGCAGCTCTGCCGCGTCCATGTTCAATTCAATAGCCAGAACCTCGATCATCCGTTCAATCAGATATACTGCCTCGGTCACACGGAACGAACAACGGTAAGAAACACCGCCCGGTGCTTTGTTTGTGTAAACACCATCAACCTCTAAGAAAGCAGTGGGTATATCATAAGATCCCGTGCATATATTCATAAAGCCTGCTGGAAATTTTGTTGGGTCCGCGCAAGCATCAAAGCCTCCGTGGTCGGCAATGACCGAACATTTCAACGCGGTGATCTTGCCTTCTTTGGTTGCCGAAATCTTTCCAGTCATGTGATAATCACGCGCAAACGCTGTGGTCATCAGATTATCCATGCGGTCCTCGACCCATTTCACCGGCTTACCAGTCACGATAGATGCAACCACGGAGCAGACATAACCTGCATAAGCCCCAACTTTATTGCCGAAACCACCACCAATATCAGGTGAGATAACACGAATGTTGTGCTCTTCGATGCCAGAAATAAGCGACACAACCGTACGAATTGCGTGCGGCGCTTGAAACGTGCCCCATAGCGTCAGCTTGCCGTTAACTTTGTCCATCGACGCGACGCACCCGCAAGTTTCTAAAGGACATGGATGTGTGCGGTGATAGTACATCGACTCTTCGACTACGACGTCCGCATTATCAAGAACTTCTTCGGTTGGTTCACGGTCACCCGCTTCCCATGTAAAAATATGGTTTGGATGCTTGCGCGGCCCGTGGGCACCGTCGGGAATTGACCCATCCGCAGCAACCAAATCCTCGCGCAAAACCACGTCAGATTTCAATGCCTCATGCGGGTCCACTAACACCGCAAGTTCTTCGTACTCCACTAATACCGCTTCAATGCCATCAGCAGCTGCATAGCGATCTTCAGCTACAACGAAGGCAACCTCTTGACCTTGGAACAACACTTTTCCGTCTGCAAGAACCATCTGCTTGTCACCAGCAAGGGTGGGCATCCAATGCAACCCAAGCGGGGCAAGATCTTCTGCCGTTAGAACAGCCAATACACCTGGCACCTCTAATGCGGCAGATTTATCAACGCTTACAACCCGTGCATGGGCATATGGAGAGCGTACAAAATCGCCAAACAGCATGCCATCCAGTTTGATATCATCGACGTAGTTGCCTTTGCCTTGCGTAAACCGAGCATCTTCAACACGCTTACGTGAGCAGCCCATGCCCTTCAGGTTACCGACGCGTTCTTCGCGAGTAATTTCATCTTTCATTCTGCGGCCTCCCTGGCTGCATTTATTTCAGTGGCCGCAGCCTGAATGGATTTCACAATGTTTTGATAGCCCGTGCAACGGCACAAATTTCCAGCCATGCCAAACCGAATTTCTTCTTCGCTAGGGTTCGGTATTTCTTCCAATAATTTAGTGGCGCGCGTGATCATACCAGGTGTACAATATCCACATTGTAGTCCGTGGTGTTCTTTGAACGCAGTTTGCAACGGGTGCAAATTATCAGGACCGCCTATACCTTCGATCGTCGTAATTTCCGACCCTTCGGCCTGGACAGCGAACATTGTACAGGATTTGACAGATTTACCGTCAATCGTCACCGTACATGCACCACAGTGAGAGGTTTCGCAGCCGATGTGTGGCCCTGTAATGTTAAGCCGCTCGCGCAGTGTGTAAATTAAAAGCTCGCGTGGTTCGGCCAAAAATTCTTCGGTTTTGCCATTCACGCTTAATGTGACGTGTTTCTTGTTAGACATAGTCTTCCTCCTTTACGCCCGCGACCAAGCGCGTTCGATTGCGCGGCGTAAAATGATGCCCGCCACATGGTTTTTGAATGCGACAGGGCCGCGATTGTCCTCGGTTGGGTCAATGTCGCCCAACATAGCAGCGACCGCAGCCTTTAGCGCAGCATCATCTACCATTGTACCAACAAGCGACCCTCCCGCTGCTGTAGAAAATACAGGTGTGTCACTCAAATTCGTCATTGCAACAGAGGCCGATGTACACCTTCCACCCTCTTTTGTAATCTGAACAGCCGCTGCCGCTGTCGCATAATCGCCTATCTTTCGCTTTTGCTTTTCGTACGCAAAACCGCCGTTTGGCATAGGAATCGTGACATGCGTCAGAACCTCGTCATCTTCACGCGCCGTCACATATGCAGCTTCGTAAAAGTCGCGAGCTGCAATATTGCGTGTTCCATCCGCACCAAAAACACTGAAGGTGGCATCAAGGCATTGCATCAATCCGGGCATGTCATTGCCGGGATCACCATTGGCTATATTGCCACCAACCGTTCCCATGTATCTCACCTGGGGGTCCGAGATCTGTAATGCAGCTTCGCGCAATATAGGTGCCGCAGCAGTAAGCGCCGCGTTGCCGATAATGTCATGCTGCGTTACCATTGCACCAATCTCTATGCGTTCAGCGCCAATAGTGATGTCAGACATGCCGCCAACGTCTTGTAGGTCGATTAAGTGAGGCACATTAGCCATACGCAGCTTCATCATCGGTATCAGGCTATGACCGCCTGCCATGACGCGAGCGTCGTCACCATGCTCCTCGAGGATAGACAGTACACCGGCCATATCCTTGGGTCTGTAATACTCAAATGCCGCTGGAATCATTGGCTATACCCCTATAAAAGTTTTCAAAGCTCGGCCATAAGCTCACGTAAGTAGAGCGCAGGCTTTAATAAACTGATGAAAGGCAGTTATTTTGCATGAATTGCACCCTTGCTTGCACCAACTGCGCCCAATGTTGCGCTCAACGCGTCTTGGGTTTCCCTTAGCTTCGAACGGCTAACAGGAGCAGATAGCAAATTGCTACTCGAAAATACACAATGACCTTTGTATTTACTGCGCTCAAAACGCAATACTTTCATAGGATTCACAAGATAACTCCGATGGGTTTGTAAAAACCCGTGCGGCAACAATTTTTTGGTGGCCTCAGTGATCGGCCAAACGCAAAACATACGCCCAGCTTGCGTATATATTTGGGTATAGTGACCATCCGCCCGCAACATCATCACCTCACTCGGTGAGACATATACTCTTAAACCATCACGCTCGCATGGGATCTGCAGTTTAGGAGCGCCAGCGTTTGGATCGATTTCATCGCTGGGCGTCAATTTTTGCGTTGGTCGTGGCTCAAGATATGTAATGCCAACCCAAAGGAACGCCCCAGAAATAACAAAGCTAGTAAAAATGACAACTAATGCCAAAATTTCATTGCTCATCCTAGGACCAAACTCGGCCCCTTGCGGCACTACAACAAATTTCGTACCCGCCATTGCGAAAAAATGGACTGAACAGACCGCTCCGGCAAAGCATAGGGTCCCGAGGAGAATGTTGCGATTAGTTCGCTGTCCATAGGCGACCCAAAAAGCCGACATACACATTGCGATAGCAATTGCAGACGACATCGCGATGCCCGCAGGAGTATAGATTGCCCGGCACAGCTCCAAACCAGCCATACCGATGTAGTGCATCACTAAGATTCCGCCCCCAACAAGCGCGCCTGCAGCCAAAATTGTGAAACTTGTTCGCTCCAAGAAATGAAGCAGTATCAGTGCACAACCTACTATCAAAATTGCCAAAAATGCCGAAACCAGCGTGATCGCTGCATCATAATAAAACAGCACTGGCAATTGCAGACCCAACATGGCCACAAAGTGCATCGACCATATGCCACCACCCAATGCTACTGCAGCCAAAGCCACCGAAATCGCTTTCTCAGGGACGGATTTTTTAGACAAATTGCGCGTTAACGACAGCCCCGTAAAGCCGGCTACAGTCGCTACAATACACGACATAGAAACAAGAAAGAAGTTGTGGCTGAAAGCTATGTACTCCATAACTTGTACACTGCCCAAAAATTTCTGTCCTGGCAATTCAAGATTTGAGGAAATGCGGCCCAAAACTTCCCCATGGCTCTGTCAGACAAACAAGAACACCCGCCAGATTACTGGGCAAGTGCTGTCAGAAAAATGAGAACTCGCATCGGATTGCTGGCGCAGTGTTCTCAGGTACTTCATGGGCTGTGGTGTCTCCTCCTACCACTGCAATCAGGTTAGCTACCTCAAGAAGGGTATGGTGCATATAGAGGCCACAGGTGATGCTGAATTGATGCCGTGGTATGATCGAGAGTTTTGTCACTCCCAGATCAACCTATGATCAAGACATCACTCCCAAGATCGCCCAACTGCAATCCTGCACCCTCAAGCGTGATGGTAAGAACCTCAGCGCCGTCTGAGATGGAGAGTACATCACCGTTGAGACCAACACTGCTACGATCGAACAGCGCACCACCTGTACTGAAGAACTTTAGGGTGTCACCATCGAGCAAGCTGAAATCTTTAACCGTGTCGTTTGTTGATGACCCCGTGAACTGGAACTCATCAGCACCTGCACCACCTGTTAGAGTGTTTGTTCCTGCTCCACCGAAGAGTTCGTCATCTCCATTGCCACCTTTGAGGGTTTCATTCGCATCAGAACCCCAAAGTGTGTCGTTACCTTCGCCGCCATCAACAGTGATGCTTTGGCCCACTAGTGAATAATCAGGGGATGTAAGGTCAACTATAT
>Ga0115564_10001181_pt1 | contig 24384 bp, 18 predicted proteins | sample COGITO_mtgs_1105_7_FD_88680 | JGI IMG/M metagenome (GOLD analysis project Ga0115564, IMG submission 88680) | Pelagic marine microbial communities from North Sea - COGITO_mtgs_110523 | ecosystem: Environmental > Aquatic > Marine > Epipelagic | place: Germany:Helgoland, sampling site Kabeltonne...
AATGTCGTGTGTTGCCGCTAACCGGACGTCCGGTGGGAGATCGCCATCGTGCAGAAGTCGAATGAGGGATCGAAGGACTTTGCGTTCATCGGTCTTTCCACGCGGTAGCGCCTTGGCTATGCGCTCAAGCAATTGCGCACCTTCTTGGAATTCCAACTCCACGTCTTGGCGTAGGGGCACCAAAATGTCGGCGCGGTGCAACCACGTTGCCCACGGGTCGTCCCAGGCCTCAATGCAGAAGCTCCATGGCCCCTCGGCGTCGGGTGAAACCTGCGCGGTCCATCGATCTAGGCCACCGCCGTCGGACCGCACGGCTACGCGGGAGTGCTCACTGTCATCAGGGCGACGCAGGATGACGCTGACACCGAGGTGGCTGTGGCCTTCTCTGAAGCAGGTGGCGCTCACGGGAATGACTTCGCCAACGACCGCCTTTGCCGGGCGCCGTCCTGATTCCACGACCGGCCACACGTCCATAATCGGCCATCGGCCAGCAAGAGTCTGCGCGACGGTGGTCAAATTTTCAGACGACTGCGCAGGGGCTGGGGATTTCCGACGAACGGCCACAGATCCAGACCCTAGCGAGCGCAGGGTGCCCCGGGATACTGAACCGGCAGGTTCGAAGGCGGCCGAGAACGGTAGCGTCACCCATTGTGAGAGCAATTAGGCGTTTTAATGTTCGCACGGTGCTGCCGACGGAACTAGACGGCTTAAGTGAACTTGCGCACAACCTGCGTTGGTCGTGGCACCAGCCCACCCGTGATTTGTTCGCTGCCATCGACCCAGCTCTGTGGGAAAGCGTCAATGCCGACCCGATGCGGATGCTCGGGGAGGTCTCGGTTGATCGACTCGGCGAACTCGCTGCTGACGAGGGCTTCGTCCACTGGGTTCGCCACTGCCAGTCCGACCTGGGCGACTACATGCACCGTGCCCACTGGTACCAAAACACCCGGTCGCAAGGCCCAGCCTGCATCGGCTATTTTTCGCCAGAGTTCGGTGTCGCCGCCGCCCTGCCGCAGTATTCCGGCGGTCTAGGAATTTTAGCCGGTGACCACCTCAAAGCCGCCTCAGATTTAGGCGTGCCCATCGTCGGTGTGGGACTGTTCTATCGGACCGGCTATTTTCGTCAGACTCTCTCCTCCGATGGTTGGCAGCAGGAGACATACCCGGTGCTAGATCCCGACGCGATGCCGTTGTCGCTGCTACGAGACGCAGCCGGCGAGGCGGTTTATCGCAGTGTGGGAATGCCGGGTGGACGCACGCTGGATTTTCGAATCTGGGTGGCCTCCGTTGGTCGCATTCCGTTGCTGCTGCTCGATTCAGACGTGGCCACCAACGACCAAGCAGAACGCGATGTCACCGACCGGCTGTACGGGGGAGGCAACGAACACCGGCTGCGTCAGGAGATGCTCCTGGGCATCGGCGGGGTGCGGGCACTACGTGCGTATTGCGAGGTAACCGGTCATCCAGCTCCCGCGGTCTATCACTCCAATGAAGGACATGCCGGGTTCCTCGGAGTTGAGCGAATTCGCGAACTCGTTCAAGGGCCCGATGGACTGAATTTCGACGAAGCCTTCGAGATTGTGCGTGCAGGAACAGTTTTCACCACGCACACGCCGGTTCCCGCAGGTATCGACCGTTTCGATCGGCAACTCATTCGGCAGTATTTCGGTGGCGATAACGCAGCCGATGGCCTGCCCGTTGATCGCATCGAATCACTCGGAACAGAGTCATACCCAGGTGGTGACTCCAGTATGTTCAACATGGCGGTCATGGGGCTGCGGCTTTCCCAGCGCGCCAACGGGGTGAGTCTGCTTCATGGCAGCGTTAGCCGGTCAATGTTCAACGGCCTTTGGCCAGATTTTGACGCTGCTGAAGTTCCGATCGTCTCCATCACCAACGGTGTTCACGCCCAAACCTGGGTTGCACCTGAGGTGTGGAACTTGGCGGTGGAACGGATCGGACCTGAACTGACCGAGGAGGGCCAAGGTTGGGAAGCCATCGGGGAAATCCCAGACGACGCGATCTGGTGGACGAAACGCACGCTGCGCGAGCATCTTGTTGCGGATGCCCGAGATCGGTTGCGCAAGAGTTGGCTTCACCGCGGTGCCACTGAGGCAGAGCTCGGTTGGATCGATTCGGTCCTTGACCCAGACGTGCTTACGATCGGTTTTGCTCGCCGCGTGCCATCGTATAAGCGTCTCACTCTCATGCTGCGCGACCCGGAACGCTTGCGCGCTCTCCTACTTCACCCAACGAACCCGATTCAGCTGATCGTGGCCGGAAAGTCTCACCCGGCAGATGACGGTGGCAAAAGGCTGATCCAGCAACTTGTTCAGTTTGCTGACGATCCGCGGGTCCGACACCGCATAGTCTTTCTGCCCAACTACGACATCGGCATGGCAACGCGGCTATACCCCGGATGCGATGTGTGGCTGAACAACCCAATTCGTCCGCTGGAAGCTAGCGGTACTTCGGGCATGAAGGCAGCGTTGAACGGCGCCCTCAATTTGTCAATCATGGACGGTTGGTGGGATGAGTGGTACGACGGGCAGAACGGCTGGGCGATTCCGACGGCGGATGGGGTGCATGATGAAGATCGACGCGACGATCTAGAAGCATCGGCGCTTTACGACCTCATTGAAAACAGCGTGGCAGCAACGTTTTACGATCGTGATGAGGCAGGAATCCCACGACGTTGGATACAACAGGTGCGACACACAATGCAGACCCTCGGTCCGAAGGTGCTGGCAAGTCGGATGGTGCGCGACTACGTCGATAAGTTGTATGTGCCCGCCGCTAACGCCGCAGCAAAGGCCCACGCTGACAATTTCAGTTTCGGTCGCGAACTGAGCGCTTGGAAGCTGCGGGTACATGAGTTTTGGCCCCAGGTTGCCGTTGAACATGTTGATGTGTCGATTCCTGGTGCTTCACCTGCCCTGGGATCAGCAATACCCATTCGCGCCTATGTGCACCTTGGCAATCTTCATCCCGAAGATGTTGTTGTCCAGGTTGTTTTCGGCCGCGTCAATGGCGATGACAGCATTACCGAGCAGGGAACAAGTGATCTAGTGCCAGCAGAAAGCTACGACTCCGGACGCTGGCGCTTCGATGGGTTGATGGACCTAGACCGGACGGGAGCGTATGGCTATACGGTTCGGGTGCTTCCCAGCCACGAAGGTTTGGTCTCGGTCGCAGACATGGGTCTCGTTGCTGTTCCCCCCAACGTGTCATCGCCCGAGGATGGCGACTTCAGATAGCCGCCCTCGGCGGTGGTTGATTTAGGAGTCTGTAGCTCGCAGCAAGAGGCAACTGCGCGGGGCCATCATGATGGTGGAACCCGCTACATCCGACCAGGGCGCGGCACTAGGCCGATCATCGTGGGTGTCCAGGACCCGGTGGTATCGCTGACCGTAAGGAGCGCCGGGGAGCGCGAAACTCACATGGGAGTCGCCGGCGTGTGAGATCAGCAGAAACGAATCATGCACATCTGGCGAACCCCCCTCATGCTGGATCCCCGGTAGTGCAATGAGGTCACCGGAGAGGTACATCCCCACCGTTTTCATCCCGGGGTCATGCCATTGATCTTCGGTGATGGCCGCACCGTCAGCGGATAACCAGGCTAGGTCGGGTGCTTCGCCAGCGCTGCGCGGTTCGCCTTTGAAGAAGAAGCGCTGCCGGAAGGTGCGATGGCGCCGACGAATTCCGATCAGTGTCCTGGTGAAGTCAAACAGGTCTCGCTGCCAGTCGGCCCAATCCCAGTCGTACCAACTCACCTCGTTGTCTTGGCAGTAGGCGTTGTTATTGCCCGACTGAGTGCGACCAAACTCATCGCCGCCACTGATCATGGGCACCCCGGTGGACAGCAGCAGGCTGGTGAGCATGTTTCGCATCTGGCGATGTCGTATCCGGTTGATATCCGGATCGGGTGTCTCGCCCTCGACCCCGTAGTTGGCAGAGCGATTATCATCGGTGCCATCCCTGTTGTTTTCCAGGTTGGCTTCATTGTGCTTACTGTCGTAGGTCACGAGATCGCGCATCGTGAAGCCATCGTGTGCGGTGATGAAGTTGATGGAGGCGAAGGGGGAGCGACCTTCACTGTTGTACAGGTCTGCCGATCCAGAAAGGCGCCATCCCAATTCGCCCACTCCGGTAGCACCACGCCAGAAGTCGCGAAGGCAATCGCGGTATTTGCCGTTCCATTCCCGCCACATCGCTGGAAATTCGCCCACCTGGTACCCGCCTGGGCCCACATCCCACGGCTCGGCGATGAGTTTTACATTGCGCAACACCGGGTCCTGCTGGATCGTCGTCATGAAGGTGCCCAGCATGTCGACGTCGTGAAAGGACCGAGCCAGAGCAGATGCGAGGTCAAATCGAAAACCATCCACGTGCATCTGAGTTACCCAGTAACGCAAGGAATCCATCACCATTTGCAGGACGTGCGGATCCGCGACGTTAAGGGTGTTGCCACAGCCTGTGTAGTCCGTGTAGTGGCGCCCGTCAGTGAGTCGGTAGTAGCGAGCATTGTCGATGCCGCGAAAGTTAAAGGTGGGGCCGTTCACCCCTTCTTCGCTGGTGTGGTTGTAGACAACATCAAGAATGACTTCCAGGCCGGCCGCATGCAGAGCCTTGACCATCCGCTGGAACTCCACAACCTGCTCACCGTTACTGCCGGTAGAGCTATACGCGGCTGCGGGAGCGAAATAGCCGAGGGTGTTGTACCCCCAATAGTTACTGAGTCCCAATTCCATGAGGTGGATCTCGCTGGTGAAATGATGCACCGGCATAAGCTCAATACTGGTGACTCCAAGATCCGTGAGGTGCTTGATGACGCTGGGATGAGCCACACCCGCATACGTGCCGCGTTGATGCTCTGGCACTTCTGGGTGGGTCATGGTGAGTCCACGCACATGGGTTTCGTAGATGACCGTATCGGTCCACGGAACGGCAGGTGGTGCGTCGTTTCCCCAGTCGAATTTGTCGGCAACGACAATGCTGCGCGGGACGAAGGGTGCAGAATCGTGATCCTCCCGCTGCAGATCATCGTTGGCGATGGAACCAAAGATCGCCTTGTTGAGCGTGACGTCGCCGCTGATCGCTTTCGCGTAGGGGTCATTGAGCAACTTGGCTGCATTCCAACGCTGACCCGCGGCCGGGTCCCAATTCCCATGCACCCGAAATCCATAGCGGGTGCCCGGGGTAAGACCGAGAATGAGTCCGTGAAATACACCGCGGGTGTTTTCGGTCAATGAAGTGGTGTGCGTGGTGGTTGCCCCAGAGCCAGGCCTGCCATCAACGGCTAGGTCGACGATGAGGTCAACCCCATCGGCACCGGGTGCCCACAGCGCAACGTTGGCTCCGGCGGCGTTCCAGGTGACCCCTAAAGGATCCCAGTGTCCAGGCCCGATGAGTTCAGGGCCGTTGGGTAAGGGGGAGGCCTGGGGAGGTGTCACCTGCGAAACGCTACAGGCAGTCCGGTGCGCAGGGGCGGCTACTAGGCTTTGACCAGCTGGTCCTCCGATGAAAGGTTTCCCGGTATGTCCGCAGATGCACTTGTGCGCCTTGAAGTGGCAGACAACGTCGCGACGATTCACCTTCAGCGCCCACCCATGAACGCGCTGTCGGTGCAGATGCAGCAGGAGATTCGTGGCGCGGCAAATCAGGCCTCGCAGCGCGAAGATGTGCGAGCCGTGGTGATCTATGGCGGGCCAAAGGTGTTCGCTGCCGGCGCCGATGTGAAAGAGATGGTCGACTGGCCCTTGACCGATGCACTTGTTCGATCCACGCGTCTACAGGCGGCTTTCACCGCGGTCGAGCGCATCGAAAAGCCCACGATTGCGGCCATTACCGGCTATGCACTCGGTGGTGGGTGTGAACTGGCACTGTGCGCAGATCTGCGAGTGGCAGGAGATAACGCCAAACTCGGACAGCCGGAAATTTTGCTCGGGATTATTCCTGGAGCCGGCGGTACTCAGCGCCTACCCAGGCTGATCGGCCCGTCCCGAGCCAAGGACCTGATCTTTACCGGACGTTTCGTCGATGCGGCGGAAGCGTTGTCTATCGGGCTAGTGGACCGTGTTGTTCCCCCTGACGACGTCTACACCGAGGCCCTTGCACTGGCGCAGCGCTTGGCTCAGGGACCACCGCATGCTCTGCGTGCGGCCAAACAATCGATCGATCGCGGTCTCATGGTTGATCTAGACTCTGGGCTGGAGATTGAGCGAGTTCACTTCGCGTCCTTATTTGGCACGCGCGACAAACAGGTCGGCATGACCTCCTTCATCGAGCACGGTCCGGGCAAGGCAGAGTTCACCGGGCAATGACCGCTGCAGAGATCGCTGAAGCCTTCACAGATCCCAAACTGGCCAATGTTCTCTATCACGACTGGGAAGCGGCGAGTTACGACGAAAAGTGGAGTATTTCCTTTGATGAGCGCTGCACAACCTATGCGCGCGATCGGTTCGCTCACATTGTCGGTGTTCCATCTCGTCCATATGCGACGGCTCTTGAAATCGGTTGTGGCACAGGCTTTTTTGCGCTCAACCTCATGCTCGCCGGCATTATCGATTTCAGTGTTCTGACCGATATTTCACCGGGCATGGTGGATGTCGCCGTGCGTCAAGGGCAGTCTCTGGGTCTGTCGGTTGAGGGCCGGGTCGCTGACGCAGAGCGCCTCCCCAGCGACGATGAGCAATTCGACCTGGTGATCGGTCATGCCGTCCTGCACCACATTCCCGATGTCGAGCAGTCATTACAAGAAGCCCTGCGCGTACTCAAGCCCGGCGGTCGATTCGTTTTTTGTGGCGAGCCCACCGCGCGTGGCGACGTGATTGCACGTCAGTTGTCGCGGGCTACCTGGTGGGCGGCCTCGCGTATCACCCAACTACCGCGGTTTCGTGAGAACTGGGCGCGAACACCGGCTGACCTGACTGCCTCGTCGGCAGCGGCGGCGCTTGAATCGGTCGTGGATATTCATACCTTTGATCCCGATAGTTTGGCCAGGATGGCCATGCGTGCCGGTGCGATTGATGTGGAAACGGTCACCGAGGAATTGACCGCATCCTGGTTCGGTTGGCCCGTGCGCACCTTTGAGGCGGCGGTGAAACCTGGCGCGCTGGGTTTCACCTGGGCAACATTCGCCTACCGCACCTGGCAGCGGTTGGCGGCTATCGACGAGCGCTACCTCGCCAGGGTTGTTCCCGACGAGCTGTTCTACAACGTGTGCATCACCGGGGTTAAGCCCTGAGTTCCCGACACGACCCTCGTCAAGCCCGGTTTCTGACCTGGGCTTCGGCGAAATGGGTGTGGCGTCATCGGGCATTTTCGCCCTGGTATCTCATTCGCTACTGGCGGTTCTTCCTCCTCCGCCTGCGATCACCCCACATCGTGACCGAGGGTTTTGTGTTTCTCGGCAAACGGGTAGAGGTGCACGCGCGTAAGGGATACGGCCGGCTCATTTTGGGCCGCTGGGTGCACATCGGCGATGAGAACAGACTGCGCTGCCACGAAGGCACCATGCGGGTGGGGGATAAATGCGTTTTCGGCCGCGACAACACCGTCAACGGGTATTTGGATATCGAATTTGGTGCGGGCACAATAGTTGCCGACTGGGTGTACATCTGCGATTTCGACCATGTCACCGATGACATTAACGTGCCGATTAAGGACCAGGGAATAGCGAAGTCACCTGTGCGCATCGGACCAGATGTATGGATCGGCACCAAGGTCACGGTTCTGCGCGGCACGACAATTGAACGGGGTTGCGTACTCGCCGCTCATGCTGTGGTGCGCGGACATGTACCCGAATTTACCGTCATGGGTGGCATTCCTGCAGTGCCGCTAAAGAATCGTCAGGTTGCTTACGATCTTGCTCTCCAGCGGCGCATAGACGTTGCAGACATTGCACGCAAAACCAAGGCTGCTCTTGATGAAGCTCTTGCTGAACAAGAGGTGGATCCAAGGCCGCCGTCGGTCACGTAGCTCCTGGCAACGCAATCCTCGATGCGTTGGCCAGCCCATGTCCGTAGACGGCCGTGGTAGACGAGGCGATGTCGGCCCATTGGTGGTGGAGTCGAAGCTGCTCATGGGCAGCTCGCGACATCTGCTGCGTATGAGCGGGATCGTCGAGCGTTTCCTGCAGCACTCGGCACAATTGTGCGTCATCGCCAGCAGCAAAGGTGCGTCCAGTCGCACCGTCTTTGACTAACTCGATGAGGCCACCGGTGTCTGAAACGATCAGCGGTGCGCCGAGGGCGGCCGCCTCCAGCGCCACAACGCCGAATGGCTCATAAAGACTTGGAACAACCACGCAGGCAGCCTCCCTCATCAAGACCGTTAATTGTTCGAGTGGAAGCCAGCCCACAAAATTGACGAACGATTCAATACCCAGGGCTGCGGCTCGTTCGACGAGGAAGGATTGCTGGCTGCCCTGTCCGGCGACAACCAGGCGAGCATCGGGATGGGTGCGCGCGAGTGAGCAGAATGCGTCGAGGAGTGTGTGGATGCCTTTCTCCCACTCCAGCCGTCCACAAAACACGACAGGTTGTGTATTCATGCGAGGTACGAAGTTCGAAAGAGTTGAGTTGTCGACGGAGGTTCGCCACACCGACAGGTCAATTCCGTTGGGGATCACGCTGATGGGGGCGGTGAAGTTCGCGAAGTAACGCAGGAGTTCGTTTCGCATGTGCTTCGAGCAGGTGATGACCTCATTGCTGGCTGATAGCAGGGAGTACTCCCGATGATGGATTTCTCGGGATGTATCTGTCGGCAGCCAACCCTGGTGACGACCCTGTTCGGTGGCGTGCATCGTTGTCACCAGCGGAAGATTTGCTTCGGTGGCTGCCTGCTGGGCGACTTCTCCTACCAGCCAATCATGGGCGTGTACCACCTCGCAGGTTTCATCGAGTGATGTCCTCGCGGCGTCCATGGCCTGTTGCATGCTGTTCACCCAGGTGAGCAGGTTGTGTGAATTCAGTTGCTGAAACGGTGGCGCAGGCTGCACTCGTATGACACGGACACCGTTGCTGTAGGTAACCGACACGGGGGTCGGCTGCTCACCTTCATCGGTGAGCGGGACTCGCGGATCACGAGCTAGTGTGATGACCGAAACTGTCAGGCCTTGGGCGACCTGTTGCTGGGTGAGGGCGTACACGTGCTGGCCCAGCCCCCCAAACACGACCGGCGGGTACTCCCATGCGAAGTGACATACATGCATTGGGCACATGATACGACGACGGTCACCCGTTGATCCTAGGCTCCGTTAAGCGAACGTTCGCGCATCAACATGACCCCACACTCGATCACGAGACTGAATGTGCTGCAATAGGTTTAGATTTTCTAACGATAGTGGAATTCCTTGTAGCCGTTGTTCCATCAGGTGGAGCAGGGAATCAACATCCTTCAGGTGTTCCTCTGCGCGACCACGCGCGTACTCGGCGGCGCCATTCTTCTCGATCAGGAATACCCAGTCGCTGGACATGCCCAACAGCAGCGACATGACTACCTGATCATGCACTTCATCGCGGGCAAGTCGTCCTCGGTCGCTCCAGGATTTGGCAAGCAGAACCGATACCGCGTGTATTGACTCGTCGTATCTGTCCCGTAAATGCTGTGTTACTGGTGAGCTCCAGACGCCAAAGTCTTTCCCTGACCCCCACGACCCCTCAGCCGGATGAACCTGACCGGCTACATCGTGGCGCCGGAGTGCGCCGGCCAAGGTGTCTACATGAATTCCCGCTTCGGGCAGGAGCATGAGCACCGCTTCAAGCCACTGCGGTCCCTCGTGCCACCAATGGCCGAACAGTTCGGTATCGAAGCCGGCAACTACCACACCTCGTTGTCCGTTGTCGTTGTCTGAGTGCTTGAGAAGTTGCTTGCGCACATGCCCGACAAAGTCGACAGCATCAGCGCGTACGGCCATGGCGGCACGTTCAGGATCGTAGGGGGCTTTGTTTTCGGGTGTGACCCGCTGACCGGTCACCCGCTTAAGTCGTAGTCCCCAGTTGTGGTCAAAGGTGTGGAAGTCCCGATACCAGCGGTTTCCCGGGTATCCGCGACGTGGCGACCACACGCGATAGGTCGTGGTCAGATCGCGTCCGAACACTGCAACGTTGGAGTCACCGACGTGCCAGGGGGCGCCGAGGTGCGCACCCGCCGACTGCAGCGTGGGTCCTTCCAGCATCAGGTGTGAGATGCCGGTGTCACTCCAGGTCGTCTCCATGCCGGGTCGAAACGCACATTCTGGAGTCCAGATACCCACCGGACGCTGTCCGATTCGAAGTTCGGCATCGTCGAGGCCGGCCTGCAGGGATGCCGCAGCCAGGTTGTCGGGCAGGTAGGGGGTGAAAGTGTGCGACAGCGGACCGCCCAGCAATTCGATCGTGTGCGCATCGGTTAGGTCCCTAAAGACTGGTGAGGCGCCGCGGGACCAATGCTTTTCAAATACCTGCATTGCTCTTCCGGCATTGTGGATTTCCCGTGGTGCTGCATGCCGTCGCACTGGGTCCGCATCGGTAGCGAGGCCGGTCGCGCGTAGGTGTCGGTCGGCTAACCACCGATGGTGTTCGCTGATGCAGTAGGAATCGTCAAGCGCGGCGGCCAGAACGGGGGTAACCCCGAGGGTGAAGAGGTGTTCGCGGCCCTGGCTGCCAAGTCGTTGAGCCACGGCGAGAACTCGCGCGTATGAATCCGCCCAGGCCTGGTGCAGCCACTCCTCGCCCACCGGCCAGGTTCCGTGATGGGCCACCCAGGGCAGATGACTGTGCAGGACAAGACAAAACGTGCCGATGTCGTCTGTCGGAGTCGATGAAGTTCGCGAAGTCATGAGGGAGTTCGTGCGATCGCGACGAGGTCCTGCCAGGCAGACTCATGCGGCCGTGCCCAGTTGAGCGTGAAGTCTTCGGCGCTGATAGTGGGCAGCAGGTGTGCGAGTGCCAAGGTGACCGAGGTTGGTGGATGTCCATCGACCGTTGCGCTGTTCAGGAGGGCACCGGTAATTGCTCCGTGTTGGATTTCCCACTCGCTCAGTCTCCTACCGTGAACTACCCCACCCATTTCAATATCGCAAAATCCCGCGGTCACGAGCAGACCCATCATCTGATCGGCGTCGAACTCCTCAACGTGAAAGGGATTCACCGGAACCTGTCCTCGCTTGAGTCCGGGGGAGAAGACGGGTCGATTGGGGGTGCTGAAGACCGCGGTTGCGCCCGGGCGCAGGATTTCAGCGCAGCGGCGCAAAAATTGAGGCAGCGACCACAGGTGCTCCATCACTTGGAGTGACACCAGCAAGTCCGCCGTGGACACCCCCAGGGGCATGTCGGCCAGATTCGCCCGGATGAATTGCACATCTGGATAGGCGTCGGTGGCGTGCCGAACTGCGGCTTCGTCGTACTCCAGGCCGATCACGAATGGTGACGCGGCGTGAGCCAGAGAGGCTGGCCCCCAGCCTTCTCCGGAACCGGCATCGATGATGATCCGGGTTGAATTCCGCGTGATCATGGTGTCGGCGATCCACCGATAGACCACGTCGTGGCGAGCAAACCAGTACTCCTCGCCGGGCACATTGGGTACGGTGCGTTCACCGGTTAGCGCCAGGTTGCCCATGCCACGACTGTAGGGCCGATGCCGTTGACTCCATGCTGAGAGTGCAAAATGCCAAGCCCCGTCTACTATGGGATCACATGGGAAAGATGCGTCCGGCAACGAGCTAGCGCCCCTGCCGGACCACAAGACTGACCAGAGGAGATGTAAGTGAAGATCGCCGTGTGCGTAAAGCAGGTTCCGGACACTTGGGCTGAGAAGAAGTTGCGCGATGACGACTCCACTTTGGACCGTGAAGCCGCCGACGGCGTGATGAACGAACTCGACGAATATGCCGTTGAAGAGGCGCTACGGCTGGCCGAGGCCAACGGCGGTGAAGTCGTTGTTGTCACCATGGGCCCCGAGCGTGCTGCAGAAACCGTGCGCAAGGCGCTGAGCATGGGCGCTGATGCCGGTGTTCACCTCGTTGATGATTCCCTTCATGGGTCCGATGCGCTGGCCACGTCCTACGCCTTAGCCGAGGTGCTCGCCGCGCGCAATTTCGATTTGGTGATCTTTGGTTCTGAATCCACCGATGCGCGCATGAGCGTCGTGCCTGCCATGGTGGCCGAGCGTTTAGGTCTTCCTCAGGTGACCTTCGCTCAGAAGGTTGACGTTGATGGCTCTAAGGTCGCGATTCAGCGTCAGACCGAATATGGCTACGACGATGTCGAGGCCGAACTCCCGGCTGTGGTGAGCGTGGTGGAGAAAATCAACGAACCCCGCTACCCGTCCTTTAAAGGAATTATGGCGGCGAAAAAGAAGCCGGTTGAGACATTAACCGTTGCTGATGCTGGTCTTGATGCAGCCAAGCTAGGCGCGACAGCAGCCTGGACGAAGGTCGCCTCGTTTGCCGCTCGCCCACCGAAGGCCGCGGGCACCGTTGTCACCGACGAAGGTGATGGTGGTGCCAAGATTGCCACCTACCTCACCGAACAAAAATTCGTTTAACACCAGCGCTATCAACTCCTAAAACACAACGCTAGAAGAAGGATAGGGACGATTCCATGGCAGAGATCCTCGTCGTCGTTGAACAAACCGATGGCACCATCAAGAAGGTCACACTGGAGTTGCTGACGCTGGCCCAGTCACTGGGATCACCCAGTGCGGTGTGGTTGGGCAGCGGCTACACCGATGCGGCCGGATCGTCGCTGGCAGAATATGGCGCCGATAAGATTTATGTGAGCGACTCAAGCGAACTGAACGACTTCGTGGTCGCTCCCAAGGCAGAGACGCTCGCTGCCATCATGGCTGATGCTGCTCCGGCGGCAGTGCTGATTGCGTCAACGGCTGAAGGGAAAGAAATCGCCGGCCGTCTCGCGATTAAGGCCAACTCTGGTGTCATCACCGATGCGGTGGCTGTCTCAGCAGACCTCATAGCCACCCAAAGCGTGTTCGGCGGATCCACGATCGTGCAGACCACGGTCACCACGGGCACCCCGATCATCACTGTCCGACCCAACTCAACGACTCCGGTAGCTAAGGCTGGCGCTGGTAGTCGTGTCGATGTTGCCGCAACGATCTCAGCTGCCTCTCGGGGCGCCAAGGTGACCGGCCGCACGGTCGCGCAAAAGGGGGGACGCCCCGAACTTGCTGAAGCTGCGATCGTGGTCAGTGGTGGGCGTGGCGTGAACGGTGCCGACGGCTTTGGGGTGATCGAGGCACTTGCCGACAGCCTCGGTGCCGCCGTGGGCGCGTCGCGCGCGGCCACCGATGCCGGTTGGTATCCCCACCAGTACCAGGTGGGCCAAACAGGCAAGACGGTCTCGCCTCAGTTGTATATCGCCAATGGCATCAGTGGTGCGATTCAACACCGAGCCGGAATGCAGACATCAAAGACGGTGATCGTGGTCAACAAGGACCCGGAGGCGCCCATCTTTGAGTTGGCCGACTACGGCGTCGTGGGCGATCTGTTCGCTGTGGTGCCCCAACTGACCGACGAGATTGAAAAGCGCAAAGCCTGAGTCGATCGGTGGGCGTGAGCCCGTGCATGTGCTGAACGCATCGGGAGAGGCGGCTACCATCGGGTCTGTGTCGTCGCCTCGCGTCTATTTTGACTACGCAGCCACTGCGCCGCTGCGCCCCGAAGCGCGGGAGGCGTGGTTAGCAGCCAGTGATTTACGGGGCAATCCGTCCTCGCTGCACAGCGGTGGTCGGCGGGCACGCCGTGCGGTGGAGGAGGCGCGCGAACTCACCGCCCAAGCCCTGCGCGTTCGTCCCAGCGAAGTGGTATTCACTGCCGGAGGCACCGAATCAGACAACCTGGCGGTGAAGGGGCTCGCCTGGTCTGGGGGAGACCGTCGCAGCATCATTCGATCTCCGATTGAGCATCATGCGGTGTTGGACCCAACCGACTGGCTCGCCAAGGAGCAGGGTTTCTCCCTTGCTGAGCCGCGCGTCAACTCACTTGGCCGGGTCGACCTTGACGACATGGCGCGCCTGCTGAGCCAGGTCGATGCCGCTTTGTGCACGGTGATGTGGGCGAACAATGAAATCGGCACGGTTCAGCCGATCGCTGAGATTGCCGCGCTGTGCGCCGAGCACGACGTCGCGTTTCACACCGATGCGGTTCAAGCACTAGGAATGTTGGAGCTAGACCTAAAGTTGCCCGGCCTTACCGCAACCACCCTGAGCGGACACAAGATCGGTGGTCCGGTCGGCGTTGGAGCGCTCATCATTGACCGAGACGCGGTGGTCACCCCGCTTCTTCACGGCGGTGGTCAGGAGCGTGACATTCGTTCGGGCACCGTCGATGCCGCATCCGTAGCGGCCTTCGCCGTTGCGGTGGATTTAGCGGTGGCTGAGCAGGGCGAACTTCGTACCAGACTCATGGGGATGCGGGAGGAATTAGTCGAGCGAGTGCTCGCCGCTGTCCCGCGGGCTCGCCTGCAAGGTGACCCCGGCACCGGATCTGGTCAACGCCTCCCGGGCAATGCCGCGATTAGTTTTGCTGGGTGTGAAGGTGACGCGCTGTTGATGCTGCTCGATGCTGCGGGGATCGAATGCTCCACGGGGTCCGCCTGCACCTCCGGTGTGCCCGAGCCCTCCCATGTCTTGCTAGCGATGGGAGTTGACATCGCCGCCGCACGCGGCACACTGCGGTTCTCCCTGGGAGCCCACACCACGCCGGCAGATATCGACTCACTGATTGCTGCGCTTCCCAGCGTTGTCGAGCGTGCCGGACGAGCGGGTCGACCCCGACTCGCAATGCGCGCATGAGCGAGACCAAGCGGGTGATCGCTGCCCTGTCCGGTGGTGTCGATTCAGCGGTTGCGGCATCGCGTGCGGTGTCAGCCGGACACGAGGTCGTGGGTGTCCACCTCGCACTGGCCAAGGTGGGTCACCATGCAGGCTCGCGCGGCTGCTGTTCACCAGATGACGCCCGTGATGCGCGTCGAGTGGCTGACATTCTTGATATTCCGTTCTATGTCTGGGACATGCACGAGGAGTTCGAGCGTGATGTCATGGGCGACTTCATCTCCGAGTATGAAAAAGGAAACACTCCCAATCCATGTCTGCGCTGCAATGAAAAAATAAAGTTCGCCGCAGTTCTCGAGCGGGCCTGGGCGCTGGGCTTTGACGAAGTCTGCACCGGTCATTACGCACAGATCGTGTCGGGTGCGAACGGACCACAATTGCACCGCGCTGTGGATCCGGATAAAGACCAGTCCTATGTCCTAGGCGTTCTCACCGCCAATCAACTAGGTGGCGCGATGTTCCCACTCGGCGACACGACGAAGGGTGAGGTCAGGGAAGAAGCTCGGCGCAACGGGCTACTCGTGGCCGACAAGCCTGACAGTCACGACATCTGTTTCATTCCCGATGGTGATACCCCTGCGTGGCTGCACGAAAGACTCGGAACCTCGCCAGGAAACATTGTTGATGCGGTCACCGGTGAACAGATGGGTGCACACGAGGGGGCCTACGCTTACACCATCGGTCAACGGCGAGGCCTGGATCTGCGTACCCCGGCCGCACCGGGTGAGCGTCGGTACGTTGTGGCCAAGGACATGCAGACCAACACCGTGCTCGTGGGAACTGCCGAACTGCTCGGTGTTCGACATCTGGTCGGTCACGGCCCACGCTGGTGCGGCCCTGCCCTGTCCGGTACTTTCCACGGCCTCGCCCAGGTTCGGGCCCATGGCGAACCCGTCCCGGCGTCAGCGTGGCTTGACGGCGACGTGTTGCACGTGGATCTGCACGATCCCATTCGGGGGGTTGCTACCGGTCAGGCTGTCGTGCTCTACGACGGCACCCGGGTGGTCGGCTCGGCCACTATCCGTGCCACTGATTCCGCGCCCGCTGCGACGCTGCGCCGGTGATTCCCTGGGCGGCCACGGGAATCGGGTCGATGCCGGGTACCAACGCCGATGAACAATCCCGCATTGTTGCCGGTGAACTACCCGACTGGCCCCACGTGGTTGAACTTCCAGCACGCGGTCCGGGCTCAGACATGGTTGGTCGAACTTTGGGGCAGATCAGCAAAGTTGCGCAGGACTTCGCGGTCGCAACGACTCCGTCTGGCTGGCGCCTAGCTGACGGACGCGGTCCTGAAATGCGGCGTTCTGCATCATGGCTGGCTGAAGATTGCGATGCTGCTGAGCGCCACTACGCAGGCGTGGGCAACATCAAGATTTCGCTGTGTGGTCCCTGGACACTGGCTGCTGCGGTTGAGATGCGCAATGGGGAACGCGCGATTAGAGACCATGGTTTTTGCCAAGACGTTGTTGCAGCGCTGCGCGCCACATCGATTGAGCTGATCGCAGACCTCCAGCGCCGTTTACCGGCCACAACCATTTGGCTTCAGTTCGATGAACCTAGTCTGCCGGCTGTGCTTGCTGCTCGGATCAAGACGGCCAGCGGCATGGCAACCTACCGAGCCGTAGATGCCCCCCGCGTTGCAGAGAGTTTGCAGTCACTCACCGCTGCGGTAAAGCAAAGTCAAGCCATGTCAATGATTCACGGGTGCGCTTCTGACTCGCCGCTTGATCTATTTCGTCGCAGCAATTTTGATGCGTTGTCTGTCGACGTCTCCACGTCCAGTGGAGTCTCGCATGATGCGATGTCGGCGGTCCTCGACGAAGGGCGTGGACTCGTTCTTGGCCTTCCTAACGAACTCGGGTCAAGTGCGAAAGCAAAGCGGGTGACGGAGTTGCTGGGCGAATTTGGCTTCGCTGGAGATGAAGTTGCACAGCGCGTTGGACTGAGTCCTACCTGCGGGTTAGCCAATCAAACCGACACCGCCGTCCGCCAGATCTTGGGTACTCTTCGTATAACCGGATCACACTTAAGAGATGACGATCCCGCCCTATCGGAATCTGGGCAAGAAGACCGAGCGAGGTAGTAATGTCGATTCCTGATGACGCGCGCGTTCGCTGGGCGAACCTCGTAGACTTGATCGCCACCGCCCGAACGCACTATTACGTTGATGATCAGCCGACGATTTCCGATGCCGAATATGACGATTTTTACGCCGAACTGCAACGGCTTGAGGGGCGCTTTCCTGAGTTAGTTTCGGGCGAGTCACCGACCCAAACAGTGGGTGGTCAACGTAGCGAGATGTTCGTTCCGGTCGAGCACTTGGAACGCTTATTGAGCTTGGATAATGCGTTTTCCGAAGTCGAATTAGACGCGTGGTGGCATCGCATCTTGCGCGACTCCGGAGTGGATGAGGAACTGCTCTGTGAATTGAAGGTGGATGGCCTTGCGATTGATCTTGTGTATGAAAACGGTGTCCTACGATCGGCCGCTACTCGCGGCGATGGGCGAGTTGGCGAAGACGTCACCTATAACGCGCGATTGATTCCAGCGATTCCCCAGACACTGCGTACCGATAATCCACCGGCCCTCATTGAAGTACGCGGGGAGGTGTACTTCCCGCTTGAGCAGTTTGAACTCATTAATACAGAACAACTCAGCATGGGCGGTTCAGTTTTTGCTAACCCCCGCAATGCTGCAGCTGGCACACTTCGACAGCGAGTGGACCGTCGGGAAGAAGATCTCCGGCAGGCACAGTTGCGCTCGGCCAACTCTGCACGCGACACTGCTCGGCTGGACCGGATCACTGCCGAGTTGGACTTCGCCAGAAATCGACTCCGCGGATTAGGACTTATTGTCCACGGCATTGGTGCACATACCGGCATGTCAGTAACTCGACAAAGTGATGGGTATGAGGTCTTGGCCACGTTGGGCCTGCCAGTTTCAGATCGGGTGAGTGTGGTCGCTGATCTCCAGCAGGCGAAGGAATATATTCGATATTACGGTGAAAATCGTCATGCTGTTGATCACGAGATTGATGGCGTAGTGATCAAGGTCAATGACTTTCAGCGCCAGACTCAACTCGGATCCACTTCGCGGGCACCGCGGTGGGCGATCGCATACAAATACCCACCCGAAGTAGTGCGCACCCGGTTGCTTGACATTGCGGTCAGCATCGGACGCACTGGTCGCGCGACCCCGTACGCCGTACTTGAGCCGAAAAGGGTTGCGGGCTCTACTGTATCCATGGCAACCCTCCACAACGCCGAGGAGGTGCAGCGTAAGGGCGTGCTCATTGGCGACATGGTCTTCCTGCGCAAGGCCGGCGATGTTATCCCCGAGGTTCTGGGTCCGGTAATCGATGATCGAGATGGCACCGAGCGTGCCTTCGTCATGCCGACTCACTGTCCTGATTGCGCAACCGCCCTTCGTGCGATGCGCGAGGGCGATGTCGATCTGCGTTGCCCGAACGCGCGATCATGCCCGGCTCAGCTGCGTGAACGCGTATTTCACGTCGGTAGCCGCAGCGCCCTAGATATTGAAGGTCTCGGGGAGAAATCTGCCCGGGCACTGCTGGAATGCAACCTCATCGGTGACGAGGGAGACCTGTTTACTCTCAAGGCTGAGCAGCTATTGACCTGTCCGTATTTCACAAGAGCAGCAACACATTCAGAGACACAACGCCAGCTGGGTGAAAATGGTGTGCGACTTCTGGCCGAGATCCAGCGAGCGAAGGGCCAGCCGCTATGGCGGGTACTTGTTGCCCTATCCATCCGCCACGTTGGCCCCACCGCGGCACGAGCTCTCGCGGGTCAGTTTGGCTCCATGGATGCGATTCGATCGGCCGATATCGAGACGTTGTCCTCTGTCGAGGGCGTTGGTCCGGTTATTGCCGAGGCTGTTGGGGAATGGTTCGCCGAGTCGTGGCGGGCAGAGGTATGTGCGAAGTGGGCAGCGGCCGGAGTGCGGATGCATGAAGAAGTGCTGACGCAGCCAGAAGGTGTGTTGTCTGGGATAAGCGTGGTAATCACCGGCTCGATTCCTGGCTACACCCGTGACAGCGCCGCGCAAGCGGTGGATCAACGTGGCGGAATCGTGACCAGTGCGGTGTCGAGTAAGACCGCCTACCTCGTTGCCGGTGAAAGTTCAGCAGCCAAGCCGAGTAGCAAATTGATAAAAGCGGAGAAGTTGGGGGTTGAAGTCCTCGACGCAGACGGTTTCGCGCGATTGCTTGAGCACGGCCCCGGACTAGGGGCTTAACGCGACCATCCACCGCGTCCCTAGGATGAGGGCTATGTCTGGGATAACTCGCGCTGAGGTCGCGCATCTGGCGCACCTGGCTCGGCTCAGGTTGGCCGAGGAAGAAATCGATCATTTCGCCGGTCAACTTGACGTCATCTTGCAGTCGGTGGCAAGTGTGAGTCAGATTGCAACCCAAGACATCACCCCTACTTCACATCCGTTGCCACTGGTCAATGTCACACGTGCCGATGTGGTCGTGCCCGGCCTCAGTCACGCCGAAGCGCTGGCGGCCGCGCCCGCGGTTGAGGACGGCCGATTCCGGGTACCTCGAATTTTGGATGAGGAGTAACCACGCATGAACTCAACACCGAAGGGGCCGGTCAACCCGGACATGGCCGCAGACCTCATCCGCCAGTCAGCTCGTGTCCTGGCCGAGGCGATCAAATCCGGCGAGGTGAGCGCCCGTGAGGTCACCCAGGCTCACCTGGATCGTATCGGTGCGGTAGACGAGCGGGTACATGCGTTTCTTCATGTCGATACCGATGCAGCGCTGGCGCATGCGGATCGAGTTGATGTAAAACGAGCGGCCGGGGAACAGCTGGGTGATCTGGCTGGAGTCCCGCTAGCGCTGAAGGACATCCTGGCCATGAAGGGTGTGCCTACCACGTGTGGTTCCAAGATTTTGCAGGGTTGGCTCCCTCCCTATGATTCAACGATCGTGGAGCGTCTGCGCGCCGCCGACATCATCATCCTGGGAAAGACCAACATGGATGAATTCGCCATGGGTTCCTCCACGGAGTATTCCGCCTACGGACCGAGCCATAATCCATGGGATCTCAATCGGATTCCGGGTGGTTCTGGTGGCGGATCCGCTGCCGCAGTCGCCGCGTTTGAAGCCCCGCTGGCGATCGGCACCGACACGGGCGGCTCCATTCGGCAACCTGCTGCGCTGACCGGGACGGTGGGCGTTAAGCCGACCTACGGGAGCGTCTCCCGATACGGGCTGGTGGCCCTAGCCAGCAGTTTGGATCAGGCCGGTCCGTGCGCGCGGACGGTGCTTGACGCGGCCTACCTGCACTCGGTGATTGCCGGTCATGATCCACACGATTCCACGTCCATCAATGCGGCGGTGCCCGATGTGGTGGCTGCTGCGATGAAAGCTGATGTGCGGGGACTGCGCATTGGGCTTGTCAAACAGCTCAGTGGCGCTGGATACCAACCCGGTGTCCTACAGCGATTTAATGAAGCGGTTGACGTTCTTGCTCAACTGGGCGCAGAAATAGTGGAAGTAGATTGCCCGCACTTCGATGAAGCCATGAGCGCCTATTACCTCATTTTGCCCAGTGAGTGTTCCAGCAATCTCGCACGCTTCGATGGCATGAGATACGGCCTGCGAGTGCAAGATGGCGGCGACGCTGGCGTTGAGACGGTGATGGCAGACACACGCGAGATGGGATTCGGCCCCGAGGTGAAACGGCGCATTATGCTTGGCACATATGCGCTGTCGAGTGGGTACTACGACGCCTACTACGGCCAGGCTCAGAAGATTCGCACCCTGATCATTGAAGATTTCACTCGCGCATTCGGGCAGGTAGACGTACTGGTTTCACCCACCACTCCTACAACGGCTTTTCCACTGGGGGAGAAGGTGGATGATCCGTTGGCAATGTATCTCAACGATATTGCGACGATTCCGGTGAACCTCGCTGGCAACTGTGCGCTATCTCTGCCGATTGGCCTTTCCCCTGCAGATGGACTTCCCGTGGGACTCCAGGTGATGGCGCCGACCATGGCTGACGATCGGCTGTACCTGGTGGGAGCCGCGCTGGAAAGTGCCCTGTTTGATCGATGGGGTCACCTGTTGATTGAGGAGGCTCCTGCGCTATGAGTTCCGCGCATAATCACGTGACGACAACCGTGAGTTTTGACGAAGCGCTCACCCGCTACGACCCGGTTATCGGTCTTGAGGTTCACGTTGAACTCGGCACGGCCTCGAAGATGTTCTGTGCTTGCTCAACAGAATTTGGTGCTCCGCCCAATACGCAGGTTTGCCCGGTTTGCCTTGCGCTGCCCGGAGCGATGCCGGTTATTAATGCCAAGGCTGTGGAGTCGATCATCCGAATGGGGCTGGCTTTGCACTGCTCAATCGCCACCTGGTGCCGGATGGCGCGGAAAAATTACTTTTATCCCGATATGCCAAAGAACTTTCAAATCAGCCAGTACGACGAACCCATATGCACCGACGGCTGGCTTGATGTGCTGGTACCAAACGAAGATGGCTCCACCGAGTTAGTTCGCGTTGAAATCGAGCGCGTTCATCTGGAGGAAGATACCGGCAAACTCACCCACGCTGGGGGTGCTACGGGGCGCATTCACGGAGCGGACTATTCACTCGTGGACTACAACCGGGCCGGCATTCCGCTGGTTGAGATTGTGACGAAACCGATCACTGGAACAGCAGCGCTGGCCCCGGCTGTTGCCAAGGCCTACGTGGCTGAGCTTCGCGACATCATGCGAGATCTCGGCGTATCTGACGTCAAGATGGAAGAGGGCTCCCTGCGCTGCGATGCGAACCTGTCGCTGAACATCCCCGGCGATGCGTGGGGAACCCGAACAGAAACAAAGAATGTGAACTCGCTGCGTTCGGTGGAACGTGCAGTGCGCAGCGAGATCGAACGCCAGGCTGCGGTCTTAGACAAGGGGGGAGTGATCAGACAGGAAACACGCCACTTCCATGAAGACACCGGCGTCACAACTCCGGGACGTTCGAAAGAAGAAGCTGAGGACTACAGGTATTTCCCGGAGCCAGATCTGGTGCCTATCGCACCGGACCCAGCATGGGTAGAGAAATTGCGTGCCAGCATTCCGCAACAGCCCAGCCTTCGCCGGGCTGGCTTGGCAACGGCGTGGGGAATAAGCGCATTCGATATGGAGTCACTCGTTAATGCCGGGGTCTTGGCCCTGGTAGAAGCCGCGGTGGCCGATGGAGTTGCGCCGGACACGGCGCGCAAGTGGTGGGCCGGAGAACTACTGCGCCAGGCGAATGACCGCGGTGTCCCACCACAGGAGTTGGCCGTCACCGGAGCCGATATTTTGCGCGTAGATGAACTCATTGCCACCGGCGCACTGAACGATCAATTGGCGCGGCAGGTGTTCGATGGAGTCCTCCTGGGTGAAGGCAGCGTCGACGATGTCGTGGCCGCTCGTGGTCTTGGCGTTGTCACCGACGAAACCGAACTCTTGGCCGCGATTGATCAGGCATTAGCTGATCAACCCGAGGTGGCTGAAAAAATCCGTGCCGGCAAGATCGCCGCGGCCGGAGCGATCGTGGGCGGTGTCATGAAGGCTACCAGGGGCCGAGCCGACGCAAGCCGCGTGCGCGAACTCATCCTGAGCCGCTGCGAAGTTTCCGGGTAGTTGCCCAGACTGTAACAACGCCGCTGGCTACAACCGCAGTTCGATTATGCGGTCATCGCCAGGCCGTGGTTCACCGCGACCATCTGTATTGTTCGTCATCAGCCATAGTTGGCCATCGGGAGCTAGGTCCACCGCACGTAATCGACCGAGTTCGCCAAGTTCGACTGCCCGTGGCTCGCCAGCCCGATCCCCGACCACCGGTACCTGCCAGAGGACTTCCCCTCGAAGTGAGGCTACGTAGATGGCAGGTGTAGCACCACCCACGTAGGCGATGCCGCTAGGTGATGCCAGCGATGTCGGTGTCCACTGCGCTGCTGGATCGATAAATCCATCCGCTCCAGCGGCTCCCTCGTACAGGGGCCAACCATAGTTACCCCCGGGCACCAGCACGTTCAACTCATCTGCGATGGAGGTGCCGAACTCACTTGCCCACATACGCCCGTCATCGTCAACGGCTAAGCCCTGCACATTGCGATGCCCAAGGGTCCATACCGGTGAGTCAGGGTTGGGATTGTCCGGTGGTACCTCGCCGGTGGAGGTAACGCGTAATACTTTGCCCGCCAGTGAATCTGGGTCCTGGGCAAGGTCAGGTTCGCCCGCATCGCCGGTGCCTACGTAGAGGTTTCCATCAGATCCGAATGCGATACGTCCGCCGTTGTGATAGCCAGCCTTCGGGATGCCGGTCAAGATCGGCGTGGAGTTGCCGATGCCGTCTTCGGTGAACTCGAATCGTTCGATCCGGTTGTCTGTCTCGGCGGTGAAGTACACGAAGAACGCCTGTGCATCACTCGGGTCGATTGCGATGCCGAGGAGCCCACCCTCCCCTTCATTGTCGACACCGGGGATCACCCCAAGTTCGATGCGGTCACCTTCGGGCGAGCGCCAACTGACTGTCGCCGAGTCACGTTCGGTAATGAGGGCGGCACCATCGGTGGTGAAGGATACGGCCCAGGGCGCTTGCAGGTCCTGCTCAATCTCATTGGACAGTTCGGGAGTGTCCGGTGTTGCACTGACCGATGCCGGTTCAGGTTCAGCCAAGGGTGCCGCGTTTTGGGAGCAAGCCGAAAGTGCGAGGGCGATCGAAGCGGTGCCTATGACGTATCGGGCCCAGCCGCGCGGCTGTGGTTTTCCCTGGTTAACCATGCTTAAAAGTATGCATTTGTGGCTGCGCCTATGCCTGTTGGAGTGCCTGTTGCCTGTTGGAATGTCCATTGGAGGCGCTGCTGTGATGGAGTACACCCTGTGATCCTCCTGCCTGCTGAAGTCGCTGCCCAGACGTTGAATGCCTCGGACATCAACGAGCCCGTCGTTGTCTTCGACAGGGTCCAGGACGTGTCGCCAGAAATCCTTGCCCGCGCACGCTTCTATGTGCCCGAGTACCTAGGGCCAGCCGATGCGTTCGCGGCGATGGCCGCCATGCCAGCGCTGCAGGTGTGCCAACTACCCACGGCCGGCTACGAGCATGCGGTTGAATTCGTGCCCGCGGGGGTCACCCTGTGCAATGCCGCGGGTGTGCATGATGCCAGCACCGCAGAGTTACTCGTGGGACTTCTCCTAGCCCGTCTTCGACATATCGATGACATGGCCCGCGCGATGAGTTCGGGCACCTGGCTGACTGGGCGATTCACTTCGTTGGCCGATAAACACGTGGTCATCATTGGCTTCGGTGGAGTTGGCCAGGCGGTGGCCGCCAGGCTGGCTGCATTCGAGGTAACGATCAGCCCCGTTGCTCGACGATCACGGGTGGGGGTTCACACAATGGCTGACCTCGACCGGCTACTGCCCCAGGCTGACGCGGTTATTTTGACGGTCCCATTGACTCCGGACACACATCACTTAGTGAACGCGGAATTTCTGCAGCAGATGAAGAGAGGGGCCGTCTTGGTGAAC
>Ga0115564_10001183_pt1 | contig 24355 bp, 24 predicted proteins | sample COGITO_mtgs_1105_7_FD_88680 | JGI IMG/M metagenome (GOLD analysis project Ga0115564, IMG submission 88680) | Pelagic marine microbial communities from North Sea - COGITO_mtgs_110523 | ecosystem: Environmental > Aquatic > Marine > Epipelagic | place: Germany:Helgoland, sampling site Kabeltonne...
CCGTCAGAATTCAGATCCACCGACAGGATGCCACGGTCGTTGTTCGTACCGGTGCCATCTTCGGCTTCAAGGATCAGCGCGCCAGCGCCGTCGCCAAACAGGACGCAGGTGGATCGGTCGGTCCAATCCATGATCCGGCTAAAGGTTTCGGCACCGATGACCATAACGCGGTCGGCCTGACCGGATGCAATCAGCGCATTGGCGTTTGAGAGCGCATAGACGAAACCCGCACAAACGGCTTGTACATCAAAGGCATAGCCGGTGGTGTTTCCGATCGCGCTTTGAACGATGGTTGCAGCAGAAGGGAATGTCAGATCGGCCGTCGAGGTCGCCAAAACGATGGCGTCAATGTCCTCGCCGTCCAATCCGGCGTTCAAGAGTGCTGCTTTGGCGGCCTTTATTGCAAGATCAGAAGTGTTCTCGCCTTCGGCTGCGAAATGGCGACGTTCAATGCCAGAACGGGTCTTGATCCATTCGTCAGAGGTATCGAGTGTTTTTTCGAATTCAGCGTTTGGAACCACACGTTCGGGCAGGTAGTGACCAACCCCTTTGACGACTGCGCGACGCATCATGCCTATTTGCCTGTATTGGTATTGAGACCGGTGGTCTCACTTTCTATTCCCGCATCTTGAGCAAGTGACGCGGCGGACGCAACCCTTGCTGCGAGTTTATCTGAGAAACCGCTTTGGGCGAGCCTGTATGCCAGATGCAGCGCCGCAGCCACCCCGGTGGCATCGGCGGATCCGTGGCTTTTGATCACTGTTTGGTTCAGGCCCAAAAAGACACCGCCGTTTACGCGGCGCGGGTCAATGCGCTTGCGCAGCCCGTTAAGGGATCCCTTGGCCAGTAAACCACCAAGCATCGACCACGGGTTTTTCATCAGCGCCCCGCGCAGCAGTTCGCTGATCAAGGTTGCTGTACCTTCACCGGTCTTAAGAGCAACATTTCCGGTAAAGCCATCAGTGACAATCACGTCGATTTTGTTGGATGGTAAATCACCGCCTTCGATAAATCCGACGTATTCAAAATCACCAATAACTGCAGCGTTTCCAATGAGTTCGTGTGCGACCTTCAACTCGGCGCGACCCTTATGCTCTTCGGTGCCGACATTCAGCAAACCGACGCGCGGACGTGCGATATCAAGGCCGTTGCGGGCGTAAGATGCTCCCATCAAAGCGTAGGTCAGCAGATCATCTTGATCGGCGCGAATATCTGCGCCCGCATCAAGCATCACGTTAAAACCAGACGGATTGCGCGAGGGCCACAGGCAGGCGATGGCAGGGCGGTTGACGCCTTCGGCTTTGCGCAAGCGCAGCATCGACATAGCCATCAGGCCGCCGGTATTGCCGCAGCTGACAGCAACAGCAGCCTGACGGGCGCGCACGGCTTCAATAGCAGACCACATAGAGGTGTTCTTGCCGTTGCGCAGCACGTGGCTGGGCTTATCCGTCATTTTAACGACTTCGGTCGCATCGTGGATCGTCACGCGATGGGCAATGCCATTTTTTGCAACAAGTGCGGCCAATTCGGCCTTGGGGCCGTGGAGGATCGCATGTGCATCTGGCTTGTCGCGCAGAAACTTAGAAAGGCCCGCAACAACCGTTGCAGGCCCTTTGTCTCCGCCCATGGCGTCAACTGAAAGCACTTGATTTGCAGCATGTCCCTGCGTCGGATCGGTGTCCGTCTGGGCTGGGGTCATGCTAAAATGCCTTGCGTCGCTTATGCCGCGTCGTCGTCAAGATCGACTTCGGTTGTGTCTGCGATCACTTCGCGTGTGGCATAATGGCCGCAAGAAGGGCACACATGGTGTGGGCGCTTCAGTTCACCACAGTTGTCACATTCGTTGGGGTTTGCCGCAACGAGAGAGTCATGTCCGCGACGATTGTTGCGGCGTGATTTGGATACTTTGTTCTGCTGGACAGCCATGTCTCAACCCTATGATATAAAGGGCCGCGGCCCTGATTTCTTTCGTGTCTGGCGGGGTCCTACGCCATTGTGGCAGCCCTGTCGAGACACGATGTAAAAGAGGCCGCGAACATACTGCGATTCCCCATGGGTGCAACCCTTTTTCGCCCTTGTTTTACGAGCAATTATTTATCTTTGTTTTCAAGACTTTCACGCAATGCACCAAGGCCCGCAAAAGGCTTTGCATCATCGTCACTCATCGGCGCGATGCCGGGTTCGGTGAAAACGGCCTGGGACAGATCAGCGCCCGCCGCACGCGGGTAGGGCGGCAATGCAAGGGCCAGAGCCTCGATCATCACCTGCGCAAGATCCAGCGTTTCGGGGAGTTCCTCTACCGTGTCATCCACTGGCATTTCGATCTCAGAGGCCTCGATTTCAGGTATTTCCGCAACGTAACTGCGTGTCACAGGCTCATCTATGCGCGTGGTCACTGGATCAAGCGTCACTACGCAATCCTGAACGACTGTCGCGCCCAGCTCAGCAGAGAGAGACCAGTCTTTGCGCCCTTGCGGGGACAAGCTGCCTGTGAACCGAAGCTTCTTGACGCCTACGATCCCCAGTTCCGCAGCGATTGCTTTGCGTTCATCCGCTGTTGGTTCCAAAGCGAATGTTGTCGGTCTGCCAGTTGCAAGGTCTGATAGACGCATATGTGAGTGAGGTAACTTGGGCATTGCTGCTTTCGATTCTTGAACAGGGGCGGGGTGTGCTGTATCGGGGATAAAAGGCGCAAGGCGTCAAGGCAAGAGGGCGAGCGTGATGAGTGTGATGTCAGGAAAACTGCGCACAACGGTAAAAACTTTGGGATTTGTCTCGGCGCTCGCGATTGCCGCTGGCTGTACCGAGTTGGACCAGTATCATGGCTTTATCCCGCCAGCAGAGGAACTCGCGACGCTTAGCATTGGTTCATCGACCAAGGATGAAGTGATCACTTTGTTTGGCCCGCCACTTTCCGAACGCGGATTGCAAAACAACACTATCTATTACGCCTCCAGCCATTTTCGCCGCTTTGGGCCGCTTGCCCCCGAAGAGATCGACCGCCAAGTGCTCGCCATTGATTTTGACGCAAGCGACAGGGTGCGCAACGTTTCGCGTTACACGCTAGAAGACGGGCGTGTTATTGTGCTGGACCGCCGCGTGACCGAGGACGGGATCAACGATGTGACGTTCCTGGCGCAGTTGCTTGGGTCGTTCGGGCGCATTGATGCAGGGCAGTTTCTGGGCGAGCCGTAGATCAACGCACCACGAAAACGGACATTGGCGCATGCGATGCCACATAGCCTGCGTTTGACGCAAAGATGTGTTCCTTCAGACCCGGCACATGGCTGGCCATGATGATTAGGTCGCAGTCTGTTTTTTTCGCGGCCTCAATGACCTCTGTGCCGACATTGAGATGAAGGTCGCCCCGCAGTTCAACGTGGTCGGCAACCTTAATGTCGTATTTGTGAGCTTGTTCTGAAGCGAAGTCATCCAACAGAGCACGCGCCTTGCTGCCTTCAGTTTCCTTTGACATGGTCGGAACCGCGTCCACGACGCCGACATATATCACGGTGGCGTCGTGTTCTTTGGCGGTTTGACCGGCAAGATCAAGCGCCTTATCCAATTTATCTGCATGGCCGAGGTCGACAGGTACAAGAATGCGGGAATACATCGGGGTTCTCCTTTGTTTCAGGTCGATGCTAGCCTGCTCGTTCTGACCTGTTACTGATATTGATCAATCGGAGCGTACTTCCTGCCGACATTGGACACAGCTGTCTTCGTGCCCCATTGGATTTGAAACCATCATCCTTCTTGAGGGTCGCTGATGGGGTTATTGTCGTTATTTCTACGCCTCAAGCGCGCCGTTGATGGACCAAGCGAAGTTTGTGGCATTGCGGTTGGGCTGCGTGGTTTGACTTGCAGGTTGATGTTTTTGCAGGGATCGTCGCTCGCTGCTACTAACCCAAAAGACTACCCACCGTCTGTCGCCATAGCAGTGGGGAAGGACATGCTTACAGCAAAAATGCCGTCACGATTGGTTAGCTCTATTTCACCGCCAAAAGCCTCGGTGACGGCCGAGGCGATGGGTAAGCCCAGACCGGACCCAGCGCTTGGCCCAATTTGGCTGAAACGTCCCAGGGCACGATCAAAGTCTTCCTGCACGATTCCTGTGCCATCGTCGGAGACCAATACTATCAGGGTGTCGCCCTCAATTTTTGCTTCTAAATCAACGCGCTGCAACTTCGGTCCGCCATGAACCATCGCATTGTTAATGATGTTCAGAATCGCTTGTTCGAACATGACCGGATCGCCATTGAGCCTCGCCGCCGGGGTCCTCAGGTCCCAGTTGAAATCAATCGCCTGCTTTTGAGCATTCAGCTTTGCCTTGATCGCTACATTTTCAAGTGCATCGGACGGATCGAACACCTGCGTATTGTCAGAGGAGAATTTCGCCTGCGCGCGTTCCAAGGTCAAAAGATTGTTGGCCAATTGACCCGCTTCCCTTGCGGCTTCAACAAGATCCGTTGAGCGTTCCTTGACGACATCAAAGGATTTTGCATTGGCCACAGACTCTGCAAGACTAAGAACTCCGGCGATAGGGTTCCGCAATTGATGGGCGGCATCCGAAATGAACGCGCTCTTTGCATCCAATGTATGTGAAAGTTCCGCGACGAGTTCATTGAACCTGCCGACAATGCCAGTGACCTCTTGAGGGATGCGCCTTTTGATCGGAGATAAATCGGAGGAAGAACGGCGTTCGATGGCGTCTTCTAGATCGAGAAGTGGTGCGAGCCCAAGCGAAACGCCGAACCAAACGATGAGGGCTAGTGCGCCAATCAGAGAAGCTATGATAAGAAATACAGGATCAGTTCGAGACCGAACGAAACCATCGCGGACCAACGTATTTTGCCAGACCGTAAATGTGAAAAGTCCGGTCAACCCGTCGATGGATGTTGTTTGCGCGAACCGCAGAGCGCGCACGGGCGCGCCCTGATAAATCGCGTCGTAGTAAGTCTGCGAGGCATCCGGAACAGTGTCAACAGGTGGGACAGGTGGTGTTGCATAACCCGTCACGAAAACACCATCAGGTGCGTAAACGTGATAAAATACTGCACCACCTGATGTGTCGCGCAACAGATCGCGGGTATCCTCGCTTAGCGCATCACCACCTTGCACTGCGACGTCGCGCGAGATGGCGAGCGCTGTAGACAGGAGCGATCTGTCAAACCGTTCTGCCGCGTTTGACTGGGCATCGAAATAGGCCCAAGCTCCGAATAATGCGGCGACACAAATCAATGGCCCAAGAATGACGATCGTAAGACGTCCGCGTAACGACAGGCTGTTCTTCACTATACGACCTGCAACATATAGCCCAGGCCGCGCTTGACGGTGATCTGAACCCCGTGAGGTTGCAGTCGCTTGCGCAGGCGAGACACATAGACTTCGACGACAGGCTCGTCGACGTCAGCGCCAGTTCCATAAAGGCTGTCAAGCAACAGCTGCTTTGACACGATGCGCCCGTCGGCCGACAGTAATCGCTCGAACAGAGCAACTTCGCGCCGGGGCACCTCAAGCGGACCATCTGGGCCGTGAACCATCCTTGACGTCTTGTCGAAATAGATTTGTCCAATCGAAACAGTTTGCCGCGGCTGTTCAGTGATCCGTCTAGACAACGCGCGGATCCGTGCGCCGAACTCTGACATTTCGAAGGGCTTACTCAGGTAGTCATCGGCGCCGGCGTCCAACCCGTGGATCTTGTCCCCAGTCTCTGCTCTTGCTGTGAGCAATAGAACTGGTCGAGTGTCTTGTCTCGCGCGCATCTGTCGCAAGATAGTCAGCCCATCCATTGTCGGTAGATTGATATCGAGAACGACGATGTCGGCGTCGTCATCCATTAAGAACGCAGCTGCCTCGGCACCATCATGCAGCGTATCGACAGCGTGCCCAGCATCTTGCAAGTAATAGCAGATGCCCTTTGCAACAGAGATATTGTCTTCGACGACGACGATCCGCAAATTCTGACCTTTCGAGAAAATCGTTGGATGCAAGGTTCACGCAAGGATGTCATCGCAGAGTGCGCGTATCAAGGAGCTTTGGGAGAGCTTCTGATTCTATGTATCAGGCCGAGCCGGCCTGACTTTGGGAGGAAAAACATGCTTAAGAAAACTCTGGGCGCACTTGCGCTTTCTACTGCTATGGTTGCGACACAGGCTGCAGCTGATGGCCACGCGATCGATCTGTCCGGCAAAACCGTTGAATGGATCATCCCATTCTCTGAAACTGGTGGTTCTGCAAAATGGGCTAACTTCTACGCGCCGCTGTTGTCTGAGGCGCTGCCCGGCAACCCAACGGTCGTAGTCACATTCAACCCCGGTGCAGGTTCGACAAAAGGCGCGAACGCGTTTCAAGAAATGGAATATGAAGATGGCACAACCATCTTTGGTTCTTCAGGTTCAACCCAGTTTCCATATCTGCTGAGCGATCCACGTGTCCGCTATGAATACAGCGACTGGAATGTCGTTTTGGCGTCTGGCACAGGCGGAGTGGCTTACTTGCCTGCTGACTTGGCTAGCCAGTTGGGCGAAGGTTCTGACGCGACACCGCTTGCGGGCGAAGATTTTATCTATGGTAGTCAGGGTGCGACCCGTCTTGATCTCGTACCACTTCTGGCATGGGAAATGCTGGGTCTGCAGGTTGAGCCGGTGTTTGGCATCGAAGGGCGCGGTGACGGCCGTTTGATGTTCGAGCGCGGTGAAGCCAACATCGACTACCAAACATCGTCTTCTTATCTCTCAGGTGTGACGCCTCTTGTGGAAGCGGGCACTGCGACACCATGGTTTGCATTCGGTGCATTGGATGACGACGGCAATGTTGTTCGCGATCCAACTTTCCCGGATATGCCTTCTTTCAAGGAAGTGTGTGACGCGACACCGGCATGCGAAACATCCGGTCCTCAATGGGATGCTTGGAAAGCCTTCTTTACCGCGGGCTTCCCTGCGCAAAAGATGGTGTTCCTGCCTGCCGGCGCTCCTCAAGCTGCGATCGATACATATGCAGCTGCTTTTGAAGCTGTGAAGGCACGTGACGACTTCGCTGAAATCTCTGGTGCGCGTCTGGGCGTTTACCCACAGATGACTGGTGCAGCCGCAAAGACTGCTCTGGCAAGCGGCACCGATGTGGTGCCAGAAGCAAAAGACTTTGTAATCAACTGGCTGAGCGATCGCTACGGCGTCGTCCTCCAGTAGGACCAAAGCGGTTCCGTCCCCCTATGTGGCGGGCGGAACCAACTCTTCTTTCGAAATTTGGGAGGGAAGACCATGGAGGTCTTTGCAACGGCGCTACCGGCGTTGAATGATGCATTTGCCATGATACTGCAGCCACATGTGATCGGTTATCTGATCCTTGGCGTGGTCATGGGGCTCTGTATCGGTGTCTTCCCAGGATTGGGCGGCATTGCCGGCCTTTCACTTCTGCTGCCTTTCATGTTCGGAATGGAGCCGGTCACCGGCCTGGCCTTGATGATCGGCATGGTAGCTGTCGTGCCAACCTCAGATACATTCGCATCCGTTCTCATGGGCATACCCGGTTCTTCGGCATCGCAAGCCACCGTACTTGACGGATTTCCGATGGCGAAGAAAGGGCAGGCGGCGCGAGCGCTCTCTGCTGCCTTTGCGTCATCCCTTTTCGGCGGTCTTGTAGGCGCAGCTTTTCTGACGGTATTTATTCTGGCCGCGCGGCCCATCGTTCTGCTTTTCCAAACCCCCGAGCTGTTGATGATCACGATCTTTGGTCTGTCGATGGTCGGCATTTTGGCCGGTCGTGTTGCGCTGAAGGGCCTTGTGGCCGCCTGCCTAGGTATCCTTGTTGGTACAATCGGTGAAGGTGCCAGTTCGGGCGCTTTGCGCATGTCGACTTATGATATGCCCTATCTGGTTGATGGCCTGAAACTGGTCATCGTAGGCCTCGGCATTTTTGCTATTCCAGAGATCGTCGCCCTCCTGCGTCGTGACAAGGCCATCTCGGACCGCGCGCCATTGGGCGGCGGCTGGATGACAGGTGTGCGCGACTGGTGGGCGAACAAATGGCTCTCCATGCGCTGTTCGCTAATTGGCGTTGTTGTCGGTGTAATCCCTGGTTTGGGCGGGTCCGTGGTGGATTGGATTGCCTATGGCCACACTGTGCAAACGGCAAAGGATAAATCAGGCTTTGGGTCAGGCGATGTGCGCGGCGTGATCGGTCCAGAAAGCTCGAACAACGCGAAAGAAGGCGGCGGGCTTGTTCCAACGCTACTGTTCGGCATTCCGGGTTCTGGATCGATGGCGATCTTTATTTCTGCCGTGGCACTGCTTGGTACAGGCTCGATTGAAGTTGGCCCCTCGATGCTGAAGAACAATCTTGATTTCACCTATGCGATTGTCTGGCTGCTAGCCTTGGCCAATGTTGTTGGCACGCTCATTTGTATTGCCGCATCGGGTGGAATTGCACGCCTGACAGAGATTCGCTTCGCTCTCCTCGCGCCATTTCTCTTCATGATCATCGCCTTTGCGGCATTCCAATCACGTCAGGAAATCTGGGATCTTGTGGCGCTCTTCGGGATCGGCTTACTTGGAATCTTGATGCGCCGCTTTGACTGGTCTCGACCTGCGTTCCTGATCGGGTTCGTGCTGTCAGCGCCAGCCGAACGCTACACCAACCAAGCTTATCAGATTGCGGCATCACGTTTTCGCCGCGGGTTTGAGGAAGGCATTGAGTACATCTTTAGCCCGATTGTGATCGTGCTGATCGTCATTACGCTTTTGTCCGTTGTCATCGGCCTGCGGCAGGCGAAGAACATTCAAGCTGAAGGTGCTGTTGCCGCCGGAAATAAGCGGGCGCCTTTGATCTTTTTGCTGGGGATCACTGCATATATCGCGTTTGCATATTGGAACTCAGCAATCATCCCCGACTTTGCACGAATGGACCGTGTTTTCCCTGTGTTTGTCGCAAGTGTCGCCTTGGTCGGATGTGTGTTGCTTCTCGTGCAGATGATCCGGGCCGACGAAACGTCACCGGTTTTCGCTGATCGCGAGAAGGAAGAGGCTGACGACAACATGCATGGGCTGTGGTCTACGCTGGCGTGGTTTGCGGGCCTGCTCGTCGCGACAGCCGTCGTCGGGTTTATCTTGGCGCTGGCAGGGTTCTTGCTACTTTTCATTCGCATGCGCGCGGGCAAGAGCTGGTTCTATTCTGCAGTCTACACCGCAGCTGGCATCGCATTCATCTGCGCGATGGCTTGGACGTTGAACCGCGATTTCCCGCCCGGATTGCTGCAAGGATACTTTGATCTGCCGTGGCCGCTGACATGACACAGACTGCAATACCGTTCCATTTCATGCGCGGTGGTACATCGCGTGGGCCCTACCTGAAACGCAGCGATGTGCCTAAGGACCGAGACACTTTGGCAAAGGTCTTGGTTGCGATGGTTGGCTCTGGGCATCCGCTCAATATTGACGGGATTGGTGGGGGGAACGCCGTTACGACGAAGGTTGCCATGCTATCCCGTTCCGATGACGCTTGGGCTGATGTCAATTATTTCTTTGCACAAGTCAGCGTTGATGACGGTACCGTGGATTTCAAACCGACTTGTGGGAATATCCTGTCAGGAGTTGGGCCCGCCGCGATTGAGATGGGATTGATCCCTGCGGTTGGAGCAGAGACCAAGGTCAACATTCTTGCGGTAAACACTGGTGCGCGTGTCGTTGCTACGGTGCAAACGAAAGGTGGCGCGGTGCGCTATGAGGGTGAGGCGGCGATTGATGGCGTGCCGGGGTCGGCAGCTCCGGTTGCGCTGCAGTTCATGGATACGATTGGTGGCGCGACGGGGGCCTTTTTGCCCACGGGCAACCTGATCGACCAGTTCGACGGCGTCGATGTCACCTGCATGGATGTCGCCATGCCAATGGTGATCGCCAAGGCAGAGGCCTTCGGGCTAACTGGTTACGAAAGTGCTGCTGAATTGGACGAAAACACGAGCTTCTTTGCTGCGATGGAAAAGGTGCGCATTCAGGCCGGAACTGCGATGGGGATTGAGAATGTCGCAAGCTCTGTCACACCAAAGTTCGGCCTGTTGGCCCCGGCAAAGGATGGCGGAACCATTGCGACACGTTACTTCATGCCGTGGAAAACCCACCCAACACTGGCAGTCACCGGCGCGCAATGTCTGGCATCTTGCGTCTTGACGCCGGGCACGGTTGCGGATGGCATGGCGGCACGGTCAAACGAACGCCCCGCAACAATTACTCTTGAACACGCAAGCGGCCAGATTGATGTCTTGGTCGACTATGATCTAACAGAGACGGGTATCGATTTGCGTTCTGCCGGTCTTGTGCGTACGGCGCGACTTCTGGCACGAGGAGAAGTCATGGTACCAGCTTCTGTCTGGAACGGCTCATGAAAGTTCACATCCTAGATGATTGGTTCGACACACTGCGCAACTTGCCTTGTTTTGAAAAGCTCGCCGGGCATGATGTGACCGTCTGGACGGATCACGAACCTGATCCCGCCAAGCTCGCAGGCCGCATTCAGGCCGCAGAGGCCTTGGTGCTGTTTCGCGAGCGCACAAAGATCGGTGCGGATCTTTTGGAACACGTCCCAAACCTGAAACTTATTAGCCAGCGTAGCGTTTATCCGCATATCGACGTGCCTGCCTGTACGGCGAACAACGTGATTCTCTGTTCCAATTTGCATAGCGACACACCGTCTTATGCTGCCGCTGAGATGACGCTGGCTCTGATCCTTGCGAGCTATCGTCAGATACCGCAGCAGACAGAATCAATTCGTGCTGGAAACTGGCAGATGGGCGTTGGCCGTACACTTCGAGGACGGACACTAGGGCTTTATGGATATGGGCGCATCGCGCAAGCGGTTGCGGGATATGCCGAAGCGATTGGAATGCAGGTCCAGTTGTGGGCCTCTGACGATGGGCGCGCGCAGGCAAGGTCCGATGGCCGGACAGTTGCTGACAGCCGTGAGGCTTTCTTTGCAACCTCTGATATTGTCAGCCTGCACGTGCGGCTTAAACCAGCAACGCGGGGGATCATTACTGGCGATGATCTAGCGGCGATGTCTCCGCGCAGTCTGTTGGTGAATACGTCACGCTCAGGGCTGATTGTGGCTGGCGCACTTGAGGCCGAAATCGCAACAGGGCGCATTCATGCAGCAGTTGATGTATTTGACAACGAACCGCTGTTGGATATCCAAAACCCCCTGCTAACCCACCCGAATGTGTTGCCCACACCGCATATTGGATACGTCACGGAAGACGAATTCGATCTGCAATTCAGCGATATCTTTGATCAAGTGAACGCCTATGCAAACGGCGCGCCGATCCATGTAATTAACCCTGAGGTCGCGAGTTAAAGAGCCGTGCTGCAATGGGGGCACCGACGATCACTGTGACAATCCGCAGCACGTGGTGCGCAATCACAAACGCCATATCCGCCCCCGCAATCAGCGCCAGCACTGTCATTTCCGCCTGACCACCAGGTGCGAAGGCCAAGAGTGCCTCCATCGGAGGGGCGAGCGAAAACAGGTGGATGAATTCGACAAAGATTGCCGAAAGGATCAGCAATATCACACAAAACCCAAGCGCTGCGCTGACATCGCGGCGTAGTTCTTTGCCGGTGATCCCGGCATATTTCGCGCCAACTGACATGCCGATATAGAACTGAGCGGCCCAGATCGCCTCTGCTGGGGGGCGGTGCTGCAAAAAGCCCGCGAGCGCGAGGATGGCCGCAAAAATCATCGGGCCAAGGATGGATGCCCCGAATAATCCGACCGCCTTCGCGATTTGCCAGCCAGCCAAACCAGCAACCACCATCAGTAAGAGCTGTGCCAACGGAAGCGAAGCTGCGGGAGCACCGGGCGGGTTGCTCAAATCTACGCCCCAATATCCTTTCAAGATGAAGGGCAAAGCCACAACAATCACCATCACTCGGGTTGCGTGGATCAGCGATAAGGCACGCACGTCGCCACCGGCTTCTTCGCCAAATAACAGCATATCCTGCAGACCACCGGGCATTGCAGAATAGTAACTCGTCGCAAAGTCAAAGCCCCAGAGGCGCTGGAAATAAGGCACGCCCATCAGTCCGATCAAGAACACCATGACAGGGACCAGAATAAGGGTCGTCCACATTCCCGCCATGCTGGCGACTAGCACTGTGGTAAAAGTCGCGCCTACTGCTACGCCTAGAATAGAGCGCATCGCGTTATTCAAGAATGGGATGCCCTTCATTTGGACGCCTGCTAACGCGGCCAATAGGCATGCCACGAGCGGCCCCAATAGCCACGGCAATGGCAGATTTAGAAGGTGAAATACCAGGACCCCAAGTCCGGCAATTAAGTGCGTGCTTAAAATGGGCCTCATCCGCGCATAACCTTTAGCCGATAGCGAAGCGAAGTTTGCAAATGCGCCTCTGCTGCCACACCGGCGCCTTCGATGTCACCTGCGCCGATGGCGTCCATGATCTGTCGATGTTGCTTTACTACAGTAGCGATGCGAGCCGCGTCGGCCAGCGTCGTCGGGCCAAGCAGCAGCAAGGCGTTATTCATAGCCCTTGCTGCATCAAGAAGGAACCGGTTACGGGCCGCCAAATAGATCGCCCGATGGAACCGTTGGTTGATCGCAGCAGCTTGAGGGCCATCGTCTTTGATCGCTTCAATTTCATCATTGAGCGATGCCATCGCATCTAACTCAGCTTCTGCCGCATGCTTTGCTGCCATCTCTGCCGCAGTTCGTTCCAGCACAAGACGCATCTCGTAGAGTTCAACGACTTCTGTTTGCCCCAATTTACGAATGACGGCCCCAACGCGAGGGCGGTGTTCGATGATGTTTTCGGCCTCGAGGCGGCGCAACGCCTCTCGGATGGGGGTGCGGGAAAGGGACAAACGGTCGGCGATTTCCACCTCGCGGAGCCGATCACCCGGCTGGTAAGTACCTGATTCAATAGCATTCATGAGCTTTGAAAAGGCAACGCCGCCTTGCGACATATCAGTTGGATCATCGGTCACGGAATTCTCTCTTTCAAAATTGTATCCGCTTGGATACATACGCTGAATAGATGGGAGAATCGCAAATGTCAAAGCAAGTCATCGTCGTTGGTTCGGGGAATGCGGCAATGTGCGCTGGGATCGCGGCCTTGGAAGCGGGCGCGCAAGTGCTGATGCTGGAAAAGGCCGACGAAACGCTCTCTGGCGGCAATACCAAATACACAGCAGGGGCCATGCGATTTGCTTATGACGGGGTCGGGGACCTCATGCCGCTTCTGAAGGACACGGATGATCCGCGGCTGGCGGACACTGATTTCGGGGGCTACACCAAGGCGAAATTCGGTGAAGACCTATTGATGTTCAACGGTGGACGGGCTCTTTCGCCGGAACAAGAGACACTGATCGGGGAATCCTTGTCCGCGATGCAATGGCTTGGTGGGCATGGTGTTAAATTTGAACCGATCTACAGCCGTCAAAGCTTTGAAAAAGACGGTCGGCATGTGTTTTGGGGCGGCCTGACGCTTGCTGCAGAAAACGAAGGCGTCGGGCTTTTTGACATGGAGCTTGCGGTGTTTGAACGTCTTGGCGGCTCGATTAGATACGGTTCTGGCGTCACCGGTTTGATCATGGAAGACCAGAAAATCAAAGGCGTGCGCGTCGGCGAAGAAGAAATCACAGCAAATGCAGTGATCCTTGCATGCGGCGGCTTTGAAGCGAACAGTGAATTACGCAAAGACTGGATGGGGGGGCATTGGGACAAGGCAAAGGTGCGCGGCACCCCGATGAATACTGGTGATGGTCTTGTGATGGGGGCAGAAGTTGGCGCGCGGTCCTATGGTCTGATCGATGGGTGCCATGCGACGCCTATGGACCTGCATATGGCGGATTTCGGTGGATTGAACTTGCCTGCATCCGAGCGGAAGAACTATCGTAAAATCTGCTATTTCTTGGGCGTCATGCTGAATGCGAATGGCGATCGCTTCGTTGATGAAGGCCAGAACTTCCGCAACTACACATACGCTCAATTTGGTAAAGCGGTGTTAGAACAGCCGAGACATTTCGCGTGGCAAATTTTTGATGCGAAAGTCGATGACCTTCTCTATGCCGAGTATCGTTTCCACGACGCCCATTTTGTGCAGGCAGATACGCTAGAGGAACTCTGTTATGAGTTAGACGGTGTCGATCCTGCGGCTGCGATGGCAACGCTAGAAGCTTACAATGCCGCGGTGGACGATAAGATACCGTTTGATCCGACCGTATTGGATGGCAAGGGGACAGATGGCCTTTCCTTGCCGAAGTCAAACTGGGCGCAGAAGATTGATAAGGGCCCTTTCAAAGCATACCCGGTCACGGGCGGTATTACTTTTACCTATGGTGGACTGAAAATCACCGACACTGGAGCGGTGCTCAATGAGCACAACGCACCAATAGACGGCCTTTTTGCAGCCGGCGAAATGGTCGGTGGCGTGTTTTTTGAGGGATACCCAGGTGGATCAGGCCTGACATCGGGTGCCGTCTTCGGGCGGATAGCGGGGCAAGGCGCCGCGAACCTGTAGGGCGGCTAACAAGCGCAGATCATAGAGCGCTATGTGCCCGAAACGTCCGCCATGCCTGTTCAAGCGTTGAGTTGTTTTGTGAGGGCAGAAGCCGTACTGCGTGAAATTCAGAGACAATCGTGTCGTGCAGAGGTGCCAAGGCGACCAGTGCACCTGACTCAGTCCATTGTGCGGCATAGTGATCGGGAAGCATGCCAACATGACTTCCCGACAACGCGAGGTAGGCGGTTAACTCAATTGTATCCTGTGCAACTCCTCCAGAGTGATCCAGAAGGCTCGGGTCGAGATCTTGGTCGATCGGATTAAAGACGAAGCTATGCGCGGAAATCTCGGACTTTGCTAACGCAGCTTTCATGGCATCGGCGTCGGCAATCGATGCGCATGGATGATCTGGACTGCAATAAAGGCTGCTCGTTTCTCGATAGAGTGGGAAAGCCTCGGTCTCGGTTGGGATACTTTCGTTGCCGGCTATACCGACGATCACAATATCAAGGCGATCTGCACGGAGTTCTTCGAGGCAGGCCAAAAAATCAAATATGCCGATGTTGATCTGAATGTCCGGCACTCTGCTGCGCAGGTCGCGCAGTACCTTGATAAGCGGGTTGTTTGGGTCTGTTACCATTGAGTCTACGACACCGATACGCAGCCGTTTGGTCGCAGGTGAACCGATCGCGTTCAGCCTTAAGGCGGCCGCATCAATCTGATCTAATAGAGCGACAACCTCCGTAAGCACTTCTTCACCTTCAGGTGTTAACGCGAAACCTTGTGGGCCGCGGTCGCAAAGCCTTAGGCTCAGCCTATCTTCGAGCTTGGCAATCTGTGAACTGATTGCGGGTTGCGATATGCCGAGTGTGCTTTGTGCCTTCGCAAACCCGCCGGCGTCGGCAACAGCCTGAAAAACGCGCAGTAAGCGCAGATCGATGTCAGAAAGCTTCACGCGAATACCACCCTAGTTTCCCACTCCTATAAGAGCAGCCCGTTTCAGTCATGTCGACGAGGTTATGCAAGCATAAGGCATTCAGTATGGTTCAGTATGGCCCATGCCTCTAGATTCACCACCAATCAAGAATTGAACCAATTGGAGACGCAAAATGGGGACTACTCACAAACTATTCACTGCAACGGGCATCATTGTTGGTCTAAGCACTGCAGCATGGGCTGAAGAACTGACCGTCAGCGCTTGGGGCGGGTTTTTTGAAGAAACGCTCGCGGCAGAGATATATCCAGGATTTACGGCCGAGACCGGAATCGAAGTGAGATCAATCGCACAGCCAGAAGACTCTGCTTGGATGACACAGCTGATGGCTGCGGCACGTGCCAAGCAGGCTCCGGCGGATCTGTCGCTCGTCGTTGACGAAGTGCTGATCCGTGGTAACGAGGTTGGTCTTTGGGCAGAGCTTGATGCCGGTAATATGCCGGGCACGCAGAACCTTATGGATGGCTATGTTCAAACAAATGACGCGGGCAGTGCTTTCGCTGTTGGCGCATTGGCGTTCTACACCACCTTCGTTACCAACACTGACTTCGCTGCAGACGCGCCCACCAGCTGGGCTGAGCTTTGGGAACCAAAGTGGGATGGCAAGATCGGGATTGTCACAACTCCCAATTCCGGCCTTCTGGAAGTCACAGCCACTACTTTCTTCGGTGGCGTTGAAATTCTGGAAACCCGCGACGGGATTGAGCAGGTCATCGCCAAAATCGCCGAACTGAAGCCACAAGTCAGCCTTTGGTACCGTGACGAAGGCCAGTTCCAGCAATCGCTGGAAAGCGGCGAGTTGAACGCAGGTTTGTATTACCACGATGTGACCATGCTTTCGATTTGGGATGGCTTGCCTGTTGCATCCACATTCCCCGCAGAAGGAGGGATCGTGTCCGACGCCTATTGGGTAGTTCCGCGGGATTCTGAAAACATCGCCGCTGCTGAGAAGTTTCTTGACTACATGAGCCGCCCTGAGACACAGGCTCTCATGGCGCGGATGATGGGGACGACACCAATCGTGCCGCGCGACAGCATGGATCTGACCGATGAGGAATTCGCAGCTGTTGGCAGCGATATCACTCCGATCCGCGTGCAGACTCATATTCATCTGCGTGAGGGCGATTGGCTCGAGACCAAGTATCAAGAAATGATCGCACAATAAGGCATTTAGCAGTGGGGCGCGGGCGCCCTTCTGCTTACCCAATGGAGGGCACAGTGGCAGAATTGACCATCACCAACCTGCGAAAATCCTTTGGCACGTTTGAAGCGCTTAAGGACATCTCCATCGCTGTTGAGCATGGTGAGTTCATCTGCCTTTTGGGGGGATCAGGGTGCGGCAAGACGACCTTGCTACGCTTGATTGCCGGACTTGAAACGCATGACAGTGGCGACATCTTTTTGGGTGGAACGGATTTGACCCAAATCCCTCGCCACAAGCGCAACATCGGCATGGTTTTCCAGTCCTTGGCGTTATTTCCGCATCTGAGTGTCGGTGAAAACATTGCATACGGGATGCGTCTTCGTGGCACGTCAGCCAGCGCGACAGATCAGGATGTAAACCGCTTATTGGAGATGGTCGGCTTGTCTGGATTGGCCCCGCGGTCCGTTGACGCACTTTCAGGTGGTCAGCGTCAGCGCGTGGCGATTGCACGTGCGCTGGCGCTACAGCCACAGGTCTTTTTGATGGATGAGCCGTTCTCGGCGCTTGATGCCGCATTGCGCGATCAAATGCAGAAAGAGGTGAAGCGCATCCAGCGTGATCTTGGAGTGACAACGGTTTTTGTGACCCATGACCAACGCGAAGCCATGGCGCTTGCAGATCGGATTGTGGTGATGAACGGTGGCAAGATCGAACAGGCAGCCAGCCCCGAAGATCTTTATTCCTATCCCGCCACGCGGTTCGTTGCAGAGTTTATTGGCATCAACAACATTGTCGAACAAGAAGGGCAGGGGCCAATCGCAGTGCGCCCCGAAGCAATTGCAGTGAATTTGGATGGCAAAGGATTGCAGGGGCAGGTCGTGCGTCAGCGGCGTTTGGGTGCGCTGCTAGAACGCGAAGTTCGTGTCGGTGGTCAAGTATTCCAACAAAGCGAAATTGCCGGATCAGGTGTCGGCGTCAACGACGGGGCAACTGTGGGGCTGACGTGGGATCAAAGCAAAGTCTGGGCAATACCAGCATGATGCGATCGGCTTCATATGGGTCCAGACTAATTGGCGGGTTGTCATTTGGTGTGATGGCGGTCTTCTTTGTGATCCCACTAATCTTCATGGTGATTGTCAGCTTCTACCAGCCCGACCCAATGGGGTTTTACAAAGTTGATTTTGTTTGGGAAAACTATAGGAAGTTCTTCTCCAGTTTTTACTATACGGTATCCCTTCGTTCACTTTACTCGTCGGCGCTGGGCGCAATATTGGTTGTTGCGTTCTCATTCCCGCTCGTTCTGTTCGTGTCCGATTTGAGCCGACGTTTGCAGCTTTTCTGGATCATATTGCTGCTATCCCTGATGTGCCTGAGCGAAGTCATCATTGGCTTTGCGTGGCTCATCTTGATGTCGGAAAGCGCGGGCATTCCGCGTTTTTTGGAATGGCTTGGCTTGTGGGAGAACCCACGTTCCCTCTCTCCCAGCTTTGGTGCGATGATGATCGGTTTGGTGTTTCTGGGTTTCTCAATCGTATCATTAATCCTTTATCCATCTGTGTCTCGCAGGGACCGCAGGCTCGAAGAGGCGGCGATCACATTGGGGACGCCACCAGCAATGGTTTTCTTCAAGGTGCTGCTTCCGACGTTTCGCACCAGCCTATTGTCAGTGACTTTGACGATGTTTGTTTACCTGCTTGGCGTCTTCGTGATGCCGACAATGTTGGGGCGCCCCAAAGACTGGACGATGACGGTGATCATCAGTGACAAAGCGCTTGGGGATGCGAACCTGCCTCTTGGTGCGGCATTGGCCGTCGTGATGTTGCTGGTCACCGTGCTTGTATTGTTTGTTTCTGCGTTTCTGACACGGAGGCGCACCGCATGAGAAATCTCTACCTCTGGGCTATAGCGTTGTTACTGACGGCACCTTTCATGGTGGTACTTGGCGTCTCTGTTGGTGCGTCCAAGAATATCGCCTTCCCACCCAAGGCATTGTCAGCCGCTTGGTACAACGAATTGCTGACCGAGGCTGAGTGGTTGGCCTCAATTGGTCTATCACTGTTGATTGCTTTCATCGCAGGGCTGATCGCAACGACGCTGGCCTTGGCGATCAATTACGTGCTTTGGTGCACGGGGTCGGGATTTGCCAAGGCCACCTTTGCGCTAGGGTTGGGTCCATTCATGTTGCCGCCGATCATCCTTGCCTTGGGCGCAAGTCTGTTTTGGGCCGAGGTCGGTTGGTACGGGCGCATGGAAGCCACGATCGTGTCGCATGGGGTGTTCTTTGTGACCCTGCCGCTCGTCATTATCGCGCGCGGCTTTGCATCGCTTACAGATGAGGTGATTGAAGCCGCGCAGATGATGGGTGCGACTTCTTCACAGCTCTTCCGGACAATTGTCTTTCCGCTTATCGCGCCATACGTCTTCACTGGTTTTGCTCTTGTCGCAATCATCAGCGTGAACGAATACCTGATCGCCAACATGATATCAGGGTTTGTCGTCGAGACACTGCCAATCAAGATTTTTAACAACGTGCGCTATGGATATTCGCCTGTCGTCGCGGCTGCATCTATGCTGTTTGTTGTACTTACGGTGACCATCTTGTTGATCCTGTCGCGGGTGACTGACCTCGTCGCACTTTTCGGAACATCAAAGGATACCTGAAATGCAGACGCTGTCTCGGCAAAATCTAGAAGATATTCTCTTCGGTGCAGTTATCCTCGGCGCTGGTGGGGGTGGGGACATCGCCGAAGGTCGCGCGATGATTGAGACGGCGCTTGCCGCTGGCAAATCGTTTGATCTCGTCGATATTGATGAGGTGCCTGATGATGCGTTGATTTGTACCCCGTATTTGCTGGGAGCGATCACGCCATTGAGTGCAGACGAAGAGCGCGAGTATTCAGGCCTTCAACAAGGCGAGACCAATCCACTTCTTCAGGCCTATAGCGAGTTTCAGGACCATCTTGGTCAAGAGTTCTATGGCACAACACCCTGTGAGCTTGGCGGTTCAAACACAGCCGCAGCGTTCTTTCCGGCAGTTATGAATGGGCACAAAATAATCGACGCAGATCCCGCGGGCCGCGCTGTTCCTGAAATCACACATTCAACTTACTACTTGGCAGGGCTGCCGGCGGCCCCGATCTATGCGGTGAACGAATTCGGCGAGTCCTTCTTGATCGACAAAGTCAAAGACGACCGACGCGCAGAAACGTTGGTGCGCGCAATCAGCCAGGTTAGCCGCAACACGGTTGCTGCAATCGATCACGCGCTGCCTATGCGTGATTTGCGTAACGTCCTGATCCCCGGCACGATATCGAAAGCTATGCATTTGGGCGAAGTTTGCCGCCGCGCAGTCGCCGAAAATTGCGACGCCGCCATTGCCGTTGCGCAAGTTGGCGGGGGCGCGGTGGTATTTACAGGTGCAGTGACGGCGGTGAACTACAAAACCGACCAAGGCTTCACGATCGGACAAATCACACTGCAGGATCACGCGCAAACCATGACCATCAGCGTCAAGAATGAGAACATGGCTTGCTGGTTGGATGGCGCAGTTGTCGCAACAGTTCCTGATTTGATTTGCCTCTTTGACAGTCAAGAGGGCGAGCCTGTGGCCAACCCTGACGTGGTTAAAGGACAAAACCTGTCTGTTGTTATTTTACCTGCACCAACACCATTCACGTCACAGAAGGGCTTGTCTATCTTTGGGCCCCAGTATGCCGGTGTTGATGCGAAGTTCACATCGCCTGTGCCAATTTCAAGCTAGCTAAGGCCAGCGCAAGCTTGCGAAGTCTACGATATGGATCAGGCTATCGCTGCGCAGCTTCTTTACTTTTCTCCTGCGAGAAACCTCACGAACAACGTGGTCAGATTTTCGCGACGGGACCGGTCTGGCCAAACTGCGTAAAGCCCCAGTGATTGCAACTTCCATTTGGGTAAGACATGGACGAGATCGCCGCGCGCAAAACCGCGACAGGCCAAATGTTCGGGAATTGCCGTTATGCCTTGGCCGCGCGCTGCAAACTCATAAAGGGCGTCCGCAGAATTGACGGTTAGGTGCGACTGACCGGTAACGACAACTCTCTGACCAGTTTCATCGGTCAGGACGGTTTGGTCCGGCCGTACTGAAAATCTGATCCAGTTCCAGCTTTCCAAATCCAATGGTGCGTTTGGGAGGCCTTGTTGTTCGAGGTAGCTGGCGCTTGTCACCAAAAGTCTTTCGGCGTCTCCAATACTGCGGCTCATGAACTCGCTGTCTTCCAGCCAACCAGCCCGAATTGAAACATCGTACCGGTCTTTGATCAGATCGCGAGGGGTGTCAGAGAAATCAAATTGCAGCTCTACCTTTGGGTAGCGCGCTGAAAATGAAGCGAAGTCGTCCATCAACGCCGTTTGCGTAACAAATGCGGGAGCAGTGATCCGCAATGAGCCGTGCGGATCATTGGAGCCAGGACTGATCGCATCCAAACCACTTTCAGCAGCGGAAAGCATCGCCTTTGCCTTTTCGTGCAACAGGCGCCCTTCGTTAGTCATAGAGAGCTGACGCGTCGACCTGTAAAGTAAAGTGATACCTAGGTCTTTTTCCAGGTTGGACACAGTTTCGCTGACACGTGAAGGAGCCAAACCAAGATGACTGGCCGCTCCCCGAAATGTACCGTGATCCACGACACTCCCAAAAATAGCAATTGCACGCAATTTGTCGATCATTGTTCACCTCAGCGGAATAGTCCTATCCGTATTGATCTACTTATGTGCACTCCTCCGCGTCAATACCCTAGTATCGACCCACCAAGAATGGCGGGCAGATGACAAACCCCGGAGGGCCAACATGGATCTTAGAGCAATCATGAAATCGACACTGGCGGGCGCCTTTCTAGCAGGTGTCGCTACATTCGCAGGAGCACAGGAAATGGACACAACAAGTCAGACTTCTTTCGACACCGTCATGGCCTTTATGGGCGCGATGGGTGCAGGCGATATGGACCAGATGGGGGCACTAATTGCTGACGACATGGTCTGGCAAAACGAAGGAGACGCCAGCCTGCCTTGGATCGGCGAGACTGTAGGTAAAGAGAACATCTTTGCATTCTTGGGCGTTTTTTCGGCGAACCTAGAAACAACTTTGTGGGAAAACACTGACGCTTTCGCATCAGGCGATACAGTTGCGGTTTTCGGTCGCATGAATGGAACTACCACTCATTCAGGGCAGGAAACCGGGGAATTCAGCTTTGCCCTGCGTGCCAAAGTTCGTGATGGACAGGTCGTTCTTTGGCACTGGCACGAAGACAGCTTTGCCATCTCACAAGCGTATCATTCCAAATAACATAATCTTAGAAAAGGACAGGTTGATGACCTTTATCTTGAACCGAAGATCGCTCTTGCAGGGGGCTGCAATGACGGCAGGCGCGGCTGCGCTGATCAAAGGCAGCTTTGCGCCGACAGCCGTGCAGGCGCAGGGCGCTTTGCCGGCAGGCACAGTACACACCTTTACGACAAACGGAGTGACTTTCCATACTTATCTGTCACCAGCGCAAGCAGTGAATGTGACCTCCCATGTGATAGAGCTCGGGGATCAAATCCTACTGGTGGATGCAACGTTCCTACCGCACACAGCGGCAGAAGTCGCCCAACTTGTTGCGTCCACAGGCAAGCCAATCCACACAGCTTACGTAAGTCATGAACATCCCGATCACTGGGGTGGTGTCAGCACTTTTGAGGGTGTTGAGTTTGTGACGTTGCCAGAAATCCGTGAGGGTCTGCGTGCAGAAGCGACAAGTGGCGAGCGGCCAGAGCCTACGTCACTGTTGAACGGTGGCGACCTTGCCCTTGGCATCACAGAAATCGGCGGCGTGCCGGTTGAATTCCGTGCCTATGACAACGCCGAAGCCCCGAAAGCCATCGTTGCCGTCTTGCCTGAACAGCGCGTCGCGGTTGTGCAGGATCTTGTCTACAACGGCATTTACTTTGCCCCGGGCGTCGACAGAGTAAACTGGATAACAACGCTTGAAGGTATGCGTGATGATCCATCTTTTGACACCCTGCTTGTTGGCCATGGTGTGCCAACCACGCGTGGCGAACTTGATACTGCCATCGGCTATCTCAAGTCCTTGAACGCTGCATGGGAAGCGGCTTCAGCACCGGAAGATGTCATTGGTGCAATGAAAGCGGCCTATCCCGGCTATGGGGGTGAGTTCTTGCTTGGGCTGACGGCGGCTTATTGGGACAAGTAACCTAATCAGACCCGGCAATGTGCCGGGCCAACAAAGGAAAAGATGATGGGAAAAGCTCTCGAAAATGTTCGTGCGATTTATCTGGAAGGTATTGCTGGCGGCAACGCGCGCCAAGCGGTTCATAAATATACGGGCCATCGCTATACGCAGCATTCCGCCGGAGTTGGTGATGGCGCCGAGGGTTTCTTAGCTTTTTTCGAGCCCTTCGTCGCTCGCAACCCTCAACGAGACATTGAGATAGTCCGCATATTTGAAGACGGACCATGGGTCTTTTGCAGCGCTTATCAGTCCCTCAACGATGGTGCCGCCGAATGGGTTACAATGGATATGTTCTATACCGACGCGGACGGATTGATCCTCGAACATTGGGACACGATTGCGCCCTACACAAAGGTAACAACTTCTGGCGAGGATATGGTTGGTGGCGCGCGTCAAGTGAATGTCGATGCAGATACTGCTGTCAATAAAGCGCTCGTGCTCGAATTCACCAAGCAAGTCCTGCAACAGGCGGAGCACGACAAGATCGGCGATTTTGTTGCACACGACATCTTGCAGCACGCAGATACAATTGGTGCGGGGCGCGATGGACTAAAGCAATGGATATCGAGCGATGATGCCGGATCTTATGAGATGCTCTTTCATTTGATGGCGCAGGGCGATTTTGTCGTGACTTATGGCAAGCGCCACGCGCACGGCAAAGATATCGCGGTGTTCAATCTTTATCGGGTGTCTGATGGCAAAATCGTCGAGCATTGGATGAACGCTGAAGAAATCGGATCACGTGAATATTGGGGCAACTCGGGTAAATTCTGAAAAGATGCGCATCAACGCATCAACGCATCAACCGCGACGAGATTTCCCGAACCGTCCGTTAAATGATGATCAGCGCCAATGGCGCGCTCCAAATCTTTTAGAGGTCTTTGTAAATGTCACGTCTAACCCCCTATTGGCTATGGGCACTTCTGGCGCTACCTGCGCTTGGCTTCACAATACAGATCGTGACGTCAAACGATCCACGCGTTGTCCATGAGTTGTTGCACCCAACTGGTGAATTCTCTGCCCGGTTCATGATTGTCGCGATGCTGGCGTCACCACTGGTTTTGTTGCTTCGCGGCTGGCGGGGGCCACAATGGCTCAGGAAAAATCGGCGATACTTTGGCGTTGCAGCCTTTGGCTACGCCGCGATGCACACAGTGCTCTATCTTGTCGACGAAGGCGAAGTTACGAGCGTGCTTGCTGATCTTCCCAAGTTTTATATTTGGACGGGTTGGTTTGCATTTTTGATTTTCATTCCTCTCGCAGTGACGTCAATGGACTATTTTGTCCAACGCATGGGGCGGTCCTGGAAGTCATTGCAACGGACAACCTACGCTGCAGCAGTTCTCACTCTGCTGCATTGGGCGGCTTTGCATGACTGGGGCGGAATTGGGCCAGCGCTGGTGCACTTCGGTCCCTTGATACTGTTAGAATCCTACCGGGTCTGGTA
>Ga0115564_10001187_pt1 | contig 24304 bp, 32 predicted proteins | sample COGITO_mtgs_1105_7_FD_88680 | JGI IMG/M metagenome (GOLD analysis project Ga0115564, IMG submission 88680) | Pelagic marine microbial communities from North Sea - COGITO_mtgs_110523 | ecosystem: Environmental > Aquatic > Marine > Epipelagic | place: Germany:Helgoland, sampling site Kabeltonne...
AATAACGGGATCGAATTGATCGACCGTGAATTCATCTCTGCTATCAAAGAAGGGCACACACCGAATGGTGCAGTGGCTGATGTGTTGGGCGCGATGGCGACGTTGGATCGAATTGAGAAATCCTTCTAGGTAGCGTATCCACTGTGTGTGAGCGGATGACACCGCTTTGCACATATCATGCTGGAGGCCTGCCATGATCGAACCGGAAACATTCACCTTCCTCAAGGACCTTGCGCTTAACAATCGCAAAGCATGGGTGGATGAACACCGCGAAGAGCGCGATAATGCGATGCGCAATTTTGCAGGCGTCTCGCAGACCTTGCACGACTATTCAGATCGCTTTGACACGCTGGTTGCCGATACGAAAAGTAAACCAAAGCAAAGCTACACCAAGTTTTTTCAAGATGCGCGCCAGCGTAGTGGGCCGGGGCTTTACCGCACTGAAATCGATATTTTCGCCAACGCGGGCCATCCTGAGGAAGACTTTGGCTATTACCTGCATATCGCGCCAGGGAATTGCTATGCAGGGGCTGGGCTGTTTCAGCCCTCGAAAGAAGGATTGACCCGCATGCGCGCGCGGCTGAGTGACGATCCAGAAGGGCTGAAAGACGCGCTCGAGGATGAAGATTTTAAGGCCATGTTCCCAGCGGGTTTGCTGACCGATAAAGAGCTGAATGTTGTTCCAGAAGGCTATGATAACAGCGATCCTGCCGCGCCCTTTTTGAAAATGGTGGGCTGGCGTTGTCAAACCGCGATTGCCGATGAAGATCTGCTGGATGACAATGTGATCTACACGTTGATCGATATCTTTCGTGCCGCTGCGCCGCTTGTGCGGCACTTCAACTAAGCGCGTCACGCTGCACTAACGTGAGAAATCTGTAATCACAGCCGTGCCCGGAGGTGTCGCGCCTTTCATTGCGCGCAACTCGGCGCTTGCGCTTGATAGACTGACCTCGCGATCCAACATCGGGGTCAGATCAACATCCCCCCCCGTTCAATCATCGCAAGCAAGGACGGGTATTTCCAAGACGACATCCCACGCGCGCCAAAAAACGCGAGTTGTTTGGAGTAGATCGCGCGGATATTGGTCTCCATCACACCGTCACCCCCAGGCATACCCACATCAACATGACGCCCAAGCGTGGCAAGACATTCTACTGAGGCGTTGGTAGTTTGCGCGATCCCAAGCGCTTCAACAGAGACCTGCGCGCCGCCGCCCGTAATCTCGCGAATGACCTCTGCGACGTCTTCCTTCGCAGCATTCACCGACGCATCCGCACCCAGAGATTTGGCGTGGTTAAGCTTTCCCTCGACGATATCCGCCACAACAACCTGCGCGCCAAGCATCTTCGCCTAGAGCAAAGCAAACAAGCCAATCCCGCCTATGCCATGGATTGCTACCCATTCGCCTGCGCGTACATTGGCGCGATCTGTCAACGCGTGCCAAGCCGTTGTGACACAACATCCCAAACCTGCGGCCAAAGCGGGTGACATGCTGTCTGGCAAGTGAACAAGGTTGTGATCAAACGGCACAGCCACCAGTTCCGCATAAGCGCCCGGCACGCCAAAACCCGGCAAAATGGCGCTTTCGCAGGTGTTGGACGCGCCCGTATGACAGGCAGAACAATCGCCGCACACAATATAAACGGCGCAATCAAGCGGTCGCCGATCTTGTGTTTGGCCTGCGCGCCGGCCTCGACAACGGTTCCGCAATATTCGTGCCCAAGAATTGAGCCATGTGTGACTTTGGGATGCCTTCCAACCCAGCCATGAAAATCAGACCGGCATACGCCACATACCGCGACTTCAAGGACAACGCCATTGTCAGGACAGCTTGGGTCTTCAACGCTTCCAATCGAGAGGTCTTCGTTAAACTCACGAACAACAGCTGCGCGCATGGCGGGATCCTTTCTTTGTATTCTTCAAAAGGGTTGCACCAATTGTGACGACGGAACAGTCTAAAGAGTTTGAAAAAATCGAAACAGAGTATTGGCCGTTTGTGTCGCGTTGTTCAACGCCAAGCCATTTTCAATAGGTTTATATTCAACCCCCAGCTGATAAAGATAGGTTTCCAAGGCCGTTAGATCGCCCAACGAAAAATCCATGGCGGCGATACTTGGTTGCTCTTCCGCCTGAATATTTTTCGTGAGCGACCCGATATCACGTTCGAAATCCGCCTTACTCAACACCCGAAGAACACCGTTTGCCGTTTGAAACTCCAAACGGTCGCCCAGCGCAGTGCCTTCACCATAAAGCCATGTAAACTGCCGCTTAAGATCAGCGTGATGCATTCCATCCGCAACAATCGTAACACCGCAAATGCCATTTACCGTATTCGGGTGTTCCAACCAATCAGGTACGTAAATTAGATCGGGGCGATGTTGTTGGCACAAAAAAAACGACAAGCGCGGGAATTGCGCGTTGGGCATCAACGCAAGCGTGGTTTTCGTGCGCTCCTCTGTTCCATCCGGCAAGGTCACGTCACGACCAAATTCCAAATGCCCCGCGACATGCAAGCCCACATCTCGCGCGCGTTTTGCATCCGCGACAGAATCTGTGCTGTGAAGTGCAGACAACGCCACGCCCTCACGCTGCTGTAAATGCTCATAAATGTGCCGCCCGAAGCGAAAATCACCCGCAGGCAACTCGTCCAAAAGCGTGTCATCGTAAACGCCCATAATCTCGAGTAGACAGCCTTCAAACATCGCAAGGCTGGTGCTCGTACCCCAAGGATGTTTGCCAATAGAGGTCATATTGAACCCCATCCCGATCAAGCGCGCGCGCAGGGCGTCGATGTCGTGGGTTGCCACAAGCGGGTGATCAATTCCAAAAGATGCGTTCATTTGTTTGATCCTTAAGTGTTCAAAAAACTCAAACGTGCTGTCCCGCGCACCGTGGCTTTGGTTGCCAACGCACGCATACCTTTGGGGACATCTTCAAGCACAATTGCACCTGCTGAAATATTGGCGTTTGCGCCAATCGTGACCTCGCCCAAAATCGTCGCACCTGCCCCGATCACAACGCCTGAACCAATGTGCGGATGGCGCCGCGCACCGCCTGTGTTCAGCGTGCTGCCAAGCGTGACGTTGTGCCAGATCGAAACATTCTCCTCAATCACCGACGTTTCACCCGCTACAAAGCCCAAGCCATGATCCAACCAAAATCCCGCGCCAATCTGTGCTGCGGGATGGATGTCAGTGGAGAGCACCCGCGCGCAACTGGCTTTGATCGCAAGGGCAAGCGTGGTGTCGCCATCAGCCCATATCTTATGCGCGACGCGATGTGCCATAACCGCATGTGCGCCGCGCGCAAAAAGCAGCGTTGCAGCAGCGCCGCCCGGTTCGAAATTGCGGCGTGCGGTTTCGGCAATGTCGTATGTGGTTGTTTCAACCAAAGTCCCATCAGCGGCGTACACAGATTGGACCGTCGACCCCACTGCCGCATTGCCACTGATCTGCGCGAAGAGCCTGCCCGCCAATTCTGGAAACGTGTCAAAAGCACCAAAATTCAGGACCGCCGCGCCCTGCCTTGACGCCCCTAGTGCATCTTTCACATCTTCAATCAAGTCCAACAAAAATCCCCCTAGGACACATACCCGAACGCAATGCGCGGGGTGGGTGCGCTATCAAGCCATACACTTTTCGCAGAGGTATATTCCATCAAAGCATCGGTGCCGCTTGAACGCCCGAAACCAGAACTAAGCGAGCCACCAAAAGGCGAGGACACGTGAATTGCCTTGTAGCTATTGATCCAGAATGTGCCCGCACGTACGGCCTCGGCCACACGGTGCGCGCGACTCACATCTGCAGTCCACACGGCACCCGCTAATCCGAAGTCTGTGGCATTCGCCAATGCGATTGCTTCTGCTTCATCATCAAATGGGATCGCTGTGACGACGGGCCCGAAAATCTCTTTCTGCGCAGCATTGGCTGTATTAGCCAGGCCCTTCAAAATCGTTGGTGGCACGAAATAGCCTTGTCCATCTGCGGCGTTCCTGCTGAGCACATCAGCACCCTCATCGTTGGCTTCAATCAGCATTTGACGCACATGCTCAAACTGGCGTGCGTTGCTGATCGGACCAACCTCGGTTGCATCATCCAAAGGGTCGCCCAATTGAATCTTGTTCATGCCACTTGAGAGCATATCGATCAGCCTCTCGTGGATAGAGCGATGCAAGAGCAATCGCGAGCCCGCAACACAGCTTTGTCCCGCGCCCGAAAAAATCGCCGCTTGCGCGCCAAGGCACGCGTGCTCAAGATTCGCATCCTCGAACACAATATTTGCGGACTTTCCACCCAATTCCAGAACCGCCGGCTTCAAGGCCGACGCCGCGGCGATTGCAACCTGTCGTCCTGTTTCGGGAGAGCCGACAAACACCATCTTGCGCACTGCGGCATGCGCTATGGCGGCCTGCCCAGTGGTTGGACCCAAACCACAGAGGACGTTTACGAGGCCCGCTGGCAGACCCCCGCTTTCCGCAATCTTTACAAGTGCGACGGTTGTGATCGGCGTCAGCTCACTTGGTTTGATAACAACGCCATTGCCCGTCGCAATCGCGGGTGCAATCTGCCAGCCCGCTGTGAAGATCGGCGCGTTCCATGGGGTGATCTGAAACACCACGCCAAGGGGTTCGCGTTGGGTGTAATTCAAATGGCCCGACGGCACGGGGATGACTTCACCATGCAATTTGTCCGCCCAACCCGCATAATAGGCGAACATTTCCGCGACTTTAGCCACTTCGATGCGACAGTCGCGGATTGGCTTGCCAGCAACGATAGCCTCAATGGTGGCGAGAGGCTCGGCATGTGCCAAAACAGCTCGCGAGATGTCTTGCATAACTTGCCCACGCGCGGCGGCTGAGAACTCTCTCACCCATGTTTTCTGCGCGTCTTGCGCTGCGTCGCATGCTGCATTTGCAAGGGCTGCATCCGCATCAAAATAGCTTAGCAAAACCTCTTCCGTGAACGGATCCACAAGCTGAATATCCACACCAGCCCCGTCACACAGCACACCGTTGATCAGGCTTTGTGGCTGTTCCCCAAGCCCAAGCTCTGCCAACGCAGCCACTAATTTCTGTTTACGTTCTGACATATCAAGCTCCCTTTGGATCACGTTTCACAATCGCATTGAAATCATCCTCATCCTCAATATCACCAGACTTGTTCAGCCAAATATCAGCGATCTGCGCAAAGCCACTGAGATCAATGCCAGACCCTTTAGCAAGGTCCAATGCAAGACCAACATCCTTGCGCATCAAACCCATCGTAAAGCCTGAATTAAACGTATCGTTCAGGATCCATTTCTCGAAATTAACCTCGCTCACGCCACTGCGCCCTGAGCCAGCGTTGATCCCCTCAAGCAAATCTTGCGGGTTCACACCCGCCGCTTGCCCCAAGCGAACCGCCTCACCCACCAACACAAGATTGGCCGCGCAGAGCATGTTATTCGCGATCTTCGCCGCATGCCCCGCGCCGGAACCACCAACGATCACCGTCTTCACGGTGAGGATATCCAGAAGAGGGCGCAACGTTTCAATAGCATCACCGTCACCGCCCAAAAGCATCGTAATGCTGCCCGCATTTGCCGCAGCGGGACCACCGCTGACAGGGCCGTCGATAAAGGCAAAACCACCTGCCGTGCCTTTCGCAGACATGGCTTGTGACGTGGCAGGTTCGGAGGTCGATGTATCCAGTATGATCGTGCCCTCCTGCAAGCTCGGCAGCATATCCTCCATCACCACTTCGACAATCGCGGCTTTGGGCAAGGACAGGATGATCACGTCGCAATGCGCCGCCAATTCACGCGCAGAAGCGGCAAGCTGTGCGCCCATTGCCGCGACCTTCGCGCTATTCTCAGAGTTTGGATCAAAGCAAGTCAGCCCGTGCCCTGCACCAATGATTTGGGAGGCCATACCACCCCCCATATTCCCGCACCCGATCAGTCCAACCTGCATCACATCTATCCTTAAAATTTCTAGCCAATCGTGGCGAATGCTCGCTCTAAATCAGCAATCAAATCATCCGGCTGCTCCAAGCCGATATTGAGCCGCACCAAACGGCCCGAGAAGTCTTTTCCAGGCCGTTCAAGTCGCGGATAGACAACAGCCAAACTATGGACGCCACCCCAACTTAGGCCGATATGAAATAGCTCCAGCGCTTCTAAGAAGTTTTCAACTTGCCCAGGCGTTACACTGCCTTTGAAGAGGATGGAGAACACACTGGTTGAGCCGCTAAAATCCCTTTGCCAAGTCGCATGACCGGGGCAAGTGGGAAAGGCAGGATGGAACACCGCTTCGATCTCTGAACGATCAGCAAGATTGTGTGCCACTTGCAAAGTCGATGCCTCAAGCTGCGCAAGACGCACAGGCAAAGTTTGCAAACCGCGCAAGGCGAGGCTGCAATCATCTGGTGATACGGCAAGGCCCAACTGGCGATAAACGGGTCCGAGTTTTTCGAAAGCCGCGCCATCGCGTGCAGAGACGGAACCAAGCAGCAAATCGCTATGACCACCAACGTATTTTGTGAGCGCCTGCATACTGACATCAACGCCATGTGCGAAAGCATCAAACATCACCCCCGCAGCATATGTGTTGTCCAACGCAACGCCGACGCCGCGCGCATGCGCCGCGTCGGCAATTGCTGGAACATCCTGAATTTCCATCGTGACAGAACCGGGGCTTTCGCACCAAATCAACGCCGTGTTGTCGCGAATAAGTGTTGTGATACCCTCGCCAATCAACGGGTCATAGGCTTCCACTTCGATGCCCAAACCACGCAAGATGCCTGCGGCCATTTCCTTGTTGGGACCGTAGGCAGAATGCGGCACCAGCGCGTGGCTGCCGGCAGTGCAATAGGCGAAATAAACCAAAGCAATCGCCGCTTGCCCACCCGGTACAATCAACGTGCGATGCGCACCCTCAATATCGCTAAGACGCGCAGCGAGTTCCAGTGCAGTCGGTGTTCCATAAAGCCCGTAGGAATAGCCGTTCTCGGCCTGATCCCAGCTGTCTTTCACGCTCAATTGATCCTCGAACACGACGGTTGAGCCACGATACACTGGCGTCACCAATGACGCATAATCGCGCCTCGCACGAGGTGTGGGATTTAGAAGTTTCGTGCGCCAATCCATCAGTCTCTCACTCCGCTATGGTCTGTGTTTGCAACTGTAATATGGTTTCCAAATAGAGGCTGACCGCCGCTTTGATTTGCGCGATCGAGACATATTCATCAAGCGAGTGGCATTGCGCCAGATCTCCCGCCCCGCAGATCACCGTCGCGCAGCAAAAATTCGGCGCATCTGTAGAGCCAGGAAAGGTCATGAAGTCAGCGGCCTCACCTGTAACGGTTTCATGCGCTTTTGCCAGCGCGGTGACGACAGGCGATGTCATTTCTGTCTTCAGCGGCGGGCAATTTAGGCTGGGCGCGAGAAGCTCGTATTTGAAATCGGGGATTCTGTGCACAAGCGGTGCGAGAACGCCGTGCAGTTCTGCCGCAACAATTTCAAAGGTTTCTCCGGGGATCGTACGACGATCAATTTCGATCTGGCAAAAATCGGGCACCAAGGACGGTCCTTCCCCGCCTTTGATCGCGCCGATACTAAAGCTCGGCGCACCACACAGGGGATCCGGCTCTCGTTGTGACAGACTTGTAGCGTAGCTTTGCAACGTCTCTATCACTGCGCCCATGTGATAGATCGCATTGATCCCGTTCTCAGGCACGCTGGAATGGGTAGATTTGCCGAAGGTCCGCAAGATCATGCACATTTGCCCACGATGCGTTGTGCTGATCGCCAGATTGCTTGGTTCTGCCACAATCGCATAGTCAACATGCGGACCATGCGTGCCGAAATGATGCGAGCCGATCATCCGATCCTCTTCATCAACAACACCCGCTAGGATCACATCCCCATCCAGCTTTTCGCTTCGCGCGATAAGCAAGCGCATGACCTCTAGATACGCAGCCAAGCCCGCCTTCATATCGCAAGATCCGCGCCCGTAGATGCAGCCATCTTTGATCACTGGATCAAACGGCGCATCGTAGCCACCGACGCCAACCGTATCCAAATGACCTGCAAGCATGATGGTCGGACCAGACCCGCGCCCTTTTAAGCGTCCCCAGACATTGCGCCGCCCGTCCGCTACGTCTGCACTCTCGACCTCCAGACCTAGTGCACGCATACGGCTTTCCAAGAGCTGCGCCATCGCCTCTTCGGCGGGGTGCTTTGGATCTGCGGTGCCGAAAGGGTTCACGCTCGGTGTACGGACCATCGCGCTGAGATCTTCGATGAGAGAATTTTCATTGATCTGCATGGATGTAAGGTCGCTTATAATAGAGTTCGATGTGTTATGTTTGAAAGAGCTGGCCGAACCCGTCAAGTTTGTCGTCAATCCCGGCCAGCAGCAACAGATGCCACGCGAGCGCTTGATTGCTGCTTGTTATGGGCTTGCCATGCTGGCGTTCCGCCTTTTCGACAATGCCCACAGCGCGCAGGCTGGTGCAGGAAATGAAGACCCCATCGCAGTCTTCTGATTGGCCGAGTCTAACGACGGCGCTCAAAATGGATGCAGGGTCAATCTACGCAACTATGATGTCGCTTTTATAATCGAAAGAGCCGGCCACAGTTACGGCAATCCCCACCTCTTCGAAACGCCATTGCAAAGCTTCTGTGACTTCTGGCCTGTAGGGTATTAAAAGGCCGAGACGGGTGATCCCCAGCGTTTTCAATGCGGCTTTGGCGGCACTGAGCGGATTGCAGGAGGTCACCGCGGGATGGCTTTGCCTAATTATATAGGTAACACGATCTTCGCCGATGATTGTCGCACCAGAGGTGCAGCCGTAGCCGAGCGCGTGCAGGCCCAGATACTCGGGAAGCAAGGCGGCTGCGATGGGCAACACTGCTTCCATTTTGGCCAACGTGTCCGGCGTCACCACCGTGTCGTTGGGCAAGCGCGCATGATACAAAGATACGCCGAGACCGTCGGTCATTTGACGCATCTCCTGTTCCATCGTTTGATCTGATTGCAGGACCAAAAGCCCGATCCGCGCGCGTTCGCTCTCATTCAGAAAGGTCGTGAACTCAAAACGTTCAAACGCGGGGCCAGTGTCTTGCATGCTCTATCCTCTTCTTCAAAGAAAAATAGGCAACCTCTCACTCAAGCGTCTGTGTGAAAAACGATTTTTCCGGTTCGACTTTTGACAGAACCTTAAAGCTTGCGTAAAACTGCCTCAGCCGCTTCCAATGCCCCCTCAATGAAGCCGCCAAATTCTGGCGCGACTTCCGTTCCCGCAAAATGCAACCTGCCCTCCCACATGCCATCCATTGCAGCTGGCAAGCCATACTGGGGATGCGCATAAAGCGGCGCGTGATCGGCCTTGGTCGCAGTCAAAGGATCAAATGCCCAATCCTTGAAGGTGAGCATCGCTGGCTTTGCCGCCTCATCCCCGTACAACCGCACGAGTTGCGCCTGAATATGATAGCGCAGTGTTTGCTCATCTTGGCGGTACTCAGGAGGCACACTAAGGAAGCCAAACAATGCATAAGGCCCGCCTTGCGATGGTGAAGCATCATGGATTTCCACCATCGGGCCAAAGCGGCTAGACGCATCACCAGACAGACCCGCATGTCGCCAAAATGGCGTGTCGTAGATCGCCATGGCCTTGGCCTGCCCTGCCATCCATGTCGAAACGCCACGCATCGCCGCGATTGTTGTGTCTGTCAGTGCAGGCTCAAATTTCAGGTTTGCGGCAACACGCGGTGGCATCGCCAAAATAACCTGATCAGCTTCAAGGGTTTCGTCACCAACCAGATGCGCTACGACCTGACCTTCCTCGCAGCAAAGCCCTTCGACCTTCGCATTTAAACGTTTGCGCGCGCCAGGAAGTGTATCAGCCAACCGTCTCGTCAAGACGCTTAATCCACCCTCAAGCCGCAATGAACCTTGCATTGATGCGAAACCACGCACCTGCTGCACACGTCCTTGCCCATCCTCAACCGTTTGCAAACCTGTGCTGTATTGCTCAAACACGGCCAGCCCAAACCGTTTCACCTGTGCGGCGATACGCGGTTGTCCCGGCCAGAACCATGCAGGGCCCATATCAAAATTCGCACCCTCAAATTGCTGCGTCTGGATACGTCCGCCGAATCGGTCACGCGCCTCGACTAACAAGTAATCGTGCCCCTGCGCTTCTAACGCTTCCGCTAGGGCAAGGCCGGACACCCCACCGCCTATAATCAATGTGCGCATTGCTTTCAGCACTCCCAAAGCTCGCCCCACAAAATGTTCAATTCCCGACCTCTTCGCGACCCACTGTCGCTTTCTGGCGGTCACACGAGACAAAACTTTGCTTCAATGAACTTCAAAACCACCCCCCGAGAAAAGACAAGCCATGGCGAACAAAAGTATAAATCCGGTTGATGCCTTGCGCGAGAACACAGCGCAGCCGTTTGAAAGCGCGCGCGCGATGCCGCCCGAGGTTTACACAACAAAAGAGTTCGCAGACCTCGAACTAGAACGCATCTTCGCCAAGGATTGGTTCTGTGTTGGCCGCGCCGATGGCCTTGCGAATGCGGGGGACTATACCACTTGCGAACTTGCGGGTCAGCCCGTTTTGGTGATGCGCGATGGCCAAGGCATTTTGCGTGGCCTATCGAATGTATGCCTGCACCGCATGTCCACGCTGTTGCAAGGGCGTGGCAACGCGCGCTCTATCGTCTGCCCTTATCATGCGTGGACCTATAATTTGGATGGCTCCTTACGCGGCGCACCAGCGATGAGCTTGAACGAGGGGTTTTGCAAAGATCAATACAAGCTTCCTAAAGTACGCTGCGAAGAATGGCTCGGCTGGGTGTTTATCACACTGAACGAAGACGCCCCCGCCGTCGCGGAGCAATTGGGCGAAGTCGAAGAGATGATCGCGGGCTACGACATGACTAACTACACAGAGGTCTTTTATGAAGAGCATGTGTGGGACACCAACTGGAAAGTGCTCGCCGAAAATTTCATGGAAAGCTATCATTTGCCTGTTTGTCACGCGGGCACAATTGGCGGGCTTTCCAAGCTTGAAGACATGGTCTGCCCCCCCGGCCTCGCGGCGTTCAACTATCACACAATCCTCAAAGACGAGACGCTGAGGATCGCAATGGCGCATGACACCAACACGCGCCTCAAGGGCGACGAACGGCGCACGACCTTCCTACTGGCTATCTACCCGTCGCTGCTGATCACACTGACCCCTGGCTATTTCTGGTATCTTGGCCTGCATCCCAAAGGTCCTGGTCAAGTGCACATCCGCTTTGGTGGCGGCATGTCGGATGACTATAGCGAGGATGCAGATGCGTCACAGAATTTCACTGACCTCAAGGCGCTCTTGGATGATGTAAATATTGAGGATCGCGGTTGTACAGAGAAGGTCTTCAACGGTCTGTCGTCAGGCTTGGCAAAACCCGGTCACCTGTCCCATCTCGAACGCCCAAACTACGATTTCGCACAGTATTTAATGGCGAAAGTGGATCAACACATAGGCTAGCCGCAGGAGGGTACAATGACTGATCTCAGGCCGATTTTGCAATCTCTTGCAGCCTTGCCTGCTGACAGTCCGATGGGTCTACCTGGTATTTTTTACACTTCCGCCGAACGTTTCGATTGGGAAAAGAAAACGGTGCTCCAAAAAGGTTGGCACTGTTTGGGCCGCCAGGACGAAGTGCCCGAGGCGGGCGATTTCTTCACCGTTCAACTGCTCGAAGAACCACTGATCATTGTGCGTGGCGATGACGGCGTCGTTCGTGTGCTCGCCAATGTGTGCCGTCATCGCGGCATGCCACTGGCCGAAGGACGCGGCAACGTTAAGCGGTTTGTCTGTTCGTATCATGCATGGATGTATGGCCGCGACGGTGCTTTGCTGCGCGCCAATCGTATGGAAAACAGGGGCTTTGATGCCAGTTCTTGCCAGTTGCACAGCTACAAAATCCAACTTTGGAACGGCTTTATTTATTGCAGTCTTGATGCTGAAGCTGCACCATTTTCAGACGAATCCGAAACCTTGGATGCATTGTTAGAGCCCTATCAATCCGACACATTCAGGCTGGTCCATGTGGCAGAAGAGGTCTGGCATACCAACTGGAAGTGCCTCGTTGAGAATTTTATAGAGGGCTATCACCTCTCTGTTGTGCACCCTCACACTCTGCACGACTACACACCAACAGGCTTGGCCAAGAAATCTGCATCAGGACCGGGATTTACATCCTACATGGCGAATTATCCGGAAACCGCCGCACGGCGAGGCAAGGGTGCCGCAGGTCTCAGCGACGCAGAGCGCCACCGATCCACCTTGTTCGCGCGCTTTCCCACGCAAGTGGCCAGTCAGGCGGCAAGTCTGTTGGTGTCCTTGTCGATCTTCCCGATTGCTGCGGAAAAGATCCGCGTCAAATGGACGATGTCGGTTTATGGCGACGATCTGGACGCAGCCACCATTCAAGAGCGCATTCAGCTCTGGGAAGAGGTTAACACGGAAGACCGCGAAAAACTGGAAAAAATGCAAATCGCTTTACGCTCTCAACATGCGCAATCGGGTCCTTTGGCAGGCGATGATTTCGAAGGCACGATCCGCGACTTCCAGCTTTGGTTGGCCCAGCAAGACGCGGCGCTGCTCGATTAACCATCTGTGGTCAGCGTGTTCAAAATGTTGTCCATCATCGCACAACACGCGATCAATTCCGACTTGGATATGCCTTCGTCCGGCTTATGCCCATCCAATGCCATATCACCCGGCCCAATGACGACAGTGTTCAATCCCAGCTCCGCGAAAAAGCCTGCTTCAGTCCCAAAAGGCACCTTGGTAACAGACGCGCCATCCGCCAATTCACAGGCCAAGGTGACCGCGCTATTCGCGGGATCCATGTTCAGGCCCGGGTATGCGTTGATCTGCTTCACAATGATTGGCTTGGCGTTCGGAAATGATGTGCTGACACGTTTCGCGATGCCCTCAATCTCCGACAACAGTTGACTTGCTGGCGCTTCACTCAGATGACGGAACTCCATCTTCAGCACGCACTCTGCAGGCACGATATTCAACGCGCGCCCACCCTCGATTTGGCCAATGTGAACCGTCGAATAAGGGATTCTGTAGGCGTCATCCATCGGCCCTTGTGCAAGCATCGTTTGCAGGTGGCGTATCTGGCTAACGAACTCCGCCGCAACGTGGATCCCATTGATGAAATCTGGGGAAAGCGCGCTGTGACCCGCCTCGCCAAAACATGTCACATCAAGCGCTGTCTTGCCTTTGTGCCCAATCGCTACCTGCATACCCGTTGGCTCGCCCACTATGACAAGGCGCGGTGCGCCGATGAGGAGCTTTAGCTCTGGCATCATCTCTTGAATACCGACGCAGCCGATCTCTTCATCATAGGAAATCGACAAGCTTAACGGTGCTTTCAAAGGTTGATCTTTCGCTCGCTCCGCGAGGGTCAAAGCACAGGCAAGAGACCCCTTCATATCCGTTGTGCCGCGCCCGTAAACACGATCTTTTTCTATGCTCAACGCGAAAGGATCCTGTGTCCAGATTTGGCCATCAACCGGCACCACATCGGTGTGCGCGGATAAACAGATGCCACCGTCAATCTTAGGGCCAATCGAGGCGAACAAACCTGCTTTCAGACGATCGGAGGAATAAATGCGCGTGATTTCAAAGCCCGAGTTTTTGAGCAGATCCGCGACAAAGTCTATCAGAGCCAGATTGCTCTCAAGGCTGACTGTTGGAAAACCGATCAGCTGGTCCAAAATCTCCAAAACTCGCGAAATATCCGGCATATTTTCTCCGTCGCAAAGCAATGGTCAACCCACCCCAAATTCCGTGCGGGCGGATCCCCTAGCTACTCGTCTCCCGGCACCCCGTACGACGGTGCCTCTCGCGGATCAAGTGCGCGTTGCACATATGCCTCCAACTGAGGCTTGTAGATCTCCCAAGCGGTGGCGATATTTTCGACGGGACAGTCATCCGTCCAATCACAGCGCAAATCCGCGATGGGCCATGCGACCTTATCCACGATCATCATGCCCGCAGAATGCAATGGCCCCGCTTCGCCCCCTGCGGACAGGCCCGCGCGCATGGCCGCGATCAACCGATCCCCGATATGGCCGCGACTTGACTGAAACCCGTCAACAACCGCCTGCGGCACTCCCTTGTTTGCCAGCAGATTCCCACCAGAAGCAACATCTGCACCCTGCGCTTGCGTCCAGATCCCAAGGGAATTCGGACCAGAATGAATAGCGGTCGCACCCTGTTTATCCACCGCCAAAACTTGGCGATATTCGATGAATTGGCCTAAGTCTCTCACGCCAGAAATGGCCTCATGTGCGCTCATCCCACCCTGCATCAGATCCAGTGCGAGCGGTCCAAGCGTCGGATCTGTAACATTCTGCGACGCAACCGCACCAACCCCAGCGCGCGCATAAGCACAACGCGCCGCAACCGCCGGTGAAGAGGATGAAATCGCCAGACCAAACATGCCGGTTTCGGCGCAGCGCGCGACCAATGAAAAAGTCATTCTGGGATCACCGCCGTGCCATCAATTTCAACCAACCATTCGGGCCGCGCCAGCGCTTGCACCACCAACCCCGTCGAGACTGGGTGCACTCCTTTGATATATTCGCCCATCGTGCGGTAAACATCTTCGCGATGACGTACATCCGTGATGTAGACCACAACTTTGACCAAATGCTCCATGGAACCACCCGCTTCTTCAATCAACTGGCGGATGTTTTGCATAACCTTATGAGTTTGCTCAATAGGGTCATGGCTCGTGATATTCACCGCATCGTCAAGATTTTGCGGGCATTGGCCACGAAGCCAGACAGTCTTACCGCCTTGTGTGACGACCGCTTGGCACAGGTCATTGTCCAGATTTTGCTCTGGATAGGTGTCGGAGGTATTGAACTTACGAATGCGTGTGTGCGCCATGGAGGACCTTTTTTTAGTCTTACGTTAGTGATCAACGGGCGGCACAATCACGGCCTCACCATCATAGTTGGCATATGCGCGTTGAATAGCAATCTGGTCCGCAACAAATTTCGCGTCATGCCAGACGCCCCACAAAAAGGTGGAGCCGCGTCGCGATTGCCAAGGCAGTCCAAGGAAGTAGAGGCCCGACTCTTTGGAGACACCCCGCTGATGGATTGGCGCGCCTTCTTCATCAAACGCATCGGCCTTGATCCAACTAAAATCTTGCTTGTAGCCAGTCGCCCAAATGACGGTTGTGATGCCTTCCTCCACAAAATCCAAATGACGCGTTGGCGAGGTCAGGCTTTGCGGATTTGGCCAGCGCTCACGCGCTTGCGGGTCATCGGACAGATCGAGGCCCATCTTCGTCGCATAAGCATCGGCCGCGTCGAGCATACCAAAATAATTCGCATCCCCCGCATCAACATTTTTGCGCAGATCATCGGCGAAATTCAGAACTCCGTTTTCGTAGTGTGTGCTCAACCCAAGCAGCGAAACGCCTTCGCTTGCAAGGCGGCGGAAATCCATTGTGTGACCGCCATAAGCGCCACTAACAGAGATGGTGACATGTTCCGTTTCCAGTTTTTGCGCGGCCAAGTCCCAAAGTCCCAAGACCCCAAGCCACCACACAAAGTCCCGCCCACGATAGCGCCGAGGTGGACGATCATGTGGGCCAACAGACAAGAACACTTTACGCCCTGCACGGTTCAATTCGTCCGCGATCTGCGCACCTGATGACCCAGCCCCAACGACCAGAACTGCACCCTCTGCCAGTTGCTCAGGATTGCGATACGCTGCCGAGTGGATTTGCGACAAACCTGCCTGCTCAGGGACAATTGGCGGAATAATCGGATGCTGGAACGCCCCCGTTGCCGAGACGATGCGCGTGGCTTCAATGGTCCCGTCCGAGGTTTCAACCTGAAACCCTGCGCGGTCTTTGAAAGGCGTGGCAGTGAAGACTTCGACACCCGTACGCACAGGGGCATTCACCATGTCCGCATAGTCCTCGATATATTTTGCGACGCGCCCTTTGCCAACGAACGCATCAGGTGCATCGCCTTTGAACTTAAGGTTGGGAAAGCGATCGTGCCACACAGGGCCGTTGGTGACCAAAGCATCCCAGCGCGAAGTGCGCCACGCTTCTGCGATCCGGCTTTTCTCAAGAACCAAATGCGGTACACCTTGAGCGCCCAAATGTTCGCAAAGCGCGATGCCCGCCTGCCCCGCGCCCACGATCAACGTATCTATCTTTTCAACCGACAAACTGTTCCCTCTCGTCGCGCCTTATAAGCGCAAGTGTTTTGCAAGCGGCTTTTTGCAATTTGCATTAAATCAGAAAAAGGCCGTTTGCATTAGCCCTAATTAAGCCAAGCCTGATACGCATGAAAGGAGGCTACGGATTTGCTATATCCGTTTCGGGAAGAAGAATTGAATACTAGAAAGTAAAACCTACAATGACATAAGATAAATCACCTATTATTAAAGCTATTCTTTATAATATACCACGGGCAGCCAAATTTCATTCAGAGAGCTCGCAGCGCGCATGACGTCCAATTCCTTAAAGGTCATCATTGAAAGTAACAAAGACGCGCAAAGCGTTTTTGAAGTGCCCGCATATGACAATCAAACCGTTCTAGACGTGGTCTCCTGGGTCCAACAAAACGTTGATCCAACGCTCAGCTATCGTTTGGCCTGCCGCGTTGGCATTCGGTAAACGCGGCCTTGCGTGTCAACCTGCAATCATCGGGATTGGACTGGGCGGCTCGAAGGATATCTGCATGAACCTTGGCAAACGCGCGTCCACTTTGCGTATTGTTGGATCGCAAAATGCCGACCCGGAAATCGCCAAAATGGAGGCGGAGTTCAAAGAGCTCGGCAACTCTATCGGCATGGGCGCTATGGGGTTTGTCGGCAATAACATGGTGATCGATTGCAACATCGAGGTTGGCTATTGCCACACGGGCGGGATGCCCATGTCAGTGCACACGTTCTGCCTTAGTTCACGCCGCGCCGTTGCGCGCATTCATGCCGATGGACGGGTAGAGCACCGCACAGATCCTAATTGGTTCAGACCGTACCAGCGCCGCGAAACCGTCGATTTGGATCCTATGCAAGAGGCCGCAGAATGAGCATTTGCGAAGTCCGTCTCTCCACCACACCAACGCAAGAGGCGATCAATAAGCTGCGTCTCGGCGATATTGTCTACCTCGGCGGGCTATTGTACACTGCTCGCGAAGGCGTCTAAACGCGTGCGCTTGAGGACAAGGTCAACATGCCGATGGAATTGCTGCCCCAATCAGCCGCAAATTTCCATTGCTCCCCCGGCGAGCGGATCAATGAGGATGGGACTTTTGACATGGGTGCGGTCACTGCAATGGCCTCGTTTAGAATTGCCAAATGGTTGCCGGAATGGATGGCGAAGACCGGCGCGAAGCTGATTGTTGGCAAGGTCGGTATGACCTCGAAAGACTATGAGGACTACTTAGTGCCAAATGGTGCGATCTAACTCTCAACTGTTGGCTACGGCACTGGCGCTTTGCTCGGGCGCTGCGTTGAAAGCGTGGAAGCGGTGCATTGGAATGAAGAGCTTGGCATCGCACAAGCCATGTAGGTCTTGAAGTGCCACAATATAGGGCCGTTTATCGTCGCCGCTGATATGAACGGAGATTGCTTGTTTAAACGCGAAAACGCTAAGATCGCTGAGAATGTTGCGCGCATCTGCGACAGCGATCAAAGTGCGAAGCAAGCGGATGGTCATAGTCTCAACACGTTTTCAACGGAGTTCTGAACACGGTGCCCAGCTTAGCTCGCTTGACACGTAGCGCAACCTTCCTCTTTCACGCTACTTAAGAAATATACTCTTCAATAATGCGGCGCATATCACCAGGTGGTGGCATTTTTCGAAATTCGTCCGCTTGGATAAAGACGCTCACCGTGCGGGTTGAGAAACACAGCTTGCCATCCTGATCCCCATCAACGCGAAACGCGATGGACGTCTCTCCCAACTTCACCGGCCAAACATGACAAATCAACCGATGGCGTGGCGTAACAGGCGAGACAAAATCCATCTCAAGGCGCACGAAAGGCGTGTTCACATTGCGATCAAACTCCATCTGGTACCAACCGTCACCGTCAAATTTATCTTCCCACCACGCATTGATCGCCTCTAATGCGAACCAAGGCAAACGCCCCGTATATGCAATCTTGGCGGGATCGCAGTCACCCCATCCAATGCGCACAGAATGCTCAAAGGTATTAGCAGGACGGTGTTCCATAATCGTCGGTCTCACTTTTCTTATTTCGGCGGTAAGCGCACAGCACCGTCCAAGCGGATCACCGTACCATTCAGGTAAGCATTGCGCGCGATATCAGCCACAAGATTCGCATATTCCTCGGGTTGGCCTAACCGGTGCGGGAAAGGAATGTTCGCAACAATGCCCTCGACCGTTTCAGGCGGCAGCCCTTCCATCATCGGCGTGTGAAAAAGCCCTGGCGCAATCGTCATGACACGCACGCCTATCTTAGCAAACTCACGCGCCGCAGGCAAAGCCATCGAAGCGATTGCCCCCTTCGAAGCAGCATAGGCGGATTGACCGATCTGCCCGTCCTCGTAGGCGGCAGATGCTGTGTTGATGATCACGCCACGCTCGCCAGTCTCAAGCGATGGCAGATCCATCATCGCTTGCGCTGCATAGGTCATCACGTTGTAAGTGCCAAATAGATTGACCTCGATCACTTGTCGAAAAAGCGGTGTCGAGACCTTGCCTTCGCGTCCAACAATCCGCCCAGCGATACCGATGCCAGCGCAGTTCACCACGATACGCGGCGCTTGGCCAAAATGCGCCATCGCAGATGTGACACCTGCAGCAACAGCCTCTTCTTCGGTAATGTCGCACTGTTGCGAATACCCGCCGATTTCCGCCGCGATCTGCGCTGCGCGTTCGCCGTCGCGATCCAAGATAGCAACATCCGCACCAAGCGAAGCCAGATGGCGTGCCGTTGCTTCACCAAGCCCACTGGCACCACCTGAGACGAGGGCAACCTGTCCTTCAATATCCATCGCTAAAGCTCCTCTTTCATGTTTCGTCTATATGGGCAGAAATATCAGTGCGATGATCGGGAAGAAGACCAGCAAGACCACACGCACCGAAGCAGAGCACACAAAATACAAAACCGCTTAATAAGTGTCGACCATCGGTCTTCTTGCGATCCATCGCCTTGATCACGAACAGGTTCATGCCGACAGGTGGCGTAATAAGGCCGACTTCAACAACGATCAACACAAGAATGCCGAACCATATCGCAGTCCGCTCAATGTTGACACGATTGAGGGCACCCTCAGAAACACCCCGCAGCTTGATCTCGCTGGTCATTTCCCGGCTCAACTCTTGGCCATTGGCTGGCATCGCTTGCGCCTCACTTAGCAACACCGCAGGGATTTCCCTTCCGCCTGCAATCATCCCATCCAAACGCGCGGATTGCAGATCAACCATGCTGACAAGGTTGAAATCAAGCTCCTACATGATGGGCCAAAAGATCGGGAATAAATGCCGCAAGGAAAAATTTGGCAATGTTTTGCTCTGTCAGGATCGCATAGATTACCAATACGATTGAGGACGGGATCAGAATGCCAAGCGTACCCTTCCCCACAAGGGTGGCTGTCGAGAAGCCACCCGAATAGCCATATCTGCGCAGCTCGGTCAAAGCGACTCTATTCATCGTGGCGGCTGTGGCTAGTGAAGACCCACAGATCGCCCCGGAGCCCGCGCAAGCCCCGACTGCTGCCATCACAACACCGCCCTTTCGATGCCCAAGGAAACTTTCAGCGGCTTTGAACAACGCTTGGCTCATCCCACCAAGGGCCGCAAAAGGGCCCATCAACAAGAACATCGGAATGATTGAGAGCGAGTAGCTCAAGAAGGTCGTGAAGGTTTCAGACTTGAGCCGCGCAAACGCCAATGTCGTGTCACCAGACACGATTGTGAGGCCCACAAGACCCGCCAAAAACATTGCCAATCCGATAGGAACCCACAAGAAAATCAGGAACAGCAGCGCAGGAAACGACAGCAAACCGATGGTGATATTACTCACTGGACCTCCTCCGTCTCGACTGGCAGCACGATTTGTTGGAGAATAGGCCCGATTCATTTGTAACGCGCCCAAATGCCTGTTGACTCGGGCGTGCTGCGTTGTAGAAGGCGATAATCAAAGGATTTCCGAATGCCAAATGGTGTTCGAAGCAGGAGATGACCCATGGCGAAGCCAACCACGATCAAGATCCGCCTGAACTCGACCGCGGGTACAGGCCACTTCTATGTCACAAAGAAAAATGCACGTACAATGACTGAGAAAATGGTGATTCGTAAGTACGACCCAGTTGTGCGCAAGCATGTTGAGTATAAGGAAGGCAAAATCAAGTAAGCTTGATTTTGGTTTCGACGCTCTAGAACGCCGCTCCTTCGGGGGCGGTTTTTTCGTGTTGGGGGCAGCTTATCGCGTTTAGAGTCATTCGGAAAAGCCCCTGATCCAGTCCTGACGTAATCGATCCTCTTCACCTGTGAACTGTTCGGGCAAAAGGTGATAAGTACATATGCGATATGATCTTAAGTATATGAAATAATTATTAAATTAATACTATTCCGCAAGAACGATCGTGTCTTAATGATAGGCAATTGCGACGGGCAAGATCGTGCGTGCGCTCTCAACTTCTTCTGCATTCTTATAGGTTATATTAATTTTCTGCTCTTCGCGAATGGCTTTGCGCACATCGGACAGATCGATGCTGGGTGGTTCCGGCGTGCCCCAGCTTGAAGCAAACAGCATGTTGCTGAGCGGGGTGCCATCGGCCAGCTTCTGGGCCGCACGCTTGAGGCCTTTATCACCAGTGAGCGTGATCATGGCGAGATCAACAGTAATCGCCTCCGCTTCTTCAACGTCAAAATTAATCGGCGGTAGATCAAAGCCAGCGCGCATAACGTATCCAACGCCCACTGCGCCCTCAATCAGGACGCGCGGGGCCTGAAGCACAGCGATGTCGAGATAGACGGTGCGTTGGTCACCTCCAAACTGTTGGCAATGCTTTGCGCGGTGCAGGGCGCGCGCAGTGCGCAGCAGTTGAATAATTGCAAACATCCGAACGGAGCTGCCCATAATCCTGTGTCTCTTTGGTAAAGAGTGTCGCGCGCTATTTCTAAGCCTGCTGACAGATACATGTCAGCAGCTCCGTGCTATACAATCATGACGTTATCTCAATCATGTCAAGAACAGCCCCCTATGCCACAGTCGTTTCAAGATCTTCACGCACGGGGCAACCCGTTCAATTTGGCCAACGCTTGGGACATTGTAACTGCGCGATTGTTTGCTGGGCTTGGCGCGCATGCTTTTTCATTAGGGCGGTCTAATCTGGGAAACCTTACGAGGGATGAGGCCCTGGCCCATGCACAAGATATCGTGTCTGCTACGTCCTTGCCCGTATCCGGTGATTTCGAGAACGGCTTTGGCGACGCGCCCCATGTGGTGGAAGAAACTGTAACGCTTGCCACTGAGATTGGCTTGGCCGGGATTTCTGTTGAAGACATGTCGCTGCCCAACACCTAGTCTTACCTGTTCGAGTTGGCGGTTGAGCGGATCAAAGCGGCGCGCGCACGGGCCAAATCGTTGACCGATGACGTCGTTCTCGTTGCGCCCGCGGATGGGTTCATGCATAGATTTTATGATCTTGAGGAATCAATCAAGCGTATTCAGGCGTTTGAGGCGACAGGCGCGGATTGCGTTTATGTCACGTATTTGAACAGCCTAAAGAACGTTTAACAGGTCTGTAACAACGTGTCTGTCCCTGTGAATGTGGGCATCAGCCCCGTCACAAATCTCTCTATGGAGGAGTTCCCGAGTGCGGGTGCCCCGCGGATTTCTCTAGGCATGGCAATGGCAACGGCGGCGAGTTCCACGTTACACGCGATATCGGCCAGCATGTTTGGGAAGGGCGATTTTTCAGGGATTAATAAGAGCCTCTCTTACCAAGTGATTGATGACTGTGTGCGCAAAAGGCGCGCGATCTAATGGGGATAAAGACAGGCAAGCTCAACACATCGTTCCGTGCATTCATTGAAAAGCAGGTGATGTTCTTCGTCGCTACTGCAGGGCCCGACGGGCGCGTTAATGCTTGCTCTAAAGGGATGGTTTACCTGCGTGTTATTTCAGATCAGAAGATTGTCTGGCTGAGCTTGACAGGCAACGGAAATGAAACCGCGGCGAATTTGCGTCAAGACCCGCGTATGACGTTGATGTTTAACGCTTTTAAGGTCGACCCTCTTATCCTGCGCACCTATGGGGTAGCCAAGGTCATCCATCCACGCGATGCGGAATTGGACGAGCATTACGCGCTGTTTCCGGATTTCGCAGGGGCGGGCAACATTTTAGTGCTTGATATCGATCTGGTTGCGACCTCTCGTGGCAGTAGTGTGCCTGAGACGTCTTTGGTGCGCTCTCGGGGATAGATCGATTTAGAGCCTTGGTATGATGACATGGGCCCATAAAAGGTGACAGCGTTCTGGGAAAAAAAGAAGCTTGTCAGCTTGGATGATCGACCAACGGGTATTTTCGAGGACTGAAAGCGGAACGCATAATAACCGCGATTACGGCGCAGTTTGCCCTTCGATTTCAGGGACAGGTGTCTAGCGAGTCACATTTTGCAGACGGCATTTTTTGTAGAACGCATTGCCACCCATGGTCAGAACATATTGGATGTTGTTGAAATTGGACTTGTACAACGCGGCGTGAAAGAACTTGGATGTGCTGAGTTAGGGATGCCGCTCACCCTAATAGGCAGCGCGCGCGTTCCTGTTAATAATATTTTCATTCGATGCCCTTTCGAGCAAACATTTGAGAAATACCAAACGCGATGCATTTAGGGTGTTTGCGAAGCGTCAACTTGGCAAGTCTGGAATTCCTGAAGGGTGATTTTTGCTAATTGGATCAAAGATTATGATACAAGCCCGAGGACCGGCAGCGAAAAGCCGGCCCCTTGAAGGACCGGCTTGCTAATGATTTAGCGATGTGACGCGTGATTACTCGCGGTTGCCGAAGAGCTGAAGTAACATCATAAACATGTTGATGAAGTTCAGATAAAGGCTGAGTGCGCCCATAATTGCGGACTTACCCAACCACTCGCTGTCGCCGTGGTGCGCGTGCGCGAGGTATGTGTTTTTGATGTTCTGCGTGTCGTAGGCTGTGAGGCCAGCAAAGATCAAAACACCGATCGCAGAGATCGCGAACATGATCGCAGGGGAGGCGAGCCAGATGTTGACGATGGACGCCACGATCAGGCCGATCACACCCATGATCAAGAAGCTACCCCAGCCGGAGATATCCTTTTTCGTGGTGTAGCCCCAAAGGGACAGGCCTGCGAAGGCAATGGATGTGATTAGAAAAATCTGCATGATCGAGTAGCCTGTAAAGACCAAGAAGATCGAGCTTATAGACACGCCCATGACGGCTGCGAAGATGTAGAATACTGTCTGCGCCGTTGCGGCGGACATACGGTTGATTGCAGCACTCATTCCAAAAACGAAGGCTAGGGGGGCGAACATCACAACCCATTTAAGCGGGGAGAGATAGAGGGCAGAACCGAGCGACGTCAGATACTTGTCAGCACCAATTTGTGCGACCGCTTGTGACGGATCATTGGTGACTGCGAGGCCTGCAATCGCCCAAGCCGCCAAAAATGTGATGAACATGCCAACGGACATTGTGCCGTAGACCTTGTTCATATGCGCGCGCAAGCCCACATCGATATCCGCGGCTGCCGATCCTACGCCGCTGCGAATTGTACCATATTCAGCCATGAATAACTCTCCATTGATTAAATGATCCGCCGTTATAGCGGTCTTGCACTAATATCGGGTTTGAGGAGGCATATTTCAAGGGTTTTCGCATGCAAATTTGCGAAAACCCGTTGTTGATTTTGACTTTTCTGATGCAAATTCCGCGAGCTCTTGCATACGCTAAAAAGACGGGACATTCCAAGTGGATAACTATGCTTCTTCCTAGGCTCGTGTAGCCTTAACGCCAATATCTGCGAGAAAATGCGCATCCAACGTTGCCAAAGCACGACGGCTGCGGGCCATATTCAGCGCGGCAAAGGCTTTGGAAAAAAGGGTTTGTGGTGCTCCTGCGCAAAAAAGGCCGAATGAAGATGTTGTTAGAAACAATGCGCCACAGCCTCCGCAAGCGCAATGAAATCAGCCTTCATACCGCACAGAGTTGACGCCATTCGGCGAGAGCCAGGGCGCGTTTGAATTTGAAATTTTCTC
>Ga0115564_10001200_pt1 | contig 24171 bp, 26 predicted proteins | sample COGITO_mtgs_1105_7_FD_88680 | JGI IMG/M metagenome (GOLD analysis project Ga0115564, IMG submission 88680) | Pelagic marine microbial communities from North Sea - COGITO_mtgs_110523 | ecosystem: Environmental > Aquatic > Marine > Epipelagic | place: Germany:Helgoland, sampling site Kabeltonne...
CGTCAGAGAATGGGTTGCCGCGCGAAACCAGTTCGCTATCCTATACCCCGAACGGTTCAATAAATGACCCGTCAAAACCGCATGGGCTAAGCCTCATACACAGAGTTTCGGATACTCCCCATTGCCGCGCCTGCCTACCGTTGCGCTATTTGGCGGAAATGACAGCGGTCGCTTCAATCTCGACCAGCGCTTCGTCTTCGATCAGACCTGCAACCACCACCACTGACATCGCTGGAAAATGGCGGCCTAGAACTTTGCGGTAGGCGGCCCCAACCTCGCGCTGTTTGGCAAGGTATTCCTTTTTATCTGTCACGAACCAAGTCAGACGGACGATGTCCTCGGCAGTACCACCTGCCGCCTCGACAATAGCCAGAATGTTGCGCAGGGTCTGTTCCATCTGACCGGCGAAATCATGGGTTTCAAACACCTGCTCCGCGTTCCAGCCGATTTGTCCGCCTGTATAGATCGTGTCGCCTGCCTTGACGCCATTGGCGTATCCTTTGGCCTGCGCCCAACCGTCGGGTTGAATAATCTCATGGGCCATCAGGTGTCTCCTTTTGTGTTTTGCACCATACGGGCGCATTTGGTTTTGCGTTCAACAGGTCGGTACAGATACCATTTTCTAAACCCCCAGATACCGGTCTTTGATTTCGCCGTTCAGGTCATCAATCTTGCCTGTCCAGACCGACACCCCGCGTTCCAGAATGACAATGCGGTTGGCAATCTGGCGCAGCTCGCGCAGGGTTTTATCGACCACAAGGATCGACAGCGATGTGGTTTTCTTCAGCGTTCCAATTGCGGCCCAAATCTCTTGCCGCACGACAGGGGCCAGCCCTTCGGTCGCCTCGTCCAGAATCAACAGACGCGGGTTGGTCATCAACGCGCGGCCAATCGCCAGCATTTGTTGCTCACCGCCTGACAGCGATCCGGCCAACTGCGTGCTGCGTTCCTCAAGACGGGGAAACAGCGCATGCACACGGGCGAAACCCCATTCACCGGGGCGCGCAGAGGCGTATAGGTTTTCGTGCACCGTCAGGTTTGTGAAACATCGCCGCCCTTCGGGGACCAACCCCAGACCCAACCGCGCGGCCTTGTAAGAAGGCAGCACAGTGATGTCCTGTCCGGCAAATTGCACGGTGCCTGCAGTATTTTTCAGCAGCCGACAGATCACCTTGATCGTGGTGGATTTACCCATGCCGTTGCGGCCCATCAGCGCGACGACCTCACCCTCCGCAATCTCAAGCGAGACCCCGAATAGCGCCTGCGAAGCACCATAACTGGCTGTGACGTCCGTAAGAGAAAGCAGGCTCATGCCGCGTCCTCTTCGCCCAGATAGGCGGTGCGCACATCCGCGTTTGCGCGAATGTCGGCCACGCTGCCTGTCGCAATGATCTTGCCATACACCAGAACGCTGATCCGGTCGGCAAGGGCAAAGACCGCGTCCATATCATGCTCCACCAACAAGATCGGTGCCTCGTGCTTGAGGTCTTGCAGGAATGTCGTCAGCTCCTTGGACCCTTCCGCGCCCATCCCCGCCATCGGTTCATCCATCAAGAACGCCTTGGGGGCGAGGGTCAGTGCCACTGCAACCTCCAACTGGCGGCGCTGACCATGCGAGAGTTCCGATGTGATCACACCCGCCTGATCCCGCAGCCCGACCCGATCAAGCGCGGCATAAGCGCGGCCCAATAGGTCCGCATCTTTCATGGCGGGTTTGAAAAACCGAAAGACTGATCCGGTTTCCCCTACCGCGCCCAGCACAGCGTTTTCCAGAACGGTGTACCCCATCGCCAGCGCCGAGATTTGGAACGTCCGTGCCAGCCCCAGCCGCGCACGCGCCGCAACAGTCATCACGCTGACGTCACGCCCCATGAAATGCACTGACCCGCTGTCGGGGTTCAATCCGCCCGCAATCTGTTTGATCAACGTCGATTTACCCGCACCGTTCGGCCCGATCAACGCGTGTATCTCGCCCGGCTTCAGGTCCAGCGTGATGCCGTCACTGGCCTTTAGCGCGCCAAAGCTTTTGTGGATGCCGCGCACGTCAAGGATGCTATCCGCCATGGGTCTGCTCCTTTTTTGACAACCGCCCGATGATCCCGCCCTTGGCGAACAGGACCATGAACAATAGGATCGCGCCCAGATATATCTGCCAGTATTCCGACATACCCCCAAGGAAATGTTCGAGCAGTATATAGAGAGACGCGCCAACAATCGGCCCGAACAACCGCGCCACGCCGCCCAGAATAATGAACACCATGATCTGACCCGAGGTGTGCCAGTCAAACATCACCGGGCTGACAAAACGGTTCAGATCGGCAAACAGCGCACCTGCCAGCGCCGTAATCGCACCGGAGATGGCAAAGGCCACCAGCCGCATTTTGTAGACATCAATCCCAACGGTCTTGGCGCGTTCTTCGTTCTGGTGCGCACCCATCAGGGCCAGACCGAAGGGCGATTTGTTCAACCGGTTCACGATGAAAAGCACGATCAGCAGGATCACAAAACACAGGCCAAAGAACTGAATCGGCACTAATGTGTTCAGGCCCGGAAACTGGTTGCGCACATAGATCGACAGACCATCCTCACCGCCATAGGCAGGCCAGCTGATCGCGAAATAATAGAGCATCTGACCAAAGGCGAGCGTGACCATGATGAAATAGACGCCTCGAGTGCGCAGGCTAAGCGCGCCGATTAACAGCGCCAGCAGCCCGCCAGAGATCACCGCCACCAGCCAGATGACGGGCATGGAATTGCTGCCCTCAATTACGAATGGTACCTCCATCAGCGGCGTATAGCTTTGCGCGTGGCTGGCCAGGATGCCCATCGCATAACCACCAATCCCGAAATAGGCGGCATGCCCGAAACTGACCAAACCGCCCTGCCCCAGCGCAAAGTTAAGGCCGACACCGGCAAGTGCCAGAATGACCGCCTTGGTCGCTAGCGTGATGGTAAACGGTTCATCCGCAATGACCGCGTAGGCCGGGATCAACACCAGAATCGCAAGAATGATGGCGTTCAAATGGCGCTCTGCGATCATATCAGGCGCTCCCGAACAGGCCGGTGGGTTTAAAGATCAACACCCCCGCCATCAAAATGTAGATGAGCATGGACGCCAGCGCAGAGCCGACGGACGTCGCCGCTGACGCTTCCATGAAGGTCGAGAAAACCACGGGCAGTACCGTGCGCCCCAAGGTATCGGTCAACCCGACAAGGATCGCACCGGCCAGCGCGCCTTTGATCGACCCGATGCCGCCAATGACGATCACCACAAAGGCAAGAATCAACACCGGTTCGCCCATCCCAACCTCAACCGATTGGATCGCGCCCACCAGCGCGCCGGACAGACCGGCAAGAGCCGCCCCCAGCGCGAAAACCATTGTGTAGAGCACCGAAATATCCACGCCAAGCGCACCGATCATCTCGCGGTCATTTTCGCCTGCGCGGATGCGCATGCCGACGCGGGTTTTGGAAATGAGCAGGAACAACCCCGCCGCCACGACCAGCCCGATTATGATGATCGCCAGACGGTACAGGGAATATTGAATGCCGCCGGGCAGCATCACAGTGCCTGACAACCAATCCGGTGTGTCCAGAAACAACGGAAACGATCCGAACGTCCAGCGCGTCGCCTCGCTAAAGATCAGGATCAACGCAAAGGTCGCCAGCACCTGATCCAAGTGGTCGCGCGCATAAAGCCGTCGGATCACTGTCAGTTCGATCAGCGCGCCAAACAGCGCAGCGGCCATAAGGCTGGCCATCAGCGCCAGAACATACGATCCCGTCCAACCCGCCACGGCCGCCGCTGCGAATGCGCCGATCATATACAGCGATCAATGCGCCAGATTAATCAGCCCCATCACACCAAAGATCAGCGTCAGGCCGGCGGCCATCAAAAACAACATCACGCCAAACTGCAGACCGTTGAGGACCTGTTCGATCAATAGAAGTGTCGACATCAGCCCCCCGCGCGTCTGACGTTGAAAACCCCCCGGCGGATACAGACCGCCGGGGGATGTAGGCTTAGTTCAAGCCACACTCGGCGGCATAAACGTCCTGATGGTTAGTCAAGGCCGTGCTGATGATCTTGTTGGTATAGACATCACCCTCCTTGATCACCTCGCGAACGTAAATGTTCTGGATCGGATGCTGGTTGTTCCCGAATTTGAAATCACCGCGGACAGAGGCAAAGTCAGCCTCTTTCAGCGCCGCGCGGAATGCATCCTGATCGTTCACATCAGCCTTGGCCATTGCGGACAGGATCAGGTTTGCCGTGTCAAAACCTTGCGATGCATAGAGCGAAGGCAGACGACCATAGGCGGCCTGAAACGTCTCGACGAATGCCTTGTTGGCCGCATTGTCGATGTCCTTGTTCCACTGTGATGTGTTCTGCACACCCAATGCTGCATCGCCGACGGCTTGCAGGATACCCTGATCAAAACTAAACGCAGGTCCGATCACCGGCAGTTCAATGCCACTTTCCGCATATTGCTTGAGAAACGAAATCCCCATGCCACCGGGCAGAAAGAAAAACACGCTGTCCGCACCTGACGCACGAATTTGTGCGATCTCTGCGGCGTAATCGGTTTGGCCCAGCTTGGTGTAAACCTCACCCGCAAGCGCGCCGTCATAGTATCGCTTGTATCCGGTCAGTGCGTCCTGACCCGCAGGATAGTTCGGCGCCAGAATGAACGAATTGGCATAGCCTGTCGCCTTGGCGTGTGCGCCAGCAGCCTCGTGCAGGTTGTCGTTTTGCCATGCGACGTTGAAATAGTTTTCGTGGCAACCTTTGCCGGCCAATTGCGTGGGGCCTGCATTTGGCGACAAATAGAACTTACCTTGCGCCGTGGCCGATGGCACGACCGCAAGCGCGAGGTTGGACCATACGATACCGGTCAGGATATCGACCTTCTCAGACTGGATCATCTTATCGGAGAGTTGGACCGCGACATCGGGTTTGCGCTGATCATCCTCGATCACCACCTCGATATTCGTGTTGCCGGATTGTTCAACCGCCAGCATGAAACCATCGCGGATATCCACGCCAAGGCCCGCACCACCGCCCGTCAAGGTCGTTATCATCCCGACCTTGACCGCGCCGTGCCCATCGGCAAAAGCGCCCGTCGCCAAGGTCATGCTGAGTGCTGTCGCCGCACCAAATGCCTTTAGCGTGTGTTTTGCTGTTTTCGAAATCATCGTGTTCTCCCTAGTTGCACGAGCGCTTGTTGCGCTCTTGATCACAGTCTGTGCCTGTGCGCCGTCAATTGAAATGACTTTTATGAAAAACCTACCCATGACGAAAATATGTTTCAAGCTTAAATATTTTTAGCATGAAGATCACGCCTGGTGATCTGCGGCAAAAACAAGGCTCGAAATGAAGTGTACACTAAATCTGACACTTCCACTGTAAACCCAATGTTACTGTAACCATCTATTATTACATGCTTTTTTTCTCGTTTGAATTGTAAATTCAGCGTATTGTGATATGTAAATAAAGTGGAACACCTGAGTCTTTCCGGTTTTCCTGATTGCTGTCATGCGCACTGGGAGGGGTTAAATGACTGACAATAGCGATGCAACAATGCTGGTAGAACCCGGTCTTTATAACAAAACGTTCTCAGATATTGATCGACTGCGCATGGTTCTGCCAGAACCCGCGCTAGAGCTTCTTGCCCGGGAAGTGCTAAAACGAATGTCACAAAAGGCGCCGTCTGAATCGACTTTGTCCGAGGAAGTCATAATTCTGACTGACGCGTTGATTGGTCCAGACAGTACCGCCGCGGCGCATCTTGTTGATAAATTCCACCGCGCAGGCACGGACATCAAATCAATCCATCTCGATTACCTCGCCCCTGCAGCTGAAATGCTAGGGCACCGATGGGACAATGATATCATCCAGTTCGTGGATGTTACGGTCGGAACGGGCCGGATTTACGCGATTATCCGAAATCTGGCGGGCCGCTTCCCGCCGCCGCGTGTATTGAACGCGCGGCATGCCCTTTTCGCGGCTATTCCGGGTGACAATCATACCCTTGGCATCCGGATGGCAGCAGAACTTGCCCGCAAGGAAGGGTGGGATATTGAATTGATTGTGGGCTGTGACCACGATGAACTTGTCGACCGCATTTTACGATCCGACCATCTGATCATCGGGCTTTCGGGCGGGGGCGAACATGCGTTGACTGAACTGGCGCGTCTTGCCTTGTCCATTCAGGTCAGCCAGCCCGCCGCTCTTTTGCTGGTAAGCGGAAGCATCGCAAGCAAGGGACGTGGCGCGCTTGAGCTGATGCAGATTGATGCCATCGAATCAGATTTTGATCTTGCATTGGGCGCACTTGAGCGCTTCTGGACAAAGCTGTCGGTCAATGCCGCATAAAAAAGCGCCGACCCTGATGAACAGGATCGGCGCCATTGCATCAAACGTATTCAATGCTTCGTTTTGATCACTCTGGCGCGGGACCGACAGATACAAGATATGCCCAGACGTTCTTGGCATCTTCTTCGTCACCCAGTTTGAATGACATCTTTGATCGGGCCTTTTTGTCGTCCAGCGTGGTCCGCAGGAAATCGCGCGGGTCCGCAACGTATGCGACAAAGTTCGCTTCGTCCCATGCAAGTCCCGCAGCACCCGCTTCAATCAGCGAATCGCCATATTTCTTGCCGAATTCTTCGTCTGTGCCTGCGACGCGCGTGTAAAGACCGTAGAGGTTAGGACCGTTACGCCCGCCTTTTACGATCACTTCGCCAGCCGCATCGACGACCGAATGGCAAGCCTTACACTTCTTAAAGACGTCTTCGCCGGCTGCCGCATCGCCTGTCGCATGGCCATCCGCGAATGCAGGTGTTGCCATCATGGCAAAGCCGACTGCGGCTGTTTTGAAAATGTTCATATCGAACCTCCTAGTTTTTCGAGCTCTGTAACTCATTTAGTGTGATTCCCCTTAAGGTAAAACGATTGATAGGAAAAATCACTGTGAACGGCGGTCACAGCGACGTTGCGCCGCAATTATGTCAGCCTGATATTACACTTGATCAGACCTAATGTGTCAGGCTAGGCTTACACCATGAGTCTTTCAACCCAAATCGCACCACGCAGATGGCCAGAACCCACCGCAATGCTGTGGCTGATCAAACCGATCACATGGTTTCCGCCCATGTGGGCCTATTTGTGCGGCGTTATTTCGTCTGGTGTGCCGCTTGGCGGGCAATGGCCGATGGTCTTGCTCGGTGTTTTGCTGGCCGGACCCATTGTTTGCGGGATGAGCCAAGCCGCCAATGATTGGTGTGACCGCCACGTTGACGCCATCAACGAACCGGACCGCCCGATCCCTTCGGGCCGCATTCCGGGCCGCTGGGGGTTGTGGATCGCGTTGACGATGTCGGTGCTGTCGCTATTTGTCGGTTGGCAATTGGGCCCTTGGGGGTTCGGTGCCACCATTCTGGGTGTGCTGGCGGCATGGGCGTATTCGGCTGAACCTGTCCGCCTGAAAAAATCCGGGTGGTGGGGTCCGGGCCTGTGTGGTCTGGCCTATGAAACACTGCCTTGGATCACCGGCGCTGCCGTTCTGGCCGCTGGTGCGCCCTCGATGAACGTCCTGATCATCGCGCTCCTTTACGGTCTTGGGGCACACGGCATCATGACCCTCAACGATTTCAAGGCCCTTGAGGGCGACGCCAAGATGGGCGTCAATTCCCTGCCCGTCACCCTAGGCCCTGACCGCGCGGCTTTGGTCGCCTGCTGGGGCATGGCCATCCCCCAAATCGCAGTCATCGCGCTGCTGTTCTCATGGGGCAAACCACTCCACGCCGCTGCCGTCACTCTATTACTCATCGCCCAAATCGCCGCCATGCGCGTCCTGCTGCGCGACCCCAAGGCCAAAGCCCCTTGGTATCAAGGCACCGGCATCACCCTTTATGTGGCTGGCATGATGATTGCCGCATTCGCCCTCAGGAACATGATATGACACTCAGCTGGCCCCAAATTGCGCGCCTCGGATTGGTGCAAATGGCCCTTGGCGCGATTGTCGTTCTGACAACTTCGACGCTGAACCGTCTGATGGTGGTCGAATTTGCGCTGCCCGCGATCCTGCCCGGCATTCTTGTGGGCCTTCATTACGGCATCCAACTGTCACGCCCGCGCTGGGGCTATACCTCTGACACCGGCGGCAACCGCACTCCGTGGATCATCGGCGGCATGGGTGTGCTTGCCCTTGGCGGATTGCTTGCCGCTTATGGCGTCACGCTTTTCGCGGACAGCTTTGCCATTGGCCTGACCGTTTCCCTTATTGCCTACACCCTTATCGGTCTGGGCGTCGGCGCCAGCGGCACATCCCTTTTGGCGTTGCTTGCCACGGCAACGGCCCCGCACCGCCGTGCCGCCGCCGCAACCATCACGTGGCTGATGATGATCTTTGGCATCGCAATGACCGCCGGCGTCGCAGGTAGCTTCCTTGACCCCTACACCTCTGCCCGCCTGCTTAGCGTCGTTACGGTCGTGGTAACAGGCGCATTCCTGCTGACCGTCCTCGCCGTTTGGGGTCTTGAGGCGCGCGTCACTGCCATTCGCGAACCCGACACAATGCCCTTCATGCAAGGCATGCGCGAGATCTGGGCAGAGCGTCGCACACGTAATTTCACCCTCTTCGTCTTTCTGTCGATGAACGCCTACTTCATGCAAGAATTGATCTTGGAACCTTACGCGGGCCTCGTCTGGGGCTTTACCCCCGGCCAGTCCACAACCCTTTCAGGCGCGCAAAACGGTGGTGTCTTTATCGGCATGCTTACTGTCGGCATCGCGGCCACCGGGTTTAAACTCGGCTCACTGCGCAGTTGGGCCATCGCCGGTTGCCTCGGCTCTGCTGTGAGCCTGCTGGCCATCGCGGTCGCCGCCTTCACCCTCACCCCGCTGGTCATCGCACTCGGGTTCTTCAACGGCATGTTCGCCGTTGCAGCCATCGGTTCGATGATGGCCCTTGCTGCCGAAGGGCGTGGACAACGCGAAGGCACCCGCATGGGTCTATGGGGTGCCGCCCAAGCCATCGCCGCAGGTTTTGGCGGGCTTACAGGTGCTGCGGCCGTCGACATTCTGCGCGGAATGTTCCCGGACGCCACCGCCTTCGGTCTCGTCTTCACACTTGAGGCCGCCCTCTTTATCGCCGCAGCGCTTATGGCGCTCTACATCATGGAAAACACCCGCAGCATAGCCACTGCGATGGTGCCGGGAGAATAAAACATGTCCAATGATACATATGATGTCGTCGTCATCGGCGGCGGCCCCTCGGGTGCCACTGCCGCCGCTGATCTGGCCGCGCGCGATTACAAAGTCGCCCTGATGGACCGCGACGGTCGTATCAAACCTTGCGGCGGTGCCGTTCCCCCGCGCATGATCCAAGACTACGACATTCCCGACGAACAAATCGTCGCCCGCATCCGCACCGCGCGCATGGTGTCGCCCACCAAACGCCACGTCGATATCCCGATTGATAACGGCTATGTCGGCATGGTGGACCGCGAACATTTTGATGAATTCCTGCGTGTCCGTGCCGGTGATGCCGGTGCGACCCGCATCACCGGCACCTTTACCAACATCACCCGCGACAACGCCGGCACCCACGTGCATTACCGCCACAAAGAAAGCGGCGAAACACGTACCCTCACCACCCGCATGGTGATCGGCGCAGATGGCGCGCGTTCAAATGTCGCCAAAGCCGAGATCAAAGGCGCCAGCAAAATCCCCTATGTGATAGCCTACCACGAAATCATCGAGGCCCCGACAACCACAACTGAAAACTACGACCCCACGCGCTGCGACGTGATTTATGACGGTGCCATCAGCCCAGACTTCTATGGCTGGGTCTTTCCCCATGGCAAATCCGCCAGCGTCGGTATGGGCACCTGCATCGACGGTGTCGATCTCAAGAAAGCCACTGCTGATCTGCGGGCCTCTGCAGGCCTCACCGACTGCAAAACCATCCGCCGCGAAGGTGCGCCCATCCCACTGAAACCGTTGGACCGCTGGGACAACGGCAGCGACGTGATCTTGACGGGTGACGCGGCCGGCGTGGTCGCCCCTTCCTCTGGCGAAGGCATCTATTACGCCATGGCCTGTGGCACCGCCGTGGCGCTGGCCACTGCCCGCCGCTTGCGCACCAACCTGCCCGTTGACCTGAAACTGGCACGTAAAATGTTCATGGGCGAACACGGACAGGTCTTCCGCGTGCTTGGCGCAATGCAAGACGCGTATTATAAATCCGACATGCGCCGCGAACGCTTTGTGTCGCTCTGCCATGACGTCGACGTGCAAACCTTGACGTTTGAAGCGTATATGAACAAAAGGCTGGTCAAAGCGCGGCCCATGGCCCACCTGAAAATCGGCATCAAGAACCTCGCACATCTGACAGGCATCGTGTCAGAAACGCGGGTCTAAAGGACACATCATGGACGGCAGCATGATCCCCACCGACATCATGATCCCCGCGTGGGTCGACGGTACGCTAACCCCGGTGGAAAAGCTTGCCGCCCACCAACGCGGCCTGCGCCATCTGGCGATCTCGGTTTTTGTGATCCGTGACGGCGCGATCCTTATCCAGCAACGCGCGCTTGGCAAATACCACACGCCCGGCCTCTGGGCGAACACGGTCTGCACACACCCCGAATGGAACGAACCCGCCCTCGATTGCGCCCACCGCCGCGTGAACGAGGAACTCGGCATCACTGGCCTGACACTGGAACACCGCGGCGAGGTCGAATACCGCGCTGACGTCGGCAACGGCCTGATCGAACACGAAGTCGTCCAGGTCTTCCTCGCCCACGCGCCAAACGACATGCCCCTAAACCCAAATCCGGATGAAGTCATGGCAACCCAATGGGTCACCCCTGCGCAACTGGCCAAAGACATCGCCACGAACCCCGATGCCTACACCCCATGGCTGCGCATCTATCTGGCACAACACGCCGATATGATCCTCGGTGCTCCCGCACCCTGATCTTTCTTTTTGACCGGAAATACTTTTAGGGGGTTTGGGGGACAACGTCCCCCATCAGCAAAAACAGATCGCGCGCGGGCATAGCCCGCTCCACCAGATCAACTGACCTTTTGACCAACCTTAACGCCCGCAGCCTGCATCGCAGTTGCTGCAATGTCCGTCGCCGTCAAACCTGCATCTGCATACATCGCATCAGGCGCGGCCTGATCAATGAACCGGTCCGGCAAGGTCATGGTGCGAATGGCCAGATTGCCATCCAGCAACCCCTCCCCCGCCAGATCGTGCAGGACCATCGCGCCAAAACCCCCGCGCGATCCCTGCTCAACAGTGATCAAAACCCGGTGATTGCGCGCCAAACGATGCAACAACGCGCGGTCCAGCGGCTTGGCAAACCGTGCATCTGCCAAAGTCACGGACAGACCATTTGCCTCCAACATGTCGACCGCTTTGCGGCTCTCACCCAGATGCGCACCGAATGACAAGATCGCGATGTCTGATCCTTCTTGGATCACACGTCCTTTGCCAATCTCCAAAACATCACCAATCTCAGGCAGTTCTACGCCCTCGCCCTCACCACGCGGATACCTGAACGCAATCGGTCCACTGTCATGGGCCGCAGCAGTCGCAACCATATGAACCAGCTCCGCTTCATCTGCGGCAGCCATCACCGTCATGTTCGGCAAGGCGGCAAGAAACCCGATATCAAATGCGCCCGCATGCGTCGGCCCGTCAGCGCCAACCAATCCCGCGCGGTCAATGGCAAAACGCACCGGCAGGTTTTGCAGTGCAACATCATGCACAATCTGGTCATATCCGCGCTGCAGGAACGACGAATAGATCGCGCAGAACGGCTTCAACCCAGACGCAGCTATACCAGCGGCAAAGGTCACACCATGCTGTTCAGCAATCCCCACATCAAACATCCGTTTGGGATGCGCACGGGCGAAAATATCCATCCCCGTACCACCGGGCATCGCCGCAGTGATCCCGACAATCCGGTGATCATCGTCGGCCAGCCGCGTCAACGCATCGCCGAACACTTTCGTATAGCTCGGCGCATTTGGCCGTGACTTGGCCTGCGTTCCACAAGCTACCGTGAACTTTGAAACACCATGATACTTATCCGGTGACTTCTCCGCCGGCGCATAGCCCTTGCCCTTCACCGTACAGCAATGGATCAACACCGGCCCCGTCGCACGGCTGCGCGCGGCACGTAGAACGCCCATCAACTGGTCCATGTCGTGGCCGTTCACAGGGCCGACATACTGAAACCCGAACTCTTCGAAAATCGTGCCTTGCGCCCCGACAGCCCCTGTCACCAACTGACGCGCACGGCGCGCGTGATCGCGCAGGGGTCCGGGCAATGCGGCCTCAAATCCTTCGGCGACTTGCTGTAACTGCCCTATCGGAGAGCTGTAGAGACCCGACAGATAGGACGACATTGCGCCAACAGGGGGCGCAATCGACATCTCGTTGTCATTCAGGATGACGAACATGCGCCGCCCTTCGGCACCTGCATTGTTTAGCGCCTCATAGGCCATGCCGGCACTGATGGAGCCATCGCCAATCACCGCAATCGCGTCGCCCGTCGCCTCGCCCATATCGCGTCCGATCGTGAAACCAAGGGCCGCAGAAATCGAGGTCGAACTATGCGCCGCGCCGAACGGATCGTATTCAGATTCGCTGCGTTTGGTGAAACCGGACAGACCGCCCTCTTGGCGCAAGGTGTGCATGCGATCACGGCGGCCCGTTAGTACTTTATGTGGATAGCATTGGTGGCCCACGTCCCAGATCAGCTTGTCGCGCGGTGTGTCGAACACTGCATGCAACGCGACCGTGAGTTCGACCACACCCAAAGATGACCCCAGATGCCCGCCCGTCTGGGACACCGCTTCAATCACCTCGCCGCGCACCTCATCGGCCAGCTTGCGCAACTCGGGCACCGTAAGCCCTTTGAGGTCGGCAGGCACATTGACGCGGTCCAGATAGGGCGTCAGGCGGGTGGGATCTGTAGCGGTCATGATCTGCAGTCCTTTCAGAAAAAGAAGGGCCTACCATTGTGAAAGGTAGGTGCCTGTTGGCCGGGATCAGGGGGGACCGCATCACATTGCGAAGCTGTCCCCCCTGGTTCCCGTAGCCAACAGGACATGTCAGGGAAGCCTCTCCCCGACGGTATCCAATCCAACCAAGGGACATGGCGGACCGGATCTTGGCGGAGGACCCTCAACACGGGTCGCTCCAATCTCTTAAACCGTGTCGTTCTCAGCTTCGATCAGCTGGTAGGAGAACGGCGTCGGATCATCAGCTTCTTTGGACTCTTCGGGAAGCAGCATGCCAATGGCATACAGTGCCCACATGAAGAACCCGACGACGATGCAAAAGAGCGCGGCATAGCCTGCCCCTTTCATCATCAGGGCCAATCCATCTGCACGCAGCCGGAAATCTCCGGTATTGGTGCGCAGAATGTCGTTGTTATCACTCATTGTAAGTCTCCCTATCAATCTAGTGGCGCAAAGCCGTGGTCTTGTGCCCAGACGAACCAGTTGTCGACAACTGTGCCGGTCAACAGGATTCCGATACCACCCGTGAGTGTTGTCAGAACCGCGAACCACCAAGCCCAGCGGTGAATACCTTCCATCGTGGCGTTAAAGCCCATGGTCCAGCGCCAGAACAAAGCCGCACGTTCCGAGGCGGTACCCCGATCGACGATCTGTTCGATCTCACGCTCGCCGCCGTAACGGCTGACGGCCAGAATGGTGGCACCGTGCATCGCAAACAGCAGGGCAGAACCATAAAGGAACACAATCGAGAGCGCATGGAACGGGTTGTAGAACAAGTTGCCATAGGTCAGCGAGAACAGGTTGGTCCAGTCGAGATGCGGGAAGATCCCGTAAGGCACCGCATGTGACCAGCTGCCCATCAGGATGGGACGGAACAGGCCCAGCACAAGGAACAGCCAGATTGCGGAGGCAAATGCCCATGCAACGTGTTTGCCCATGCCCAGTTCTTCGGCACGCAGATAGGTTCGGATCCACCACGAGATGACAGAGACCAGTAGGAAGAACGAGGCTATTAGAAACCAGCCACCTTCATTCAAAGGTGCCATTCCCAATCCGTATTCTTCGGCAGGTGGCTCAAGTGCCAACCAGAACAGTTCACGCATGAACAGTGCTGGAGAGTAATCCACCTGTGCCCAGAAACTCAGGCCAACGATGAAGAACCATGCAAAGCCAGTTGCCAGTGACACCACACCGAATGTGCCCAGATAGATCGGACCCAATTGTGCGTTGCCGAACAAGCCAGCCAGTGAAGAGAAGCTCGCGGATTTGGTCCGCTCTCTGCTCAGCAGGCCGTCAGGGTCGATGCCCATTTCGGGCGGCCCCTGAACTTGGACCTGCGTAAAGATATTTTGATATTCAGCCATTTTTCATACCCTCCTTACAGGTCTGCCCACCAAGGCAATTCAGCGTACCAGTCCCACCATGCGGACCACTGGTCGAACCAGATCGTGCCCGAGATGACGATACAGATCGCGCTCCACAAACCAGCATTCAATGCCAAGAGCAGTCCCAAACGGTGAATGCCCAATGGTCCGATCGAATAACCGATCAGGTCACGGAAATACGTATCTTCGTGGTCAGGTGAGACGATCTTGTTTTCCTTGCCACCTGTATTGACCGCCGACAGAACCAGCGAGCCGTGCAGCGCAAGCGCCAGACAGGTTGTAAAGAAGAACGTGATCGCAATCATATGCGCGGGGTTATAGTGGAAGTTGCCATAGGCATATCCGACGTTGTTCACCCAATCGAGGTGGCTGAAAATGCCATAGGGAAAACCATGCCCCCACGCACCCATCAGCACCGGACGAATGATCACCAGCGTCACATAAGCCAGGATCGCCACGCTAAACGCGACGGGCACATGATAGCCCATGCCAAGCTTGCGACAAATCTCGACCTCGCGCAGTGCCCAGCTGACGAATGCCAGCGTCGCACATATGGTGATAATTTGCCATAATCCCCCTTCAGCGAGCGGCGCCATGCCAAGCCCGACCTCAAGAGACGGCGGATTGATCGAAATCAGCCATGGGTTCCAGGTGTCGCCAAGGGCGGCCCCGTAAAAGATCAGTATCGTGCCGAGTGCGGCGAAAAAGAACGTCGTTACGCCAAAAAAGCCGACGTAGAAGGGCCCCACCCAGAAGTCGAACAGATCTCCGCCAACCAATGTCCCGCCACGGACCCGGTATTTTCTTTCGAAGCTGAGCTGTGCCATCTTCTTTCTCCTTATACGCCGGGTTCGGACCTGTTTTCAGATCCCCTCGGCGCGCGTGAATTTTTATGGAGTTGCAGCGGGCGGCGACGTTATGCAGCCGCCCACGGCTTTGTCGTAATTGCTGAGCTTACTCGCTGGCAGATGCGCCAAAGGCGCGATCGAACCAGTTGGTCTCTGGGTTGCTGAGCAGGACGAGGTGAATCATCGCTGCAAGCAAAAAGAGGAACACACCCTGTGCCACGAAAACGCGGCGTGGGTCGAAAATCAGCCAGATTTTGTAAAACTGTGCCATTTTGTCAGATCCTCTCGTTTACCAGTTGAACCAAGGCAGTTTGAAATACGTCAGCAAATGCGCGACGCATGCCACAACCGTAAAGATCATGAAGCCGCTCATGTAGACTGAGTGCAGTTCTTGTGCTTGCTCGTCTGTCAAACCTGTGAATGACAGGTCATTTTTATCAGCCATGTTTTTCTCCTTAGAAAAAAGTGCCGACGCCGCGTCTCCCCCGCGGCGGGGTTACAACAAGGGTTCATCCCTTGCTCTAATCCACCACCCCGGGGGGGAGTGATGAACCTCTTTATCGGGGAGGCTCCCGAAATTTCTGTCGCCTTGCGCGTCGGGCTAGGACGCGGGCGAATTCTTGCGCGCCTCAGGCGGCGCGCTGCGGCTCACGCAGAAAAGATGCGCGGCGTAATGATCCGGGCCTGGCTCCATGCCGCCTTGATCGGGCCGCGCTCAGGCAGCTCCATCCGGCGGGCAACGGTCAGCACCCATGTCAGGATCGTCAGCGGCAAAGTCGCCGCAAAGATCACTGCGAAATACACGTAATATTCCCGCATCGGCGCGTGACTTTTGCGCGGCGCCTGCTGCTGGCTTACGTGTGTATCTGTTGTCATATCAGTCATGATATTGCTCCTCCCGAAGCTGGATTCAGGGCTTGGACTGTTTCCAGAACGACCCTTTCTGCCCCTGCATCAAGCGCGCTCTTTTCGGCGGCATCACGCAAGGTCTTGGCGGCGGAAATCCGTGTGAGGATCGGGTGGCTTGCCACGATCTCGTCCAGTTTCGCCTGTGCGTCGGCGTCCCAAGGGAAGTCCCGACGAAGCGGTGTTGGGGTAGCAGGTGTCGCGTCCATTTCGCTGCCCAATGGCAGGATATGAAACAGCGCATCAAAGAGACCATTGCAGACCTCTTGCACGATATACGTCGCACCCGCGTATCCCATAAACGGTGTTCCGGTGGCGCGCCGGATGGCGGCACCGGGGAAACTGGCGGGGATGAACGTAGGTGCCGGGCCAAAGCCCGATTTCATCTCGGCCAGATACATTTTCTCGTTGATCGACCCCATCAGGATCAGTGGCCGCTTGCCATGGACCATGGCGCGCACCGCATCATTGTCTGTCTTTTTGCCCCGCGTCCGCGCGACGGCAAAAGCACACGGCAGACCCAGATCATTCTCAAGGAAATTGCGAACACCGCGCGCATAGGTTTCATTCGCAACGATCCCGAAAGACGCCGTTGCAAAGAAATCCTGCGTGACAGACCGCCACAAATCCCAGACCGGTTTGATGGTCGAATGCTTTTCCTGCTCAATGAACGGCTCTGGGTCCAGCCCCAGCATTTCACCCAAAGCGCGCAGGAACTTTGTGGTCGATTCCACCCCGATGGGCGCTTGCAAATAAGGCTTGGCCAGCACCTCGCACAGGCCGCGGCCAAACTCGCGGTACATACAGATGTTCACATCCGCATTCACCAGATTGCGCATTTCGCTCACGTGGCTGCCCAGCGGCATCACCATGTTCACATCCGCGCCGATCCCTTCGACCAGACGCCGGATTTCATGCAGGTCGGACGGCATGTTGAACGTGCCATACATCGGCCCAAGGATGTTCACGCGCGGGGCAGCGCCCTCTTCACGCTTCTTCTCGGGCGGCATGCGCCCCTTGGTCATCCCGAATTCGGTAAAGATCCAGGTCATCGCGCGGTCCGCAGATTCCCACTGGTCCTCGTCAATCGTGCGCGGCAGGAACCGCTGAATGTTGGTGCCCATCGGCGTCACACCGCCGCCGATCATCTCGGCAATCGAGCCGGTCACAACAACGGCAGGCAGTGCCGGATCAAGCGTGCCCCAAGCCCGCTTCATCGCTTCTTCGGTGCCAGAACCCATTTCGTCTTCGCTCAAACCCGTCACCACAATCGGCAATTCATGCGGCGGCAAGGCGTCGGTGTAATGCAATACAGATGTCACAGGTAGGTTTTCACACCCGACAGGTCCGTCAATGACAACCTGCAATCCTTTGGTGGCACAAAACGCATAAACAGCGCCCCAATATCCACCCGCACGGTCATGGTCCTGGATCAACATAAAACGCCCCCAATGGTGCGCATAAATGCACTCCCAAGATGTGGGCCGTAGGGTACGCATTCATGCGCACCGGGATTATGAACAAACACGACGGTCATATCATCTGCGCAGCTTTCGCCGCCCTCGCCTGTTTCTCGATCTTCTTCAAATTCTGCGCCCGGAATTGTGGCTGCACATTTGGCGACCCTTCCCAGACACCAGATGTATCGCCAGTGCCGACACCCTCGAAAAACGCTTTCATCTTGCCCATGCGGTCCTTGTTGCCGATGGCCGCATTCACGACCTCCGCCAAAGATCCCGCACCCGCAGGGCCCATCAAAGGCCGCGCCGAAATCAGATTGGTGAAATACAAAGACGGAATGCCCATCTCTTTGCCTTTCTGAACCACGGGCGTCGTGCCAATGGCCAGATCAGGCCTGATTGCTTCCATCGCGGCACAATCATCTTCCAGCGACGCCCGGAATTTCACCTTGACGCCGCGCGCCTCTAGCCATGCACAATCATCCGCAGACCACGGCGATTTCGCACATGCGGTCCCGACATAAGGCACGTCAGCGCCGCTTTCGATCAACAAGCGCGCAACCAACAGCTCAGAGCCTTCATAGCCCGACAAAGTGATAGTCCCGTTGATCGGCGCACCGGCAAGTGCGCCTTTGATCGCAGGCAAGAACGCATTCTGCGCCGCTGCGATCTGGTCTTTGTGAATATTGAACGCATCGCCAATGTTGGCCAGCCACGCCGCCGTACCGTCCACACCAACCGGCGCAGACCCAACAATGGGACGCCCCGCAGCCTGAAACTCGCGGACACTGGCGGTATAAAACGGATGGATCGCCGCCGCGACACCACAATCCAGCGCTGCGTACAATTCGCGCCATTCGCGGCACGGAACAACCGGACCTGCAGCCAGACCCATCGGGGCCAGCATCGCACCGATCATCATCGGATCAGCGGGGAACATCTCACCCAGCAGCGCAACAGTCGGACGGTCCGACTTGCCACTTTCTGGCATTGCAACCGGACCCGCCTCAATCTCGCGGCGGGCATAGTTCAGCATTGCACCGGCCAAAACATCCTTGGCCTCCGCGTGCGTTGGAATGCCAAAGCCGGGCACATCAATGCCAACGACACGCACGCCATCAATCTCTTCGGGCAGCAACCGCAACGGCACACCGGATGCCGTCGGCACACACAGGTTCGTGACGACAATCGCGTCCAGTTTGGCAGGATCGGCAATGTCATGCACCGCCTCGCGGATGTCCTCGAACAATTTGCCGGTCACGAGTGTTTCAGAATTAAACGGCACATAGCCAACCGACCGCCGCGCACCATAGAAATGCGACACAAACGTCAAACCGTAAACGCAACAGGCTGATCCCGACAGGATCGTCGCCACACGCTTCATCCGCAAACCAACCCGCAATGAGCCAAACGCAGGGCACATGGACTGCGGCTGATCGTGTGGGCCAACCGGATAATCGGCTGCGTATTTGTCAAGAATTTCGGATTTACCCGCCGCACGGGCGGCATCCATCAATGTCCCCTTGGATGAACATGCGCCCTCAGGAACCTTGTCCAGCACCGGAGCAGGAGACGTGCGAACGTCCATGACCGGATCAGGAGCATGCGCCTCGTCGATCACCACGGATCCCGCGTCATCATAGGCGACATTGTATCCGGTACGATCAGACATTGTCGTACACCACCTCAAGGCTGACTTTCGGTTTGTTGTACTTGCCGCGCATGTCGGCATCGGTCGCGGGTTCCAGGACGACATTGCCGCCGGTTTCGGAGGCATCAAACAGACCCAGCAGACCATCCTGGTCCAGCGGATTTGGACGGACTGGCGGGGCCACATCCACTTCCATCCCCAGATCGGCAAAGAGCTGACCCCACTGGGATTTCATCGTGCCGACAATCTGGTAGTTCGCCGATTTCTTGCGCAGATCATCGTCCTGCGGGATTGCTGCCAGCACCGGAATATTCACCGCCTTGGCAAAGGCCGCGGCCTCGCCCGACCCGTCATCCTTGTTGATCACCAGACCCGCAACACCAACATTGCCGCCCAGCTTGCGGAAATACTCAACAGCGGAACAAACGTTGTTCGCCACATAAAGCGACTGCAAATCATTGGACGCGACCAAAATCACCTTTTGCGCCATGTCGCGGGCAATCGGCAGTCCGAAACCACCACAAACAACGTCACCAAGGAAATCTAGCAGAACATAATCAAAGTCCCAATCGTGGAACCCCAGCTTTTCCAGCAGCTCAAACCCGTGAATAATACCGCGACCACCGCAACCGCGACCAACCTCTGGTCCGCCCAGTTCCATCGCAAACACACCGCCGCGCTTGAAACACACATCACCGATCTGCACTTCTTCACCGGCGAGCTTTTTCTTGGAAGATGTCTCAATGATCGTCGGGCAGGCCTTGCCGCCAAACAGCAGCGACGTTGTGTCAGATTTTGGGTCACAACCGATCAACAAAACGCGTTTGCCCTGCTCGGCCATCATGTGGCTCAGGTTCGCCAAAGTGAAGGATTTGCCGATGCCGCCCTTGCCATAGATCGCGATGATCTGCGTTTTGGACTTCGGCTCTTCCGTGATGATATCCGCGAAATCTTCATTCGCTTCGTCACGCAGGCGCTGATCGAAATCCTTGATGGTGCCGCCGTCTTTGAGGTTGGGGATATCAAGTGTCATGCGTGACCTTTCCATTCGAGAATCATTTTCAGGCAATCGGGATCAGAGAACGCCGTCTCGTAGGCGCCGGTTGCATCTGCCGCGTTGGCGCGGTGTGTAATAAGGTTGCCCAATGACAATGCGCCGCATTCGACCAGCGCGCGTGTGGCGGCCAGATCGTCGCGCTGCCATTCGGCGGCAACGCGGAACCGTGCTTCTTTCATAAAGGCAGGCGGGAATGCGAAATTGATCGGCTCGGAATAAAAACCCGCCAGAACAATCTCGCCACCCTTGACGATGCGACCGATCAGATCGCCGATGACTTTGACGCTGCCAGAGGCGTCATAAACAGATGTATAGTCGCGGCGCGTGTCTGCATCTGGGTGCATGACTTCGTAGCCTTCACCACCCGTGGCACGCGCAGGATCAATCTCCCAAACCGTTGGCGCAGGCGCACCAGCGGCAATCGTCAAACGCGCAAGCAACCTGCCCAGAACGCCGTGACCGACGATCAGATCAGGAACCGCTTTGCCCGGTCCCGCCATCGCATGGCGCGCCGTTGCGGCAAGCGCCAGCAGCGCACCTTCGGCACCAAGCGCCGGATCAATGCGTGTCAGCCGGTCCGCGTCAGACACCAGCAAGCTGGCCGCGCCCCCGAACAATCCAAACGCACCTTCAAAACAATTCGCACCCGGCACAAACACCCGGTCGCCAGGTTTGTAGCCTGTGCCGCGTGCGGCCTCGACGACTTCGCCAGCGGCTTCGTATCCGGGAACCAAAGGATATCCCATTCCGGGAAAAGGCGGCATTTCACCGGTCCACAACAGTTTCTCTGTCCCCGTGGAAATCCCCGAATGCGTCACCCGTACCACAACATCATTCGCACCCGGCGCATTCAGGCTAAGCGCATCAAGGCCCAGCTGGCGAGGTCCGTTTAATATGACTGCGGTGGCTTGCAACGGGTTCTCCTTCGGAGATCAATTTCGCGTTTGAGGGGGTCGAAAGAGACTCACCAAAACGCTGGGTATAATGTGTAACGTAAATCTGACACTTTAAACTGTCAACTTAAATGGACAACTATCTGCCACCTTTTGTCGCAACCACACAACGGGTCACAAACGGTCTGCGCGCCGCCGGCATCGTCACCTTTGAGAACCCCGCCGCCTTGCACATCTGCGCAATCTCATCAGCCGACCGCGCCTTTCCTGTACCCATCGCAAGGGTATAAAGGGCGAAATACGCATCCCCTGGCCGGTCCGGTCGCGCACCACCGCTCATCGGCTCTGACACAATCAACCGCCCGCCTTCGGGCAATGCGGCAAAGCATTTGGCCAGCAGCCGTTCTACGGTCTTGTCGGCATGGTCATACAGAACCCGCACCAGTGAAATCGCATCTGCGCCATCGGGCAACGGATCACTGCGGAACGATCCCGACCGAATCGTTGTGCGCGCTGACATACCCGCTTGGGCGAACCGCGCCTCTGCATGCGGGGCCACGGCAGGCAAATCAAACAGTGTCAGATCAAGACCTGGGTAAACCGCACCGACCTCCTGCAGAAACGCACCTGTGCCGCCGCCGACATCCATCAGATGTTTGACACCCTTCAGGCTGACCGCCTGCAATGTATCATCGGCAACCAACAACTGGCTTTGCGCCATCAGGTCAGAATAGGTTTCCGCGACCTGCGGCTCTACTTCGCCGCCAAACACATAGGGCCAGAACCCCGCCAACTCAGGCGTCGTCTCTCCGCGAAAGAACGCAACCGGATCGGCCAGATCGCGATACAGTACATCATGGTGACGGATCATTTGCTGCAACCCCGGCACACCCGCCAGCGCCGCACCACGCCGCGTCAATCCGTACCGGTCCCCGCGCTTGCGCTTGACCAGACCCAGCGCGACGGCGGCTTGCATCAGCACAACCATGCGCGGTTCAGGCACACCGCTGGCGGCAGCAAGCGCGCGCAGTGCCATCGGCCCCGCCAGCAACTTGGTCGGAATATCAAACTCAACCAGCGCCATTAAAACCTGCGAATGACAAAAACCTGCCAGCAGATCAAACAAAGCCTCACCCTCGCGGCGCACCAGACGGCGCGTCAGGGGAAATCTGGCAGCCCATTTTTGAAATTTACGGCTGGCAATCAATTGCGTCAGCGACGGCAACCGCCTGCGCGGCATCCCGGATGCAGGGGCAGACATGTCCGCCATCAGATGCTTGCTTTCACGCAGCGCATCTTATTCGCCCGGCGTCATATGTTGCCCGGCACGCCATTTGATCGGAGTCAGCACTTCGGCCTGCGCCGTGACCAGCTTGGCCAACATCGCTTCACCGGGGCATTTCGGAATGGACGCAATCGCGCCTGACAGAATCTCGCGCATATGCGCAATCGCACCCTTCACGCCCAATTCTGTCACCGCATTGGGCCGCCCGTGCAGATCATCCTGACCCACCGGCTTGCCCAAAGTCTCTTCATCATAAAGCGCATCACGCAGATCATCGGCAACCTGAAACGCCTCGCCAATGCGTGCGCCCAACTCTTCCCATGGCTCCGCCTCTTCGCCGGCAGCAACCGCCCCCATCTGCGTGGCCGCAATAAACAACGCACCCGTTTTGGCACGGTGGTAAGCGGACAGGTCAATCTCGCTTTCGCTCTCCCACCCTTGGCCCGCGCAGATGCCATTCGGCATGCCTGACCGTTTCGCCAAAATCATCATCAACTGACAGGCGCGTGCGGGATCATGTACAGACGCCCGCGCAATGATCTCGAACGCCATGATGATCAGACTGTCACCGGTCAACACCGCCAACGGCTCGCCATAAGCCTTGTGCACCGCAGGTTTGCCACGCCGCGTATCCGCATCATCAAAACAGGGCAGATCATCATGCACCAATGACGCGCAATGCATCAGCTCAAGCGCCGCCGCCGCCGCATCCGCCAACGCAGGCTGGCTGTCACCACAGGCCGTTGCCACAGACATCAGGATCGACGGACGAATGCGCGCGCCCCCCGGTGTGACCGTATAATGCAAGGCCGAGGCCAACTTGGTCGGCGACGGCGCCGCTTGTCCTAAACGGATCGCATCCGTGATGGCCGTATCAATGCGCGCTGCAAAATCCATGCGGAATCTCCGTGTTTGGCTGCCTCTACTCTATTGATACGAATCCAACTGTCAACTAAACTAGACAGATGAAATCTGCATCTGTCCAAATTTAATGACACCACCGACGCCCCATGTCGCCATCATCGGCGCAGGCATCGGTGGCCTGTCCGCCGCGCTGCGCCTTGCCCACAGTGGCGCCCGCGTCAGCGTCTTTGAACGCCATTCAGGTCCGGGCGGCAAAATGCGCACGGTTCCATCTGTCGCGGGCCCGGTGGACGCGGGCCCAACCGTCCTGACAATGAAACCGGTGTTTGACGCGCTCTTTGCCGACACGGGCAGCGCGCTGGAAAACCACGTCACACTGCACCGCCAAGACATCCTTGCCCGCCATTTCTGGCCCGACGGCACGACGCTGGATTTGATGGCCGACATGGCCCACAGCACCGAAAATGTCGCACGCGCCTTTGGCCCGCAGGCCGCCGCTGAATTCACCGCATTCGCCGTCCGCGCCGCCGCTCTCTTTGACGCGTTCGAGGTGCCGATGATGCACACCGCCGCCCCTTCGCAACTGTCCCTGACGGCCCAAGTCCTCCGCGCGCCCGATCTGCTGCGCAAAATGGAACCGCACCGCACCCTTGCCCGCAGCCTTGCGCGCCAGTTCTCGGAACCAAAACTCGCCCAGCTCTTTGGCCGCTACGCGACTTACGTTGGCGGCCGCCCCGATGCCTCCCCCGCCCTGCTCAGCCTGATCTGGCAGGCAGA
>Ga0115564_10001202_pt1 | contig 24156 bp, 24 predicted proteins | sample COGITO_mtgs_1105_7_FD_88680 | JGI IMG/M metagenome (GOLD analysis project Ga0115564, IMG submission 88680) | Pelagic marine microbial communities from North Sea - COGITO_mtgs_110523 | ecosystem: Environmental > Aquatic > Marine > Epipelagic | place: Germany:Helgoland, sampling site Kabeltonne...
GATTGTGACCCCAAGTCTACATCTTCAAAAAGAATTTGACCGGAGATTTAGATTTTATTGTATTGAATACTGTATTGGAAAGGTTCCGATATACTGTAGTTGGCAAAAATTAAAACACAATACTCAATAACAAATAAGAACCTCCGTTAGAGGATAAAACAGAAAACTTGTAATTGAATGTATAACCCTAAATTATCTGCCTATGAGATAGACAAAAAGACCCCGCTACCGCACGAATCCTTTCGTGTGGTGATACAAAAGTAAAACCACCGCTCCGCAAAGCCGCTGACTTTGCGGAACAAAAAAAAGTAAAGTATTGCTCAAAATCGGAAGTCTTTGCGACACATCCATCTAATCAATCATCGTCAAAAATTCTTGTTCCGAAATAATAGGCACTTTAAGGTTCTCGGCTTTGGCACGTTTGCTAGGTCCCATATTGGCTCCGGCTACCACATAGGAGGTTTTTGCAGAAATGGAGCTGACTACCTTTCCGCCATTAGAATCAATGAGGGCTTTGAGTTCATCCCGAGAGACGGATTCAAATACGCCTGATACTACAAACCGCAACCCTTCTAACTGTGTAGTTTGGTTAGAAAGGGCTTCTTCAGAAAGCTGCAATTGAAGCCCGTACAAAATCAAACGGGCCACCATTTGAACATTGGCTTCGGTACTAAAAAAGTCCACAACACTTTCGGCAATGCGCACACCAATTTCATCAACGGTTTCTAAATCTTCCAAAGTCGCTTTGGACAGCGCTTCAATAGATTTGAAATGTTTGGCTAGTTTTTTTGCGACTGTTTCTCCTACATACCGAATCCCTAAACCAAACAATACCCGTTCAAAAGGCACGTCTTTTGAGGCTTGAACACCCTTGACCAAATTATCCGCACTTTTTTCCGCCATGCGGTCCAAATGAATGATTTGGTCGGCGGTAAGCTCGTATAAATCGGCATAATCTCGGATCAGTCCTGCATTGACCAATAAAGCCACGGTTTCGCCACCCAAACCTTCGATGTCCAAGGCTTTTCGAGAAATATAATGTTGAATCCGTCCAATAATTTGTGGCGAACAGCCCAAATCGTTTGGACAATAATGCTGTGCTTCGCCGTCTTTGCGAACGAGTGGCGTGTCACACTCTGGACAGGACGAGATATAAACTGTTGGCAAACTTTCTGGCGTGCGGCGACTTAAATCGACTCCCATAATTTTAGGAATGATTTCACCTCCTTTTTCGACATAGACCCAATCGCCTACACGCACGTCTAATTTTTCAATTTGATCGGCATTATGAAGCGATGCACGTTTGACAATCGTACCTGCCAATTCCACTGGCTGTAGGTTGGCTACCGGCGTAATCGCTCCCGTTCGTCCAACTTGATAGGAAATATGCTCGAGTCGTGTGGACACTTGCTCGGCTTTAAATTTATACGCCATCGCCCAACGCGGAGCTTTAGCGGTATAGCCCAGCTCTGCTTGTTGAAATAAACTGTTCACTTTCACAACCACGCCATCCGTTTCGTAAGGCAACTCATGACGGTGCACATCCCAATAATTGACAAATTCCAAAACACCATCTATAGAGTTCGTGAGCTTGGCAATTGTGGGCACTTTAAACCCCCACGAACGGGCGGTTTCCAAATTTTCAAATTGGGTTTTGATGGAAGTGTTTTCGCCGACAATACTATATAACAAACACTCCAAAGGGCGTTTGGCAACCTCAGCACTGTCTTGTAATTTTAAACTCCCCGAAGCAGTATTTCTTGGATTTTTATAGGGCTCCTCCCCGGCGGCAAGACGCTCGGCATTCATGGCCTTAAAGCCTTCAAAAGGGAGTACTATTTCGCCTCGAATTTCAAATTTTTCTGGATAATTACCCCGTAATTTTAGAGGCACTGATTTTATGGTTTTAATGTTTGCAGTCACATTGTCCCCTTGCGTACCATCGCCTCGAGTTAAGGCCTGCACTAAGACCCCATTTTCGTAGGTCAGACTTATGGAAGCGCCATCATATTTTAGTTCACACGTATATTCAATGGGCCCATCTACCATTTTACGCAATCGAGTTTCCCACTCCATTAAATCGTCTTTGGAATAGGAATTATCTAAAGAATACATGCGTTGGGCATGCACAACAGTTTCAAAATTTTTAGTCACTTCACCGCCTACTCTTTGGGTTGGCGAACTGGCGTCATAATACTGTGGATAAGCAGATTCTAAGTCTTGGAGTTGCTTTAATTTGGTGTCAAATTCAAAATCAGAAATGGACGGTGTGTCCATGACATAATACTTATGATTATGCTGACTGAGTTCGTCACGCAGTTGTAAAATCTGTTCTTTTATATTCATCAAAAAAATAATCTAACTTAAGTTTTAGCAATACTAAGATATGAAAATGCATGGGACACAAAAGTGAAAAAGGAAGAATTTATCAGCAATTTAGTCAACAACACATTAGCGTTTTGTAGCGCGTAACATACGGGGTTTTCCAAAAATATCAGATTTTAGTGTAAGCTCGTCAAAATCCTCTAAAGACAAAAGCGCTTTGGTGGCTTCTTCCAAGTATTCGTTGATTTCAAAATAGAGTAAACCATTCGTTTTCAAGGTTTTCTTGCTCAATTCGACTATGGCTTCATAAAATACCAAAGGCTTATCATTATCAACAAATAGTGCCAAATGCGGTTCATGATTCAAGACATTAGGCGCCATTTGTGTTTTTTCGAGCTCACGAACATAGGGCGGATTGGACACAATGAGATCAAACTCTAGTTCAGTGGTGGACCATTCTAAAACATTGGCTTCGATACTGTTTAGCTGTACCTGATGTTGCTGGGCATTGTACTGCGCAATTTCTAAGGCTTTAGGACTCACATCCAAAACAGAGACGGAGGCATTGGGCAACTGTGTTGCTAAGCTAATTGCAATACAGCCAGAACCAGTACCAATATCTAAAATCTTAAGAGGGGTTTTGGTGTTGGCATGTTTTAAAATCCAAGCGACTAATTCTTCGGTTTCAGGACGTGGGATCAACACATTGGGATCAACCTTAAAGTCCAAGCCAAAAAATGAGGTTGTTCCTAATATGTATTTAATCGGCTCATAAGTGAGTAATCGACTGATCACGTCTTCAAAATATTCAAAATTTTGAGTTGTAATAATTGCATCCGCTTTGAGGTGGACCTCTATACGTTTGAGTTTCAAATGGTGTTCGCAGATTCTATAAAAAAAAGCGGAAATCTCTTCTTTAGGATAATAGCCTAAGAGTCCATTTTGAAAAAAAACTTGAAGTGATTTTAAGTGCATTACAAGGTTTTTATCATTCTAATTCCACAAGAGCTATGCCCAGTGTTTCCAATCGCAGTGTTTAGGTATTCAAAGCCATAGCGCTTATACAATTCTTGAGCGGCTTTGAGTTCAGAAAGTGTTTCTAAATAACACTGTTTATACCCCATTGACTTGGCAGCTTCTAAACATACTTTCATGAGTTTTTTGCCATACCCTTTTCCTCTCATATCGGGAGCAAGGTACATTTTTTGAAGCTCACAAACGGAAGTCTCCTCGCCCGCTAAGGCTTTAATGCCAGCGCCACCTTTGACAAGTCCGTGATCTTCTACTACAAGATAAATAGCTGCATCGTCTTGATACGATTCAAACATTTGTGTGGTTTCTACATCTTCGTAAACCGTCCCTGTTAAAGGCAATTCAAGCTCTAAAAACGTAGTTTTTATAAGGGCTTCTAGTTGTGAATTATCCCCGAATTGAATTTCTCTAATACGCATGTTGTAAATACAAATTAATAAATCTTATTTTTGTTGTTCGAAGATACACATAATACCCAAAAAAATGATAAAAAATTTTACGATCCTACTTTTACTAGCTTTCACAACGCGTTGCACTTTAAAGCAAAAACCAGAGTTCATCAAAGTCGATGCCATTCAGTTGGTGGACGCCAATTCTAGACAAATCAATCTAAGTGCAAATGCCGTATTTAATAACCCAAACAGTATTGGTGGACGATTAAATACTGAGGGCGTAAGTGTACTTGTCAATGGTGTTGATTTTGGATTTATTAGCGCTGAAGAATTTAAAGTCCCTGCAAAAGACAAGTTTACGGTGCCACTTCAAATTGTTATAAAGACCAAAGAACTGCTAGGAAAAGATCCAAATGGGTTTTTAAATGGCTTACTGAATAGTGTGCTCAACAAAAATTTAGAAGTAACATATAAAGGAGTTATTGAATTTAAGGCCTTAGGGTTTACTTATGAATACCCTATTGATAAAACAGAATCCGTTAACATCAAATTATAATCACACACGAAGATTACATAGCACGTTGTATTGAAATCGCCAAAGGTTTGGGCACCACAGCGCCAAACCCAATGGTAGGCTGTGTTATTGTGGTTGATGCTCAAATTATTGCTGAGGGCTATACAAGTCCGTATGGCGGACCGCATGCCGAAGTCAATGCCATTAAAGCGGTGAAAGATGTGAGCTTACTCGCCAAAGCGACTTTATATGTAACCCTAGAACCGTGTGCCCACTTTGGAAAAACACCCCCTTGTAGCGATTTGATAATCGCCCATAAAATTCCTAGAGTAGTCATTGGATGTATTGACGCACATGCTAAAGTCTGTGGCAAAGGCATTGCAAAACTAAAAGCTGCTGGTTGCGAAGTGACTGTTGGTGTTTTGGAAGCGGAATGTAAAGCACACCACAAGCGTTTTTTTACATATCATAACAAAAAGCGTCCTTATATAATACTAAAATGGGCAGAAAGCACTGATGGCTTTATGGCACCACGGACAAAGTCTGAAACGAAACCGGTTTGGATTAGCAATACCTATTCAAGACAACTTGTCCACCAATGGCGTGCAGAAGAACAAGCGATTTTGGTAGGCGCCAATACAGTCGTTCAAGATAATCCTAGCTTAACAACACGAGAAGTGGAAGGGCCCAACCCTATTCGAGTGGTTATCGATCTGAAACATTCGTTAGCAGAATCCTATCAGGTGTTTAATTCCGAAGCAAAAACAATCCGATTAACCGCTAAAGACATTGATGCACAACTTCCGCTTGCTTTTCAGGTGTGCAAGGCGTTACACAGTCACCATATAACGTCGGTGATTATTGAGGGTGGTCAAAAAACATTACAGGCATTTATTGACGAAAATCTTTGGGACGAAGCCCGTATATTTGTGGGAGAACGCCCGTTGAAATCGGGAATTTCAACGCCAAAAATCAAAGGTACACTAGCCTCGGAACATTCTATTAAATCTGATTCTTTAAAACTACTAATAAATGATTAGTACAATTATATTTGACTTTGGGGATGTATTTATCAACTTGGACAAACCAGCAATTGAACGTGAATTAGTTAAGCTAGGAGTAGAAACAATCACAGCAGACATGTATCAGATTGCCCTTCAATATGAAAAAGGGTTGATAAGCACCGAAGATTTTGTAACGGCTTTTACAACTAAATATCCTAGAATTTCAGCCGAACAGTTCAAAAAGGCTTGGAACGCAATTATTTTAGATTTTCCAGAATATCGTTTAAAGTTTATAGAAAAACTCTCAACAAATAAATCGTATAAACTCCTATTATTGAGCAACACCAATGCACTACATATCGAACAAGTAATTAAAAATATGACTTTTAGTAGATACGAGCGCTTCAAAAAATGTTTTGATCAATTTTATTTGTCTCATGAACTCCAATTACGAAAACCTGATGTTTCGATTTTTAAGTATATTTTAGACAAAAACCAGCTCATTGCTGAGCATTGTCTTTTTATTGATGATACCAAAGAAAATACTGAGGCCGCAGCACAGCTTGGAATCCACACTTGGAATAATGACCCCCTAAAAGACGATGTTATCGATTTATTTAATCATCCACTAATTAAGAATTCGTGAATTCTGTAACGACGTATAAAACGCTGAAAAACCCTTCTGAACCAGTGCTTTACAAGGACAAGGGAAGTAAGTTTATCGGATATGCATTTCCTATAGAATCAAAGGACGACTTTAAAGCACATATCGATAAGCTCAAACAGGAACATTCAAGTGCAGGGCATTTTTGTTTTGCATACCAGTTGGGCATTGACACGCCATATCATAGATCTTCCGATGATGGAGAACCCTCAAACAGTGCCGGCTTACCCATTTATGGACAATTACTAGCCTTTGGCGTTACAAATGTGCTGGTTGTAGTTGTGCGTTATTTTGGCGGCACAAAACTTGGTGTTGGAGGACTAATCAGTGCTTATAAAACAACGACAAGACTAAGTTTAGAAGCGAGTTATATTCAGACCCTTGATATTTTAATTCCGCTAAAACTCACATTTGCTTACAAGGAATTAAGTCAAGTCATGCGGATTATTAAAAAGTATCAGCTTGTTTTAAAAACTCAGTCCTTAGAATTGGATTGTGAAATTGTGATATTGGCAAAAAAAATAAGCCTAAATTCTATTATGACTACTTTTGAAGCCTTTCATAAAATTAAAGTTGAAGCATTAAACGATTAAATCTGCAGTTTATCTAAAATATAATGCGGACAACGCATTGGAAAATTCGATTTCATGTTAACAAACACCAATTTCGTATTGGCTGTGGTGAGTAATTCACCGCTAGAATTATGAATTTCATAATTAAATTCGATAGACACAGTCGGCGGCTTTAAAAGTTGAGTTGAAACCGTTAAAATATCATCGTAAAGTGCTGGTTTTTTGTAACTTAAGCTCATAGAAACCACAGGTAACATAATCCCTTCTGCCTCCATTTCCTTATATGAAATTCCAAGAGCAGAAAGCCACTCTAAACGTCCAATTTCCAGATACTGAGCATAGTTAGCATGGTGAACAACACCCATTTGATCTGTTTCTGCATATCTTACTTTAATTTGTGTTTGGTGTGCTTTCATTAGTAATTAGTTGTATATTTATAGGCTGTTTAAGTATGCGAAAAAATAATTAAATATTCTATTGAATTTCATTTTTTTTTTTAGAATTTTGTTCACATATTTGTATTGAAAATTTAGAATAATTTATGTCCCAACAATTATTGTAATTTTTTAGATTACTAACCAAACCAAAAACAAAGTATTAAAATGAATAACACTGCGCAATCGGCATGGGAAAACTGTCTAAATTTTATAAAAGACAATATTCAGCCGCAAGCCTATAAAACATGGTTTGAGCCAATCGTAGCTGTTAAACTCGACAAGCATGCGCTAAGCATTCAAGTACCGAGTAAATTTTTTTACGAATGGTTAGAAGAACATTACGTTAAAATTCTAAAAGTAGCACTCACAAAAGAACTGGGTATTAATGCCAAACTGGTGTACATCATCAAAATGGAGAATACTTATGGCAATAAACAGCCGTTTACCGAAAAAATTCCAAGCTCGAACCGATCAGCAGTGTTTTCTCAACGTGTAGACATCCCTTTAAAAAACATAAATCCCGAATTAAAAAACCCATTTGTCATTCCTGGGATCAGAAATGTAAAAATTGAATCACAACTCAATCCAATTTACACTTTTGATAATTTTTTAGAAGGGGATTCAAATCGACTCGCCCGAAATGCAAGTATTGCGGTGGCGAATAAGCCTGGAGGCACGTCTTTTAACCCTTTACTCATATTTGGTGGTGTTGGGTTAGGAAAGACCCATTTAGCACATGCTATTGGTGTAGATATCAAAGACAAGTATCCCGAAAAAACAGTGCTCTATATTTCAGCTGAAAAATTCACACAACAATATATAGAATCGGTTAAGAAAAATAACCGTAATGATTTCATTCACTTCTATCAAATTATAGATGTTTTAATTATTGATGATGTTCAATTTCTCTCTGGAAAATCAGGTACTCAAGATGTATTCTTTCATATTTTCAACCACTTACACCAAAACGGGAAACAAGTTATTTTAACAAGTGACAAAGCGCCTGTGGACATGCAAGACATTGAACAACGCTTACTTTCAAGGTTCAAGTGGGGCTTATCGGCAGAACTTCAAAATCCAGATTTTGAAACTCGAGTATCTATCGTAAAAAACAAATTGTATCGCGACGGTGTTGAAATGCCAGAAGACATTATTGAATACCTTGCCAAACATATCACATCAAATGTGCGAGAATTAGAAGGTGCCATCATTTCCTTAATTGCACAATCTTCATTTAATAAAAAAGAAATAACGCTTTCCTTAGCTAAGGAAATAGTTGAAAAATTTGTTAAGAATACAAAACGTGAAGTCTCAATTGACTACATCCAAAAAGTGGTCTCAGATTATTTTCAAATGGATGTGGATACCTTACAGTCCAAAACTCGAAAACGCCACATTGTTCAAGCTCGTCAACTGGCTATGTTTTTTGCCAAAAAATTCACTAAAGCATCTTTAGCTAGTATCGGATCCCAAATTGGAAAACGAGATCACGCTACGGTTTTACATGCCTGCAAGACGGTAAACAACCTTTCTACAACAGATAAACAGTTTAGAAAGTATGTAGAAGACCTGACAAAGAAGTTGTCAATCTAAAAACGCCTGATATACTGAAGAATTCTAGAGTTATACGCCTTATTTTTTGTAACTTCTTGTAATAAACAAACCACAAAACGCCTAAAAATGACTGGAAAATTATATCTTATTCCTACTGGCTTAGGGGATAATGCGCCTTTAGAAGTACTACCTATTTCCGTCAAAAAAATCATTGAACACATAGACACTTATATTGTCGAAAATGAAAAGGCTGCTCGAAAGTTTATTAAAACAATAAGTTCAGGGAAATCTCAAGCAAGTTTAAACCTGTTTAGTTTAAATAAATTCACAGATCCCCTTGAAATTCCTTCATTTTTAGAAGAATGTTTAGCAGGAAATTCCATAGGATTATTATCCGATGCTGGCTGTCCAGGCATAGCTGATCCAGGCGCTGAAGTTGTGAAAATTGCACACCAAAAACACATTCAAGTTATTCCTTTGGTAGGGCCATCATCTATACTTTTAGCAATGATGAGCTCTGGGATGAACGGTCAAAATTTTGCTTTTAATGGCTACTTACCTATTGATAAAGCAGATCGAAAATCTAAACTGAAACAACTCGAAAAACGTTCGTTTGACGAACAGCAATCGCAACTATTTATAGAAACGCCTTATCGAAACAATAGTATTTTAGAAGATTTAAGTACCGTACTTCATCCCCAAACTCGAATTTGTGTGGCTTGTGACTTGACACTTCCTTCTGAATATATTAAAACACAAACGGCAAAAGACTGGAAGCTCTCCAAAATGGATTTCCACAAACGGCCGATACTATTTATTATTCAAAAAGATTAAGGTAAAGCGAGATCGGGCTTTTTTTGAGCGGTGACAAAAGAGGTGTTATAATTGGAAAATTTGCGCATATACGAACTAATATCTGTGCCATACGCATCTTTTGTTCCTATAGCACAATAACTCCTTAAATAGCGTTTTATATTTCCAGGACCCGCTAAATGTGCCGCTGCTAAGATTCCAGATTCAGTAATTAGTATTCCATTTATTTTTTTACCCACAAAGCGTTTTATATCACGTCGTAAAACCCATTTATTTCTTTTGGTATTGACTAAAAAAGCTTTTTCTTGAAGTGCAGGAGAATTTAGAAATACTCGTGGATTTTTGATCCCTAATAGTTCTAAAGTAGATACACCAAACTGATATTTTCCTAAATACCCTAGTGTATTTACGGCGCCGTACTTCCCTTGAGATTCCTTAAAAGCAAGCGCTTCTTTAAAAGCAACATATGAATTGTCTAAAAATGGAATTTCTGTATTGGGTTGAGACGTCTTTAATTGGGATGGGTAGTCTAGAACAGTATAAAATAACATGGAAGTCACTGCTAGATCAGAAGTAACTATTTTTGGTTTAGGTGAAAATGAAATCAACAACCAAAACGTTAAAAGTAGAGATCCTATAAATAAAAATGAATGTTTAAAATTCATATGTGTTTTATTTCTAACTCTTGTGTGTTTTAAAAACAGTGCAAATATACAACTAATTTTAATTATCTGTCTATTAACAACTTAGCCTATTCTCTTATACCTTGAAGATTCAAATAGGATTGGTAATTTCTAGCATTTCGATTGTGACCGTTTAAAGTTTTTGCAAACCGATGAAACCCTGGGTTTTTGGCATCTGCAGCAAAATAAAAATAGGAATGTTTCTCGTAATTTAAAACCGCTTCAATCGCCGTTAGATCGGGCATTGCAATTAAACCCGGTGGTAAGCCTTTGTACATATAAGTATTATAAGGAGAGTCAATAGATTTATGTTTGTTCAGAACGCGTTTAATAATAGTGTTTTGATACTGTGGTAATTGGTAAGCCGCAAATTTAAGTGTAGGATCTGCTTGTAAAGGCCAACCCTTATTTAGGCGGTTGATATAGACTCCAGCAATTCGCGGCTGTTCAGATGCCTGTTTGGACTCTTCATGAACAATCGCAGCTAGTGTCATGACTTCGAGTGGTTTAAGACCTGTTGACTTTGCCTTCTCTAAGCGTGAAGCATTCCAAAATCGATTATATGCTTTTAACATTCGTTTTCGAAAACTTTTCGCCGAGGTATTCCAGAAAAATTCATAGCTATTAGGGAGGTACATTCCAAGGGCATTAGCTTTAGTAAAATCATGAGACTCTAAAAAATCATCATCTGTAAAAGCGGTAATTAAGGCGGTGCTATCGGCCTCAATTTGGCTTGAAATTCGTACCGCTAAATCTTCTAACGAATGCTGATTATTGAATGCTAACTGAATTGGTAAATTACGACTTCGAATAGAATTAATAATATCATTATTAGTCATCCCTTTTGTAATTCGAAACCGCCCTGCTTTGATATTATTTACATATTTTTTCTGCTTAGCAAGTGTCTCAAATGTGGACATGTCTTTTAATAGAGGTTCTAAATCTGATCGGACCTCTTCAAAAGTTGCATTAGAGCGCACAAAAATATACGCCTCTTTAGAGTTGAAACTCGTATTAGGCACCAACATCACCGAATAAATATAGTAGGAGAAAATTCCGGCTCCTATCAATCCAATTAACACAATGGCAATGGCTATCTTTTTAAAGTACATGATTTATATATTGAAGTAAATATTCATTTTTATAGGATCCATTAAAGAAACGCCATTCTTTTTTTTGTCCAACATTTTGAAATCCAACAGATTCAAATAAACGTAGACTTGCTGTATTCTCTTCTAAAATATTACTATACAATTGATGCAGTGCTAAGGTTTTAAAACTATGTTCCATCAACACTTTGAGAGCATCTTTACCGAACCCTTTGTTGCGATGAGCTGCCGTAATCACGATACTCACTCCAGCCCTATTGTTTTGTGCATCAAAATCAAACAAATCAATAAAACCTAAAGACTCATTAGACAAGGATGTAATAACTAGCCGCAATTGCTTTGTGTCTTTAATATCGCCTTGAGATGTTTCTAAATAATTTTTTAGGATTTCTTTAGAAAATGGCGTTTTGGTTTGACTTAATTCCCATAAAGTTATGTCATTTTCAATCACATACAAAAATGATAAATCATTCAGCTCTAATGGTCTTAAGATCACACGACTTCCTTGCAAAACTACCATTCTAATTCCGCTTTAAAAACCTGTTGAGTTGGTCCGCACAACCACACCTCAGTATACGATGATGAAAGAGGTTCAAATCGAACTTGTAACCGTCCCCCTTGAGTATTTAAATTAATAGATTTTGATGCCGTTTGATTAGAATGAAACATGGCTATAGCAACGGCTGTTGCGCCTGTGCCACAAGACAAGGTTTCTGCTTCGACGCCCCGTTCATAGGTTCGTATAGCAAAGGTTGTAGCATCGATTTTTTCTGCAAAATTCACATTAATACCGCTATTATTAAAGGGCTTACTGTAACGAATTTTAGCACCCTCTATATTCATGTCAATAGTCTCTAATCCCGGCTTAAGCGCCACATAATGAGGAGAACCTGTATCCAATACGTGATAGTGATCTGTGGAGGTGAGGGTTAAAACGTCTTGCATTTTCAACTCAACATAGCCCTGATCGATACGTGCTAAATGTGGGCCATCAATGGCTAGAAACGAAGCCTTATTGTCTATGAGTTCTAAAAATTTTGCAAAAGCGACAATACAGCGACCTCCGTTACCACACATGGTACTTTCATTACCATCGGCATTAAAATATACCATTTTAAAATCATATCCAGGTTCAGATTCTAAAAGAATCAAACCATCTGCGCCGACTCCAGTACGGCGATTACAGAACTGTGCAATCAAAGGCGTATTGCTTTTATCAAAAACGCCCGATCGATTGTCGATCATCACAAAATCATTCCCAGTCCCTTGGTATTTATAAAATAATTGCTTCATATATAGGACAAATATAAGAATATTAAACTGTATGTTGAGGTGTTAAATCAGCGTTAAAATTGAATTTTGAATTCAATAAAAAATTAATTTTAAAGTTTAAAGTAAAACATTAATACTAAAACTATGAGAAAAATACTCAAACTTGTATGCGTTTCTGTATTGGGTGGTGCCCTAACGCTTACCGCATACAAACACTTTTTTGAAAACACTTCAGTTCCTCAAACAATTGAAAATAAGTCTAATACTACACTTTTTCCTGTAAGTTACACCCCTTCCTTAGGAGGTGGAACTAATGTTGATTTCACGACAGCTGCTGAAAAAGCAGTCCACGCTGTGGTGCATGTTAAAAACACAACACTAAGTAAAAGTTATACGAGTTTTGAAGATTTATTTTTTGGAAGATCGCAACAACGCGAACACATCGGAACAGGTTCTGGTGTCATAATTTCGCCTGATGGTTATATCATTACAAATAACCATGTTATAGACGGTGCACAATCTATTGAAATCACAACTAATGCCAACAAAATATTTGATGCTGAACTCATTGGTACAGACCCCAATACAGATATTGCATTATTAAAAATTGAGACCGATGAAACCTTAGATTATACCACATTTGGTGATAGTAATTCCGCGCGTATCGGTGAATGGGTTCTGGCGGTTGGAAATCCTTTTAATTTAAATTCTACCGTGACGGCAGGCATTATTAGTGCCAAATCACGAGATTTATCAGGACAAAACACACAATCGTTTATCCAAACAGATGCTGCGGTAAACCCAGGAAATTCTGGTGGGGCATTAGTGAATATTAATGGTGAATTAATTGGCATCAATACTGCGATTTCATCACAAACAGGGTCATATATAGGTTACTCCTTTGCAGTGCCTAGTAATATTGCTCGTAAAGTTGTTGAGGATTTAATGGAGTATGGAAATGTACAAAACGGAATTTTAGGAGTTATTGGTGGTGAATTAAACAGTAAAAATGCTAAAACATATGGTGTTGACCAAACCGAAGGATTTTTTATAACAGAAATTCAAAAAGGAACAGGTGCTGAAAAAGCAGGACTAAAAAAGGGCGATATTATTCAACGTATTGATGGGATTTCTATTTCTAAATTCTCTGATTTAAAAGGCTTTTTAAATACCAAAAGACCAAACGATCAAGTTGATGTCGAAGTTTTAAGAAAGGGCCATAAAAAAAATTTAAAGGTCATCTTAGAAAAACGTACAACAATCAACATTCCTATAATTGGAATTTTGCAAGAACCTACAAAAGACAATTTAAAAGATTTAAATATAAAGCATGGCTTAAAGCTTACTGAACTTTCAGAAATGCACCGTAAAGATTGGGAGATGGATGGTATTTCAGAAGGCAGTATAGTTACTGCAATCAATGATATCAAAATAAATTCTATCAATGATGCCCAGCGAGCGCTAGAAAAATACTCCAACAATGTTCTAAGACTAGCTTTGGTTAAAAACAACGGCGAAAAAGTGGTCTATAGATTTAGATAAAATACTGTTTTTCAGAGTTTTAAAATCTAGTATTCATGTCCTGAGTACTAGATTTTTTTTATTCTAAAAAGTTACGAAAACGTTTGAAATTCTCTATTTTTGCAAAAACGTTTAAATCCTACATTACATGGCCTCAAAACCTACATACGAATCCGAAATTGCATTTCAGTCGGACCGCAGAAAAGCAGCTGTTGAATTTATTAAAATTGTGAGTGATTTATGGCATGATAGCGCCATTGAATTAGTCTTATTTAGAAATCCATTATTGGATCAAAATGTTAGTGAAATTCTTAAACTTCACGATTATGCAGGCGAATTCGTCCATAAACCTATTTCTATTTTTGATTCTGTTGAAATGGCACGAGCGATTAAAGTCTTAAATCTCCCTGCTTCAAAATTAGACATTGGTAAATTAACTTTCGAATTTCATAAAGAGGAGGTCTCCAATCACAATACTGCTGTCTTTTTGTCCAAAAAGTTAAAGGCAGCAAAACACCAACCCAAACTAAAACCCAAAGATGTGGTGCTTTACGGCTTTGGTCGAATTGGTCGATTGGTAGCACGAGAACTCATGGGAAAATCTGGGGGCGGAAGCCAATTACGACTACGTGCCATTGTAACACGAGATAAAATAACTCAAAGTAGTTTAGAGAAAAGAGCAGCATTACTTCGAAGCGATTCTGTTCATGGTGATTTTAATGGGACCGTTCGAGTGGATACAAAATTACAAGCTTTAATTATTAACGGAATGACCGTTTACATTATATCTGCCACAAAACCAGAAGATATTGATTATACGATCTATGGCATAAACCAAGCATTAATTATTGATAATACGGGAACTTTTAGGGATCAAAAAGAACTAAATCAACATTTAGACTCAAAAGGTGCTGCAAAAGTATTGTTAACCGCCCCTGGAAAAGGCATTCCAAATATTGTACATGGTGTTAACCATTTAGAGCACTCCCCAGAAAAAGTTACAATTTTTTCTGCCGCTTCTTGTACTACTAATGCTATCACGCCGGTTTTGAAAGTTGTTGAAGAGACTTTAGGCATAGTTCATGGCCATCTCGAAACTATTCATGCATACACAAACGATCAAAATTTAGTTGATAATATGCATTCCAAGTATCGAAGAGGACGCGCTGCAGCACTAAATATGGTGATTACTGAAACTGGCGCTGGCAAGGCCGTAAGCAAAGCACTACCCGCTTTAGAAAACAAACTCACTTCGAATGCTATTCGGGTACCTGTACCGAATGGGAGTCTAGCTATTCTAAATCTTGAAATCACAAAACAAACGACATTAAAAAAAATAAATTCCCTCATAAAAACAGCGGCTTTAACTGGTGATCTCGTTGAACAAATCAAATATGAATTTAATGACGAGCTTGTTTCAAGTGACATTGTGGGCTGTGCTGCACCTGCTATATATGATAGCAAAGCTACTATTGTGGGGTCAAATGGAAAAAACATAATCCTATATGTATGGTATGATAATGAGTTTGGGTATAGCCATCAAGTGATTCGATTGGCAAAATACATAGCCAAAGTTAGGCGCTTCACATACTATTAGGTTTTTGGAATTCGTTATCTTAGCGCTTTAAATTTAGCAGATGCGCATAGACATCATTACGGTTTTACCAGAATTACTCAAAAGTCCATTTGAGGCGTCCATATTAAAGCGCGCCATTGAAGCAAATTTGGTAAGCGTTCATTTTCATAATTTACGGGATTACACTTCCGATAGATACAAATCGATTGACGACACACAGTTTGGCGGTGGCGCAGGGATGGTTATGATGATTGAACCTATCGATAAATGTATTTCTAAATTAAAATCGGAACGCGATTATGATGAAATCATTTATATGACCCCTGATGGTGAAACACTCAATCAAGGTATTGCGAATCAATTATCTATGAAAGGAAATTTAATTGTGTTGTGTGGACATTACAAAGGGGTTGATCAACGGGTACGTGATATGTTCATCACCAAAGAAATTTCAATAGGAGATTATGTACTCTCTGGTGGAGAGCTAGGCGCTGCTGTATTATGTGATACGATAATCCGCCTTATTCCTGGTGTTTTAGGCAATGAAACTTCAGCCCTAACCGATTCGTTTCAAGATGGATTATTAGCGCCTCCAATTTATACAAAACCAAGAGATTATAAGGGATGGAAGGTGCCAGAACTTTTGGTGAGTGGTAATTTCCCAAAAATAGAAAAATGGCGGGAAGAACAAGCTCTTGAACGTACCAAGAAGCGTCGACCGGATTTATTGGACGATTAATTGTGCTTTTGATTTAAAAAAAAGCTACAATTCACTTTCTATAATTCACTTTTTACTTATATTTGCAGCCAATTTCGAGTTAACCTCTGGCGATAATCGTGAATGTTGTTTCGAATACACTTATAAAAACCATAAACATGGAATCCTTAATTAAATTTGTACAAGACGAATTTGTAACAAAAAAAGACTTTCCAGAATTTGCAGCTGGTGATACCATCACTGTTTATTACGAAATTAGAGAAGGTGAAAAAGTACGTACACAGTTTTTCCGAGGCGTTGTTCTTCAAAGAAGAGGCTCAGGAAGTTCTGAAACATTTACAATCAGAAAAATGTCGGGCACCATTGGTGTTGAACGTATTTTTCCTGTAAACTTACCAGCCTTACAAAAAATTGAAGTCAACAAACGTGGTAAAGTAAGAAGAGCTCGTATCTTCTACTTCAGAGAACTTACTGGTAAAAAAGCCAGAATTAAAGAAAGAAGACGTTAGTCCGATTTTCAATTCAAACACAGCAAAAAGCTCTAATTATTTAGAGCTTTTTTTTTGCCCTATTTTTATGAGTAATTCTCATCTAAATTTTTAAAAAATTACGATTCAATTATTCAATTATTTTTAGAATAAAATTACCTCATAAAATCATTCAAAATTCATATATTTGCACGCCTTAATTTATGTAAGGCAAAAGCTATTTTTTTGAAGAAAAATTAAACCTTATTCGCCCAATATGGCAAACATCATTTATACTATCACAGATGAGGCCCCTGCACTAGCAACACGGTCATTCCTTCCAATCGTTAAATCTTTTGTAAAAAGTTCAGGAATTGGAATAGAAACCAAAGACATTTCTTTAGCGGCTCGAATTCTTTCAACATTTTCAGAGTTTTTACAAGACGACCAACAGGTTGAAGATGCCCTTGCAGAACTTGGCAAACTTGTAACTAAACCAGAAGCAAATATAATTAAGCTTCCAAATATTAGTGCTTCTATACCTCAACTTAAAGCAGCAATTAGCGAGCTGCAATCCAAAGGATTTGGGATACCTAGCTACCCTGACACTCCGCAAAATGAGGATGAAAAAGCCATAAAATCTCGTTACGACAAAATAAAAGGTAGTGCCGTTAACCCTGTTTTGAGAGAAGGAAACTCGGATCGTCGTGCACCAAAAGCTGTAAAAAATTATGCCAAGAAAAACCCACACAGTATGGGCTCTTGGACGGCAGACTCAAAAACCCATGTAGCTACAATGACAGCTGGAGATTTTGCGCACAATGAGAAATCTATAACTGTTGCAGATGCCACTGAAGTGACTATTGTTCATACCAATGCCAAGGCTGAAAAATCTATTTTAAAATCAAATATTGCACTTTTAGAAGGCGAAATCATTGATGCCACTGTAATGAGTGTACAAAAATTAAAGGCCTTTTTATCAGCTGAAATAGCTAGCGCTAAAGCACAAGGCGTGTTATTTTCCTTGCATATGAAAGCAACGATGATGAAAGTTAGCGATCCTATAATTTTTGGACATGCGGTTAAACTCTTTTTTGCTGATGTCTTTAAAAAACACCAAGCGACTTTCGAAGAAATTGGCGTGAACGCTAACAATGGATATGGAAATATTTTAGAAAAAGTAGCCGCATTACCTGCTGAAAAGCGTCAAGAAATTGAAGCTGATTTTGATACAGCACTAAAAAATGGTCCTGACTTAGCGATGGTAAATTCGGACAAAGGCATCACTAATTTACACGTTCCGAGCCATGTTATTATCGATGCCTCTATGCCTGCTATGATTCGAACATCTGGACAGATGTGGAATGCAGAAGGAAAAGCGCAAGACACTAAAGCTGTAATTCCTGATAGCAGTTATGCAGGGATTTATACCGCCACCATTGATTTTTGTAAAAAACATGGAGCATTTGACCCAACCACCATGGGAACCGTTCCTAATGTAGGATTAATGGCTCAAAAAGCAGAAGAATATGGATCGCATGATAAAACCTTTGAAATCCAATCGGATGGACAAGTTGAAGTGATCGATGCTGACGGTACTGTTTTAATTTCACATTCAGTACAAACTGGGGATATCTGGCGCATGTGTCAAGTGAAAGATGCGCCAATCCAAGACTGGGTTAAATTAGCCGTTACACGTGCCAAAGCATCTCAAACACCAGCTGTATTTTGGTTAGATGCACAACGTGCTCACGACGCAGAGTTAATCAAAAAAGTACACACTTACCTAAAAGACCATGACACAAACGGACTGGATCTTCAAATTTTAGACCCAATTGAAGCGACACATTATACACTGTCGCGATTAAAAGATGGCCTTGATACGATTTCAGTTTCAGGTAATGTTTTAAGAGATTATTTGACAGATTTATTTCCAATTTTAGAAGTTGGAACGAGTGCCAAAATGCTCTCGATTGTACCATTAATGAATGGCGGAGGATTGTTTGAAACGGGTGCTGGTGGATCGGCTCCAAAACACGTCGAACAATTTAATCACGAAAACCACTTGCGTTGGGATTCATTAGGAGAGTTTTTAGCATTGGCAGTAGCTTTAGAACATTTCAGTAAAGTAAATTCTAACCCAAAAGCAGCTGTACTTGGAGAGGCTTTGGATGCTGCCACTGAAAAGTTCTTAGATGAAAAGAAATCACCGTCAAGACGTGTGAATGAATTAGATAACAGAGGAAGTCATTTTTATCTCACATTGTATTGGGCTGAAGCTTTAGCGGCTCAAAACAAGGATACTGAATTGAAAACTGAATTTGAAAGTATTGCGAATTCGCTTTCAGAAAATAAAGATACTATTGTTCAAGAATTAATTGACGTTCAAGGGCAAGCAATCGAAACTGGAGGTTATTTTCTGCCAAATGCCGAAAAAACAAACAAAGCAATGCGTCCTAGCTCTACACTCAATAGAATTCTAAGCTAAAATTCTATCAGAATATTTTGTTAAAAGCACCTTTTTGAGGTGCTTTTTCGTTTAATTTTGTATCCTAATCGTTAACCAATGACACGTTTATTAATTTTCCTGTTTACAGGACTGAGTTTTTTAGGATACTCACAAGAAAAATTTACACTTAGCGGCACCATTTTTGAAGCTGAAGGGCAAGAAACTTTGATTGGATCAAATATTATTATTTTTGAGCTCAACACGGGAACCATTTCAAATGAATATGGCTTCTACTCCATCACACTAGATGAAGGTGTTTATGAATTTTCTGTTAGCAACATAGGATACAGCACTATACAACAAATCATTACTTTAGATCGGAATATTTCACAAGACTTCACACTTGTTGAAGCACAAGAAACTTTGGACGAAGTTGTTATTGAAACGAATAGTGAACGACTAGACATCAAAACCCCTCAAATGAGTGTCAATTCATTGAATGCTTCGACTGTCAAACAAATTCCTGTAGTGTTTGGCGAAGCCGATGTGATTAAAGCCATTACGCTATTACCCGGTGTATCAAGTGGCGGTGAGGGTGCTGCAGGCTTTAATGTTCGTGGTGGTGCAACAGATCAGAATTTAATACTATTGGACGAAGCAACCATTTTTAACTCCTCTCATTTATTCGGGTTCTTTTCTGTATTTAATCCTGATGCGATCAAAAACTTAAAACTCTATAAAGGGGGTATTCCTGCCAAATATGGCGGTCGCGTAGCCTCAGTTTTAGATATTTATCAAAAGGATGGGAATAAAAATGAATTCCATGCCAAAGGAGGATTAGGCTTAGTTGCCAGTCGCTTATTGCTTGAAGGGCCACTAAAAAAAGGAACAGGCTCGTTTCTTTTAGGCGGTCGTGCCACTTATGCGCATTTGTTTTTACCGCTGTTTGACCTTGATAACGTTGCTTATTTCTATGATCTAAATACTAAATTAAGCTATAACCTCAACAAAAAAAATAGCATATACCTCTCAGGATATTTTGGCAGAGACGTCTTTAATATTTCTGATAGTTTTGAAAATACTTATGGCAACACTGTGGTTAACTTTCGTTGGAATCATTTATTTACAGATCAATTATTTTCTAATTTATCGCTTATTTATTCCGACTACTATTACGGTTTAAATTTAAACTTTGTAGGGTTTGAATGGAATTCAGGGATTCAAAACATGAATATTAAATATGATTTTAAACAATATATTAATGACCGCTACAAACTCGAATATGGATTTCATAGTACCTACTACCGATTTAATCCAGGGGTAATCAGCCCCAATCGGCCAAATTCTGGAATAAACAGCGATGAGCTTATTAATAAATTTGCATTTGAAAATGCTGTTTACGTCGATGTAAATCAGCAGTTGACTGAACGTTTGGCACTTAGCTATGGTGCACGTTTGAGCTCGTTTTTACGTCTAGGACAAAAAGAACTCAATATATATGAAAATAATAAAGCAGTAGCGTATAACAGTGATCTGCAAATGTACGAGAAAATAAATCCTACTGGGACTCGAAGTGATGGACACGGAAAAGTGATCAAATCCTTTTTAAATCTCGAGCCACGCTTGGCGATAGCCTACCAATTAAACGACGACACGTCCTTTAAAGCGAGTTATAACCGAATGACACAATATCTGCACTTACTTTCAAACACAACTTCGCCAGCACCTTTAGATGTATGGACACCAAGTGGAAAATTTATTAAACCTCAGCTTCTTGATCAAGTGGCGATTGGCTATTTTAAAAATTATGACATCTATTCTTTGGAGGTTGAAAGTTTTTATAAAAACATTAAAAACCGCATTGATTATATTGATGGCGCTAATTTAATTGCCAACAATGCCATTGAACAAGTATTACTCAATGGGCGCTCTAGAGCGTATGGAATGGAAGTTCTTTTAAGAAAAAATAAAGGTCGATTTACGGGATGGCTGGCTTATACTCTATCAAAATCTGAACAACAAACCAAAGGACAACATCCTTTAGAACCTGGAATCAATAATGGAAATTGGTACAACACGCCCTACGACAAAACACACGATATTTCCATTACATCCAATTATGATCTAACTGAAAAATGGATGTTAAATGCTAATTTCATTTTCCAGACAGGACAACCCACCACTTATCCCAACGGACAATATTCGTTCAATGGTTTGGTTGTACCCACCTTTGAAGCTCGAAATTCGAGTCGTTTAGACGCCTATCACCGTTTTGATATTTCGGGAACGTACAACCCTAAATCCAAAAAAGATAAACGATGGCAAGGCGAATGGGTTTTTAGTATTTATAACCTTTATAACCGAAAAAACACACAGTCGTTAAATTTCAGAGAAAATCAAGAAACGGGACAGAACGAAGCGATCAAATTATCACTATTTGGTGCTGTAGGTGCTGTGTCTTATAATTTTAAATTTTAGAACTATGAAAAAATTAATTTTACTCATCTGTCTTGGATTTATTACCGCTGGTTGCGAAGAAGTGGTGCAACTCGATTTGCCAACAGACACTCCACGTTTGAGTATAGAAGCTTTGCTTGAAATGACGCCCAGTGAATCAATAACCCAAGTCGTAAAGTTGAGTTTGACTGGCGGTTTTTATCAAGAAGAAAACACCATTATTTCTGATGCTACCGTTCAATTACTAGACCTTAGCAATAATCAAACATTCGATTTTATCTTTGATGACGTGCTAGAAAATGATTTCAGGCTAGATTTCACTCCAAGTTTTGATACTGACTACAAATTACGAATAGTGTATGCTAACGAAACTTACGAATCTTCTGTGGAACAATTGATGCATACCGTACCAATTGACAACCTAGAACAAGGCGATGGTACACTCTTTGAAGGCGATGAAATTGAAGTTATTGTGTCTTATACGGATAGTGCTGAACGTGATGACTTCTACCTACTTGACTTTGGAATGCAACAATATTTGGCGACAAAAGATGAATTTTACCAAGGCAATCTCTTTACGTTTTCATTTTTCTATGACAATTTAAAAGCAGGTGATGAAGCGTTTATTAAAATCATGGGAGTTGATGAACGGCATTTTAATTTTATGACCATATTGATTGAGCAGACCGAAGACGGCGGCAACCCTTTTAGCACTACACCATCAACAGTACGCGGGAATCTCTATAATATGACCAATCCAGACCATTATCCGTTGGGATATTTTAGGCTTTCTGAAACCTATAGTTCGAGTTTAGTTTTAGAATAGTATAAAAGTGATTCAAAAATTCTATTTTTGTGTATGAGTTTTACAAAAACTACCGAACAAGATTCGCATTATAATCACCTGGAAACAAAATCCATTAAAGCCCTTTTATCGGTCATTAACAAGGAGGATCAAAGTGTTCCAGTAGCGGTCGAAAAAGCACTTCCACAAATTGAAACTCTTGTGACACAGACTGTAAAATGCCTTCAAAACGGGGGACGTTTGTTTTATTTGGGAGCAGGTACAAGTGGACGTTTAGGCATTTTGGATGCTTCTGAATGTCCACCTACATTTGGCGTACCAGCTAGTATGGTTGTAGGTCTGATTGCAGGCGGAGATACTGCGATTCGAAATGCAGTTGAATTTGCAGAAGATGACACCCAACAAGGCTGGAAAGATTTACAAGCCAACGCAATAACGTCTAACGACATGGTGGTTGGCATTGCAGCTTCAGGAACTACGCCTTATGTTATTGCGGCTCTAAAAGCTTGTCAGCAGCAGCATATTAGTACGGGATGTATAACGTGTAATTTAGGGAGCCCGCTTGCTCAGGTAGCGGATTATCCAATTGAAGTGGTGGTAGGACCTGAGGTCGTCACTGGCAGTTCGCGGATGAAAGCTGGTACCGCCCAAAAATTAGTATTGAATATGATTACCACAGCAAGCATGATACAGCTCGGTCGGATAAAAGGAAATAAAATGGTGGACATGCAACTTAGTAATGACAAATTAGTAGCACGTGGTGTAAATATGCTCATGGATCAATTACAAATTTCTAAAACTGAAGCCCAACAGCTTTTAGAGACACATAAAAATGTACGAAACGCACTAAAACACTATTCCAATGAACACACCAAGAACCAATAAAGACCTTTTAGTTGAAGGACTAAAAACAATGGGGATTACTCTGTTTTTGGCGTTTTTAGGGCCTTTCATTTTGCATGTAGGACTAACAAACCCTGACAAACCACTATATATTCCTTTAGTGATTTTAGGTATTTTAATCTGTGGTGCAGCGATATACTTTGGATTTAAAGGAATTCGCACGATAATGGATAGCCTTTTTGGGCGAAGCTAATTTTTTATTACATAAACAATAAAGATATACCTAGTCAGGTAGAAAAACCGCATGTCTAAAAATATTGCCCAATCCCAAACACAAACCCTCGGTTTGCATTTTTGGTGAGGCCATAGCCATAGTCGATACGGAAATTGAAATTCGCTATTTTTTTATGAATCAAACGAAAACCTACTCCAGAATACACTTGAATATTTTCAGAATCGGCAAATGTTCTAAGGCTTTTACCTTGGTACACAATCATTGAATTGCTAAAAGAGCAAGGATGGAAAGTCACAAGAGAATATATCGCCTTTGACAAAGGCATAGACTATGACCAATATGTACTAAAACTAAATAGAGAAAAAATACTTTTTAGTTGGGACAACTTGGATGAGGGGAAAATACAATGTTCCAAGAAAAGAATGAAAAAATTGGAAAACGAATTTAAAGTAAAATTTAAGTGCAAATAAAAACAACATAGTGAAACATTTGATATTAATAGTTACACTCTTCATCGGATTGAACGCTTGTGCGCAAAAAAACTGAACCATATTCCTTATATTTTAGAACAAAAAATTAGCATCCGTATTTCCAATAAGAAAACGAATGATTTTTTCGATTTGCTTATTGAAACTACAATAACAGAAAATAAAGCTATTGTAAATAATGACAATGATTGTGAGGAAAAGCAGACGATCAAAATAGAGAAAAACA
>Ga0115564_10001207_pt1 | contig 24108 bp, 19 predicted proteins | sample COGITO_mtgs_1105_7_FD_88680 | JGI IMG/M metagenome (GOLD analysis project Ga0115564, IMG submission 88680) | Pelagic marine microbial communities from North Sea - COGITO_mtgs_110523 | ecosystem: Environmental > Aquatic > Marine > Epipelagic | place: Germany:Helgoland, sampling site Kabeltonne...
CGGGTAGGGCTAATTTGTAAACCTGCCGAATGACAAAACACTCCCCATTTCGCCACTTTAAAACTAGTCCTGAAGTCATCTGACTTACAATATGATGCGAGCTCTCATTTGTCTGACAGCACCGCCATCCGCTTCCCTAGTTAACACAGCTCCCCATAATCCCCTGAATTACTCCGTTGTTTCAGTATGATACAGACGGCTGGTCATTAAAAACTTTTGCATTCTCCAGCATAAATAGCATTAGTATCTGGTTCTGATCCATTTAATATATAACCAAACATTGTTGTCTGTGCATAAATAAACCGTTTTGTAGCAAGACTATAATTGAAAAGAATGCCATTTTTCCAATGACTCATACAAGACAGAAACTTTTCCTGTGGGTCAGCATATGCCCAAGCACATTCGAAAGCACGCTCTTCTAAACCTTCAAGTTTTGAAAATTCATCATTAAATTTTATTGTGAATCTGTTAGGGGTAAACTGGGTTGTTATTCAACTTCCTTCTTTTTTATAGAATCCAGCTGTCAATTCGGATTGACAATACAGAACAGTTTCTGCCTTTAAAATGCTTGAAAACAATAATCCCATAACCAACATAAACGAAAATAATGTTTTAACCATTTCGTAAATTCTTTCTAAATTTAATCTCCTATAAGAGGATAGTCTCTTTTTTATTCTTTTTCAAATCGCATCACCATCCTTGAACGACAAATGGAATACTTTGTATTGAGTTGCTTAATCTTGTCTCATTTGCGTTTTAGCCACCTTTTTTGGAGGTATAGCAAACGAAGATGGAACTTTTACCTTGGATAATAGACTTCTGAATACCGCCACTTCGCTGTTATTTTCTAAATCATAACTACTCACAAACTTATCAAAAGCAGTACTTGTACCGTCACCCCAAAGCCCTCGTTCTTGCTGTAGTGGAATAGGCCAGAGCAGTGTCGACACAGGCTTACGGCAACACAGAAGTCCAGTCGAAATAGAGGATCAATTAGATGTTAGGCTGCTGTTGCTGAAATGGGTGTGTCGCGGTGCACCCTTTTATTGCTGAAGAAACGATTTGTAATCAGCGGGACAGTCAATATCAATTGACCCTGAATTCGTCTTATTTGGAAATGTGAAGGTTCTTGTTTTAAATTTTTCTATAACATCCTTTGCGCCTGTATCACCTGAAATCTTGGTGAAAGCTTCGAAGGTGAGGCTATGAAATACTGTCGGATGGGCTGGTTGGTCTTCAGGACCCATCGGGCGCCAGATTACTGCATTGGGGTTGCGCTCAACTTCGTCAAAAACATTGTCAAAATCAACCGTCTGTATGTTTGGTAAATCAGCTAAAACTACACAAAGATGGGTGACATTTGTTGGTAAGCCATGCACGGCAGCCCGGAGGGTGCCGGACAATCCCTCCAAGCTCTCTGTGTAAGCGACCCGTAAAATATCAAGGCCATGTAATGCCTGCCAGCGTGGGTGAGGGCTCGAGGGTAACGCAATTGTAGTCGGTAGTTTTGTTGTTAATGCTGTATCCACTATGTGGCGCAATAGGGGTTTGCCCCTAATGGGCAGCAGTAATTTGTCATGTGGCGCCATGCGTGTTGATGCTCCGGCAGCACATATTAGTATCATTGGATTTATATCATAAGGAATTATCATGGATATTAATCGACCTTCCTACAAAAGTGGTGTTAATACTCATTTTGCATTGCGCAGTTGGTCGAGAATTTCAATTTCTACGGTAACACCAATCGTTTTCATCATTATACCATTTCATTAATTTTTTAAATTGATGCTTGAGAGGTGTTCATTAATCTTTGGACTTTTTCTGATTCTTCATTGTTTGTAGGGTCTCTCTAATAAGTTTAAGTATTAAAACAAAAACCGCTAACGCTATAACAAACATAAAAATGCCAGCGGCGATTTGAGTTTATATCATATTTAACAATCCTCATTTCAGGGTCTATTTCGTAACCTGTTTTAGCAAAACCTTAAAATTAATATATATATATTTTATCCATAAAAATCAGTTTAATACTAATTGTACTAATCAGTCTGCCTGTTGAAGGACATGTATTTTCACAAATCTCAGAAGTGAAGCTTCTTTCGTGTTCCAAATGAACGAAACGCCAACGCTAAGGCCAACTAAAAAGTATTTTTAAAAAAAAATATACCTATGATTACAATAGTACCAACGAACATGCGGTATAGGTTTAAAGCAAGTGACAATAAATTTAACCAAACGGAAGTAGCCGCTGCTTTCTAAAGATTAGCTCCAGGCCAACCGAGTAGTGCAGAATTAAATAGGGCAAGTGTTAATTGAAAGACTGAAGAGTACTGAATAATTACTAAAGAACTGGTGCTTAAGCTTGTTCCAAAACCTTTCACTATTGACTCTGAACTGGCTAAAGTGTTTCGCACGATAAGTAGTTAAGTGGTGGCAAATGTTATGAAAAAAATACTTAATCTTATAAAAAATGTTTCCTGCGCTACTAAATAGGGTTTTCTTTCTGGACACTCAAAAATAAAATAATTGGTATGTTACCAAAATAATTCAAAATATAATGCTATTTAAAGTATCAATTTAGGATAAAAACTCATTTAAGCGAGATTTAAAATTTAAATCCTGTTAAAATATTGTAAAGCTAATTAGAGAAGACGGTTGTGAAGGAACTAAACCGGTTAAATTACCTGACCTTTTTTTGAGGCTTTCGGTTCAAGTAAGAGAGCTTGTTTAGTAAATATTGACAATAAAATAATGGCCCTGATTGCAAATATTAACTCAAACACTTGTGAGCCCCATTGCAAGATTGGGTCATAATAAATGATGAAACTAAATAATTATTAATGACTACTTGTTATAACTTACTAGAGTAAAAAAGAATATTTTTTTGACAAACTTTTAACTTATTTATAACTGTCAAAAATGTTGAGAGGGATACTGTGAAGCAAGCTATACAAGAAGGAGAGCCAGCGAAGCGGAATGCAACGCTTAAAGGTGTGAACAGAGCACTAGAAGTTTTAGAGTATATTGCCGAAAATCCTGGTCGTGCAATAGATATCAGTGAGGGTCTAGATATTTCGTGGGCCACTTTACATCGAACGTTGAAGCAGTTGGAGATTGGCGGTTTTTTATCTAAAAGCCCCAATACAAATCGTTATCGAGTTGGCTCACGGATGTGGTTTATTGGCTCTACTTACATTGCCAGCCATCCGTTCCTTGAGCCTGCGCGCGCACATCTTAACAAGGCGGCAAAAAACTCACAAATAACAGTACAGTTGGTTGAGCGGAGTAAGTTTCAGGCAACTGTCTTATACAACTCAAACAGTGAGAATACAGTAACTCGCGCAGCCGTGGGATACCATTTTCCACTGCATGCGGGCTCGAAGGGTCAGGTGTTGCTTGCATATTCCTCCCCAGAATTTATCAAAAACTATCTAAAGTCAGATTTGGTAAAACTCACGGCTAATACAGAAACAGACACGGAAAAATTGATCCAGCGAATTGAACAAATTAGGACAGATGGATATGCCGTTACAGTCGCAGATGTTCAATTGTTCAGTGGTTCTATGGCAGCACCAGTTTTTAACGAAGAAAATGAAATTATTGCTTGTGTTTGTTTTGTTGCCCGAAAGTCGGTCCTACAAAATGAAGCTAAATTCGAAGTTTTACTGGAACAGCTGATTGAAACAGCACAAAGTATCTCTGTTGCATTGGGTTGGCATCCAGTTGCGAACCAATCGTTGTGAATGGCGTGATTTTAACTTTTGTAAGCATTTTGAGCTGATTGAAGTAAAATTATAGTAAAAGAAATTTTTGTGGTTGGTTACTGTATTTTTGCGTTAGATTTGCATTCAATCTTGTCCGATGTAATTGTCGTAACAAAGACTATTTTTGTTAAAAAGCGCTTAGATATTTTTTCTAGAAATTTATTTTTACTTTTTGGTGAGCTGTTAACTAACTTTAAGTTTTTATTAGGTGCAGAAAAATAGACTATATTTGCGCAGTTTAAATATTCGCTGCCTGTAATGCTCCGAGAAAAATAGATTCTAGGGACTTGACGGAATGGTTTTTTCAATATCCTATAGAGGATACAATGTCCGCAAAGTGGATATATAGAGAAACAGCAAACTCTGGAGCAATAATTAATGGGCCTAAGAATAGCAATTGATACGGGTGGCACGTTTACTGACGTAGTAGCCATTAATGAAGATACTGGTAAACAATATGTTATTAAAACGCCCAGCACGCCGTCTGATCCAAGTGTTGGTCTGCTTGATGGAGTGGATAAAGCTATCGAAGCTGCGGGCATGGCAGGTGAAGATGTTAGCCTGTTGCTCCATGGCTCAACAACTGCGACCAACGCAGTTCTTGAACATAAGTTTGAAGGTCTTGGCCTTATTGTAACCAAGGGTTTTCGACACCTAATTGAAATTGCGCGCCAATCAGTTCCGGACGGTTATGGAAATTCGCTATTTTGGGTTAAACCACCAAGGCTCGTTCCTTTGCACTTGGTTCGAGAGGCGCCGGGACGGTTAGAGCACAACGGTAAGGAGCTCGAAGAGCTTGATGAGGCTGAAACATTAAGGTCTGTAAAAGCGTTAGTGGAACAGGGTGTAAAATGCATAGGGATATGTCTTTTACATTCATACGCGAATAACGCACATGAAGAGCGGGTTGGAACACTAATTGCGAAACATTATCCAGATGTATTTCTGTCGATCTCTTCTCGCGTGTTGCCTGAGTATCGCGAGTATGAGCGTGCAATGACCACACTGATTGATGTGATGGTTAAGCCGTTTAGTAAAACTTACCTAACAAGGGCTGGAGAATCTGTTCGCAGTAGAGCTGGCAATATCCCTTTTCTGATAATGCAATCAAATGGAGGAGTGGTGCGCCATGAAACCGCTGCTGAAAAACCTGTTACTATGTTGCTCTCCGGTCCAGCTGGTGGGGTTCTGGGCGCAGTTCACCTTGCTGGTCTGGCTGGCTACAAGGATATTCTAACTCTTGATGTTGGGGGTACCTCGACAGATATGTCCCTAGTTTCTGATCTTAAGCCACAAATGACCAGCCAATCGATGATTGAGCATTATCCTGTAAAAACCCCGATGCTAGATATCGTTACCGTTGGAACCGGTGGTGGCTCTCTCGCTTGGATAGATGATTATGAAAACTTAAAAGTTGGTCCGCGTAGTTCTGGAGCAGTACCAGGTCCAATATGTTATCGTCGTGGAGGCGATAAACCCACCGTCACAGATGCTGCAGCAATTTTGGGCCGATTACCTTCTGCATTAGTTGGTGGCGAGTTGGAGCTTGATATAGCTGCTGCCCAGCACGCTTATGAGTCGCTGGGGAGGCAGTATAATATGTCCTCTGAAGCAGTTGCAGCCGGAGTTCTTGAGATTGCGACCGCTAATATGGTTAATGGAATACGCCAAGTAACGACGACTCGCGGTAAAGATCCAAGTTCTTATGCGCTTGTTTCATTTGGCGGTGCGGGGGGTCTCTTTGCCACGTACGTTGCTGATTTTTTGGATGTTGTTACGGTTATTTCGCCTCCAAACCCTGGTAATTTATCAGCGTTTGGGCTTCATGTGTGTGACGTTAAGCAAGACTATATTCGTACATTAGTTCGTCAAAAATCGTCTGCTTCTGAGGAGGAAATTGAAGCAGCGTGGGTTGATATAGAAGAAAATGGCCGTCGTGAGTTGATAGTTGAAGGTGTCAAAAAGGAAGATGTCCAACTAGTGCGCTCCGCTGATATGCGTTACGTCGGTGAGGGTCATGAAGTAAATGTGTCTGTACCTGATGGTATGACCGATACTGATGCAATAAATCATATTTGGGATGAATTCCATAAAGTCCACTTCGAAACCTTTGGTTTTGACTACCGCGATGAGCAAGATGTTGAATTAGTTAATTTACGGATACAGGCAGTTGGTGAGGCCAGTCGCCCATCGATTCACGAACGTGAGACAGTCTCTGAGATTGCTAAACCATCAATGACCCGTGACATATATTGGCGAGAGCAGGGTTGGGTGGAATGTGACATCTATGATCGGCCGACGCTTGCGAAAGATCAGGTGATATCTGGGCCTACAATTATAGAGGAATATGGTTCGACGACTGTCGTACCACCTAACTGGTGTGTCCATACTGATAAATATGGGAACCTCATCCTGGAGAAAAAAGATGCGTGATGGTGTGATGGAAATTAAACTTGGACCAATTGAGCTTGAAGTCATTACTGGTTCTATCCGCTCTACAGAATTAGAAATTGAGGCTGCAGTGGAACGCACTTCACGTTCACCAATGATACGTGATCAGCATGACTATCGTGTAGCCTTGTTTGATGCCTCGGGGCGCAAGCTTACTGGTAGGTCATATTCTGCTTTAGTTGAGCCTGTCTTTGAATATTTTGATGATGGTGATATCCATCCTGGTGATGTATTTTTTTGGAATGATCCTTATAATTCTAGTGGTGGTATCGGTCATGTTCCTGATCTGTGCACTACTGTGCCTATTTTTAACCAGGATAAGCTGATTGGTTTCAGTCAGGTGTTTGGACATCATGATGATGTTGGGGGGTCAGTTCCAGGTAGTTTGCCAGTAAATGTGCGAGATCAATGGGCAGAGGGCTTAGTAATTCCACCTATGAAGCTGTACGACAAGGGCGTACTCAATCAGGCTGCCTATAACATTGTTTTTCGAAACTCAAGGCTTGGCGAGCATTTGAGAGGGGATGTTGATGCTGAAATTGGAGCTGCTAAACTAGGTTCACGTCGCATTGTAGCTCTCGCGAAGCGCTACGGCAATGATGTTTTGGAATCCGCATTCCAAGCGATGATTAGTAATTGTGCGGAGACCCTTCGCAGGGAACTGCTACCAAATATCGCTGATGGTGTTTACAGATGGGAAGATTATGTCGAGTTTGATGGTGTTGAGCGTGATCACCCACCGCATGCATTTCGTCTGAAAATGACAAAAACAGCGGATAAGATTCATCTTGATTTGAACGGCACTGATCCTGAAGCGGCAGGTCCAATAAACTGGCCGCTAGATTATGCTGAAGGAAAGTTCTTAAGAAAGTTTTTAGCGCCTGTGTTGCGATCAATGGCGGCATCGCCGGAGCGATCTGCAGAGATTGATATTAATGAGGGCGCATTAGATGTATTAGAGGTAACATTCCCTGAAAAAGGAACTTTGGTCACACCCACATTCGGCAAACCTACCGGGATGCGGTTTTTCTTATTTTTGCGAATAATGGGTGCATTTGCGGGTGTATTGGCGAAGGCCACAAAGGGGCATATTCCAGCTGACCACGAAACAATTCGGATATGGGGCATGCACGGTGGCAAGACGGCTGAAGATTTCTATCTTTTTCGAGAGGTTCTTGGAGGTGGCGCTCCGGGCCGTCCATGGGCGGACGGAAGCGATGTAGTGCACATTGTACCCAATTCTAGGAATCTGCCAGTTGAGTTTTCAGAAACTCGATTCCCCATCAGAATTGAACAACTTGGCCTCGCACAAGACTCGGCTGGCGCAGGTTTCCGCCGCGGTGGTTTTGGATATGATAAACGGGTCCGAAGTTTGAACAAATCAACCATGATTTCAAATGCGGATAGATCAGAATTGTCTTGTGTAGGTATTAATGGTGGTAAAGCCAGTGATATTTATAAAGCCTCCGTAGAGCGTGTGGATGGGACTATTCAATCCGTAATGGGGATGTCTGATAATATTGTTGTCGAAGAAAATGAAATCTGTCGCGTAATAACAACTGGCGGTGGTGGATGGGGTGACCCATTAAAGCGCGAAGCGGATTTGGTAGCCTACGATGTCACTACAGGCCTGGTGTCAACTGATGCTGCTCGAAATGACTATGGCGTTGTGGTAATCAAAGAGGGCCATATATTTTTGGTTGATGCGGCTGCAACAAAAATACTTCGCGCTAAAATGAGTTCAAACCGTGATCCGCTCCCATTATACGACCGGGGGCCTGGTTTTGAAGCTTTCAAAAAAAGTGGTGTAATCAAATATCCGACAGACTGGACGGACCCCGATGAAGGTTGGCTTGCATTCCCAAGTGAAAGCTATCCCAAGTAGTATGATTGGAGGACGGATAGGTGGCTGTTTGATATTTTCAATTTACGTTTATAGTTTATCCGCTATTTAGCAGAAAGATAAAAAGTTGAAGTGGAGTTCGTTGTGAGTAATGAAGTCAGAATGGAATATATGACCCAGGACGAGGTTGGCGTAGCAATTGATCAGGAGCGATTGGTAATCCTTCCAACTGGCGCTACCGAGGCACATGGACCGCACATGCCGACAGACACTGACACCCACCAGGCCGGTCATATTGCAATGTTATTAGCAAAAAATATTGGTGCAGTGGTTGCCCCAACCATTAATTATGGCATCTCAAAAACCTTTGAACATTTTCCAGGCACAATTTCACTATCGATTCCGTTGTATCAAGAATTAGTTTATGAGGTAGGCTCAGCATTAATTAAATCTGGGTTTAAAAAAGTTTTAATTTTAAATGGAAACCGTCCTAATGGAACTGCAAATGATGCTGTTGCGCGCAGGTTACAAGATGATTTGGACGAGGAAAACGCGTTTATGGTAACTGCAGTAAGTTATTGGGAGCCAGGTGCGGCGGAAATACACGCATTACGCAAATCTCAAGTTGGTGGCATGGGGCATGCCGGTGAGTATGAAACCTCATTTCAATTATCTGTACGCCCAGACTTAGTTCATATGGATCGGTTGAAGGGGGTTTATGCTCCATTGGTCGGGTGGGACCTAGTAGCACCAATGGTTCCGGTGCGAACATATGGACGTCGTCCTCGCCCTTCGAAGGGCCACGCCGCAATTTTTGGTGATCCACATGTCGCGACTGCGGAATCTGGTGATGCTTTTATTGAAGCCACAGTAGATGCATTGGCTGATTTGATGAACTGCATTCAGCCGTCATACGAGGAGCGTAAAGTTTGACTTCCTTTAGGACCTTTTTGAGAATTAAACAGCTGTGACTGAATTGGTTTTAAAAACTAATTTGTTTGACGTATTGAGAGCTAATTTTCCAAAAGATAGAACAGCCACCGCACTTATTTTATCAAATGGCAGCCGGGTAAGTTATGGCGAGCTGGAGAACCAAAGTGGCAAAATGGCAAATAAAATTTCAAATGTGGGCGCGCGTGCGGGCGATCGTGTGTTGGTACAGGTTGATAAAACGCCAAATAGTCTTGCATTATATCTGGCATGCCTCAGGGCCGGTGTAATAATTGTTCCATTAAACACTGCTTACGGTAAGGTTGAACTAGATTATTTCATAGATGATGCGCAGCCTACATTAATTGTTTGTGAACCGTCTTCTCCACTTTTAGAAAAAAAACCCAATAAAAAAGCTGACTTCGTTGTGCTATCATTAGATGGAAATGGTGAAGGTACTTTGCTTGATGGATTTAGCTCTCTAACAAGTGACTTTGAAACTTCGAAAAGGGGTGGCAATCAAACCGCCGCTCTTCTTTACACGTCGGGGACCACTGGAAAACCAAAAGGAGCAATGATTACGCATGATAACCTGATTTCGAATGCAATTACCTTAAAGAAAAGCTGGGGATTCACAAAAGACGACATCCTATTACACGCTTTGCCAACTTTCCATGTGCATGGGTTATTCGTTGCGACTAACACCGCAATGATGTCTGGTTGTCAGATACAGTTTCTTGCAAAATTTAATCTTGACGAGGTGCTGGAGTTTCTACCCTCTGCCACGGTTATGATGGGGGTGCCAACTTTTTACACAAGGTTACTATCAGACGATCGTTTTGACAAAGATCTATGCTCCAATTTAAGGTTGTTTGTTTCTGGTTCGGCCCCTCTCTTGGCTGACACCTTTAGGTCATTTCATTTGCGTACCGGCCATAAGGTACTGGAGCGTTACGGTATGACAGAAACCTCAATGATTACGTCAAACCCACTTACTGGTGATCGGGTTGCAGGTTCTGTTGGGCAACCATTGCCTGACATTACAGTAAGGATAGTTGATCCTATGGGAAAAAGTCTGACCACGAATGCTGTTGGTGCTATCGAAGTTTCTGGCCCCAATGTATTTGAAGGTTACTGGCGCAATCTTGAAAAAACAGTTTCTGAGTTTTGTAGCGATGGGTTTTTTAAAACAGGAGATATTGGCTTAATTGATGAAAAAGGGTTTCTACATATTATTGGGCGAGATAAAGATATGATTATCTCTGGTGGATTGAATATTTACCCAAAAGAAGTTGAAGAATTTATTGATCAACTTTTTGGAGTTCAAGAAACTGCCGTTATAGGTCTCCCTCACCGTGACTTTGGGGAGGGGGTTGTTGCAATTGTTGTTCGCAACAGTGAAACTTGTACATCAGAATTTGTAATTAATGGCTGTGGCGATGGGTTGGCGAGTTTCAAGTGCCCTAAAGTTGTATTATTTGTTGACCAGTTACCTAGAAATGCAATGGGTAAAGTAGAAAAAGCTAAGCTGCGAGAAATGTATTCCAAAGCGCTTGACTGTTAAGGCCATGATAGTTTGCAATACTGCAATTAATGAACCTGGCTGAGAATACGTTTAAGGTAATTTGTGAGGCTTATTTTGAAGAACTTTGAGCTAGACGGTTCAGGAAACGAAATATGGCGGCTTGACGCCATAAAAGTTATTAAATTGCTAAAGTCACGCGAGTTGGGCGTTAATGAAGTTTTAACGGCGCTAGAGGATCGTATCTCAGCCGTCAATCCAATTGTAAATGCCTTACCAACATTGTGTTTTGAGCGGGCACGTGATCGTGCGAAGGAACTTGAGAAAAATACTAATGATGGCACCAGCCTTTTGGCTGGCCTTCCTGTACCAATAAAAGATTCAATTCCAGTCGAGGGTGTTAGGACAACATATGGTTCTTTAGTCTACAAAGACTACATCCCCAATTTCTCTGATGCAGTAGTTAAAAAAATAGAAAACAATGGTGGGATTGTATTCGCCAAATCAAATACGCCAGAATTTGAAGCCGGTGCCAATACATATAATGAGGTGTTTGGTGCAACTCATAACCCATGGGATCTGTCCCGTTCAGCTGGTGGCTCATCTGGAGGTGCGGCTGTTGCGGTTGCCACTGGGATGGCGTGGGCAGCGCAGGGAACCGATTTTGCCTGCTCGCTTCGCAACCCTGCGAGTTTCAATAATGTCGTTGGTCTGCGCCCAAGTATTGGGGTTGTCCCTCAAGGACCAAATAATGTACCCTTTCAGACATTGTCTGTATCTGGACCAATAGCTCGTTCTGTTGTCGATTGTGGTTTGTTACTTGATGGAATGTCTGGTTTTGATCCCATTGATCCGTTTTCTTTTGAGGCCGAATTCGGGTCTTACTTAAAAGCTGCACAAGCGCCAAAAAAACTTGGCCTGATAGGTTTTAGTATGGATCTAGGGCTTGGTCCAGTAGATCCTGATGTTAAAAAAATTATGTTAGGATCGATTGAGAAAATAATAAAAATGGGCGTTGACGTCGTGGATAAACACCCTGATATGTCAGGATCACATGAAGCATTCCGTACTTTGCGAGCGTTGCAATTTGCAACGGCATGGGGTGGTCTGCTTCCAGATCACCTAGATTTGGTAAAACCTGACGTTGTTTGGAATATTAGAGAGGGCTATGAACTCAGCTCTGATAGCATTCGGGCGGCGGAAGAAAAGCGACGGAAAATTCGGTTGCGGCTACTGAATTTTTTCACAACTTTTGAAGCATTGGTATTGCCGGCTTCCATCGTTCCTCCATATCCGTTGAACCAAAGGTATGTCAGTTCGTGTGATGGTGTTGAATTTAAAAATTATTTAGAATGGATGGCGGCTTCTTATGCTATTTCTTTGACCGGATGCCCGTCAATTTCGATCCCTGCCGGGTTTACAGAAACGGGGCTTCCGGTCGGACTCCAAATAGTAATGCCGCCAAAGTCTGATGCAAAGTTACTCAGCTTTGCGGCGGCGGTTGAGGCTGAGTTTGATTTAGGACTAAAACGGCCGATTGAGCCTCTGGAGTGAATTTGTAGTGGCCATCTCTGAATTAAAATTGATGGATACGTAAAGCTCGCTTCGTATGATTGTGACAAATAAAATTGTGCTATTTAAATGGTTGTCTCGAGCTAACAATAATAACTTTCGAAGTTTATTACTGATGATGCGTAGTTTTGACCAAAATTTTTAAAAAATATTAAAAATAATGGGCGCTATTTATTTATTGCTATTTTTACTGGCAACAAGTTCAGGTCCCAGCCACACTGATACATGCCTTGCTGTTTTCAATTATATTTTTATCCAAGATTGAAATAATTAAATTTGATATTCCTTACAATAAAAAGCATGCTTCATCATATTTTATTCTTTTTTATAGTTTTTTTTAATTTAATCGCATCCGCATAGTAGACACGCAATCCTATTTGTGGATATACTTTTTTTAAAGAGGGCTTTGTTTATCGAAAGTTTTTAGAATATTAAATAAAAAAGTTGGCGTCAGGGAGGGTGAGTTTTGAAATCACCATTGTTCAATTATTATTGTGCTCTATCGGTTGAAGATGCTGTTCAGCACCTGATCGATTTTGAGGGATCTCTAATCCTAGCAGGTGGCCAAAGCCTTGTTCCTGCGATGAACTTTAAATTAGCGTCACCGGAGATGTTGATTGATATTGGCCGAATTGATGGCCTTGACCAGATCACGGTAACAGCGAGCGAAGTTATAGTGGGTGCCAATGTACGGCACCGTGATGTCGAGTTGAGTGATGAGGTTTTTGCTGTACAACCGCTACTTCGGCAAGCGATAAAAAATGTTGCGCATGTACCAATAAGACACCGCGGTACTTCGGTTGGCAGTATTTGCCACGCTGATGCGGCGGCGGAGACGCCTATGCTGCTTGTCCTCACAGGGGGGTATGTCACGGCCGTTGGTCCAAATGGATCCCGCAAAATTATGGCTGAGGATTTTTTTAAGTTTCACATGACAACCGATCGGGCGGCCGATGAGATGGTAGTTAGTGCTCATTTTCCAATACTTCCTACTGGCGCCGGGTGTTACTTTAGAGAGTTTGCCAGGCGCAAGGGCGATTATGCGTTGGCGGGAGTTGGTGCAGTCATTTCACTAAAAGATAATGGCAAAGTATCCAATATTAGAATGGCAGCATGTGGCATTGCTTCAACGCCGGTACGGCTTAAAGAGGTTGAAGAGTTTTTAATGGACCAGGTTCTTGATGAGGTTGTTGTTGAAAAAGCTGCAGAAATTGCTGCTCAATATGTGACAGCTCCAGATGACGGTACAACGAGCAAAGCTTACAGAAAGCATTTGCTGTCTGGCTTGACCAAGGATGTTATTTTTAAAGCTGTGGGCGTCAGGGATGAGGTGGCAGCATGAACAAGTACCGGCCGAATATAGCTCTTGTTATTCCAGATAAGTCAGATGACCCAACGAAGTCGATTACAATGCGTATCAATGAACAGGATATTACGCGCACAGTGTCCACACGAATGCATCTTGCTGACTTTATTCGTCATGAGGTAGGTCTTACTGGAACGCACGTTGGCTGTGAGCATGGGGTTTGTGGTGCCTGTACAGTGCTTTTGAATGGCTGCTCGGTTCGCTCCTGTTTAACATTTGCGGTTCAAGCGGATGGCGCTGAGTTAAGAACAATTGAGTCAGAAGCAAATCCAAATGGAGAATTAAGTGTCTTGCAACAGGCTTTTGCTGATTGTCATGGTTTGCAATGTGGATACTGCACTCCAGGCATGATCATGAATATTCGCTCCCATTTTGACTCTGGAGAAAAACTTGATCTTTCAGACGATGGAATACGTGAGATGATTTCTGGAAGCCTTTGTCGTTGTACGGGTTATGCAAATATTATTAAAGCCGTGCGCCAAGCTGCGCTTCAGCTTGGGAAAGGTTAGGTCGCCGACATGTCCACACGCCAATTTGGAGAACGAGTTACAAGAAATAATGATCCGCAGCTTTTGAAGGGCGAGGGTAGTTTTACTGACGACATTCCATTACCGGGCGCGCTTCATGCTGCTTTTGTACGTAGTCCATATGCACGTGCTAAAATTCTTGAAGTGGATGTATCAGAAGCACGAGATTTGGACGGTATTGTTGCGGTATATACCTGCGACGACATTGGTCATTTAGATCAAGAGTTGCCACTACTTATACCTCACGACTGCATGACTGATCCGAGGACCGCTCGACCTCTGGCTCGTGATGATGTTTACTATGTTGGGCAACCAGTGGTTATGATTGTTGCGATAGATCGCTACGTGGCTGAGGATGCGGTTCAATTAGTGGATATTGACTATGATCCACTTGAAGTCGAAATGGATATAGAAGAGGCGGTCAAAGATGGTGCACCGCTTGTTCATCACCATCCAAATAATATAGCAGCAGATTTTACTCAAATTTCTGGTGATCCAGAGACAGCATTTGCTGAAGCTGAGCACGTTACACGGATTACAGTACAGGTCGATCGTTCAACTGCTTCGCCCATGGAAGCAAGAACAGTTGCAGCTCACTTTGATCATATTTCAGGTCAGCTGACCGTTTGGGATGGCACTCAAGCTCCTTTAGGAGTGCGTGGTGGGCTCGCGTCACTTTTTGAATTGGACGAGGATAAAGTGCGAGTGATAGCTCCAGACGTTGGTGGAGGGTTTGGCCAAAAAATTATGTTTCCACACTCGGATGAAGTGCTTGTGCCGCTTGCGGCTATGACACTTGGAAGGCCAGTCAAATTTATCGAGGACCGTCGGGAAAACTTTATTGGTTCAAACCAAGAGCGAACACAGATACATCACATGGAGTTGTACGCTAAGAAGACTGGAGAAATAATAGCGTTACGCGATAATTTTCTCCATGATACGGGCGCATTTATCCCCTATGGGATTGCGGTTGCTCAGGTTGCATCTACGTCAATTGCTGGGCCGTACAGAATTCCTAATATAGAAGTTTCTTTTAAAGCTGTCTACACACCAGCGGTTCCAGTAACGCCTTACCGTGGTTGTGGGCGTCCTCATGCATGTTTTGCGATTGAACGAGCTGTAGACCAATTAGCGGATGATCTTGGTATGGACCGGATGGAGATCAGACGTATTAATCTAATTTCAGATGATGAATTTCCATATGAGCGCGACGGATTAATTTTTGCTGATGGTTTGAAAGTCATCCAAGATAGCGGGCAGTATCTTAAAGCTTTAGAAATGGTGCGTACGGAAATAGGGTGGGATGATTTTGAGGCAAAACAAAAAATTGCTCAGTCGGAGGGGCGATATCTGGGGATTGGACTTGGGTTTTACGTAGAGGGAACGGGATTGGGACCTTACGAGGGCGGCCATATTAAAATACACCCAATCACTGGTAAGGTTTATGTTAATACTGGTCTGACCGGGCAGGGTCAGGGCCATGAAACAGTGTTTGCGCAAATCGTATCAGACCAATTAGGCGTTGCAGTTAAAGATGTAATTCTTGTTGAGGGAGATACCGGAACTTTTGAGTGGGGTGTGGCAACTTTTGCAAGCCGTGCTGCCGTCTGTTCAGGAAATGCAATTCATAAGACAGCTATAAAAGTTCGTAAAAAAGTGATTGAGGCTGCTGCCAATATGATGGAAGCGGATATATCGCAAGTTGATCTTGAAGATGGCCACGCTTTTGTGAAGGGTACAAATCGAAAAGTTGCTTTATCTACAGTGGCAACCGCAAGCAACCCCCTGAGATATGCATTTAACGAGGCGGCAAAGGCAGCAACGCAATTTGCTCCAGCAAGCCGCCATGATGGCCCTGCGTTGTTTGAAGGCCAGCATCCAGGCTTAGAGGATACAGATTTTTTTAGTCCTGAATGTGCCACTTGGGCTTACGGCGTCCATGCTGCTATTGTGGAAATTGATCCAATTACGTGTCAAGTAAACTTTCATAAATACGTGACCATCCATGATTGTGGAAACATGATTAATCCGACAATTGTTGAGGGTCAGGTGTTAGGTGGTTTCGCACAAGGTATAGCGGGCGCGCTCTATGAGCACATAGATTTTGACGAAGATGGCAACCCAACTAATGCTAGTTTTGTGGACTTTTTGATTCCCTATGCTACCGAAATTCCAAGTTTAGAAATTCATCACCTTCAGACCCCAGCTCCTGGTAATCCGCTGGGGATCAAAGGTGTTGGAGAGGCTGGATGTATCGCTGTCGGCACTACTGTGGCGTCGGGAATAGAAGATGCGCTAAAGCATGTGACTGATCGCACGTTTAGGCATGTGCCGATTACCCCGAGCATGATTCAAGAGGCAATAGTATTGGGCTCAACCTAAATACCTAAATAAAAATATAAAATAGGTAAAAACATCAAAATGGAGGAATGTTAAATGTTGAAGAAAATTGGATTTTTAATAACTGCGATGGTTATATTCGCAGGAAACTTGGCAATAGCGGAAGGTTTTAAACTTAAGGGCAGCCCAAATCCGGCACTTGTTATTTTTTCTCAAACTAATGATGGTGGATGGTCACAGGCCCTGGACGAGGCACGCATTAAAGTTGAGGCTGAACTTGGTGTAAAAATACCTGTGGTACAAAATATTCCCGAAAATGCCACAGCTATTCGTCCGGCAGTTGAGCTGTTGATTGAAAGGGGTCACAATATAATTATTGGCTCTGCATTTGGTTATTCTGATACATTTTTAGAATTAGCTAACGAGAATCCGGACGTAGCTTTTCTCAATCCAGCTGGGACTACTAACGCTGCTAACCTACAATCATTTTACGGGCGTACTTATGAGAGCCAGTATTTGTGCGGAATGGTCGCTGGCGGTTTAACCAAATCTAATAAATTAGGTTTTGTTGCTGCCAATAAGTTTGGAATTGTTAACTGGACAGTGAACGCCTATCTGTTGGGAGCTAGACAAGTAAACCCTGACGCGACATTGTCCGTTGTGTTTACCGGTGCATGGAACGATCCAGTAAAGGAGCGAGCAGCTGCTGAAGCACTGATAGAGCAAGGGATTGATGTAATTGGTCAGCATGTTGATACTCCAACGCCTCAACTGGTCGCGCAAGAAAAAGGCATTTACAGTACTGGTCACCACCGTGATTTGTCAGAGTTTAGTAAAGCTACGCAATGCTCATCTGCTTGGGTCTGGGATCAGTACCTTGTACCTGAAATTAATAAAATTGTTGCTGGGGGATGGGTGCCAAACCCATGGGGAGCATATCTTGCAATAAAAGATGGTGGTACTGATATAGCTTGTTGTGGTGATGCTGTTAGTAGTGAGCTAAAAGCAATGGTCATGGCCGAGCGTGATGCCATACTTGGTGGAAAGCACGTCTATGCAGGCCCGGTCACCGATGTTAGCGGTACAGTACGTGTATCACAAGGCGAGGTCCTCAGTGACGCAGACCTTTGGGGTATGGATTGGTCTATTCAGGGTGTAATTAGCCAATAAAATGACTATCACTAATACCTACAACCGAGACTTACCGGCAACAGATAATGTTGCCGGTACAGTCTTATCTCTCAAAAATATAGTTAAAACTTTTGGTAAGTTTGTTGCGCTGGACAATGTTAGTTTTGATCTAAAACATGGCGAAGTCCACGCACTTCTTGGTGAAAATGGTGCTGGTAAGTCAACTTTGATGAATGTTGTTTGTGGTTTGTATACAGCTGATTCAGGAACCATTTTGCACTATGACAAGCCAATTTTAATAAAAAGTCCGAACGACGCCCATAATCTTGGCGTTGGAATGGTTCACCAGCACTACAAATTAGTCAAGCCGTTTACAGCGCTTGAAAACATACAATTAGAAAACGGTACGGGACCATATAAAGCGTCGCTGGATCGTCTTAACGCCAAAGCCGTTGAAGTGTCTGAACGTATTGGGTTTACCGTAGGATTACATACTCCAGTTGGTCAACTCTCGATATCGGAACAACAACGGGTAGAAATTCTGAAGGTTTTGACCGCAGATGCAAAAATAATTATCCTTGATGAGCCAACGGCCGTTCTTACTGACAGCGAATCTGATAATTTATTTACTGCTATGCGAAGCTTAGCAGCATCTGGCTGTTCTGTAGTATTTGTGACACACAAACTTCGTGAGGCCCTGACTTTTGCTGACCGAATTACGGTAATGAGAAATGGAATAACTGTTGATACCGTGCTTCCCAAAAATATGGACGCTAATGTTCTTGCAAATCTTATAGTGGGTGAGTCCGTCGTCGAAAGTCCAAAACGTTCCAAAGTCGTAACTACGCCCAAAATTATGATAGATAGATTGTCCATGGCGGACATTAATGGTGTTCAAGTGATCTCTGACCTAAGTTTTAATGTCAGTTCGGGTGAAATTTATGGAATTGCCGGTGTAGGGGGGAATGGCCAAAATGAATTAGTTTCCATTCTAAGTGGTCTTTTACGTGCTGATGTTGGAACTATAGAGTTAGATGGTTATGGAAATATTGAGGCAGCTAAGCCAATTGAGCTGCGAAATTATGGAGTTGCTTGTATTCACTCTGATCGTGCCTCCCACGGTTTGGCTAATGATCTTAATGTAGATGAAAATTTTGCTATAAGCGGTGTCTTGGCCGGTGAATTTGGTAAATTAGTTGTTCAACGCCGTCGAGCGCGCGCTGCTGCGGCGCAAGCGATACAAGATTTTGACGTTCGGGGAGTAAGGTCTCAAGGACAAAAAGCTGGTCTATTATCAGGCGGAAACGCGCAAAAACTTGTAATTGCAAGAGAATTTTCTCGATTACCAAAAATAGTAGTTGCCCATTCCCCATGTCGAGGTTTAGACGTGCGCGCTTCATCTGCAGTTCATGAACATCTATTGGCTGCCCGTGATCGTGGTGGCGCAGTTATTTTGATTAGCGAAGATCTAGATGAAGTGATGTTAATGTCAGACCGTATCGGAGTTATGAGTAGGGGCTCAATTATTGCAGAATTTGAGGTGCCTGCAGATAGAAATAAAATTGGTAAAGCGATGGCTGGAAATGCATAAATCAGCGTCCCAAAGCAGACGTAATTTACTACAGCGATTTAACCTGGAAATTCGAGAAAATATGTCCAAACGCAATCAGGCGCTAGTTATTTGTGGTGGCTTGGGCATTGGTCTGCTTGTCTCTGCTGTTACCTTGATGTTTGTTGGAATTAGTGCGCCTGATTTATTAAATGAGTTTATTTTTTCTATTTTTACAAGTAGCCGGAGTATTAATGCAGTCTTAGCTCTCGCTGCGCCCTTAACTATTGTTGGACTTTCAGCAGCCATTGGTTTTAAAGCTCGATTCTGGAATATCGGTATTGAGGGGCAAGTAATTTTTGGGGCTATTGGCGCAACATTAATCGCAACATATGACGTTGGGCCCGAGCAGTTTCGAATTTATTTAATGGCTTCAATGGCTATGTTGTTTGGTATGGCGTGGATGATTTTACCGTTGTTTCTATCGGTTAAATTGCGTGTAAACGAAATTATAAGTACCCTGTTGTTGAACTATGTTGCTTTTAATTTTTTGTTGCACCTCCTTTATGGGCCGTGGAAGGATCCAGAAACGTTTTTTCCAAATTCTAAGATTTATGAAAAATCAGAGCGACTTAATAATGTTATGGGATTAGAAATTAATGTTTCTGTAGTTATTGCATTAGTATTTGTTGTTTTGATGACTTGGTTATTATCTTTGAGCCGTTTTGGTTATATTTTGAAATTTGTATATGCAAATTCGAACATGGCAAAGAGTATAGGTATTAATGTAGTTTTAATGGTATCAATTGCTGCACTTATTTCTGGGGCATTGTCTGGTCTTGCTGGTTTTACTATCAGCGCTGGGATCGATAGTCGACTAACTCAAGGGTTTTTTATTGGGTATGGATTTTTGGGTATTTTAATTGGGTTTTTAGCTCGCAATAACCCAATTCTTGTTGTTATATTTGCGTTAATGATGGCGATCTTAATGGTTGCCGGCCAATCACTACAGGTATTTTACCAAATACCATTTGCCATGATTCAGCTTATTCAAGCGATAATTGTTATTTGCGTTGCGGCATCTGAGTTTTTCATCCAGCACCGCATCAATATTATTAAATAAGGAATGCTGGCATGGATTTTCTAGTTAATTGGATTTCAATAGTACCACAGTTTGCGGTGCCCTTTGCTCTGGCCACGTTGGGACTAATTATCTGTGAAAAATCTGGAGTTCTAAACCTTGGTGCGGAAGGTTTTATGTTAATGGGCGCGATGGCCGGTGTTGGGGCCACAATTTTGACTGGTGGGCCTTATTTTGGGTTATTAATAGCTGCAATTGCTGCTGGTTTTCTATCCTTAATTTTTGCTTTTTTGGTTATAGTAATGCGCGTTAATCAAGTAATTTCGGGTTTAACTATGGTTTTTTTGGCTCAGGGTTTGACAACCTTAGTTTCCACACAAATGGAGTGGACTAATAAGTCTTTTGTGGGGATTGGTGGTCTAAACTTTGGGTTGTTGGCAGACATTCCAATAATTGGAAGATTTATTTTTGGGCATGATATTATAGTATATTCAACGATTTTAATATTTGCTGCGACTGTATATATTTTTGACCAAACAGAAATTGGTCTTCGTATAAAAGCTGTTGGAGAAAATCCAGAAGCTGCAGACTCTGCAGGAGTGTCTGTTTTATATCACCGTTTTTTAGCTGTAGTTGTTGGATGTATGCTGGTTGGTCTCGCTGGTGGCTATCTATCTGTTGTTGTGTCAAAAATTTGGGTTGATGGAATGTCTGGAGGTAGGGGGTGGATTACAATAGCTTTGGTGATTTTTGCGCGTTGGCGTTTTTGGACAGCAATGTTGGGAGCTGTTTTATTTGGCTGTGTAGAAGCGCTCATTCCGCGGGTAGCAGCAATCGGACTACAAGTGCCGCAATACTTTGTGTTGATGTTACCGTATCTTGCGACACTAGCGGTAATGATTTGGGCCAGCCTCGGCAAAAACTCAAGTGGTGCACCTGCTGCACTTGGCAAGGCATTCGTTCGTGAGGAACGAAGTTAGCTTATTAATCAGAAATATATCTAAAAAAAAATTAGTAAGGATGTAATTTATGAAAATCAAGCAGACATTTGAAGTTTCACGATCGTTATCGGAGGTTTGGTCTTTTTTTAAGGATATCCCACAGGTTGCAGGTTGCCTACCAGGGGCAGAGTATCATGGGACAGGAGATGATGGTAAGCATAATGGAAAACTTTCTATGAAAGTGGGACCTTTTCAGACCAATTTTGTTGGTGTGGCTGAGGTGGTTTATGATGAAGCGGTTCATGAAATTAGTCTTACTGGGAAAGGTGTAGATAAAAAAGGTTCAAGCCGTGGGAAAATGTCTATGGTTTGTAAATTGCAGGCAAACACAGATAATACAACAGCTTCAGTTGATGCCGACGTGCAGCTTTCGGGATCAATTGCCCAAATCGGGCGGTCTGGGCTGATTGAAGAAATTGCAAATGTCCTTGTTGCTGATTTTGTACAAAATGTAGAAACAGCATTGATGCTAATTGATGGAGACAAATTAGAGGATACCGATCACGATCCAGTTAGAGTTCAAACTAGTAATGCAGTTTCTGGATTTGGTCTTTTTGTACGTGCGTTTAGGGCATGGATTCGATCGTTATTTAAGAAGGCTGATTGAGAAAAGTTGGTACTAATTTTATGATTATTTTGGGGATAAATTATGGCTATTTCGGCCTTTAATAGTAACCTGTCTAAGGTTCCCCAGTACCTTCACGGGCACTTGGCAATGCTTACTTATGCTGCTTTAGTTGCGGGTTCATTTAGTTTAGGTAGCATCGTAGCGAATGAAATTGCGCCAACTGCTATTAGTGCTGTTAGGTTTTCTTTGGCTACACTGGTAATGGGAGCAGTGACCTTTTGTGGTCCTGGTTTCAAACGTTCACATTTTTCTGCGCCGTGGCGATATTTAATTTTAGGTGGCTTGCAGTCTTTCTATTTTGTTTGCATGTTTGTGGGCCTTAAAACTGCCTCTCCAGTGTCATCTGCTGCTGTTTTTACATTAATCCCACTTCTCAGTGGAGCGTTCGCGTTTATTTTGCTTCGCCAAATTATGTCAATACGTATGGCAATGGCACTAATTCTTGCTGCCATAGGTGCCATTTGGGTAATTTTGCGTGGTGACTTACAAGCATTAAAGACTTTCAAATTGGGGCAGGGAGAACTGATTTATTTATATGGATGCATTATTGTTGGTATATATACTCCTATGATTCCAAAACTAAACCGAGGCGAAAGTGCAATTACATTTACATTTGGAACTTTGTTTGCGGGATCCTTTCTATTAATTATAATTTCTTACAATGATATCCGTATGACCGACTGGTTCAATCTGCCTACAATGGTGTGGTTGACATTAGGTTATTTAGTTATTTTTTCGACGGCTATAAGCTTTGTATTGTTGCAATTTGCAGCAATGCGGCTCCCCTCAGCAAAAGTTATGGCTTATACCTATCTGACCCCAGTTTGGGTTATATTGTGGGAAGTTTTGATCGGTAATGGGTTGCCTCAATCTTATGTTATTCCAGGAGTTTTGCTAACTATTTGCGCATTATTTATTCTGATGAAGAATGAAAAGAAAGATACGAGTTAAGATTGGCGGGACTAAATAACAGTAAAGTTGAAATTAAAAATGCCTAAACAAAATTTTAAACCTTCTTTTGTAACTGTTGACGTTTTTCGGCGCAATTCGCCGGACAACGTATTGGCCATGATTACTGCCGTAAACGGACCCTCTTATCGCCCTGTCGGTGCGGTTATGCGTCTATTTTCTGACGGATCTACTATTGGAACGTTATCTTCAGGTTGCATAGAATCTGATCTGGCCCGCCATGCCTTAGAAGCCTTGGAAACTAAAAGGGCAAAAATAGTTCGATACGGTACTGGTTCACCATACATGGATATCCAACTGCCTTGTGGTGGTGGAATGGATATAATATTAATTCCGCGTCCAGATGAAAAAGTTCTTGGGGAACTTGTTGAAATGCTAGATTCTCGACAAGCAGTCAGATTGTATGTAGATTTAGTCTCTGGAAATCTTCAATGTTCTGGTGCGAATGAACAGTATAAAAGTAAAAATTTATTTTTTATTAATTATCGTCCAGAAATAAAATTTATTGTGTTTGGAAACGGACCAGAAGCCGCAACTTTTTCTTCTTTGGCTGAAATTATGGGCTACCCGAATGTACTATGCTCATCTGAGGTGGAGACGCTGGACGCAGGTGGTGCTACAAGCAACCCTAAAATTCTTTTAACAAATCCTCATGTACCCAAATCTATTCAGATTGATCAGTGGAGTGCGATTTTATTGTTTTTTCATGACCATGATTGGGAACCAGAAATTTTAATGAATGTGCTTAATAGCAAAGCATTTTATATTGGCGCCCAAGGCAGCCATCGAGCAAAAAAAATGCGTGAATTAGAATTAGAGGCGGCTGGTGCAAATTATTTACAAATAGATAGGGTTCGTGGCCCCATTGGTCTTATTCCATCTGCCAGAGACCCACGTACTTTGGCAATATCGGTACTCGCTGAAGTACTCATGGAAGGTAAAAATTTGGAATAAATGCTGAACTAAATTTTTGTAATGGGCATAACAAGTGGAAGTTTTTGCTAACAGGTTATTATTTCAGTGTCTTATCAGACAAACCCACTAGAGATAGGACGAGTGACTTTGTAAGTTTTATAATGACAAAACACTATTTATTTTGTTATTTTAAAACGAGCCTTGAAGTCATCTGGTTTACAATATGATGCGTGTTATTATTTGTCTGACAGCACCGCCATCCGCTTCCCCAGATATAACAGCTCCCCATAATTCCCTGAATTACTGCGTTGTTTCAGCGTGATACAAACGGCTGTCTTATCTGGTGCTTTGGCTGAGGCTGTGATATCAGCTAATATCCAATCTTTACTCAGAAGCTCATTTGGCGAGGGTGGGTTTTCCCTGTTCTTGGGAATTAACAGGGAATTTAACAGGATGCTTCGTGATCCTAAACTGTTCCAATGATCTAGCTCAACGGTCTTCTGTGCTCTCTGGCCCAGC
>Ga0115564_10001215_pt1 | contig 24026 bp, 24 predicted proteins | sample COGITO_mtgs_1105_7_FD_88680 | JGI IMG/M metagenome (GOLD analysis project Ga0115564, IMG submission 88680) | Pelagic marine microbial communities from North Sea - COGITO_mtgs_110523 | ecosystem: Environmental > Aquatic > Marine > Epipelagic | place: Germany:Helgoland, sampling site Kabeltonne...
TCAACGCGACCAACCCGTTCTCTCCGGGGGAACCTGATCTTGGGCGCTGAGTCTGCACCCTGGTGTCCACAGAATTCGCATGCGGGTTGCCCAGCTATTTTCTCGACTTTTAGGTTGGCCTGATGCGAGATACCCAGCGGGCAACGGTGTATTCGGTGGAAGATCAGGTAGGCAGGTCGCTACTGCGTGGCGGAGTAGTTGAATTCTTTGACTCCACCCTGGTCCTTCCGGCAGAACGCAGATTTGCCGATATCGATTCTATTTGCGCCTACGTGCAGCACATTCTTGATCTGCTCGCCAGCAACGGGAAGCGGTGTTTGCCGGTGCAGGTGAGAGAACGGCGCGGTGCTACCAAGGCCCACTATGAGGCGGCTACATCAGCCCGATCAGCAACGATTGCTGTTCCTCTTCAGTTGTCTGCTGGCACCCGTTGGGCTGCCCGCGAAACCGTGGTGCTGCACGAACTTACCCACCATGTAATCGCAGGCGAAGATGCAACGCATGGGCCCCGGTTTTGTGGGGCACTCATTGAGATGTACCGCCTGGCCCTGGGCGCTGAGGCCGCACTTCTGCTGCGCAGCGCGATGGCTGAAGCCGGAATCAGCGTCGATGTGCGGGGTTTGCCATGAATGCCTCCGTTCGGCTCCTCGATCGCATTGCCGCGCTGCTGGCCAAGGCTGAACGAACCGAGCATCCGGAGGAGGCAGCCACCTATCTGGCCAAAGCGCAGTCCTTAGCCACCCAATCCAGCGTCGATCTGGCCATGGCCCGAGCTCGCACAGCAAAAAAAGAGGAGCGCGAGCAGCCAATCCAGCGCACGGTCACCATCGGAGAGCGTGGCAAGCGAGCAAATACCCACCTGGTCACGTTGTTCGTCTCGGTCGGTCAATGCAATGCCCTGCAGATAGATGTTGCCCGCAATTCTACCTACGTCATCGCCTATGGAATGCCCAGTGATATTGATCTCACCACCACCCTTTTTGCATCGTTAGCAACGCAAATGGCGGTTGCTGCCGGTGCTTGGCTGGAGCTGGGCCAATGGCGTAGCGACCACTACCTCAGCCGTGATGGCTACCGAAAGCCGCACACTGCACAAACTGCGCGTACTGCCTTTTACCGCGGATTCATTGATCGCGTGGCAATGCGCCTAGGCGAGGCCCGAGATGAAGTCGTGCAACGCGCGCGCGAAAAAGCCGTGGTTGTTGCGGTGGACATTGCTAGTTCTGGCACCGCCACCGGTGCGCTTGTTCTTCGACTCAAAGACAATGAAGTCAGGGACTTTTATCGTTCATCGTCGAGTGCCCGAGGAGCCTGGGGTGGCTACTCCGGCGGCATGAGCCGACGGGCGGGTGCGGCCAGTGCGGCCGGAAAGAGCGCGGGCAATCGAGCCCGGATCGGGGCTTCAGAGCAGATTACCGGCCGTGGGGGCGCTATTGAGGCTTAGCGCGAGCCACCAACCGCATCGCCATGCCCGGGCTTGGCCGAAGAGTCACCGCGGGCATGGGTTCGATGGCGCCATCCATGACCAACTCCGGCGACCAACGCTGGGCTAATGTGCCTAAAATCAGCATCGCTTCGGTCCAGGCAAAGGACTCACCGATACACCTACGGTTGCCGAATCCGAACGGGAAGAACGCACCTCGCGGCTGACCCGGAGCTGATTCATCAAACGTACCCGCCGGGGTCAGCCATCGGTCGGGTCGAAATGACAGCGGCTGGTCCCACCAGCGTTGATCGCGCTGCATGACCCACTGGCTGGCGAGGCAGATGGCACCGCGGGGGATACGAACATCACCAATTTCTACGTCGTCCAGGAGCCGGCGGCCGATCACCCACGCGGCGGGGTACATGCGCAGAATTTCGGCAACCACCGCGCGGGTCCGGGGCATTGCGTCAAGATCGGCCATAACAGGAGTGCGACCATTGAGCACCGCATCGAGTTCCTCTGTCATCCACTCCCGAGCGAGCGGATTTTGGGCGAGCAGCATCCACCCCCACGACAACGTCATGGCTGTGGTTTCGTGTCCGGCCAGGACCAGCGTCATCGATTCATCACGCAGCTGCTCATCGGTCATGCCGGTGCCGTCCTCGGTGGCGGAAATCAAGATGGCGAGCATGTCGTCGGCGTTTCCGCCACCCCGGTGGTTATCAATAATGCGTTGCACCATCGTGTCGAGTTGCGCCGCGGCTAGCACCGCACGTCGGCGTGACGGACTCGGGATGCGCATGGCAGCGGGCCCTAGCATGAGTCGAGAGCCCATTCCTTCAAGTACGGTGGTGAGGGCATCCCCAACATCGCTGGCATCACCGGTGAGATCGCTGCCAAAGAGGGTGCGCCCAACGATTGCCAGGGTGAGTGCCGACATGTCGGTGACCATGTCAACTTCGGCACCATTAACCCAGGTTGCTTCGTGCGCGACGCTGAGATCAGCCATCTGATCGGCGTACAGGCGAATCCGATCATGGTGGAATGCAGGCTGCACCAGCCGACGCTGGCGCATGTGAGCATCGCCTTCACTGGTGAGCAAACCGTTACCCAGCAGGGCTTTAGCACCCTGCAAGCCACGACCCTTCATGGTGTTGCGACCGTGCTTTTGCATCACATCAACGATGACATCGGGGGAGTTGAGGAGGTAGAGGTGCTCTCCTAGCAAACGCGTATGCGCAATCTGAGGATGCTCTCGAGCCACGTTGGTAAACAGTTCCAAGACGGCCGGTCCACGGCGGAAAGCGTTGATCAGTGCGGTAGTGGATGGCCCGGGTGGCCTTGGCACCGAGGAGTCTCGATCGCGAGGTATCTCGACGTCGCTGTGCGACATGCGGGCGGTGGCTCGTTTGGTCGCTTCTCGGACGGAGAGATCACTCATGTCCTGAGTCTGCCCTGTATCGGTGGCCCATGCGTGCCAAGATGACATGGTGAGTGGGAAAACCGCAACAGATGCTGATGTGTCCGGCCAGCCCACTCTGGCAGATGTATATGCCGCGCAAGAACTGCTCGCGCCGATCATTCGTCACAATCCGCTCGCCGGTGCCCGGTGGCTCTCCGACCGGGTGGGGTCACCGGTCTATCTCGCCCCGGAAAACTTACAGCGAGCAGGATCATTCAAGATTCGCGGTGCCTACACCTATTTGGCTCGTCTCACCGATGCTGAACGCAGCCGCGGGGTGGTGGCTGCCTCCGCGGGTAACCATGCGCAGGGGGTCGCGCTTGCGGCGCAACTACTAGGAATCTCCACCACCGTGTTCATGCCCGAGGGCGCCAGTATTCCGAAGGTCACCGCAACCAAATCCTATGGTGCGCGAGTGGAGTTTGCCGGAGCCACGATTGAGCAGGCGCTGATCGCAGCAACGGAATTCGCTGGGCGCACGGGTGCAATTTTGGTGCATCCCTTTGATCATCCCGATGTTGTTGCCGGTCAGGGAACCCTGGGCCTTGAGATTTTGGCGCAGTGCCCCGAGGTGGCCACGGTGGTTGTGTGTACCGGTGGGGGCGGCCTTCTTGCCGGCGTTGCTCTCGCGGTGAAATCCTTGCGCCCCGACGTTGAAGTCATCGGAGCGCAGGCTGCGGGTGCTGCGGCGTACCCGGCCTCACTGATTGCCGGTGAACCTGTTCCGCTGCGCACGATGCGCACCATGGCCGATGGCATCGCGGTGGGCCGCCCAGGTGATGTGCCCTTTGCCTTGATCCGCGACCTCGTTGATGATGTGCGCGTGGTGAGTGAGGATTCCCTCGCTCGCGCGCAGGTTTTGCTGCTTGAGCGGGCGAAAATGGTGGTAGAGCCGGCTGGTGCGGCTGCGGTGGCCGCGATCTTGGATGATCCCACCTCATTCGCCGGCCCGGTGGTGGCGACGCTGTCGGGGGGCAACGTGGACCCGTTACTACTCATGCGCGTCATTCGACACGGTCTAGCCGCAGCCGGGCGCTACACCACCTTGACATTACGCATGCCTGATCACCCCGGCAGTCTCGCGGCACTCCTGCAAGACATCGGCGCGCACGGAGCCAATGTCGTCGACGTGCGCCACACCCGCATCGAACCTCGACTGTCCATTGATGAAGTCGAGATAGCGATCGAATTGGAAACGCGCGGACCAACTCATCGCGATGAAGTGGTGCAAGACCTTCGCGCTCGTGGGTATGAGGTGGCGGGTTAGTTCTACCGTGGACAGACCGGGTGTACCGTGACGCCCGTGTCAGCTGTTATCGAAGCCCGTGGGCTGGTCAAGAAATTTGGCGATGTTGTAGCCCTGGATGGTCTAGATCTCACCGTCCACGAAGGATCGGTGCTGGGTCTACTCGGCCCCAACGGTGCCGGAAAAACCACTGCGGTTCGCATTCTCACCACCCTGTTGAAGCCAGATGTTGGCTCGGCCACGGTTGCCGGGTTCGACGTGGTGAAGCAGGCCAATAAAGTGCGCGGTGTCATCGGCCTCACCGGGCAGTACGCGGCGGTTGATGAGTACCTCACCGGCCGAGAGAACCTGCGCATGTTCGGCGACCTTTATCACCTGAAGCAGTCCTATGTGCGCGAGCGCAGCGAAGAATTGCTGGCGCGTTTCGACCTCACCGAAGCCGCCGATCGCTCGCTGCGCACCTATTCCGGTGGTATGCGCCGGCGTCTTGACCTCGCGGCCAGTCTCATTGGCAGGCCCAGCATCCTGTTCCTTGACGAACCCACCACCGGTCTGGATCCGCGCTCGCGCATTGGTCTGTGGGAGGTCATCACCGATCTCGTCGCCGAGGGCACGACGGTGCTGTTGACCACCCAGTACCTGGAGGAGGCCGATCAACTGGCCGAGGAGATCGTGGTTATCGACCACGGCAGGGTGATCGCCCAGGGCACCTCGGACACTTTGAAAGACGAAGTGGGCGGTGACCGGGTGGAAATTGTTCTGGTCGACGCGACGCAACTGACCAGCGCTGTTGAACTGCTCACACCCGTTGCTACCGGCGATATTACGACCGAGCCTGAAGACTCGCGCATCTCGCTACCCGTGACCGGAGGCTCAAGTTCACTCATTGACGTAATCCGACGCCTCGATGCGAACAAGGTCGAGATTGCCGACGTTGCCCTGCGCCGGCCAACACTCGACGATGTTTTCCTGACCCTGACCGGACACGCTGCAGAGGACGAATCATGAGCACTACCCGCGATGTGACTGTTCACGTGCCGCTGCGCTCCCGCCCACTTGTTGGCTGGGGAATTCACGACGGACTCGTCGTGGGCCGACGCAACCTCATCCAAACCATTCGCGTACCCGAATTGCTCTTCTTCTCGCTTGTGCAGCCGGTCATTTTCGTGTTGCTGTTCGCTTTCGTCTTCGGTGGTGCCATCCCGATTCCGGGTGCCGAACCCGGCGCCGCACCAGATCCGAATGTGTACCGGGAATATTTGATGCCCGGCATCTTTGGTCAGACGGTGGCCTTTGCCGCCGCCGCATCAACAATTGGCCTGGCCGAAGACATGCACCGGGGTCTCATTGATCGGTTCCGATCGTTGCCGATGTCTACCGGGGCAGTGCTTTTCGGCCGCACCTTTGCCGATGCGGCTCGCCAAATCCTGGTGCTGACCGTGCTCGCAATCACCGGCTATCTCGTGGGCTGGCGCATTAACGACGGTGTGGTGAATGCGGCATTCGCATTTGCGCTGCTGCTGTTCTTCGCCTACACCATTTCCTGGATTGGTTCCTGGATCGGGCTCTATATGCCCAACCCAGAAACCGCGAACACAGCCGGTCTGGTGTGGCTATTCCCGTTGACTTTCCTGTCCAATGCATTCGTGCCCATCACCGCGATGCCCGATTGGCTGCAGCCCATAGCTCAGTGGAATCCAATTTCGTCGCTGGTGCTCGCTACCCGCGACCTCTTTGGCAACCCGACCGGAATCATCGGCGACGCGTGGGCACAGCAAAATCCGATTCTGTACACGGTGATTTCTTGCGCGGTGCTCATCGCCATCTTCGCACCGCTATCGATTCGACGGTATCGGCGCACGACGGCTCGCTAGAGTTTTAGCCTGTGTAAGCCTCGACTGCGAGCACCTTGACCGTCATGGCCTTTCCATTGGCCAACGCATAGGTTGCCGAAGCACCCACTCGTGCACCCAGCAGTGCCTGTCCCAGCGGCGAGGTTGGGGAGTACACCTCGATGGAGGCGTGCGCGGCTTCTTCCCGGGAACCGAGGAGGAATGTTTCGTCTTCGTCGGTATCGACGAAGCGGATGGTGACCACCTTGCCGTGGGACACCTCGTCGTCATCAGCTTCGGGCACGCCCACCCGAGCGTGCTCGAGTAGGTGCGCAAGCTGGCGGATGCGGGCCTCGTTCTTGCCCTGCTCCTCCTTGGCCGCGTGGTAGCCGCCATTTTCCTTCAGGTCACCCTCGTCGCGGGCTAGCTCGATGCGCTTGGTGATCTCAGCGCGTCGGTCGCTGCTGCGTTCACCGAGTTCGGCCTGAAGTCGATCGAAGGCGTTCTGGGTCAGCCAGGTGACATCATCAGCGCTCATTGATTAAGGCTATCCGCGGGTGTCCAGGGTTGCTCAGGAGGCAGCACGCCGGGCGGGAACTGTGGCGGCATGACCCGCTCTGGCTCACCGCCGGAGGCACACCCCAGCAACTCCACGACATAGGCGGGAGCAAGGGTGCGCAGTGGGTAGGTCTGCTGCACATAGGTGGTACCGCGTGGCAGGTCAATGACGGCATAACCCACGTCAGCACGGGTTTCGTCCTGAGCCCGGATCACACAGACGACATCAACCTCACCCGGACGGCGCACATCGAAGGTGACATCTACCTGCTCTGGTGACACCACCCGCCAGGCTAGTAGCTCAGCCTGTACGTCCGCTGAAGACAACTGCACGGTCACGAACGCGATGGCAGCGAAGAAAGCGGCAATAACCACTCCCACGCCGGTGTAAACCCACCACGGGGTGGGGCGAATCCCGTAGCGCTCACGCATCTGTGGGCTGAGCTGGTCTGTGGGTATGCCACTGGGCATGGGTACACCTCCTCGCGCGTCTTCTGGCCGCACTTGCGACACTACATAGGTGACTGAACCTTTGAGATTACTCGCTGTGCACGCCCATCCTGACGATGAGGCGAGTAAAGGCGCAGCGACGGCGGCCCGATACGTCAAAGAAGGTGTGGACGTGCTCGTGGTTACCTGCACCGGCGGTGAACGTGGCGATGTGCTCAACGCTGCCGCGCAGCCTGAGGTGGATCAGTGGGGTCTGCCCGAGGTGCGTCAGCGTGAAATGGCCGCTGCCGTCCAAGCCCTGGGTGTGGAGCATCACTGGTTGGGATTTGAAGATTCTGGCTAGCCGGCCCACCTAGACGGCGGCGAAACGGAACCGCTACCCCCTGGCTGTTTCGCCGAGATCTCCGTTGAGCAGGCGGCCGCACCGCTCATCGACATCGTTCGTCAGTTTCGTCCGCACGTGATGACAACCTACGACGAGTTTGGCGGCTATCCGCATCCCGACCACATCCGTACACACGAAATAGCGTGGGAGGCGTTTCATTATTCCGACGACATTGAACGCTACCCGGGTAGCATCCCTTGGCGGCCAGCAAAGCTCTACTACAACATGACTTTTCACCAGCAACGTGTACACGCCCTCCACGCCGCCCTGGTGGAGCGCGATATTGAATCGCCCTTTACCCGCTGGCTTGATCACTGGGCGGAGGAACCACCGGCCGATGATGCATGGCGGGTCACCACACAGGTGCTGGTCACCGACTTCCTCGACCATCGAGACGCCGCACTTATTGCCCATCGCACCCAGGTGGATCCTGAAGGTATGTGGTTCGCGGTTCCCAGACAGGTCGAGATTGATGCGTGGCCCACCGAGGACTTTCAACTCGCACTCTCCCGAGTTGAATCCACCATTCCAGAGAATGATCTCTTTGCCGGACTGCGAGGTGTGCAATGGACTGGCTGACCTCAAAACTGACCCGGGCCATGATCAACGCGGCTGACCAGAGCCCACTTCCAGACGAGCCGCCCATTGATCCGTCGCGGATAACCCCGGGATTGCTGGGCCTGGTTACCTTCGTCTTTTTGATCGTGGCTGTTGCATTTTTGTATCGCTCCATGCGTAAACAAATGAACAGGGTTGCTACCAATCTGCCCAGCTCCAACCACCCTCGCAAACTCAGTTTCGAGCCGCCGGTTGAAGATGATGGATCCAAGCCCCGGACCTAGCGCGTTGAGGGTGTGGGGGACGCCGCGCTGGGTCACCCTCACGGTGGTTGCGGTGGTAGCCACTCTGCTCTGCGTGATGCTGGCCTGGTGGCAGGGCAGTCGCACCCGCGACATCGTCAATGCTGAGCGGACCGCACTGTCGGCGCCTATTCAGGTACAAGATGCTCTCACCGCTGATGGGGCGTTGCCCAATTCCGCCATTGGTCGACCCGTCACCGTGACCGGCACTTTTGTGCCCGGCAGCCAACGCATCGTCATCAATCGGATACTGCTCGACGAATCTGGTGACCTCCCGGGCGCATGGGTGGTGGCCAATGTCGAGGTCGGTCAGTTGGCGGTTCCGGTACTTCGAGGCTGGGTGCCTGATGCCGAAGCGAAGAGTGTCTCACTACCCACGGAAACCGTGACCATTACCGGGGTCCTACAGCCCTATGAGCGCTTCTATACCGAGCGCACACCAGAACCGGGTGAACCACTGATCGCCATCACCGCCGATGCGGTTCAGGTATCGCCTGAGGTGGCAGGTGGCTTCGTCACTTTACAGAGTCAACAACCCATGGCTGCTCAAGATCCGATCCCTGTTCCGCCTACAGTGCAGACCGCGGATGCGCCATTTCCGATTCAAAACATTGCCTACACCCTGCAGTGGCTTGTTTTCGCCGGGGTGGTGTGGTTCATCTTTGGCCGCTGGCTGCGTCTAGACGTCCTGCGTGCCCGTGACGCTCACGATAGCCTCAACGTATGAACGGTGCGCTCATTCGATTTCGGGTCATGGCCTGGGTTACCGGCGTGCTCCTAGCGGTTATGACCGTCATCGGATTGCCGCTGAAGTACATCTTCAACGCAACCGATGAAGGCTTCGCCGGCACTTTCTATGCCGTGGGCTGGGTGGGTCACGGTTGGCTGTACATTCTTTATCTTGTGACGGCGCTCGATATTTGTTTTCGCATGCGTTACAGCGTTTTGCGCACTCTGGCTGTACTTCTAGCCGGCACCATCCCGTTCGCATCCTTCGTGGCCGAGCACCTCGTGGCAAAAGATGTACGGGCACGGCTTGTGCCGATGCTTTAGGCGTGCGGTGCGTCTTCGATCGAAGCGGCGGGGTTCTTGTCAGGACGCGTGGCCAGATAAGAACCGAGGATCACGAGTGGGAAGCCCACCAAAATTCCCAGGGTGATGGGTTCGGACAAAATGACGACACCCAGCAGAACCGCAACGGCTGGATTGATGAACGTGATCACGGTGGTGCGTGCCGGGCCGACTTCGGCGATGAGTGCGAATAGCAAGACGAAGGCGATGGCGGTGCACAGCACGCCCAGGGCCACGATCGACCACCAGGCACTGGCAGCCACCGGTTGACTAGGCCACTGCAACCAGACGAAGGGTGCATACACGACAGAGTTGATGAGTAGGGCGATCGTAATGACTCCGAGGCTCGGTGCGCCGCTCAGTCGTAGGGTGATGATGATGGGTCCGAGCGCGTAGCCGGTGACGGTGATAAGGGCAGCAGCAACACCGAAGTACTGAGTGCCCTGTACGTCTAGACCGACAAGTGTTGCGACGCCAGTAATGCCCACCGCGAGGCCGACGATGCGCATGCCGCGCAGGTTGGGGTCCAGGCCGAGGGCGCGAGCAAGGATCGCGGCGAGGATGGGTACCCCGGCGATCACCAGCGCGGTCACCGAGCTACTCAGACGTTGTTCGGCATAGCCCAGCATCAAAAATGGGATGGCGATCTCTACGAAGGCAAACACCACGATCCAGCGCCAGTACTTCAAGGCCGGTCGTAACTCTTTTCGCGACAGAGCAATCGGTAGCAGCAGGAGCCCGGCCAGGGCCACCCGGAGCCCAACGAGCACCGAGGGTTCTACGTATTCCACCGCCACCCGAATGAAAAGGTAGGGGGTGCCCCACAGGAGAGCCAAGGACGTAAACAGGATCCAGCCGCGCCGACTCACCGAGATCAGGCCGGGAGGGAGGGAGTGGTGAAGGTGCCAAACAGTGCCAGGGCCAGCAACACCAGACTCACGCCGATTCCGCAGTATCCGGTGATGACACCGGTGAGGGCACGGCCTCGACCGGGCAGTTGGGTGGTGTGAATCTGACGTAGAGACACGTGACCAAACACCACCGCAAGGACGGGTAGCACGGGGAAAAACCACAGGCATAAACCGACGGTGACGGCAAGGATGCCGAGCACTAAGGAGGTGGTCGCAAGAGCCGGGGCACGTACAACCGGCCCGGGAACAGGCGGATAGGTCACGCCCGGACGGTATCGAACGGGATAACTGTCACCACGACCGGCGTGGATGCTGTTTACTCAGCACCGTGGGCGATGGAATGTTGGTGGATCTGTCTCGGGCGCAATTTGCTTTGACGACGCTATTTCACTTCCTTTTCGTTCCGCTCACTCTCGGCCTTGGACCATGGGTGGCCATCTTTGAAACGATGCGTTATCGCACCGGTGATGAGCGCTACGGGCGTCTATCGCGATTCTTCGGCTCGCTCCTACTTATTAACTTCGCCATCGGCGTGGCTTCAGGAATCATTCAGGAGTTCCAGTTCGGGATGAACTGGGCAGTCTTTAGCCGCTTTGTTGGCGATATCTTTGGCGCACCCTTGGCCATGGAGGGGCTGTTCGCTTTCTTCCTTGAGTCCACCTTCCTCGGCCTTTGGGTATTCGGCCGAGGTCGGCTGCCGCGTGCGGTTCACCTGGCGAGCATTTGGCTGTTCGTTCTCGGCACCTGGCTGTCGGCCTACTTCATTTTGGCGGCCAACTCATTCATGCAGAATCCGGTCGGGTTTACCCTCGATCCGGTTTCTGGGGATGCGGTCCTAACCAGTCTCGGCGAAGTATTCTTCCAGCCACTGACCGTGTGGGCTTGGCTGCACACGATCGGTGGCGGCATCATCGCGGCAACCGTGTTCGTCTTTGGTGTGAGTGCCTATCACCTGAAGCGTGGCAACCACGTGGACCTCATGCGCAAGACCTTTAGGTCGGCCATCATCGTCGGCGTTCTCGCTGGTGGATTCCAGTTCGTCGTCGGTGACATCCTCGGCGTGATTATGGTTGACAAGCAACCGATGAAGATGGCTGCAGCAGAGGCAGTATGGGAAACTACCGGCCCTTGCGCCTCCCTGGGTATCATCGCGATACCAGACATGGCTGCCCGGGACAACTCTTTTGAAGTGGGGATTCCCTGCCTTCTCTCCATTGTTGCCACGAACTCTCTTGACGGTGAAGTTGTCGGGATGAATCAGTTGCAAGCTCAGTACGAGGAGCAATACGGACCCGGTAACTACACGCCCAGCGTGTGGATTGCTTTCTATTCATTCCGAGCAATGATGGGCTTTGGTCTCATTGCCTCGGCGTGGATGGTCGTGGCGTGGTGGCTCACCAGGCGCGGGCGCATGCCAAAGTCACGCTGGTTCTGGGGCATCTCCATTTGGATGATCGCGATGCCGTGGCTGGGCAATCTGTTCGGCTGGATCTTCACCGAGAATGGCCGCCAACCCTGGGTCGTCTACGGGCTATTGAAAACAGAGGATGCGGTTTCTGACATTAGCGTTGGTCTCGTCGCGACAAGCCTGGTTGCCTTTGTCGTTTTGTACACGATCGTCGGTCTCGTGGAATTCGTCATCATGCGTCGGTACGCGATACGTGGACCGCAAGATGTCAGCGAACCCATGCCCGGCGAGCCACCGCCCGTCCCGGCAGAATCGAGCCGGGGGTGGACGTCGTGACGTTGGCCTATGTGTTCTTCTTCGTTATTGCATTCGTGTGGTCGGTGTTTCTATTCCTTGAGGGTTTCGATTTTGGGGTGGGCATGCTCACTCGGCTCGTGGGCCGCAATGATGCGGAGCGGGGCGTGATTTTGCGGGCGATCGGCCCAAACTGGGATGCAAATGAAGTCTGGCTGCTGACCGGTGGGATTTTGATCTTTGCAGCTTTCCCGCCCTGGTACGCAGCGTCTTTCCCCTCGGCCTATATTCCGCTGCTGCTGCTCGTTTTCTGTCTCATCGTGCGTGCCCTGGCAATCGAATATCGATCCAAGCGACCCACGCATCGATGGATGAACACCTGGGATTGGTTGACCTTTGCCACCGGGCTACTACTGCCACTGCTCGTTGGTGTGTTCTGGGCAGGAATGGTGCACGGAATTCCGATCAATGCAGAAGGACGTTTTGTTGGCGATAGTCTCTGGTCGCACATCAATGTTTATTCCGTGCTCGGCGGTCTTGCTCTTGTTTCCTACTGCATCGCCCATGGAAGTGTGTTTTTGCGGCGCAAACTAGACGTTGATTGGCAAGCACGTCTGACGCCATGGGCGCTGCGCTCCGGCGCGGTCACCGTGGTGCTGATGACGATCTTCAGCGTCTGGACGGTACTGGCATATTCCGCCGATGGTGTGGGCATCGCGGTGGCGGCCGTGGTGGTGCTGGCTTTCGCGGCCGCGCTCATCACCGATCGGCAGGGCCGCACACTGACAGCTTTTTGGTTCAACGGCATCGGCATCTGTGCATTCATGGCGCAGATATTCGTGGCCCTGTTTCCCAACGTGTTGCCCAGCACCATCAGCGACGGTTACACGCTCACGATCGAGAGCGCAGCGGCGAGCAGCACATCATTGAACATTCTTGCCATCACCGCACTCATCGGTATTCCCGGAGTAATCGCCTACCAGTCATGGTCTTTCTGGGTGTTTCGCGGCCGGCTGCGTCCCAGCGAGCTTGCTCAGTCAGCCTATAAATAGTCAGGTAGCCGGAAGTTCTGCTAACGCGGCAAGCAATCGATCCACGTCATCGAGGGTGGAGTATGGCGCAAGACCCGCGCGGATGGCGCCAGCGTCGCCGAGGCCGAGATGGCGAGAGCATTCCAGGGCATAGAAACTTCCGCTCGGTGCTTCGACTCCCCGCTCTTGCAGGAACGCCGACACTGCCGCGCCGGTAAACCCAGCAACAGAAAACAGGTGGGTCGGTGTCTTGTGTGCCGCGTTGCTGTAACTGTGCACCCTAGGCATTGCGGCGAGGCCGGCAGCGAGATGGGATGAAAGCTGGTCTTCGTAGGCGCCGAGTGCAGCGAGGGATACGTCAAGGCGCTCCGTGCGCGGGGTGTCGAGCTTTTGGTCGGGAACAAGTTCGGCAAGTACATCAACAGCGGCTGTCACGCCGGCGAGCAGTTCATAGGGCAGCGTGCCTAATTCGAACCGCTCGGGCACATCCATGGTGGATGGTGCCAGCTTTTCGGGGCTGAGGGATTCAAGAAGGGACGGTGCCGCGATGAGGGCGCCCATATGTGGGCCCAGGAATTTATAGGGCGAGCAGGTGATGAAGTCTGCCCCGAGGGCGGTGTAGCTGATGCGCGCGTGCGCGGCGAGGTGAACCGCGTCGATGTAGGTGAGTACACCCGCGGTGCGCGCCAGTGCGGTGATGGCGGCGATATCGGGGCGAGTTCCCACCAGGTTGGATGCCCCGGTGATGGCCAGCAGCTTGGTTCGCGGGCTCAGGGCCGTGGCCACCGCGTCGACGCTGACCTGTGCGGTGACCGGGTCAAAGTCCAGCCACACCACGCGGGCCCCGGCACGATCAGCTGCGGTAATCCAGGGGCGAATATTGGCATCGTGATCAAGTCGGGAGACGATGATTTCATCACCGGCTGACCATTGACTGGATAACGTGCGCGCCAGATCAAAGGTGATCTGAGTCATGCTGCGCCCAAAGATGACGCCGCGGGGGTCACCGTCGAGGAGGTCAGCGATGGCTTGGCGGGCATTCAGGACGATCTCGTTGGCCCGCACCTGAGCGGCTGAGTTGACGCCACGGTTGGATAGTGGCCCGCAGAGGGCTGCTGCGATGGCGTTGGCGACGGTGCGTGGTGTCTGGGTGCCGCCGGGGCCATCAAAGTGGGCGATGCCTGACTGAATGGAGGGTACGTCGGCACGCAACACAAGCGGATCGTAAGTTGTTGCGCTAGCCGGTTTTTGCGACATTCCACTGAACTCCGTCCGGGGTGTCCTGCACATCGATTCCGGCAGCAATGAGCCCGTCGCGGATGTCGTCACTCATGGCAAAGTCCTTGTTCGCCCGGGCCTGTTGACGAGCGGTAAGGGCAACCTCCACCACCGGAGCTAGTACGCCACGTTCATCGCGAAGCCCGTTCTTGGCAGCCTCGGCGAGGTCGACGAGCATGGCGCGGAGTGCTCGCCGGGCGTGATCAATATCGTCATTTTGGAGCGTATCGGCAGCCCAGGCCGCCATCGCGTCGTCCAGCTCAAGACAGGCGGCCAAGGCTGCGTCAGCGTCACCGGCGGCGAGATCGTTTTGGAACTGGCGGCGCAGCGCATCGGTGGTTGCGCGCAGGGACAGATCTGCTGACTCGACGGGAGTGAGGGCATCGGGTGTGGACACGGGAGGGATGTTTCCGGCAGACACGGTCGCGGTTGATGTTCCGGCCATGAGTCCGGCGAGATGGCTGATGGTCACGTTAGACCCGGCCGGAATCGCGCTTTCGATTCCGTGTGCCCGAATAGTGAGACTGCCAGCGCCGTGCACCGCTACTTCACCGGTGCCAATGTCTAACACCACGGCGGTGTGTTCATCGACGCCGAGGACGCAGGCACCCGGGGGAAGTTGGCTTTCCATATCGGCTAGCCGGGTAGCTCCGAGGTAGCAGTAGCGGGTGTCGTGGCGACCACCCTCACGGTTGTCAAAATGGGGGATCACCGCAGCGGTGAGGCCGGTGAGTGCGCCCAGGAGATCTAGCGCGGTGAGCCAGTGCGGAGGGTCACCGACCTTGTAGATCTCATAGACCGGGACTGCGAAGGCGCCAAGGGTAACCGCTGCCGCACTGCCCATCACTACGGTGCCACCTCGTTGAACGAGATCAATGAGAGCCTGGGGGACTGCTGTGTCCTGCCACTGTCGCAGCGCATAACTGGGGCTACCGGGCCCGGCAAACACATAGTTTGATCGCGACAGCAAAGCCAGGGTGCGCTCGCGATCAACGAGGGGCTCGTCGCGATTGCGCCACCGCGCCGGGGTGAGTGCGGTGCCTACGGAGTCGGAGAAGTATGTCTGGATTTTCTCGGTGAGGTCATCAGCATTGGCTTGGAAACCAAAGGGGGTGTCCAACATGAGTGGATCTATCGCATCGGCAAGTAATGTGCGATGAGTTTTCACGAGCGTGGGCGAAGTTTCACCGGATCCAATAACAACAAGGCGGCCAGACACACGCGTAAGTGTGCCAGGCCGCCCCAGGTTGCGCGCGCGAGGTTTACCTCAGCGGTTTACATCAGGGGTTTACATCAAGGGCGAAGTATTCAGCGGATCGGAGCCAAAGCGGTTATCACCGCGGGTGCTGGGCAGCAGCATGAACACGATGATCACGATGGGGCCGATACAGGGAACAAGGAGAATCCAGTACCACCAGCCGGTGCGATCGGTGTCGTGAAGGCGACGCACGAGTACGGCGAGGGAGGGAAGGAATATCACGATGGCCCAGATGGTTGATAGCGCACCTAGATCGCCGTTGAAGAAGGTGATCGGTCCCGAGGTAGTTTCAACGGTCTCGCTGCCCAGATCTACGACGAGGCCGAGGGCTGCGTCTAAGGCACTCAGAACAAACGACACCACAACGACGAACAGTTGGAACCACCAGAACTCCGAGCGAGGCGCTCGGCCCTGCCACGACGCGTACTTCCCGAAACAGCTTCTTACCGCGCTACCAAAACCCATGACGCCTCCTTGGATGGATCACATCCACATGATCAGGTCCGGATGTGAGGCGGCCCAGCCTAAGGGCTTGCCGTGGTCGATGTGTGGATTCGCGGGACGGGTGAGGCGTGCGTCAAACTAATGGGGTGTCCAATGAACTCGCTTCGGCCATGTCGCCTTACCTACAACAGCACGCCGACAACCCTGTGCACTGGCAAGAGTGGGGCGCGGCCGCGTTCGCCGAAGCTCAATCTCGCGATGTGCCGATCTTTCTCAGTGTGGGTTATTCGGCGTGCCACTGGTGTCATGTGATGGCACACGAGTCGTTCGAAGACTCAGCGACAGCGGATTTTCTCAATAAACACTTCGTCAGCATCAAGGTGGATCGCGAAGAACGCCCCGATGTAGATGCCGTCTACATGGACGCGACGACCGCACTGACCGGGCGGGGTGGATGGCCGATGAGTGTGTTTCTCGATCACGCGGGTAAGCCTTTCTACGCCGGCACGTACTTTCCCCCGCAACCCCACCACGGGCTGCCTTCCTTTATGCAGGTCCTAGAGGCCATCAGCAGCGCCTGGCGGGATCGGCGCGACGACGTGATGCAAGCCGCAGAGCGCATCACCGACGCACTAGTGCAGCAATCCCAAGGCGGTGAAAGCGCGAACGCCGTGCCGAGTGAAACTCAATTGGGTGAGGCTGTGCAGCTCCTGGTTCGCCAGCATGACGATCAGCGCGGCGGCTTTGGTCGGGCCCCGAAGTTTCCGCCATCCATGGTGGTGGACTTCCTGCTCCGCCACCATTCCCGCACCGGGGATCCAGAGTCGCTGCGACTGGTTGAACTCACGTGCACGGCAATGGCGCGCGGTGGCATGTACGACCAACTCGGGGGTGGGTTTGCTCGCTACTCCGTTGACGATGCCTGGGTGGTGCCCCACTTTGAGAAAATGCTCTACGACAATGCGCTCCTGCTGCGCGCCTATACGCGTTGGTGGCGAGTAAGTAGGACACCGCTGGCGGAGCGCGTCGTGGCTGACACCGTGGAGTTTTTGCTCCGTGAAATGCAAACCACCGAGGGTGGTTTTGCTGCTGCTTTGGATGCCGATAGTGAGGGCCATGAGGGCACCTTCTATGTCTGGAGCCCAAGACTGCTGCGTGAGGTGTTGTCTGAGGATGATGCCCACTGGGTTGAGGGCCTGTGTGAAATAACCGCTGCCGGAACATTCGAAAATGGCACGTCCACGGTGCAGTTGCGACGAGACCCGGACGATCAGGACCGCTGGCTGCGCTGCCGCCGAGAGTTGATGGCGGCTCGGGACAACCGAGAGAGACCGGCACGCGACGATAAAATTGTGGCGGCGTGGAACGGGATGGTGATCGCCGCCCTGGCCGAGGCAGGTGCGGCGTTCGATCGCCCCGAATGGGTTGCTGCCGCTGAAATGGCCGGTGACCTGCTTGTCACCACTCATCTGGGCGCGGATGGCCGGCCCGATCGACTGGTGCGCACCTCTCGGGATGGGGTGTGTGGTGTAGCGGAGGCAGTGTTGGAAGACTATGCCTGCGTTGCTGATGGATTTATTCGCCTTGGCATGACCACCGGATCGTCGGTGTGGTTTGACCGGGCCGGTGTTGTGCTGCAGGTCATTGTTGATCATTTCGGCGATGGTGAAGGTGGGTTCTTTGACACTGCTGATGACGCAGACGCCCTTATCGTGCGACCCCGCGCCCCGGCCGATGGCGCCACGCCGTCGGGGTGGAGCGTGGCCGCGCAGGCGCTGCTGGACTACGCAGCGATCACTGGCAGTTCGCCGCATCGGGAAGTGGCCGGCGCGGCCCTGGGATTCGTCGCCGGCGTGGCGGCGCAAGCGCCTCGGGCGGCGGGGGCTGGTTTGGCGGCGGCCGAGGCGTGGCTGGATGGTCCACGCGAGATAGTGATCATCGGCGACTCCACTGACCCGCGCATGCAGGCACTGGTGGCCGAGGTTGCCAGCGGTGGTGCGCTATCGACGGTCTACGTGCAGGGTTCCCCCGATCACGATGATTCCTTGCCGCTGCTGGCTGGACGCCGCATGGTTCAGGGCAACCCGGCGGCGTATGTGTGTCGGTTTTTCGCCTGCCAGCGGCCGGTGACCACGGTGGATGACCTTCGTGCTGCCCTCCACTGATTCCCAGTTGCAGATACGCTGGGCGTCACCAGTTAAAGGAGATTGAACGTGGCGTTGAAGGATCTGCTGTACGGGGTGTACGAGCGCCTTCTGCTGCGTCAGATCCCAGAACAGGGTCGCCCACGTCATGTCGGGGTGATTTTGGATGGCAATCGACGCTGGGCCACGGTGCACGGATCTAGTTCTGACGCCGGCCATCGCGCCGGTGCTGCCAAAATTGAGGAGTTTCTCGGTTGGTGTGAAGAAGCCGGGGTAGAAGTGGTCACGCTGTGGCTACTTTCCACCGACAACCTGACCCGTCCCGAAGCTGAACTCAATCAACTGCAGGGAATCATCGACGATACGGTGACCGAACTTGCCAGCACCGGCCGCTGGCGGATCAACCCCGTGGGCGCACTAGACCTGTTGCCTGATCCCACCGCGGTGCGGTTGAAACAGGCGGCAGAATCCACCGCCGAGGTGAACGGAATCTTGGTGAACGTTGCCGTGGGCTATGGCGGGCGGCGCGAGGTCGTCGACGCGGTGCGTTCGATTCTGCTGCAGCACGCGGCCGAGGGCACCGAACTAACTGAACTCGCATCGGTCCTCGACGTGGAACATATTGCCGAGCACCTCTACTCCAAAGGTCAGCCAGACCCAGACCTGGTGATTCGCACCTCGGGTGAGCAGCGCCTATCTGGTTTTCTGCTGTGGCAAAGCGCCCATTCGGAGTACTACTTCTGTGAGGCCTACTGGCCCGATTTCCGTCATGTTGATTTTTTGCGTGCCCTGCGTGCCTATGCCGCCCGGCAGCGACGCTTTGGAAATTGATAACGGCCGTGTCGCAAGAGAAGTAATTTGTGTGACGTAGGTCACACTGCGCTTTGACCATCACCGGCTAATCATTCCGAAATGTCCGTTTCGACGTGCGTGTTATCCACAGGTGCGCCGTGACCTCAGCGTGACATTTGTGCGATCTGCGTGCATCGTGGAGTCTCGTTCGACCCGCGCTAGGCCCGGCCTAGCACCGTGCTCCACCGCCTTCCCGGACGCGTGGTGGTGCCACGGCAGGTGGGTAAGTCACGCCGTTAGTGGCCCCGGAGCCACTAACCCGTCGAAAGGCTGTTCGTGCGTCGAAGTTCAATGAAGGCCGCTGCCGTGTGCACCATGAGTGCGGCACTTTTGGTGGGCGGTCTTGCTCCCACCGTCATGATGTCCCAGGCTCTGGCCGCAGAAGGTGATGAGTCTGTCTCCACCTCAAACGAGCGCATGCCGCGAAATACTCCCGGAGCCGACGGGCTGCCCTGGTTGACCGAGGCCGGTCAAGACATCAAGGGTTACCGCGTGAGCGCCTATGAAGGCTCCTATTACGACGAGCGCTTCGAGCAGTACCGGCTCTGTGTTGTCCAACGTGAAAGTGGCGGCAATTACGACGAATCATCCGGCGGTTTCGTCGGTGCCTATCAAATGGGTTCCTATAACTCCCCAAGCCGAGTCACCGGCAAGTTGCGGGCGGAGATGGTGGCCGAATACGGCCAGGACGCCAGCAAAGAACTTGATCGTTTAGCTGCACAGCCGCTGTACAAGTGGAACCGGTTCTGGCAGGACGCCGCATTCTGGACGATCTTCAATAAAGGCGCCGGGTGGCGTCAGTGGTCGGCCGAATGGGGCGCAAACTGGAATTGTGATCATCGAGCCAATGCCGAAAGCGGTTGGCCGAATAAGTCTCGCTATAACTACACACCCATTGAGCGTTCGACTGCGAGTGAGTCCACCGCATCCACCAGGTCGAGTAAGGCCCTGCGCGGCACTCGACATAAGGCGGTTGAGCGACGCTTTGGCCAGACCAAGCACGAGGTCGGTTCAGCCGATTACAGCCAATGGCTTGCCCGCAAATTTATCAACGCTGAATACAACTGGAAGTCGGGAGAGTTTCGGGCGTTGAAGAGCATGTGGTGGAAAGAAAGCAACTGGCGCTTTGAGGTTGTCAATTGGCAGGGGCCCTGGTACGGCCTCGGTCAGGTCAACGGTCCGTTCATTGAGTCCACCGGGTTTAAAATCTCCCAGTACCGGTCCAGCCCGTATGTGCAGATCAAAGTAGGTGCCGCCTACATTAAACAGCGCTACGGAAGCCCGAAAGCGGCCTGGCAGTTCTGGAAGGCCAACGGCTGGTACTGACCTTGTTCAGGAACTGACCTGGCTCAGGCGGGTGGCCCCACCGGGATTGTGGTGGCCACCGGTCGCAGCGTCTCGGCAAAGAAGTCATTTCCTTTGTCGTCGACCACGACGAAAGCCGGGAAGTCCACCACGTTAATTTTCCACACGGCTTCCATGCCCAGTTCTGGAAAGTCGATCACCTCCACCGAGGTGATGTTGTCCTGGGCCAAAATTGCTGCTGGCCCACCGATGGACCCCAGATAGAAGCCACCGTTCTCAGCGCACGCCTTGGTTACAGCGGCACTTCGATTTCCTTTGGCCAACATGACGAATGAGCCACCAGCCTGTTGAAACTGATCGACATAGGCATCCATGCGACCGGCCGTTGTCGGACCAAAGGATCCCGACGCGTAACCCTCGGGGGTTTTCGCTGGCCCGGCATAGTAGACGGCGTGGTCTTGCAGGTACTGCGGCATGGGTTCACCCCGGTCGAGCATGTCCTTGATCCGAGCATGGGCGATATCGCGGGCCACGACGAGCGGACCATGCAGCGAGACGCGCGTCTTCACCGGAAGGGCCGAGAGTTGCTGACGGATCTCGCTCATGGGACGGTCGAGGTTAATGCGCACCACGTCGGTTGCGGTGTCCTCCTCGCTGACGTCGGGCAGGTACTGCGCTGGCTCAGTCTCTAACTGTTCCAAGAACACACCGTCGGCGGTGATCTTGGCCAGGGCCTGCCTATCTGCCGAACACGAGACCGCGATAGCGACCGGTAACGACGCGCCATGTCGGGGCAGTCGGATGACGCGGACGTCGTGGCAGAAGTACTTTCCGCCGAATTGAGCGCCGATGCCGAAGGTGCGGGTCATCGCCAGTACTTCCGCCTCCATTTCTAGGTCTCGAAATCCGTGTCCATCGGCGGAGCCGTGAACGGGCAGTGTGTCGAGGTATCGGGCGCTGGCGAGTTTGGCTGTCTTGAGGGCAAACTCCGCGGTCGTGCCGCCGACCACGATGGCCAGGTGGTAGGGCGGGCACGCGGCAGTCCCCAGTGACCGTAACTTTTCGTCGAGGAACGCGGCGAATCGAGTTGGGTTAAGCAGGGCCTTGGTTTCTTGGTAGAGAAAACTTTTATTGGCCGAACCACCACCCTTGGCCATGAATAGCAACTCATAGGTCAGCTCGTGGCCGGGTTTGGTATCTGCATAGATATCGATTTGGGCGGGCAGGTTGGTGCCGGTGTTTCGTTCGTCCCACATCGACGTTGGTGCCATCTGCGAATAGCGCAGGTTTAAGGTGCGAAATGCATGGGCCACGCCGGCGCTGATAGCCGCTTCGTCTGGCCCGGTCGTGATAATTCCCTGCCCGCGTTTACCCATTACGATCGCTGTTCCGGTGTCCTGGCACATCGGCAGCACCCCGCCGGCGGCGACATTGGCGTTCTTCAGCAGATCCAGTGCCACGAAGCGGTCATTGGCGCTGGCCTCCGGGTCATCAATGATGGCTCGCAACTGGGCGAGGTGGCCGGGGCGTAATAGGTGTGAAATATCCCGGATCGCAGCACTTGTCAGGTCCGTGAGTACCTGAGGCTCAATTCGCAACCACTCTCGGCCTGCACCACTGAGGACTTCGATGCCGTCACTGGTGAGTTTCCGATACGTCGTGGTGTCTGGTCCTAGGGGGAGCATGTCGACATAGAAACTGTCATCCACCGCGCGTGAGTCCATGTGCACAGCGTAGGACGTCCACACTCGCGGCCCTTAGGTGAACCAATGCCCGCGCCGCTAGGGTTATTTCTATGGTTTCAGTGGCAGTCTTGGGGGAGCGGGTCATCGATCTCCTGCCCGGGGCTGACGGGCGCTACCAAGCACTGCCCGGCGGTTCTCCGGCCAATGTTGCCCTAGGCCTGGTTCGACTTGGCCTGACCCCACTGCTCCTCGCCCGAGGTGGTGATGATGGATTTTCCGCCCTACTCGATGAAGCCCTCGCTACGGCAGATCTAGATCGCAGCGGTGTCATCGGCGCGCCCGGACTTGCCATGTTGGCCGTGTGCACATCGACGTTGGACGGCGCAATGGCCTATACCTTCTACCATCGTGATAGCCCGGATTTGTCCTGGACCACTGCTGACCTGGAGTTAGCGGAGGTGCTCATGAATCGGTCGCAGGTGAAGGCATGGCACACCGGTTCATTGGTGAGTTGGCTAGGTTCTGGCGTCCCGGCGCTGCTCTCATCGTGGCAAATGGCCGCAGCGCAAGGACAGATCACCTTAAGTTATGACCCCAATGCGCGACCCGGCGCGCAGTCTCGCGACGCCATGGTTACCTCCGCTGAGCAGTTCATAAAATCAGCGCACATTGTGAAGGCCAGTGATGAAGACGCTGACTTCATGTATCCCGGACAGTCCCTAGATGAGGTGGGAAATTCTTGGCTTGCCCTGGGTGCCCAAATCGTCGTACTGACCCGAGGCAGTGCCGGTGCCTGTGCCTGGCGATCACGCCACGACGTGATTGAAGTGCCCGGATTCGAAGTTCCAGTGGTTGACACCGTGGGGGCCGGAGACACCCTGAGCGCGGCGCTTATTGCTGGGCTGCAACATTATTTGGGTGCAGACTCCGGTAGTCGAATGCGGGAACTATCCGATGGGCAAATGGCCACGATTCTTACTCGCGCATGTGCTGCTGCGGCCATTACCTGTTCACGTGCCGGAGCCCAACCGCCAACCTTGGCAGAACTCGATCAGTTTTTGCTGGCTCAGCCGAGGGAAATTCAGTCCTAGGGCGCACCGTCAAAGTCGACCGATGAGTACGTCATCAATTTGTCGAGTCGGTGTTCACTGGCCACTTCTCGGATGGTTCCGCTCTTGCTGCGCATCACGATGGAGTGAGTCTGTGCTCCCTGTGATCGATATCGAACGCCCCGCATGAGTTCACCATCAGTGATGCCGGTAGCGCAGAAGAACACGTTGTCGCTTCGCACGAGGTCATCGGTGGTCAAGACTCGGCTGAGATCATGGCCGGCATCGAGTGCGCGCTGGCGTTCAGCCTCATCGTGGGGGGCGAGCATTCCCTGAATCGTGCCGCCCAGGCACTTAATGGCGCAGGCCGTAATGATTCCCTCGGGTGTACCGCCGGTGCCGAGGAGGAGATCAATGCCGGTGCCTTCACGTGCGGCCATGATGGCACCGGCCACATCGCCATCGGTAATGAACTTGATTCGAGCGCCGGCCTCGCGGATGTCACGCGCGAGTTCCTCATGTCGGGGGCGATCGAGGATGCACACGGTCAGATCAGCGATCCGTTCACTCTTTGCCTGAGCGATCCGGCGCAGATTCTCAGCAACGGGGGCCGTGATATCCACCACATCGGCCGCCGCGGGTCCGGTGACCAACTTCGACATGTAAAACACCGCGCTCGGGTCATACATCGACCCGCGCTCAGCGACCGCCAGCACTGATATCGCATTCGACATGCCCTTAGCGCACAGCGTGGTGCCGTCGATGGGGTCGACGGCGACGTCGACTGCGGATCCGGTTCCGTCACCTACTGCTTCGCCGTTGAAAAGCATTGGGGCGTCATCTTTTTCGCCCTCTCCGATCACAACGACGCCGTCCATGGAGACACTGCCGATGAGTGAACGCATGGCGTTGACCGCTGCGCCGTCAGCCCCGTTCTTATCGCCGCGGCCCACCCATCGGGCAGCTGCCATAGCTGCTGCCTCGGTGACCCGAACCAGTTCTAGGGCCAGGTTGCGATCGGGGGCTTGGGGAGTACGAGGTGTGTGGTGCGCTGATGGGGCCGACATGACCTGAGCA